>Ga0075370_10001593_pt1 | contig 9993 bp, 8 predicted proteins | sample EndMethybrTD3035_FD_71398 | JGI IMG/M metagenome (GOLD analysis project Ga0075370, IMG submission 71398) | Populus endosphere microbial communities from Tennessee, USA - Endosphere MetaG P. TD hybrid TD303-5 | ecosystem: Host-associated > Plants > Roots > Endosphere | place: USA: Tennessee... | reverse complement strand
CCGCCGTGATCGATGCCAGTGCGGCGGACACGAGAACGGTCAAGAGCTTGGCTTGCATGGTTGTCTCCTCCACGGCCGTTGTCAGAAGAACCCGAGCTTGTTCGGGCTGTAGCTCACCAGCAGGTTCTTGGTCTGCTGGTAGTGGTCGAGCATCATCTTGTGGGTCTCGCGGCCGATGCCCGACTCCTTGTAGCCGCCGAAGGTCGCATGCGCCGGATAGGCGTGATAGCAGTTGGTCCAGACACGGCCAGCCTTGATCTCGCGACCGAGCCGATAGGCGCGGTTGCCGTCGCGCGTCCACACGCCGGCACCCAGGCCATAGGGCGTGTCGTTCGCGATCGTGAGCGCCTCGGCTTCGGTCTTGAAGGTCGTCACGCCGAGCACCGGCCCGAAGATCTCTTCGCGGAAGATGCGCATGCTGTTGTTGCCCTTGAACAGCGTCGGCTGGATGTAGTAGCCGCCGGAGAGCTCGCCGCCGAGCTCGGCACGCCCGCCGCCGATCAGGCATTTCGCGCCCTCGGCCTTGCCGACCTCCATGTACGACATGATCTTGTCCATCTGCATCGCCGAGGCCTGCGCGCCCATCATCGTCTCGGTGTCGAGCGGGTTGCCCTGCTTGATCGCCTTGACGCGCGCCAGCGCGCGCTCGATGAACTTGTCGTAGATCGACTCCTGGATCAGCGCGCGCGAAGGGCAGGTGCAGACCTCGCCCTGGTTGAACGCGAACAGCACCAGGCCTTCGATCGCCTTGTCGAGCAGCTCGTCGTCGGCGGCCGCGATGTCTTCGAAGAAGATGTTGGGCGACTTGCCGCCGAGCTCCAGCGTCGCGGGGATCAGGTTGTTCGCCGCAGCCTGCGCGATCACGCGGCCGGTGGCCGTCGAGCCGGTGAACGCAACCTTCGCGATGCGCTTGCTGCTCGCGAGCGGCATGCCGGCTTCGCGGCCATAGCCGTTGACGATGTTCAGCACGCCGGGCGGCAGCAGGTCGGCGATCAGCTCGGCCATCACCATGATGCTGACCGGCGTCGACTCGGCCGGCTTCAGCACCACGCAGTTGCCGGCACCGAGCGCCGGCGCGAGTTTCCACGCTGCCATCAGGATCGGGAAGTTCCACGGGATGATCTGCCCGACCACGCCAAGCGGCTCGTGGAAGTGGTAGGCGACGGTGTTCTCGTCGATCTGGCTCAGCGCGCCTTCCTGTGCGCGCACGCAGCCGGCGAAGTAGCGGAAGTGGTCGATGGTCAGCGGGATGTCGGCGTTCAGCGTCTCGCGGATCGGCTTGCCGTTGTCGACGGTCTCGGCATACGCCAGCAGCTCGAGGTTCTGTTCGAGGCGATCGGCGATCTTCAGCAGGACGTTGGCGCGCTCGCCCGGCGAGGTGCGGCCCCATGCATCGGCGGCGGCATGCGCGGCATCGAGCGCGAGCTCGATGTCCTCGGGGCCGGAGCGCGCAGCGCGTGTATACGGCTTGCCGCTGATCGGCGTGACGACATCGAAGTACTGGCCCTTCAGCGGCGGCACGAACTTGCCGTTGATGAAGTTGTCGTACTGGGACTTGAACGGAACCTTGGCGCCGGCTGTGCCGGGAGCGGCGTAGATCATGGACGGTCTCCTGCGGGTGGTGGATGAACGCTTGCAGGAGGGCAAGCGCTGTGCCATCTGCCGGCCGCGCGCTGCGGGGCCGAAATCTCAGGCATAACCCTCGGTTTCAGCGTTCGCGGGCTGCTTCGAGCCCTGTCATCGCGGCACAGGTGTCACACGATGGAGCAACGCACGCGCGCTGGAGCAGCCCGGTGTCTCGCGCCTCGCGTGGTGGCCCGACCAGCGGACTTGATCCAGATCAAAGCCGCTGCGTCCGAGAGCTCCAGAACACCGCCGCGACGCCGACATCGCAGCTGTGCATCCGAACGATCGTGCGGATGCGCCGATACACCAATCCCGGAGCAACGCAGCATGCGCACGAACCTGCCCGTGGTCGACCGCGAGTTCCATTTGCCCGACCACGCCACCCTGATGTCGACCACCGATGCGCACAGTCGCATCACCCATGCGAACGCCGCGTTCATCGCCGTGAGCGGGTTCGACGAACACGAGCTGCTCGGCCAGCCACACAACATCGTCCGCCATCCCGACATGCCCCCATGCGCCTTCGCCGACATGTGGGCGACGCTCCAGGCCGGGGAGGCCTGGACCGGCATCGTGAAGAACCGCCGCAAGACCGGGGAGTACTACTGGGTGCGCGCCAACGTGACTCCGCTCGTGCGCGGCGCGCGGATCATCGGCTACCTGTCGGTGCGCACCAAGCCCAGCCGCGAGGAGGTGGCCGCCGCACAGACGCTCTACCGCTCGCTGCGTGACGGGCCGCGGGCGTCGCGCACCTTGCACAGGGGCCTGGTGCGACACGCCGGCCTCCTGCGCTGGACATCGCTGCGCCAGAACCTGCCGGTGCGCTGGCGTCTGCGCCTGCCGGTGCTCGCGGTCACCGCGGCCGGCGTCGCCACCACGCTCGCAGCGGGCAACCCGTCGGTCGGCATCGCCACGACGCTCGCGCTCGCCGCCCTGGTGATGGCCTGGCTGGAGTTCGACGTGTCGCGCCCGCTCGAGAAGGTCTTGCACCAGGCCCGGCAGATCTCCACCGGCGACAGATCGGAGAGCCTGCACATGGACCGCGTCGACGAGATCGGACTGACCCTGCGCACCGTCAACCAGATGGGCTTGATGTTTCGCTGGATCATCGACGACGTCGGCACCCAGGCACGCCTGGTTCGAACCGTCAGCGGCGACATCGCGCAGGGCAACGGCGATCTGAGCGCGCGCACCGAGCAGGCCGCTGCGAGTCTCGAGCAGACTGCCGCTTCGATGGAACAGATGAGCTCGAGCGTGCGGAGCAACTCGGAGGCCGCAAGCCGCGCGGCGGGGCTGGCCGTGGTCGCGATGGCCGCGGCCGACAGCGGAGGTTCGGCCGTCCTGCAGATGACGGCCACGATGGACGAGATCACGGCCTCGAGCAGGAAGATCGCGGACATCGTCGGCCTGATCGACAGCATCGCGTTCCAGACCAACATCCTCGCGTTGAACGCGGCGGTGGAGGCCGCCCGCGCAGGCGATCAGGGCCGCGGCTTCGCGGTGGTCGCCAGCGAAGTGCGTTCGCTGGCGCGGCGCAGCACCGAGGCGGCCAAGGAGATCAAGACCCTCATCGGCAGCAGCGTCGAGCGGATCGAGAGCGGGGGCAGGAAGGTCGAGGAGGCCAGCGAGGCGATGGCCGACATCGTCCAGAAGGTCAAGCAGGTCAACGCACTCGTCGACGAGATCAGCTCCGCGAGCTGCGAGCAGACCACAGGGATCTCGCAGGTCAGCGAAGCCGTCTCGCTGCTCGACCGGACAACGCAGCAAAATGCCGTGCTGGTGGAGAAGTCCGCGGCCGCGGCGCAGAGCCTCAAGGTCCAGACGACGCAACTCAGTCGTGCGGTGGCGGTCTTCAGCCGCGATGGGGGCGAACACGGATAGGGACTGCCATCCGAAGAGGGAAGAGCATGACTGCTGAAGGCGCACAGGCAACCAACCCTCACTATCTCGATCACGTCGTCGGTGCGGCGCGGTCTCACGACATCGAGGTCGCCGAGGACATCGTCACCGGCAACGGCATCAAGCTGCTCGCGAAGGGCGCGCGCATCGATGCGGCAACGCGCGAGCGGCTGCTCCAGCACAAGCTGCGCCGCCCGTTGGAAGATTGCATCCAGGTCGCCGACGGCGCGATCTCGGCCCGCCTCGAGCCGATCGGCGATGCGCTGCTCCACAAGCACCCGCTGCTGCGGGCCCTGTGCGCATCGAACAACGCCCGCGCTGCGCCGGCATCGCTGGCCGCCCTGCCTCTGGCGATGCCGCTGCAGTCGCTGCTGACCGTCTACGCGCAGTCGCAGGACGAACGTCTCGATCATGCCGTGGGCGTCGCGATGCTCGCGCTGTCATTGGCGCGCAGGCTGCTGCCCGGCGAGGTCGAGCGCCATCGCACACTGGCGACGGCCGGCCTGCTGCACGATGTGGGCGAGCTCTACATCGACCCGGCCTATCTGCACAAGGGGACCCGCCTCCGGGCCGAGCAGTGGCGCCACATCGTGACCCATCCGCTGGTCGGGCATCGCGTGCTGCGCGACATGACCGGTGCCGGCCGCGAAGTGGCGGATGCCGTGCTGCTGCATCACGAGCGCCTGGACGGATTCGGTTACCCGCGGGGTGTCCGCGGCGACGAGATGACGCTCGATGGCGAGATCCTCGGCGTCGCCGAATGGTTGATGGCTGTCGTGGAATCGGACTCGACGCCGTTGCGCCGCGCTCGCATGGCCGCCCAGCTGGTGCCGGGAGAGTTCAGTCCCGCCGTGCTGGAGGCGGTGTCGGCCGGGGCTCGCGAGGCACCCGATGCCGCGGTCGAACTCACCGCCGCGCCGCCTCTCGGCGAGACGGTACCGCGCATCGTTCGCCTGGCCGATACGCTGCAGCGCTTCGTCGACACGCGCGACTGGATCGACGAGCGCATCGCCGGTGCCGCGCCTGCCCTGCGCTGCGTGCTCGAGGCCGGACTGCAGCGCATGCTGCGCATCCGGGCCTCGTTCTCGAGCACGGGCCTCGACGCGCGCAACACGGAAACCCTGGTTGCGGAACTGTCCACCCTGCGCGACCCGAACGTCTACGCCGAGATCACGAACCTCGTGGGCGAACTGGAGTGGCGCATGCGCGAGCTCGAGCGCAGCCAGCGCTTGCGCGGCAGCCTGCTGCCGGCATCGGACGACGCGATCATCGTGGAGCTGATCGCGCGCCTGAAGGCTCCGCCCGTCAGCCCCTCTCGCCCCGCGGATTCAGCAGATGGCGCAACTTGATGAACGCGAGCGCTGCCATGACTGCATCATTGACGGCGTTGTGGGCCTCGCGCTGCGGCAGGTCGAGCTCGCGCATCATCACCGCGAAGCGCAGGTCGATGTCGACGTCGGCCCCGTAAGGCGGCAACTGTCGGCGCTTGTAGTCGTAGAACATGGCCGACACCTCGATCTTTCTCTGCGGCAGCCCGACACCGAGCAACGGGAAGACCGCACGGTCGATCATCGCCACGTCGAACTCGAGGTAGTAGCCCACGAGGGGGCGGCTTCCGATGAACCGCATCAGGCGCATCATCGCGTCATCGGCATCCAGCCCTTTTGCGACGTCGCGCTCGCGCAGGCCGTGCACGCGCACGGCATCCCCCGAGATGTTTCGCGTGGGCCGCACGAGAAGCTCGAGTCGCGCGCTGGTGAGAACGGTGTCGCCGACGATCGGCACGGCACCGATCGAGATGATCTCGTCGCGGTGCACGTTCAAGCCGGTCGTCTCGCAATCCAGCGCCACCCATTCGCCGGGCGGCGGAGCGTCCCACATGAAGCGCAGGCGCTCGTCCCCGAGGTGGTAGAGCAGCCACTCGCGCTTGAGCGCCTGCCACCACTGCGACGGCCGCGCGCTCACAGCATGTCCAGCCGATAGCGCTGGTGCAGCATCGCCTTGAAGCGCTTGACCACGCCGAGCGTGTCTTTCAACAGGTCGCGGTCCAGGCTGCTGAGCCTGGCAACGTCGATCACTCGGCCGTTCTCGTGCCCCAGCTCCTGGGCCTCGAGCCCGGCCTCCAGCTTGAGCCGCATGAAGAAGTGCAGGCTGTCCACCAGCGCGGGTGCCAGTTCCGGCGCGATCGTGCCGGCCCGTTGCAGTGCGTCGATGCGTGCCACCGTGCTCGTCTGCGGCAGCTTCATCTCCAGGGCGAGGCTGCGCACGCCGTGAACCAGCGGGAAGATGCCCGCCTTCTTCAGATCGAGGCTGTCCTTGATCGCATCGGCGCCGGCGAACACCCGGTTCCACCAACCACCCTCGCTCGCGAAGGAGTCGATCGCCGAGGCGAAGCGGGCCATCAGTGCATCGTCATCGCTGACCAGGCCGAAGACGTTCGTGCGGACCTGCTCCAGAAGCGCGGCGTCGCCGCACACCGCGCGTGCGTCCAGGAAGATGGCCAGCGCCATCAGGCTGTCTGCGCTGGGCTCGAGCAGCCAGCCCCTGACCTGTTGACTGAATTCGCCGGCACCCTGGCGCCATTGCGGGTTGCTCACCATGATGCGCCCAGGGCACGGCGGATAGCCGAATGCCGAGAGCGCGTCGGCGAACGCCTGGCAGATCTGCGCCGTGTCGTGCCCGCCTGAATAGCCCTCGCGCAGCACCAGCCCGTTGTCCTGGTCCGTCTTGAGCAACTGCTCGCCCCGGCCTTCGCTGCCCATCACGAACAGGCAGCTGTTGGCGATCAGCTCGGGCGGCGCGAGCAGCTGCCAGGTCCGTTCGAACAGCTTGGCGTTCAGTTCCTGCACCAGGCGCGCAATCGATCCCACCCGGGTGCCGCCGCGGTGCAGCAGCCGGATCAGCCGCGTGATCTGCCCCGCGGCGCCTGCCAGCGCATCGATGTCCTGCGCCTCGAGAATGCGCCGCGTGATCAGGTACGAATGATTCGAGAGGAAGCTCAGCAGATCGATCTGCTCGAGCAGACCGACGATGCGCTCGCCGTCGGCAACGACCAGTCGCTGCACCTTGTGGCGGATCATCAACGCCTGCGCGTCGAACAGATGATCGCGCGGATGGACGCTGACGAGCGCAAAGCTGGCCAGCTCCCGCACCGGCAACTGAGCCAGCGGCGTGCGATGCAGGATGGCGCGCTGCAATCCGCTGGTCGTGAACACGCCCAGGCGAGGCGGCTCGAAACGCGCATCCCGCACGAGCACGCAGCCGGTGCGCCGGGCCTGGAACAGCTCGACCACCGAGACGATGTCCGATTCGCCGTCGACCACGAAGGCCGGCCGAACCACCGCCTGCTCGACACGCGCCATGCTGAGCGACTGCATCTCGTGCTGGGCGTCGCGCTCGGCCAGCGCAGTCAGCTTGTTGGACAGATCGGCGAAGAGCAGTGCACCGAAGGTGGCATTGCGCAACACGAGCTCGCCGACGGTCCGCGTCGCGAGCTGGTATGCCAGCACTTCCTCGGCCGCCACGAATCGGCTCCCGACCTGCCCTGCCACGAGCGCGCGACCGTCGAAGCAGTCGTCCGGGCCATAGGTGCCGACGAGTTCCTGCCCATCGAGCTGGCGCACGTGCCCCTTGATGACGACGAAGAGGTGCCGCGGCGTCACGCCAGGCTCGAGAATGCTCGCGCCTTCGCGGAAGTAGCCGATGTCGACGTTGTCGCGCACGAGCTGCCGCTCGATGCCGCTCAGGCAGTCGAACGGCGAGGCCGCGAAGTTGAAGGCGTTGGGCATGCGGGCGCGACAGTGGCCCGGATCGTCGGTCGCCTCCGATCGACAGACCTTGCGTTAACGCAAAGCCGCGCACGGTTGCGCGGTTTCTACTCGCGCCTGTTCACACCACGCGGAGGGAACGCAGCATGGAAGAGAACCTTGTGCGCCGGATCGCCGGCCTGGCCGAGTATCAGCAACTGAAGACCCGGCGAACGCGTTTCGGCTGGACGCTGACCGCGCTGATGCTGGTCGTGTACTACGGCTTCGTGCTGTTGGTCGCCTTCGACAAGCCGCTGCTCGCGCAGCGTCTCGGCTCGGGTGCGATGACCTGGGGCATGCCGATCGGATTCGGCGTCATCGTCTTTACGATTGCCATCACCGCGTACTACGTCGTCCGCGCCAACGCCGAGTTCGACACCTTGTCGGACGCCGTCAAGAAGGAGGCGCTCAAGTGATGGCGCTCGCGAACACGACACGGCGCGTCTGGGCGGGGGCCGCCCTGCTTGCCGGCTCGGCGGCCGCGCGTGCCGCGGGCGCCGACCTCGGCCAGGCGCAGACACAACCGACCAACTGGACCGCGATCGCGATGTTCGCGCTGTTCGTCGTCGGCACCCTCTTCATCACCAAGTGGGCGGCTTCCCGAACCAAGTCCGCGGCGGACTTCTACACCGCGGGCGGCGGCATCACGGGCTTCCAGAACGGCCTCGCGATCGCGGGCGACTACATGTCGGCAGCATCGTTTCTCGGCATCTCGGCCGCGGTCATGGCGGCCGGCTACGACGGACTGATCTACTCGATCGGCTTCCTCGTCGGCTGGCCGATCATCACGTTCCTGATGGCCGAGCGGCTGCGCAACCTCGGCAAGTTCACGTTTGCCGATGTCGCCTCCTTCCGCTTCGAGCAGGCGCCGCTGCGCATTTTCGCGGCCTCCGGAACGCTGGTCGTGGTGGCCTTCTACCTGATCGCACAGATGGTGGGCGCGGGCCAGCTGATCAAGCTGCTGTTCGGCCTCGAGTACTGGATCGCCGTCATCATCGTCGGCTCGCTGATGATGGTGTATGTGCTCTTCGGCGGCATGACAGCCACCACCTGGGTGCAGATCATCAAGGCCTGCCTGCTGCTCGGCGGCGCCTCCTTCATGGCCTTGTCGGTGCTGTGGCACTTCGGGTTCAGCCCGGAGGCGATGTTCAGCCGCGCGGTCGCGATCAAGACCGACCTCGCATTGAAAGACGGCAAGGCAGCCGAAGCCGCTGCCGCCATCGGCCGCTCGATCATGGGGCCGGGCAACTTCGTCAAGGATCCGATCTCCGCGATCTCGTTCGGCATGGCCCTGATGTTCGGCACCGCGGGGCTGCCGCACATCCTGATGCGCTTCTTCACCGTGCCAAGCGCCAAGGAGGCGCGCAAGTCGGTGATGTGGGCCACGGGCTGGATCGGCTACTTCTATCTGCTGACCTTCATCATCGGCTTCGGCGCGATCACGTTCGTGCTGACCAATCCCGAGTTCCTCGACGCCAAGGGCGCCTTGAGAGGCGGCGGCAACATGGCGGCGATTCATCTGGCCAACGCGGTCGGCGGCAACATCTTCCTCGGATTCATCTCCGCGGTGGCGTTTGCCACCATCCTTGCCGTGGTCGCCGGGCTGACGCTCTCGGGCGCATCGGCGGTCTCGCACGACCTCTATGCCACCGTCGTGAAGAAGGGCCGCTCCGACAGCGCAGCGGAACTGCGCGTCTCGCGCGTCACGACCGTGCTGCTGGGCATGCTGGCCGTGCTGCTGGGCATCGTGTTCGAGAAGCAGAACATTGCCTTCATGGTGTCGCTGGCGTTCGCGATCGCCGCCTCCGCCAACTTCCCGGTGCTGTTCATGTCGGTGCTGTGGAAAGGCTGCACGACCCGCGGCGCGGTGATCGGCGGCTTTCTCGGCCTGGTCTCGTCGGTCGGTCTGACCGTCGTGTCGCCGTCTGTCTGGGAAGCGACACTGGGTCACCCCAAGGGCTCCGCGCTGTTCCCGTACACGTCGCCCTGCCTGTTCTCGATGACGATCGGATTCGTCGGCATCTGGCTGTTCTCGGTGCTCGACGGCAGCACGCGCGGCAAGGTCGACAAGCAGGGTTTCGAGGCGCAGCAGGTTCGCTCCGAGACCGGCATCGGAGCTGCCGTGGCCAGTGCACATTGACAGGCCCTTGCATCTTGACTCTGCACGTGCCGTGCCCACTTTGTGCAGATGGACACCGCCGCCCCTCTTCACATCGCCTGCGCGAACTGCCGCGCGGTCAATCGCGTGCCGGCCGCACGTCTTGCCGACGACCCGGTCTGCGGGCGCTGCGGCAACGCGCTGCTGGACGGCCGGCCTGTCGATCTGACCGACGCGAATTTCGCTGCTGTCACGAGCAGCACGGAGCTGCCGATCCTGGTCGACTTCTGGGCTTCGTGGTGCGGTCCGTGCGTCTCGATGGCCCCCCACTTCGAACGCGCCGCGAAGGAATTGAAAGGCCGGGTACTGTTCGCCAAGGTCGACAGCGACAGCAATCCGCGCACCGCGCAGCGATTCGCGATCCGCAGCATTCCCACATTGGTTCGCCTGCACTCCGGCCGTGAAGTCGATCGGCGATCGGGTGCGCTGCAAGCCGCCCAGATCGTTGCCTTCGCGACTTGAGCGGCCGGCGTCTACAGCTCGAAGAACCGTCGGCCCAGCGCC
>Ga0075370_10001592_pt1 | contig 9995 bp, 4 predicted proteins | sample EndMethybrTD3035_FD_71398 | JGI IMG/M metagenome (GOLD analysis project Ga0075370, IMG submission 71398) | Populus endosphere microbial communities from Tennessee, USA - Endosphere MetaG P. TD hybrid TD303-5 | ecosystem: Host-associated > Plants > Roots > Endosphere | place: USA: Tennessee... | reverse complement strand
CGTCGGCGTGCACGACGACGGCTCGGCGGTTGGGCAGCTCCAGCTTGGCCAGGATCGCCGAGACGTGGTGGTCGGCGGTCTTGGGTGAGATGTAGAGCCGGGTGGCGATCTCGCTGTTCGACAGTCCGCGGGCGACGAGCCGGGCGACGTCGAGCTGGCGGTTGGTCAGCCCGCCGGGGTTGGCGCGGGTGCTCTCCCGCGGACGCTGAGGGACCGCCTCGAGCCCGTCGCGCCGCAGCTCGACCCGGAGCCGGTCGGCCGTGGCGGTCGCACCCGCGCGGTCCAGCAGCGCCACGGCGCGCACCCGGTCGTCGGGGTCCGCAGAGTCGGCCAGGGCCATCGCCTCCTGGAACGGGCCGCCCGCGCTCTGCCACCAGTCCGCGGCCTCTCGGTGGCGGCCCTCGAGGTGGGACCGGTACGGCTCGGGCAGGTCGACCCGTGCGTCGTGGGGCAGGCCGAGCCGGCGCAGCCACACGGCGAGCTCGCCCGCGACCCAGCGGCAGTCCGGCGGCGCCGCGAGCTCGGCGAGGTGCTCGACGGCGTACTCCGTGACGCGGGAGTCCGGCTCGCCCGACATCCACATCGCCTCGGCGAGACCCGCCAGGGCGGCGAGGGAGCGCTGCGGCGTGTCGAGCGTGCGGGTGAGGGCCCAGCAGTCATCGAGCCGGTCCGCGGGGGAGCTCCCGTGGCAGCGCAGGTCGACCACTGCCAGGACGAGCGGGAGGTACATCGAGCGGAGCCCGGCGTCGGCGACGACCGCCTCTGTGTCCTCCACCGCGGCCTGCCACCGGCCGGTCCAGAAGTTCAGGATCGCGCGGAACGACAGGTTCCAGTGTCGGGCCACAGCCAGGTCGCGCTCGACGGCGAAGGACATGACCTCGTCGATGACCCGCTGGGCCCGTCGCAGCTTGAACTGCAGGATGTCCGACACGATGGCGAGCACGAATCCGTACCACGCGATCTGGTCCCACTGGTGCTCGCGGGCGGTGGCCACGTGGCGCAACGTCAGCTCGCGGCCCTCCGGCTCGCCGGCCATCGCCGCCATGCCCGCGGTCAGCAGCTGAACGGCCAGGGCGTACTCCGGCAGCCCGCCGGTCTCGGCGGCTTCCTGGATCTGCGCGATCAGCATCCTCGCGCGTTCGGTGTCGCTGTAGGTGACCGCGATGATCGCCGTCTCGGTGTGGACGTAGGCGATGGTGTCCGGGTCGCCGGTGGCCAGCGCGATCTCACAGGCCCGGTCCGCCTGCTCGTCGCTGAGCGAGCGCCGGCCCATCTGGTACTCGTACAGCGCCACCGCCGCGCGGACGCGGGCCACGCCGGTCGGCCGGTCCGCGGCGTCCCAGAGCGGGATGCTCGCCCGCGCGGTGGCGATCGCCTCGGAAACCCGGCTGGTGACGTAGAGGTGGTGGCTCAGCGCGGTCAGCAGCTCGGCACGCTCCTCGGCGGGTGCGGCGGCCGGAAGGTGCTCCAGTGCGATCTGCAGGAAGGCCGCGGCCTCGGTGTTCGACGAGGCCGCCGCGGCCTCGGCGGCGGCGGCGCGCGCGTGGCGGAGTGCCTTCTCGGCGTCGCGAGCCGCGACGGCGTGGTGGGTGAGCACGGCGGGGTCCTGAGGGTGCAGCGCCTCGAGCGCGGCCAGCAGCCGTCCGTGCAGGACGGCGGCCCCTCCGGGTGGGACCGTGCTCAGCAGCGCGAGCCGGGCCAGCTCGTGCCGGAAGACCAGACCGCTGTCCGTGCGTGAGAGCAGCGTCATCGCGTCGAGCCTGCGCAGGGCCGGGAGGTCGACACCGAGGGCGGGCAGCACGCGATCGTCGAGCCCGTCCGGCGCGGCCGCGACGAGCTGCAGGACCTCGAGGTCCGCGGGGTCCACCTCGACGATGCGGGCCAGGACCGCGTCGCGGACGGACCCGGGCATCGGCTGGTCGGGCTCGCGCACCAATGCGGACACGAAGAACGGGTTGCCGCCGGTCACCTCCCGCACCCGGACCGGGTCCAGGCCGGTGCCCTCGACCAGGGCCTCCACGGCGCCCACCGACAGCGGCTGCAGGGTGAGCGTGCGGAGCCCGTCCAGCGCCGCGACGTCGCCGAGCAGAGGTCGGACCGGGTGCCGCGGCCCCACCTCCAGGTCGCGGTAGGTCATCACCAGGGCCAGCGGTGCGCTCTCCACCCGTCGGGCGAGGAAGCGCAACAGGTCCGCGGAGAGCTCGTCGACCCAGTGCAGGTCCTCCACCACCAGCACCGTCGGCCGTGCCGCCAGCTCCTCATAGACCCGTTCGCCGAGCTCGGAGACTCGCACCGGGTCGTCGCCCTGGGCCAGCGACTCGAAGCCGAGCGCCCGGAACGGCCCCAGCGGACGCGGGGTGTGGAGGGGGTCGCAATGGCCCCGAAGGACGCGTACGCCGGACGGGACCGCTTCCAGCGCCCGCGCGACCAGGGCCGACTTGCCGGCGCCGCTCTCGCCGGTCACGGCGACGCCGCCACCAAGGCCGGCGGCGGCACTGGCCAGCGCCTCGACGAGGACGTCGAGCTCCGCCTCGCGTTCCAGCAGCCGCGTGCTCACGCCAACCCCAGCTCGTCCGCCTGCACCACCACGGCGCGCCGGTTCGGCAGGTCGAGCTTCGCGAGGATCGCCGACACGTGGTGGTCGGCCGTCTTGGGCGAGATGTAGAGCCGGGTGGCGATCTCGCTGTTCGACAGCCCGAGGGCGACCAGCCGAGCCACGTCCAGCTGCCGGTTGGTCAGCCCGCCCGGGTTGGCGCGGGTGCTCTCGCGCGGCCGCTGCGGCACCGCCTCCAGGCCGTCCTGCCGGAGCTCGACCCGCAACCGGTCGGCGGTGGCCACCGCACCGAAGCGGTCCAGGAGCGCCACCGCCTGGACCCGGTGCTCGGGATCGGCGGAGTCGGCGAGCGCCATCGCCTCGGCGAAGCCGTCGCCGGCCATCCGCCACCAGGAGGCGGCCTCGGCGTACCGGCCGTCCAGGAGGAGCTGCTGCGGCTCCCCCAGCCGCGCCGGCTGCTCGAACTCGATCCCGAGCCGGCGCAGCCAGACGGCCATCCGCCCGCCCGCCCACCACGTGTCCGGCGATGAGGTGAGCGACCCGAGGTTCGACACGGCGAACTCGGTCACGCGGGGGTCCGGCCGCCCGGACATCCACATCGCCTCCGCGAGCGCGCAGAGCACCGGGAAGTAGCGCAGCGGCTCGTCGGCGCCACGCGCCTTGACCCACGCGTCGTCGAGGTGGTCCCCGCCGTCACCGGTCCCGCTGCGGAGCTCGGTCAGGCCCAGGACCACGTGCGGCCAGATGTTGGCGCCGAACTCGACGTCGGCCAGCGCCTCCCGGCTGTCCTCCTGGGCCGCGCTCCAGCGACCCGCGGTCATGTGCACCAGGGCGCGGAAGCCGAGGTGCCACAGCCGCGCCACGCGCAGGTCGCGGTTGGTGACGTAGGTCAGGGTGTCCTCGATCAGCCGCTGCGCACCACGCAGGTTGCCGAACTCGTGGTCGGCCGAGAACGCGATGATGTAGCCGCGCCACGCCAGCTCGTCCCAGCCCTGCTCGCGGGCGCGCTCGCTCCACTCGAGCACGTCGGCCCGGCCGCCCGGCTCGCCCACGACGCACGGGACCCCGGCGGTCATGATGTGCCCGGCCACGACGAACTCCTCGAGGCCGGCCGCGGTGGCGACGTCCAGCAGCCGGGCCGCGCACTCGGCCGCCCGTGGCAGGTCGCTCCCGATGACGGCGAGCATGGCCGCGTCGGTGTAGGCGCGAGCGATCGCGGTCGGCACGCCGGAGGCGTCCGCGATCTCGGTCGCTTTGCGGGCGTGCTGGCCGCTGCTGCCTCGCCGCCCGGCCTGGTACTCGAGCACCGCCATCGCGGCGTACGCCTCGGCCACCCCGGCGGGCTCACCCGCGCGCTCCCACAGCGGGATGCTCGCCCGGGCGGTGGCGATGGCCTCGCGGTGCCGGCCGGTGAAGTACTGCTGCCGGCACAGCTGCATCAGCAGCCCGGCACGCTCGATCTCGGGTGCGGAGGGAGGCAGGTGGGTCAGCGCGATCTCGAGGAACGCCGCCGCCTCGGTGTTGGACGCCGAGGCGAGCGCCTCCGCGGCGGCCGCCCTGGCGTGCGCGAGGGTCCGCACCGTGTCGCCCGCGGCGCGGGCATGGTGGGTGAGGACGGCGGGATCGTGCGGCTCGAGGTGCTCGAGGGCGTCGAGCAGCCGGGCGTGCAGCCCCGGGGCTCCACCCGGTGGGATCGTGCTCTCCACGGCCAGTCGCGCCAGCTCGTGGCGGAACACGATGCCCCGCTCGGTGCGGCCCAGGAGCGTCGTCTCGGCCAGCCGGCGCAGCGCGGGCAGGTCGACACCGACGAGTGGGAGCACCCGGTCGTCGAGCCGGTCCGGCGCACAGGCGATGAGCTGGAGGACCTCGAGGTCGTCGAGGTCGACCTCGTCGATGCGCGCGAGCACGGCGTCGCGCACCGAGGTGGGCAGGGGCCGGTCCGGCTCCCGCGCCACCTGCGCGACGAAGAACGGGTTGCCGCCGGTGACCCGGTGCACCCGCGCGGCATCCAGCTCGGTCCCCTCGACGGCCTCGCGCACCGCGTCCTCGGAGAGTGGCTGGAGGACCAGCGTGTGCAGACCGTCCAGCACGGCGAAGTCGCCCAGCAGCCGGCGGGCCGGGTGGCGCGGGCCGATCTCCAGGTCGCGATAGCTCAGCACCACGGCGAGAGGCACGGTCTCCACCCGCCGCACCACGTAGCGCAGCAGGTCGGCGGAGGCCTCGTCCAGCCAGTGCAGGTCCTCGACGACCAGCACCGACGGCTCGGCCGCGAGCTCGGCGAGCACCTGCGCGCCGAGCTGCGCCTCGTCCGGCGTGGCCTCGTCCAGGACGGCGAGCCCCAGGTCGCGGAAGGGGCCGAGCGGCCGGGGGGTGCTCAGTGGCTCGCACTGTCCCCGCAGCACCCGCATCCCGTGCGCATCCCGCAGCGCGGTGGCGATGACCGTGGACTTCCCGGCGCCGCTCTCGCCGGTGAGGGCGAGCCCCACTCCCTGCCCCGCGGCCGCGCTCGTGAGCGCGTCGGCGAGCGCGCGGAGCTCGTGCTCACGTTCGAGCAGGTGCACGGCGTCACTGTAGGGCCGCAGTACCTCCTCATCACCCCTCATCGGAGCCGGTCCCGGCCCGCGCCCCCGACCAGACGGTCCTTGCCGCTGCCGCCGACGAGCCGGTCCCGACCGCGTTCGCCGTACAGCCGGTCCCGTCCTGATCCTCCGGAGACGCGGTCGTCGCCGGCGCCGCCGCAGACGACGTCGTCACCACTCGACGCCCGGATCACGTCAGCGCCGCCGAGCGCCACGATCACGTCGTCGTGCGCGGTGCCGCGGATCCGGTCCTTGCCCTCGGTGCCGACGAGGGTGGCCGGCCGCCCGTGGCAGGTGGGTACGACGGCCGGTCGCGCGTCACCGCGCAGCCGGTCCACCTCCGCGCCGGTGGTGGTGTCGACGGCGAGGACGAAGCCGCCGGACGGCTGGACACCGAGGCCGGTCGGCACGACGCCGCTCGGAGCGGTCAGCCCGAACTCCGGGTCCGGCTTACCGTCGGCGTCCACGGCGGCAAGGACCACGCCGCGGTCCACGCTGGTGACGGCGACCACGAAGCCGTCCACGCGCGCCGCCAGCTCCTGGCCCTGCGAGAACTCACCGCCGATCCCCAGGGTCTGGCCGGCCCCGAAACCGAAGGCCGCGTCGACCGAGCCCGCGCCGTCCAGCCGCACCAGCACGGGGACCTCACGCGCCGCCCCCGCCGGGAGCGTCTGGGTCAGGACCACCATGCTGCCGTCGGCCCGCAGGACCAGGTCGCGACCGTCGAAGACGGTGCCGGGGATGTCCACCTGACCGGTTCCGCCGAACGTCGGGTCGTCCGAGCCGTCGGTCCGCAGCCGGTAGACCGGCGCACCGGTCGTGCCGCCGTTCGCGCCGGTGGCCACGACCTTGCCGTCCGGCTGGACCGCGACCGCACGGACGTCGTGGTAGTACGTCGCGCCGCCCACCAGCCGGAGCCCGTCACCGTCGAACGCCGTGTCGGGAGCACCCGCGGGCGTCAGCCTCGCCACGAAGGCGCGACTGTCCTTGGTGCTGAAGCCGCCGACCACCACACCACCGTCGGGTGCCACCGCCACCGCGTCGGCACGTTCCGCGCCTCCCGCGTCCGGCACGGTGGCGAAGCCGTCGTCGCTGAACGTCGGGTCCGGTGATCCGTCGGATCGGAGCCGCCAGACGGCGGCGTCCTGGCCGGCGGTGGTCTCCCCCGCCACGAGGATCCGTCCATCGGGCTGGACGGCCACCGCGTGCGCCTTCTCGTCGACCCCGGCCACGCCGGTGAGGCGGCGGGTCCCGAACGACGGGTCGACCTGACCGTCCGGACGCAGCCGCACCGCGAGGGCATGCACGCCCCCACCGTCCAGCACCTGACCGACCGCCACGACCGAGCCGTCCGGCTGGACCGCCAGGTCGTTGAGCCGCTCGGTGCCGCCGGCGTCGATGACCGCACGCCCGCCGGCGCCGAAGGCCGGGTCGAGCTCCGGCGACGCCGCCTCGACCGACGGGCCGGCCGAGGTGACCAGGACGGCGAGCAGCCCGCCGGCCAGCAGCCGCCTCATGACCGCACCTCGTCGCGCTGCGGGCCGCCGACGACGCGGTCCCTGCCGGAGCCTCCGAGGAGCCGGTCCCGACCCCGCTCGCCATACAGCCGGTCCTTTCCGGCACCACCCTTGACCTTGTCGTTGCCGCTTCCGGCGCACACGAGGTCGTCACCGGCCAGTGCCGTGACCACGTCGTTGCCACCGAGCGCGACGACGACGTCGCTCCCCCGCGTGCCGCTGATGCGGTCGGCGGCGTCGGTGCCGACGATCGTCGCCGGCCGCCCGTGGCATCGCGGAGCGTCGACCGGGCGCGGCTCCGTGGGCTCGGGAGCGTCGCCGCGCAGCCGGAGCAGGACGGCGTCGTCCGACGGCTCGCCGACGACACCGGAGACGACGACCTTGCCGTCGCCCTGGACGGCCAGGCCGGTCGCGGCGGCGATGCCGTCGAGGCGGCGCGGCACGAAGCCCGGGTCCAGCCGGCCGAGGCGGTCGAGCCGGGCGACGAACGGACGGTGGTCGGGGCCCGACACCGCACCGGTGACCAGGACCCGCCCTCCGGACAGCGCTGCGACGGCGCTGATCGTCGTGGCACCGCCGAGGGCGAACCTCGCGCCCTCCTTGCCGCCGAAGCCCTCGTCGACGAGGCCGCCGGGGCGGATACGGGCGACCACGGCCTGGGTCTCCCCCTGGTCGACCCCGGTCACGAGGATGCTTCCGTCGTCGGCCACCGCCATGCGGGCGCCGTTGGTGTGCGCGTGGTCGACGACGACCCGGCCGCCCGCGAAGCCGACGTCCGGCGCCCCGTCGGTCCCCCAGCGGTAGACGAAGAGACCGGGCGCGCCCTCCTCGTAGGAGGTCACGAGGACCTTCCCGTCCGGCTGCACGGCCACGGACCGCCCGACCTGGTTGTAGAAGGCCTTCTGCACGATCCAGCCGTCCAGGTGGAAGCTCTTGTCCAGCGGGCCCTGGGGCGTGAGCCGGAGCACCATGAGGTCGGCGGTGCCGTTGACGTCGGTCGAGCCGGTGACCACGATGCCGTCGGTCGGGGTGACCGCGACGTCGAGAGCCAGCTCGGTGCCCCCGAGGTTCACGAGCTGGACGCCGGTCCCACCGATGCCGAAGGAGCCGTCGGGACGGCCGTCGGCCAGGAACCGCTCGACGAACACGTCGTGGCCGAGCGAGGTCCATCCCGCCACGACGATGCGGTCCTGGGAGTCGACCACGACCGACTGGACGACCTCCTGGGTGCCCGGGGAGCCGAGCCGCACGACCCCGAGTGTGCGGTCCAGGCTGCCGTCGGGCCGCACGCGGAACAGCAGGCCGTCGCCGCTGTGCTCGTCGTAGCCCGTGCCGACGACGACCGCCGAGCCGTCGCGCTGCAGCGCCACGTCGGTGACCTGCTCGCTGCCGCCGCCGTCGACGACGACGCGTCCGGTGCCGGCGTACGCCGGGTCGAGGTCCGACGGGACCGCGGATGACGGCGCGACGCAGCCGACCGCCAGGGCGACGGTTGCCGCCGCGGCTCGGACCATGGAGCGGATGTTCATGACGGTGCTTCCTCTCGTGCGTGCGTCGTGTCGCGGTCGGGTCCGCCGACCAGGCGGTCCTTGCCGGAGCCGCCGACGAGCCGGTCCTTGCCGCGCTCGCCGTACAGCCGGTCCTTGCCGGAGCCTCCGGAGACCTTGTCGTTGCCGTCGCCGGCGCAGACGACGTCGTTGCCACCGAGCCCCTTGATCACGTCGTCACCGCCGAGTGCGACGACGACATCCGCCTTCCTCGTGCCGCGCAGGCGGTCGTTGTCCGCGGAGCCGACGAGCGTCGCCGGGTGGCCGTGGCAGCCTGGGACGGACGCCGCCGGGGCAGCCGGCGGAGCCACCACAGCCCCGGACGCGGCCCGCAGGCGCACGAGGACGGCGTGCTGCTCGACTCTGGCGTCGTCACCGACGACGACCAGCGTGCCGTCGGGCCCGCTCGCGATGCCGCGGGTGACCGCCACCATCGAGGGGGACGAGGTCACGAGGAAGCCGTCGTCGCCGAAGGACCGGTCCACCATCCCGGAACCGCTGAACCTGCTCACGAAGGCATCCGTGGACGAGGCGGTGTAACCCAGGGCCGCCACCCCGCCGCCAGGAAGGGGGACCAACCGGTTGAAGGTCTCGAAGCCGCCGAGGTCGACCCGCGCGCCACCCTCGCCGCCGAAGCTGGCGTCCGGTGCGCCGTCGGGCCCGAGCCGGGCCACCACCGCGACGACCCCGGGTCCGGTCACCGCGCGACCGGCGACCAGAGCGCGTCCGTCGGGCTCGAGGAGCACGTCGGTGACGCCCGCGCTGGCAGCCGGGACCTCGGCCATGCCGTCTCCGCCGCCGTACGTCGTGTCGACCGCGCCGGACAGGGTACGGCGCCAGACCGAGGGCCTGACGGTGCCGAGGGAGCCGGCGAGCAGGAGGCTGCCGTCGGGGCCGACCCCCACCCCGGTGATCCTCGACTCGCGTCCACCGAGCCCGAGGGCGCCGTCCTGGTCGAGCGTGCCGTCCGGGGTCCCGTCCGCCTTCAGGCGGTAGATCGCGGCCCCCGGTCCCGGCGCCGTCGTGTGGCCGACCACGACGATCGTGCCGCCCGGGCCGAGCGCGACGTCACCCGTGCTCTCGTCACCACCGCTGTCGATGACGGCGAAGCCGTCGCCCCCACCGAACGTGGGGTCGGGATCACCCAGGGGGGTCAGGCGCCAGACCCCGATGTCGTCGGGCACGTGCAGGTCGCCGGCCACGACGATCCGCCCGTCCGGCTGCACGGCCACGCTGGTGGCGACGCCGTCGACGTGGTTGCCGACCACGAGGAGGTTCGTGCTGAAGAGCGGGTCGCGCGAGCCGTCCGCCGTCCGCCGCACGACCCACGGGGCGCTCTGTCCCAAGGCCGTCTTCCGGTCGCCCACGGCGACGGTGCGACCGTCGCCCTGGACCGTCGCGGCCCGCAGCGTCTCCGACTGGGACACCCGGTCCACGACCACCCTGCCGGTGCCACCGAAAGACGGGTCGAGCTCGGGAGCAGTCGTCGCTGATCCCGCGCTCGCGGTACCGAGCGCGGTCAGGATCACGCCGAGGGCCACCACGCCGCGTCGCACTGCGCTCATGGCCGTACCTCGTCGCGCTGCGGGCCGCCGACCAGGCGGTCCTTGCCGGAGCCGCCGACGAGCCGGTCCTTGCCGCTCTCGCCGTACAGCAGGTCCTTGCCGGAGCCTCCGGAGACCTTGTCGTTGCCGTCGCCTGCGCAGACGACGTCGTTGCCACCGAGCCCCTTGACCACGTCGTTGCCACCGAGGGCGACGACCACGTCGGCACCGCTGGTGCCGGTGAGCCGGTCCTT
>Ga0075370_10001591_pt1 | contig 9996 bp, 8 predicted proteins | sample EndMethybrTD3035_FD_71398 | JGI IMG/M metagenome (GOLD analysis project Ga0075370, IMG submission 71398) | Populus endosphere microbial communities from Tennessee, USA - Endosphere MetaG P. TD hybrid TD303-5 | ecosystem: Host-associated > Plants > Roots > Endosphere | place: USA: Tennessee... | reverse complement strand
CCATCGCATCGGCCACCGTCGGGCCGGCGGGGTCGTCGACCGCCGTCGCGGCGACGGCCTGCGCGTCCGGGTCGCGCGGCGGCGGCGCGGGCCGCGTGTCGGCCAGCAGCGCTTCGGGCAGCGCGAGGTCGGCCGCCACGATCATCTCGCCGTCGCTCAGCGCCACGGCGCGGTGCAGCAGGTTCTCGAGCTCGCGCACGTTGCCCGGAAACGCGTAGCGCGCGAGCAGCGCCCGCGCGTCGGGCGACAGCTGCGCCGGCGCCAGGCCCGCCTCGCGCGCCAGGCGCGCCAGCAGCGCGTCGGCGAGCGCGGGCAGGTCGGCCAGGCGTTCGCGCAGCGGCGGCACCTTGATGTCGATCACGTTCAGGCGGTAGAACAGGTCCTGGCGGAAGCGGCCGGCCTGCACCTCGGCGGCGAGATCCTTGTGCGTCGCGCTGACGATGCGCACGTTCATCGTCTGCTCGGACGTGGCGCCGATCGCGCGCACCGCGCGCTCCTGGATCGCGCGCAGCAGCTTGGACTGCATCGCGAACGGCAGGTCGCCGATCTCGTCGAGGAACAGCGTGCCGCCGTTGGCCGCCTGGAAGAAGCCATCGCGGTCGGCGTTGGCGCCGGTGAACGCGCCCTTGCGCACGCCGAAGAACTCGGCCTCCAGCAGCGTCTCGGGGATCGCGCCGCAGTTGACGGCCACGAAGGGCTGGCCGGCGCGGGCGCTGACGTCGTGGATGGCGCGCGCGACGAGCTCCTTGCCGGTGCCCGACTCGCCCTGCACCAGCACCGGCGCCATGCTGCGCGCCACCTTCTCGACCAGGCCGCGCACGTTGGCCATCGCCTCGGAGCTGCCCACCAGGCGTCGCAGCGGATCGCCCCTGCCGACGGCCGGCCCCGCGTCGTCCGCGGGCGGCGGCGGCGTCGCGCGCGTGCGGCCCATCGCCGAGGCGACGACGGCGCGGAACTGGCGCAGGTCGACCGGCTTGGTGAGGTAGTCGAACGCACCGGCCTTCAGCGCGGTGACCGCGTTCTCGGGCGAGCCGTAGGCGGTGACGACGATCACCTTCTCGGGCCGGCCGCTCTTCTCCAGCCACTGCAGCAGGTCGAGGCCGGAGCCGTCGGGCAGGCGCATGTCGCTGATGACCGCGCGGAACAGCCGCGACTGCAGGATCTCGCGCGCCTGCGCCACGGTCGCGGCCGTCTCGACCTCCAGGCCTTCGCGCAGCAGCGTCAGCTCGTACAGCGTCAGCAGGTCGGGCTCGTCGTCGACCACCAGCACGCTGCTGGCATGCACGGCGCCCGCGCCCAAAGGTCCGGCATTCACCGCAGTTGTCATCAGGAAACCTCCGGCCTTCGGCCTGCGGCGCGAGCGCCCTTCGGAGCGGCCGTGCGCGCGCTCATAGCACCAGCCGACCTTCCGCCGACGTCAGCGATTCGCGCGGCATCATCACCTCGAACACGTTGCAGTGCCGCTCGTCGTGGCGGCGGAAGTCGATCCGGGCCCCGTGGCGTTCGCACAGCTCCCGGCAAATGTACAACCCGAGGCCCGTCCCGCGGCTGCGCGTGGAATGGAAGGGCTCGAACAGGTAGGGCTCGACGTCCAGCGGGATCGGTTCGCCGTCGCTGGCCACCGACATCGACGCCCAGGCGCCGTCGTCGCCCGCCTGCAGCGAGACGCGCACGCCGCCGGGCGCCGGGCTGGCGTGGCGGATCGCGTTGTCCAGCAGGTTGACGAGCACGCGGCGCAGGTGGTCGGGGTCGAACACGACGCCCACCGGCGTGGACGGCAGCAGCACCTGCAGCCGGCCCGCGCTGCCGAGCGCCAGCCCGACGGTGCGCGCCCACTCGCTGCAGATGCTGGCGATCTCGGCGCTGGCGTCGAGCGTGCGCGAGGGCGCGAGCGAGCCCGGCGCGGCCTCCATGACGTCGTCGACGATGCGGCGCAGCCGGTCGATGTTGTCGGTCATGATGCGGATCAGGCGCCGCTGGTCGGGCCGCAGCTCGTCCTCCTCCAGCAGCGCGTTGGCCTGCGCGATCGCCGCCAGCGGGTTGCGGATCTCGTGCGCGACGCCCGCCGAGATGCGGCCCATCGCCGCCAGCCGCTCCTGGCGCAGCCGCGCCTGCACGGTGCGCAGCTCCTCGATGAACAGCACGCACAGCGGCTCGTCGGCCGGGGTGGTGTCGCCGCCGTCGGTGCGGCTGCGCGTGAAGCGGGCGCGGATGTGCAGCGCGCGGCGCGTGCCGTCCTCCAGCTGGATGTTGAGGTCGAGCGGCGCCGCCGGCCAGTTGCCGCGGCCGAACGCCTGCTCCACCTCGTCGGCCAGCACCAGCCAGCCCGGATGCAGGCGCAGCGAGAACGGCGGCGACGGGCAGCGCGCGGCCTGCGCCGCCAGCAGCCGGCGCGCCGACGGGTTGGCGGCGCGCACGCGCAGCTGGCGGTCGATCACCAGCACGCCGTCGGCCATGTCCTCGATCACCAGCCGGCTCAGCTGGGCCTGCTGGCGTGCGCGCTCGCGGCTGTCGCGCGCGGTGCGTTCCTCGTGCGCGAGGCGCATCGAGAGCTCGCCCGCCAGCAGCGCCACCACGAACAGGCCGATGCCGCTCAGGCCGGCCTGCGACATCAGCGCCGCCGAATCCGGCACCGTGCCGTAGACGCGGCCCGCGGCCGCCAGCAACATCAGCGCCACGCCGGCCGCCGTCGCCAGCGCGGGCAGGCGCGGCGTCAGGATGCCCGCCATCAGCACGGGCAGCACCAGCAGCGCGACGAAGTTCAGCGGCGAGGTCGGGTCGATCCAGTGGATGGCGCCGAAGATGCCCAGGTCGACGCCGATGGTCATCCACCACTGCCAGCGCGCCGACTGCAGCACGCGGAACATGCGGAACTCGTCGGTGAGCCACCAGATCAGCGCCTGCGCCGCGTACGCGCCGCACAGCAGCAGCGGCGCGCTGACGTAACGGCCCGTGGCGATGCCCATCAGCGCGTTGGCCAGCACCAGCGCGATGCCCAGCGCGGCGCGCGCCGCGACGTAGGTGCCGAAGATGCGGCGCAGCGCGTGGCCGGCGAGCGGCCGCAGCACCGGCACGTTCCAGGCGCCGCCCTTGGCGGCCGGCACCGCCGGGTGTTCGACCGAGCCCTCGAGCGTGTTGAACCACGACTCCTCGGGCAGTCCCGCGTTGGCCCCTTCGCGCGTCTTCGCCGCGCGCCGCGCCTTGCGTTCCTTGCTACCCCACATGGACGATCGCGCCCCGCTTCAGGACGCGCTCACTCGCCACGCCGCGGGCCCGCGTCGCGATGCGCGCCGCAGCAGAACAGCCGCGCGCCGTCGCGCACGGCCTCCGAAGCCGGGAAGTGCAGGCCGCAATGCGCGCAGTCGACCATGGCCTCGGGCGCCGCGCCCGCGGGCATGGTGGGCGCACGCGCGGCGGCCTGCGGCGGCGGCACCGCCTTGCGCGGGCGCAGCATCCGCCAGGCCAGGAACCCCAGCACGAGCCAGAGCAGGAGACGTCCGATCATTGCTCAGTTGCCCAATCCGGTCGGCGCGCGCTGCAGCACGACCTCGAACACGAAGCGCGAGCCCACGTAGGCCAGCAGCATCAGCACGGCGCCGGCGTACACCCAGCGCGTGGCCTGGCGACCGCGCCAGCCGCGCGTGCGGCGGCCGACGATCAGCGCCGCGAAGGTGGCCCAGCTCGCCAGCGACAGCACCGTCTTGTGGTCGCCCCAGCGCCAGTGCGCCATCGTGAACAGGCCGATGACGATGGCCAGCGTCAGCACGGCGAAGCCGGCCTCGACGAACAGGAACGTGAGCCGCTCGAGCGACAGCAGCGGCATGCCCAGCACGCCGGCGCCGTCCTTCTGGCGCAGCTGGCGCTCGGCGCGGTCCAGCATCGCGGCGTGCACGACGGCCACGCCGAACAGCGCGTAGGCGGCGATGCCCAGCGTCCAGTGCAGCGGCGCGTAGGCCGAGTACGAGACGATCACGACGTCGCCCGGAAACGCCAGTGCCAGCAGCACGCTGGCGGCGCCGATGGCGGCGAAGATGCGGCGCAGCCCGGAGATGGGCACCAGCCGCGTCTCGGCCAGGTGCACCACCAGCACGAGCCAGGCGGTCAGCGACAGCACGGGGGCGAAGCCCCAGCGGATGCCCAGGCCTGCATCGGCCTCGCCGACGAAGGTTGCGGCCGCCCAGAGGCCGTGCAGCACCAGCGCCACGACCTGCGCGCGGGTACCCCAGGCGGGGCGTCCCAGCGCCGACAGGGCGTAGGCCACGACGGCGCCCCACGCAAGCGCGTGGACGGGGGCAGACGATAGAATCATCCCTGCAGTTTACTAAGGCGCCGCGCACTCGACGTCGCGCACGCCCGCATCCATGGCTTCCACCCTCACCGACCGCCTGTCGCGCCTCGTCAAGACGATGCGCGGCCAGGCCCGCATCACCGAATCGAACGTCCAGGACATGCTGCGCGAGGTGCGCATGGCCCTGCTCGAGGCCGACGTGGCGCTGCCCGTCGTGCGCGACTTCGTCGCGCGGGTCAAGGAGAAGGCGCTCGGCCAGGAGGTGGTGGCCTCGCTGACGCCGGGCCAGGTGCTCGTCAGCATCGTGCAGAAGGAGCTTGCCGCGACCATGGGCGAGGGCGTGGCCGACATCGACCTGGCCGTGCAGCCGCCCGCTGTCATCCTGATGGCCGGCCTGCAGGGCGCCGGCAAGACGACGACCACCGCCAAGCTCGCGAAGTACCTGATCGAGAAGCGCAAGAAGAAGGTGCTGACGGTGTCGGGCGACGTCTACCGCCCCGCCGCCATCGAGCAGCTCAAGACGGTCACGAAGCAGGCCGGCGCGGAGTGGTTCCCGTCCACGCCCGACCAGAAGCCGCACGACATCGCCGCGGCCGCCATCGACTACGCGAAGAAGCACTACTTCGACGTGCTGCTGGTCGACACGGCCGGCCGCCTGGCCATCGACGAACTGCTGATGGCCGAGATCAAGGACCTGCACGCGCTGCTGCATCCGGTCGAGACGCTGTTCGTCGTCGACGCGATGCAGGGCCAGGACGCGATCAACACCGCCAAGGCGTTCCGCGAGGCGCTGCCGCTCACCGGCATCGTGCTGACCAAGCTCGACGGCGATTCGCGCGGCGGCGCGGCGCTGTCCGTGCGCCAGATCACCGGCGCGCCGATCAAGTTCGCGGGCGTGTCCGAGAAGATCGACGGCCTCGAGGTGTTCGACGCCGACCGCCACGCCGGCCGCGTGCTGGGCATGGGCGACATCGTCGCGCTGGTCGAGGGCGTCACCAAGGGGCTGGACGTCGAGGCCGCGCAGAAGCTCGCCGAGAAGGTGCGCTCGGGCAACGACTTCGACTTGAACGACTTCCTGGCGCAGCTGAGCCAGATGAAGAAGATGGGCGGCCTCGCCGGCCTGATGGACAAGCTCCCCACCGAGATGACCGCCAAGGCCGGCCAGCCGGACATGGACAAGGCCGAGCGCGACATGCGCCGCATGGAGGGCATCATCCAGTCGATGACGCCGCTGGAGCGCCGCAAGCCCGAGCTGCTCAAGGCCAAGCGCAAGTTCCGCGTCGCCAAGGGCGCCGGCGTGCAGGTGCAGGACGTCAACCGCCTGCTCAACCAGTACGAGCAGATGCGCGACATGATGCGCAAGATGAAGGGCGGCGGCCTGATGAAGATGATGAAGCGCATGGGTGCCATGAAGGGCATGCCCAAGATGTGATGCGCGCCGGCCGCGGTGCGCATTCCCGGCGCGGTGTCCGCGCGGTGTCAGGCCGCGCGGTGTCAGGTCTTGATTTTTGCGGTGTCAGGTCTTGAACTTTGATACCGCCCCGGGTAACAAAATTCAAGACCTGACACCAGCTTTCAGAAGGAATGCCGAAGATGTGACGGCAGGGTCTCCGGGCGCCGCATTCCTCCAGCCCGTTCTTCGGTTCAATACCCGCGCCGCCCGACGCGTCGCCAGCACGCTTCAGCTGGCCGGGCTACGATCCGATCCCATTCGAACAATGTCGTTGGAGATCGCCATGCTTCGTCGCCTGACCCCGCTGCTCGCCGCAGCCGCCCTCGCCTGCCTCGGCACGTCCGCGCACGCCGCGCTGAAGCCGGGCGACTCCGCCCCGCTGTTCAAGACCGAGGCGGCCGTCGGCGGCAAGCAGATGCCGCTGGTGCTGGCCGACGCGCTCAGGAAGGGCCCGGTCGTGCTGTACTTCTTCCCGAAGTCGTTCACCAGCGGCTGCACGGTGGAGGCGCATCTGTTCGCCGAGGCCACCGACAAGTTCGCCGCGCTCGGCGCCACCGTGGTGGGCGTGTCGCACGACGACATCGCCACGCAGATCAGGTTCTCCAAGGAAGAGTGCCGCGACAAGTTCGCCGTCGCCGCCGACCCGGAGTCGGCCATCATCAAGTCCTACGACGCGAAGATGGCCGTGATGCCCTATTCCGACCGCATCTCCTACGTGATCACGCCGGACGACAAGGTGCTGTACGTCTACTCCAGCCTGGACCCGGCCGACCACGTCAATCGCACGCTGAAGGCCGTGCAGGACTGGCGCGCTGCCCACAAGATGTGATGCGCCGGGCGCGATGACGAACGGGGCCCGCGGGCCCCGTCGTCGTTCCGGCGCGGCGGATCAGTCCAGCAGCGCGTTCGCGAACTCGCGGGCGTTGAAGGTCTGCAGATCCTCCAGCTTCTCGCCCACGCCGATGAAGTAGACCGGAATCGGCTTCGCGTGCGCCTGCGTCGCGCGCTCGCGCGACCACAGCGCGATCGCGGCCAGCACGCCGCCCTTGGCCGTGCCGTCCAGCTTGGTCACGATCAGCCCGGTCACACCCAGCGCGGCGTCGAAGGACTTGACCTGCTCCAGCGCGTTCTGGCCGGTGTTGCCGTCGATCACCAGCAGCACCTCGTGCGGTGCCGTGGCCTCGGCCTTGGTGATGACGCGCTTGATCTTGCGCAGCTCCTCCATCAGGTGCAGCTGCGTGGGCAGGCGGCCGGCGGTGTCGGCGATGACGACGTCGCAGCCGCGCGCCTTGCCGGCACGCACCGAGTCGAAGGTGACCGACGCCGGGTCGCCGCCTTCCTGGCTGACGATCTCGACCTGGTTGCGGTCGGCCCAGACCTCCAGCTGCTCGCGCGCCGCGGCGCGGAAGGTGTCGGCCGCGGCCAGCAGTACCTTGCACTTCGCCTCGGCCAGGTGGCGTGTGAGCTTGCCGATGCTGGTCGTCTTGCCGGCGCCGTTGACGCCGGCCACCATGATCACCGTGGGCTGGTGCTCGCCCACCATCAGCGAGCGCTCCAGCGGCGCCAGCAGGTCGACGATCGCGTCGGCCAGCAGTGCCTTCACCTGCGCGGGCTCGGTGGAGCCGGCGGCCTTCACGCGCTGCTTGAGATCCTTCAGCAGGTGCTCGGTGGCGCGGACGCCCGCGTCGGCCATCAGCAGCGCGGACTCGAGTTCCTCGTACAACTCGTCGTCGATGCGCGCGCCGGTGAATACCTGCGCGATGCCCGAGCCCGTGCGCGCCAGGCCCTTGCGCAGGCGCTGGAACCAGGCTTCGCGCGGCGCCTCGGCAGCCGGCGCCGGTGCGGGCGCAGGCACGACGGGCGCGACGGCGGCCGCGGTCACGGGGGCCGACGCCGGTGGCGCGACCGGGGCAACGGGCGCCGTCGGCGACGGACCGCCGGTGAAGACACGCTTGAGGAAGTCCAGCGGCGCCGACGTCGCGGGCGACTCCGGCTCGGCGACCGGCGGCGCGGCGGGCGCGGGCGCGAACGCCTGCACGGGCGCGCCCGTGCCCGCGGGCGCCGATGCCTCGGCAGGCGCGGGGGCCGGTGCATGCACGGGCGTCGTCACGGAGACCGGCGCCGGCGGCGCGGCCGTCGGCACGACCTCCGGCATGCGCGGTGTCTCCCACGGGGAGCCCGACTCGGATTTCTTGCGGAAGAAGCTGAACATGAAGGGAAGCGGTCTCTCGAAGCGTTCCGGCGACCGGAAGCCGCCAGGCGCATCCGCCAGCGGACGCGCGACGCTCAATGGTCGGGGCAGACGGGCGCTATGCAAGCCCGAAAGGTCATTTTCGACATTGTGCCGCCAACCCCTTCCGCTTCAATCAAAAAGTCGCATATAATGGCAGGCTTGGCGCTTTAGCTCAGCCGGTTAGAGCGACGGAATCATAATCCGCAGGTCCGGGGTTCGAATCCCTGAAGCGCCACCAAAACCCGAAGGGCTTGCAAGTCGACGACTTGCAAGCCCTTTTCACTTCCGGAGATGCCCTGGGGTGGCGCCCGGGTTTTGTCGCAACGCTTCTTTCGAGGCTCAGCTCCTGCCCGCGTGCGGCAACTCGCCGTTGATGACGTCGAACTCGATCCGCACGCGGAAATAGAACAGCGACACCTGCTCCGCACGAATCAGCTCGAGGAAGGCGTCGGCCTCCTCGTCGGTGACGGCGAAGCCGACTTCGACGGGCAGGTCGCCGGCGAGCTCGAAGAAATGATCCTCGTGCATGACGCCGTGGCGACCGAAGCCGGCCATCGCGCGAAAGGCCGAGCCGCCGTGCAGGCCGGCCTGCTTGGCCTTCTCGAGGATCCATTCGTAGGCCAGGACGCCATGCAGCTTTCGCCGTTCCTGGACGTAGAACTTGAGGTAGCAGCCCTTGTTCATGCGGTCGTCTCCCGTGCTGGAAATGGGGTGACTGTGCCGCGCCCTGGCTCACGACGCGGGCGCGGCCGTCCGGCTCGAGGTCGAACACGGACGGACGATGGATCAGGCTCGTGACGACGGGGCGCTCGGGCCGATGATAAAGTCGCCCGATGGGAGATGGCATTCTCCCCGAACTGCTCGCCGTCCGACCGGCGGGCTGATGATGCCTACCCCGCGACCCGGCGCCGGCGTCGCGCTGGGCGGCATCCGCGGATCCAGCGCGACATCCCGCGTACGGTCACGCACGAGGCCGACCAGAGGAACGACATGGAACCGTACAGCATCGCAGCCGTGGGATTCGGCGCGGCGGCCGGCGCGTGGTTGCGCTGGTTTCTCGGCCTGCGATTGAACCCGATCTTTCCCACCTTGCCGCTCGGCACGCTGACGGCCAATCTGGTCGGAGGCTTTCTCGTGGGCATCGCCGTGGCCTATTTCGACCGCCATCCGCATCTCGCGCCGCAGGCCCGGCTGTTCGTCATCACGGGCTTCATGGGCGGCCTGACCACGTTCTCGACCTTCTCGAGCGAGGTGGTGAACCTCGTCCTCAGGCGCGAGTACGTCTGGGCGACGGCGTCGGCAGGCGTCCACCTGTTCGGCTCCCTGATCCTCACCACGCTCGGGATCGCCATCGTCGCGGCCTTCGCCCGGTCGTTGGGATAGCGCGCGGCATCGCCGCCGGCCTGGCAGGCGAGCTCGCCGGCACGCAGCGGCCGAGACGGGCCGCTGCACTGCGGATCGAGCTGGGGATCAAAAGGCCTTGCTCATGCCGACGAGCACCGTACGGCGCGGGCCGTACTGCGGCGCGCCGACGCCGATGCCCGAGCCGTCGCGGATCTCGTAGATGCGGTCGAACAGGTTGATGACCGACAGCCGCAGCTCCACCTTGCCGAAGGCGCCGCCGAGGTCGAGGTTGTCGACTGCCGCCAGGTTCATCTGCGTGTACGACGGCAGGTGGCCCGTGTTGGCGAAGCCGTTGCGCAGGCCGCTGCCGTACAGCAGGTCGACCGTCGTGCTCAGCGCCGGCGTCCACTTGTAGCTCAGGCCCGCCGAGGCCGAGGTCGCCTGGTCGTGGTCGAGGTGCACCCAGTGCGCGGCGATGTAGTCGAGCTCGTCCTGCCCGAAATTGAACTGCCCGGTCTCGACCGTCTTGCCAAAGGCGCGCGAGAAGGCGAGGTTGGCGTAGCCGCTGAGCGATCCGGAGCGATACGCGGCCGACAGCTCGAGGCCGTAGACGCGTCCACGTTCGTAGTTGAAGGCCGAGAAGACCAGTGCATTGCCGAACTGGCCTTCGTCCTGCAG
>Ga0075370_10001590_pt1 | contig 9998 bp, 9 predicted proteins | sample EndMethybrTD3035_FD_71398 | JGI IMG/M metagenome (GOLD analysis project Ga0075370, IMG submission 71398) | Populus endosphere microbial communities from Tennessee, USA - Endosphere MetaG P. TD hybrid TD303-5 | ecosystem: Host-associated > Plants > Roots > Endosphere | place: USA: Tennessee... | reverse complement strand
CGCTCCAGGGCCGGCGTACACCGCCAAGCGCCTCAGCCACCGCAAGCCCGGCCTGCAGGCCGGGCTTGCGGTGGCTGAGGCGCTTGGCGGTGTACGCCGGCCCTGGAGCGTCGCGAATGAGTCAGCGCGCATTCACATCATCGACGCCGTGGCGCGGCGCAACCTCGAGGCGGCGTGATGCCGGAGCTGAAATCGGCCCTCTACGCTGGCAAAGTAATGCACCAGCGGCTGAAGCCGCGGCGGCACCGCCTTTCCTACCGCATTTTCTTCCTTCTGCTCGACCTCGACGAGATCGATGCGATGAGCAAGCGGCTTCGCCTGTTGTCACACAACCGGTTTAATCTGTTTGGCTTCGCTGACACGGATCACGGCGATGGCTCGGGCGGATCGCTGAAAGCCTATGTCGAAGATATGCTTGAGACGGCAGGGATCGAGACGGATGCGGGGCCAATCCGACTGCTCTCGATGCCGCGCACGCTCGGCTACGCTTTCAATCCGATCAGCATCTATTTCTGCCATAACCGGCAGGGCGACCTCGTCGCGATCCTCTACGAAGTCAACAACACCTTTGGGCAGCGCCACAGCTACCTGATCCCTGTCGGCGAGCGGCACGACGAGACTGTCAGGCAACATTGCGACAAGCGCTTCTACGTTTCGCCTTTCATGGCCATGGGATTGAACTATCGCTTCCGCATCGGCCTCCCCGGCGAAAACGTCGCGATACACATCACTGCCAGCGACGACCAAGGGCCGCTGATGGTGGCAAGCTTCGCCGGCAAGCGGCGGGCGCTGAGCGATGCCAGTCTGCTGCGCGCATTCATCTCGTATCCTCTGCTGACACTCAAGGTGACCGCCGGCATCCATTGGGAGGCGCTGCGGCTCTGGGCAAAGGGCATTCGGCTTCAGGAGCGCCCTGCCCCGCCCGACAACTCCATCACCCGCGTCGCCATGCATGGACGTTTACAGAGAAAGGCCGAGCCTGATGTCATTTGACACTGAGACAAGGGCAAAGGTCGATCTATGGTGCGGCATTTTCCTCGTTGCCAGGGAACGAACTGTAGAACAAAACAAGACCGGGCTGCCGTCGGAATGAAGGGTAGGACATTGAGTGGCGTTGTTGCCGGATCCGCGGAGGCCAAGGGCCTTCCCACAACACACAATCCACGACCGGTTGGAGTCAGGCCTCATGACCGCATCGAAGCGCCGCTATGACGACGACACCGAAATGTACCGGCTGTTCGAGAACGAACTCTTCGTCACCGTAGTTGGTGACGTCATGGATACGATCGGGCTGCGGCATCAGTTCCTTCCGCCCGTGTTCAAGCCGGTGGACGAGAAGACGCGGCTTTTGCGGCCGGTACCGCCGATCTGCTCAATCGTCAGGTCCTCGGCGGTCAAATTGCCAATCTGATCGTCATCGCTGCCCCACGCACGCTTGGTGAACTTCGCAAGCATTACCACCAGAAACGTTCGGCCGTGCTGGTAGGCGAGATCCCAAAGGATCTTACGAGGCGTTCAGCACAAGAGATAGAAAATGTAGTGCCGCCACCTAGTTAGCCGCGGCCTGCAGCCGGAGCCACGATATTGACGTCAGGTCCAAGCATGACAGTCGCATGGACGAGCAAGTCGCCATGAAGAGAGCCGCCATCGAAATCGCCTTGCACGGTCGGCGTCTATTTGGGCCGCCCAAGCCACTCAAACCGCAGCATAGAACATCGTCAGCTCGTCGCTGCCGATCGCTTGAAAACGATGGTGACCCTGGTCCCTTCAGTGGCGCTGGATTTGACTTCGAATTGCGCTTTGGCGTTCTCGGTCAAGGAGCGCGCGATGAGAGCACCGAGCTTGCCGGGCTTCGGCCATGTCTCGCCCTCCGGCAAACCAACCCCGTCATCGGCGATGGTGATGCGGCATCCGTCGCCATCGACCACGCTGTGAAGCGTTATCGTGCCGCCTTCTCGTCCCTTGAAGCCGTGTTTGAGCGCATTGGTCAGCAATTCGTTCATAACCAGCCCCGTGGCATCGCAACGTTAATCGACACGGGATAGGTATCCACCTTCATGTCCAGGCGTATGCCTTCCACCGCATGCGAAGCCATTACCGCCGATGCTATCTGGCTGAGATAGATACCAAGATCGACCTCATCCTTCTGCTCGTCGTTCGACAGCGCCTGGTAGAGTATCGCAAGAGCGTCGACGCGGCCGGCCAACCTCTCGAACCGTTTCTGGTCGGGCTCCGCCGCATTGCGGGTCTCCAGCCGGATGAGTGCGGTGATCATCTGGAGATTGTTTTTTACCCTGTGCTGCAGTTCCCGCAGCAATGTATCCTTTTCCCGGACACGCTCCTCTACCGAGGGCGCCTCCTCGCCGTGAGAGGATACGTCCACCAAGGCGACCAGCCGGAAACAAGTCTTGCCATCATCGTCCACAATCAAATTTGAGTAGGCGTCAACGACTGCCGGTCCCCCGACGCCGCGCTCCAGCCGGAAAGTGCCGACGAAATCCGTTTCATTGATAACGCTCTCGGCCAGCGCCCTGTCCTTCTGCTCACGGATCCCAGTCCCGGACAGCGCTGCCCAGTTTTTTCGCGCCAGACTGGCGGCCTTCAGGCCGGAGAGTTTTTCGAATTCCGGATTGGCATAAACGACGCGCTCCGTTTCGATCAGATCGGAAACAGCAATCGCGATAGGCACCTGGTCGAGAAATTTCTTGAACTGTTCGCTCTCCAGCGCGGTCGCGAGTTCGGGCGTATCGAGCAGTTGCTCGACCGCCTCGGGCTTCCCTGTATCCGATATCATTTTACGCCTACGCTGTAAGGAAAGGTCATCAGTATCAGCGATGGAGCATATAGGCCACCACCGAAGCGGAACGCCACCTTGCTGAGGTCAGTAGGCGGGGACAAGCCTCGTGTCGCGTAGCGGCAAGGCCATTGCGAACCGCAGACCGTCAGGATGATAGTTCAACTCAACCTTGGCTTGGCACTGCACGGCGACGACTTTCTCCAGCAACGTCGTACCGAAGCCGCGCCGTCTTGGTTGCTCGACCTTCGGCCCGCCCTTTTCAAGCCAATCCAGATTGAGCATTCGCTCTCCTTCCGAATTGCTCACCGACCACCGGACTTCGAGACGCCCTGTGGGGCGGGACAACGCGCCATATTTCGATGAGTTGGACGCGAGTTCATGAAACGCCATCCCGATCGGGATCGCGATATCGGCGACCAGCGCGACGTTCGGCCCTTCGAGCACTACGCGCGACTTGTCGGTCGTATCGTAGTGGCGCAGTTCCGACTCCAGCAGCTTGTGCAAGGAAGCCATCTGCCAATAGTCATCGGTGAGCATCGAATGCGTGTCGGCGAGCGAGACGATCCTGGCAGAGAAATCGCGCACGAAATCATCCACGCTACCACTCGATTTGGCGGTTGCCCCCATCATCGCCCGGACATTTGCGAGCGTGTTTTTGACGCGGTGATGGAGTTCCCTGATCAGCAGCTTTTGCCGGTCGGCGACCTCTTGCTTCTGTTCGATATATGACTTGACCTCGAGTTGACGGGCGCGGGCTCGCAAAGCCGAGCGCACCGAATTTGCAAGACTCGACGCCAGGAAAGGCCTCTCGAGAACGATCAGATAGCGATCCAGAAAGGCGAGTCGCTTGTCGATCTCCGTTCCTCGCATCGTCAGTAACACGATCGGAAAATCCGACCACGTCGGTTGATGATTGAGCCACGATGCAAACTGATTTCGATTGGAACTGATCAAGGCTTCTTCTGTAACCAAAAGGCAGTGAGCTTGGTCCAACAGCGGAACTGCTTCGTCGAGCGTGGCGCAGATGTGGGACTTGATGTCGTTCTCCGTGAGGATTGCAGACGCGACCTTCGCGTCGCGCCCGACCGGCGCCAGCACGAGCACACTGCGGTCTGAAGGCATCACGATGACTTGTCTTGCAGCAGGTTGCCTTGCTTACCCTCGTAGGTGGGCACGCCAGTCAGTATCCCTCGGAACTCCTCTAGTGGTTCGCCGACGGCCAGGCCGGTCGCGCTTATCTTGAATTCGCGAATGGTGTCCTCATGCGGCCCGACGCGTTTTTTGACCACGGAAATAGCTCGTCTCAGACGGCCGCCGCTTTCGAAGAAACGCAGCAGCATTACGGAATCGCAGAGATAGGTCATGTCGACGGGGGCTGACATCTGACCGATCAGCCCATGATTGGCCAACAGCAGGATCGTCACAACGCCCTTTTGATTAAGGTATGTCAGGATCTCGTGCATCTGCAGCACAAGATGCTGCTCCTCCGACATGGCATTGAGATACCCGGTCAGGCTGTCGATGACGACGATCCTTGCACTTGAGCGCTCCACAGCCGACTGGATGCGCGAAGACAATTCACCAGGCGACAACTCTGCCGGATCCACCTGTTCCAGCAGCAAACTTCCATTGACGGCGAATGGCCCCAGATCCATGCCGAGGCCAGACGCGCGTGCCAGGAAAATCCGCTTGGTTTCATCGAACAGAAGCACCAGCACATGTTCGCCGCGCTTGAGAGCAGCATGGCAATAGCTGCATGCAATGGTCGACTTGCCGACACCAGAAGGTCCCATCAGGAGAGTGCTGGTGCCGCGGTCCAGCCCGCCACCCACGAGTGTGTCGACAGATCCATTACCGGTTGCCGGCGTTCCATGCTCGGCCATCTCATGTTCGGAGGCAACCAAGCGCGGAAACACCATCACGCCGCCCGGTCTAATGACGAAGTCGTGGAAGCCGCCGCGAATTTGAACGCCGCGCATCTTGATGATGCGCAGCCGCCGCCGCTCTCCGCCATAGATCGGTGAAAGCTGTTCCATCCGGATGACGCCATGACTGATCGAATGCAGGTTTAGATCGTCATGTTCAGCGGTGAGATCGTCGAGCAGAAGCACCGTTGCATTGTTGAGCAGGAAAAAGCTTTTCAAAGCCAGGACCTGCCGCCGATAGCGTAACGAGCCCTGCGACAAGAGGCGAATTTCCGACAGGGAATCGAACACCACGCGATCCGGCTTCATGCGCTCGATCTCGGCGAGCGCGGACTGCACGGTCTCACCGAGTTCAAGATCGGACGAATGAACCAGAGTCTGTAACTGCGATGGGTCGAGGCTCAACTCCGGTGGCACCAGCTCGAGGATTTCGATGCCGTCAAGAGAAAATCCATGCCGTTCCGCGACTGAGTGCAGTTCACGCTTGCTCTCGGACAGCGTTATATAGAGGCATTTCTCGCCATCCGACGCGCCTTTGATCAGAAACTGCAGACCAAGTGTGGTCTTACCTGAACCAGGCCTGCCCTCTACAAGATGTGAACGGAATTTTGCGTATCCGCCTCGCAGGACATAGTCGAGGCCTTCCACGCCAGATGATATTGGTGAAGCGTCGTCTTGATCCACGTTGCCCCGCTTGCTTTTCGTGAACACCTCAACGGATAGAATTTTCAATGGTTCCCTCTTGAAGTGAGGCTCTCACGGCCATTCCAACGACGTCGTGTCGGGGCTGTCGCGAAGCGCCGCCGCAGATTTCTGCCGCCCTGACCGCAGTGATGGCTGAGGGAACCTCGTACTCGCGACGCCGTTGTGCCTCACCAATGAGGTCGGGCGCTTGAGCGAACCAGTCCCAGACATCGAGCGCCGGCCCTTCGGGCGTTCTCCGCAAGGCAAGAACAGGCTCATCGTGGGGATGCTCGTTGCATGCCTCGTTCTCGGCTTCGGCGTGCTCGCCGAGGAGGTCCTGGAAGGCGATACGACCAAATTTGATCTGGCGATCATGTCGACCCTGCGTGGGGCCGATCGGGCCTACCCGATCGGTCCGGCATGGCTTCAGGAAGCGGCCAGAGATGTGACCTCGATCGGCAGCGTGGTGTTTCTTGGCTTCGTGTTGATGGCAGGGGTTGCCTATCTGCTTCTTGTCCACAAGCGGGCTCTGGCCATTTGGATGGCAGTGGCGGTGGCCGGCGGGGAACTGCTCGGCACGATCCTCAAGCTAAGCTTCAACCGCCCCAGGCCGGAGATTCCTCATGTCACGCGGGTGTTCACTGCAAGTTTCCCGAGTGGCCATGCTATGCTTTCGGCGATCACGTTTCTGACCGTGGGCGCCCTTCTTTCACACGCAAATCAGGATTTCCGCCTCAAAGTGTATTTCATGGCCCTCGCCGTCTTTCTGACGCTGGCCGTTGGCGTAAGCAGGGTCTATCTCGCGGTCCACTATCCGACGGATGTCTTGGCCGGATGGTGCATTGGTTCTGGCTGGGCGATCCTGTGTTGGATGGTCGCTTTATGGTTTCAGGAATGGCCGGAGCGGAGACTGAAGACTTGAAGGTTGTGGCGCTCATCAACAAAAGTGCCGGCGCCGTGGCGCGCAAGGGCGACATCGAGCGAGCCGTGCGGGATGGGTTCGCCGAACGTGGCGTCGAGGCCGATGTGCGACTGGTGGAAGGGCGAGAGATTGGAGAGCTCTCTCAGCGCTTCGTTGCCGAAAACAAGTCGAGGTCCGGCCATGGATCGATATTGGTGGTGGGCGGTGGCGACGGCACTCTCGGCAGCGCGGCCTCGGCGCTGGCGGGGACGGATGTGGTGCTTGGCGTCCTTCCGCTCGGCACATTGAACCACTTTGCCAAGGATTTGGGTGTGCCGCTCGACCTGACGGCGGCGATCGATACAATCGCGACCGGCAAGCCTGTCACTGTCGATGTCGCCGAGGTCAACGGCCGAGTCTTTCTCAACAATTCATCGATTGGGATCTATCCGTTCTTTGTTGCAAAGCGTTCAACCGAACAGCGCCGCCGCGGGTTCGGCAAGCTTGCCGCCATCGGACCCGCCCTGATGAGAACGTTGAGATCCGCCTCGTGGCAGGCTGTCCACGTCGCTGCCCAAGGCACCCGCGAGAGGCTACGGACGCCTTGCGTGTTCGTCGGCAACAATTTCTACGACATCGCCGATCTTGGCCATCGCCGCAGCCTCTCGTCAAAGGAACTCTGCGTTTACGTCGTCAAGCAGCAGTCGTGGTTTGGGCTGGCATTGCTTCCGTTCAAAATCGCGTTCGGCATGATCGACGCGACCCGAGATCTTGAAATTTATCGCGCCAACTCGCTGCAAATCACATCGCATCGCCACGCCATGCTGGTTTCTCTGGACGGCGAAGCCGTCAGCATGGACACGCCCCTGAATTTTCAGGTTCGGCCGGCGGCCCTGAAAGTCATCGCACCAGCCAGAACGAACAAAACCGGCGACCGTAGCTGAAAGCGGAGAACTTCAGTGAGAACCCTGGTCCATCTTTCGGATTTGCACTTCGGAAAGACAGAGAGCCAGCTTGTGGACGCGATCACGGCAGAGGTTCTTGCAGTCGACTCTGATCTGCTCGTCGTTTCGGGGGATCTTACGCAGCGCGCCCGGAAAGACGAATTCCTGCAGGCGCGCGCCTTTCTCGATTCCCTCCCTGGCCCCCGCATCGTAGTGCCAGGCAATCACGACGTGCCGCTCTGGAATGTCTTCGCGCGTGCGGTGACGCCTCTGTCGCGTTACAGGCGCTACATCGAGGCGGACACGGACCCGTTCTACGCCGATAGCGAAGTCGCTGTGGTCGGGATAAACACAGCACGATCCCTGACGATCAAGGACGGCAGGATCAACGTCCGTCAACTCGAGGCGGCGACGGAAAAATTCGCACATATGTCCGATGACGTTACCCGGATAGTGGTCACGCATCATCCTTTCGAAGGGCTAGACCTGGAAAACGACGACGGCATCGTGGGCCGCGCCGATCTGGCAATGGATGCCTTCTCGCGCAACGGCGTAGATGTCATATTGTCTGGGCACCAGCATCTTCACCGCGCTGGTTCGAGCGCACGGCGCTACCTCATCGACGGCTATGCGGCGCTGCTTGTTCAAGCGGGGACGGCGGTTTCTTCGCGGGTACGACAAGCTGCAAATTCGTTTAACATCATTCGCATCGAGCACCCGAGGATCTCTATCGAATGTCGGGCATGGCAGTCTTTGCAGTCCGGGTTCGAAACCTCAGCCAGTTATTCCTTTCGGCAAGGTTCAGGCGGATGGGAACCCGCTTGAATTGCGTTGGGAGAGAGCGTCTACATTTCCAGAATCTGCCGACGTACGGCTAAAGCTGAGATTCGATGGGGAGGTGCCTGACCAGGGCGGCCAGGATGCGGCGGAACCATGCTGCCTCGGGTTCGCGCGTATAGGTTTGCAGTCTGCCTTCATCGCTGCCATGCCAGCGAAGAACCTCGTTCTTCAATTCGAGCCGGTAGCTCGCTTCCGGCGCTATCTCCGATTTGAACCTATGCTGCAGTTCCGCGACCAGATTCTCGTCTTCAAAAAGCACTCCCATTTCCGAATTCAGGGATACGGACCGAGGATCGAAGTTAAAAGATCCGACGAAACCGATCCTGTTGTCGACGCTGAACGCTTTGGTGTGCAGGCTGGCGCCCTTGGATCCAAATACGGAAATCTTGGGCTGCCGGCTAAAGGGTTGGAGCTCGAAAAGCTGCACGCCCATTCTCAGCAAGCGCTTGCGATAGTTGGCGTATGCCCCGTGGACCGCGGCGACATCGGTCGCGGCCAAGGAGTTGGTCAACACAGCGACCTGCACCCCGTCGTCGACGAGGTCGCCGAGGATTTTTGATCCCTTCTTGCCGGGGATAAAATACGGGGACACGATTTCCACACGCTTGCGCGCCGACTGAATGATTGGGAGCAACTCCTTCATCAGCCAACCGCGCGGTCTCCAGCCTCGGACCTTTTCCGGAGGGTCGGAGATCACGCGCACGCGCTCGACCCAATGTACGTTGCTGCTCGCCGATATGAACTCGGCGATGGAGCCCTTGTCCCTGACCCCGCTCAGAAGCGTCGACTCGGTTTTCTCCTCTCTTCCCTCGAAATAGGGGGCATGCGAGCCTGGAGCGGCTGCACCGAGTTCAGCTATTGGCTTCGCGTCCTGGCATACCCAGAAAGTTTGGAAGATCTGTGCGGTTTGCTGGACGGCGGGACCGAGAAGCAGCATGTCGAGGTCACGGAAATTCGTCTCCGCCGCGTCAAAATATGCATCGCCGACATTGCGCCCACCGACAATTGCGATGTTGTTGTCGGCAATCCACGCCTTGTTGTGCATCCGCCTTGTCAATGCAAAAAGCCGCAAGAGGACTTCCGCGCCGCGCATGAGGCCGCGCGCTCTGATGCCGCTCGGGTTGAACAATTTGAGTTCGATGTTTGGATGGTTGCTCAGCGCCAAATAGGCGGCATCGCTCTTGCGCGGATTGACGTCGTCGAGCAGCATTCTGACCCGTACGCCTCGCTGGGCCGCCCGGACAACTTCCTGCAAAAGCAAGCGCCCCGTGTGGTCGTCATGCCAGAGATAGTACATGAGATCGAGAGTGCGAGCCGCGCCCCTTGCCGCTAAAACACGCGCGGCGAACGCATCGTAATTGTCAGAAATCAGCAGCAGGCCGCTCTTACCTGCTTTGATTTTATCGGCCGATGTTTGCGTAATCGAGACGTCCATGAATTGACCGGTTTCGGAGGAGATCGAGGCGCCGTTTCATTAGGTCAAGAACCCGCGAGCGCCGATCTGGTTGCACGAGGGCCTTGAGCCTGCTGATAGTCGAAGAAAGCTGGCGTTTAATATTCAGGTGGCTCGCCCATTTCGTTGCGCTGCTTCTTGTTCGAGCATGGCAAGCTTTTCGCGGATCTCCTCCGGCTCGGCATGCTCCAGGCCGACCACGTCGTTTCTGGTCTCCCTAAGCGAAACGACGATCTCATCGAGCTTGGCGTGAATGGCCGCGGTATCGCGATAGCCCTGTATCAGGACAACACCAGTGATCACGATGGCGGCCACCGAAAGGACATAAGTGACCGCGTTGGTCAGTCCGAATGGCACCAGCGCGGTGCACAATACCATTGCGACCATCATGACGTAGAAGCCTGGCGGCCGGGAAAGGAAGTCGGCCGTCATAAACAGGATCCGGTTCATTCTA
>Ga0075370_10001589_pt1 | contig 9999 bp, 8 predicted proteins | sample EndMethybrTD3035_FD_71398 | JGI IMG/M metagenome (GOLD analysis project Ga0075370, IMG submission 71398) | Populus endosphere microbial communities from Tennessee, USA - Endosphere MetaG P. TD hybrid TD303-5 | ecosystem: Host-associated > Plants > Roots > Endosphere | place: USA: Tennessee... | reverse complement strand
TGCTGGCGCCGCACGTGCGCGCCGGCGACGTTTTGCTGGACGCGGGTTGCGGCAGCGGTTATTTTTACCACTCGCTGCGTACGCGCAGCATCGGGGCGCGATATCTCGGCGTGGACGCGGCGCCATCGCTGATTCGCACCGGGCGTGAGCTGCTCCCTGCCTACGGGCTCGATCCGGACGATTTGCACCTGATGCGCATTGAAGACATGGACGGCCAGGTCGATCATGTGACCTGCATCAACGTGCTGTCCAATATCGACAATTATCATCGGCCGCTGGAGCGTTTGCTCAAGATGGCGCGCAGGACCGTGATCCTGCGCGAGTCTTGCGCGCAGGTGGGAACGTACACCTACGTGCGGGATGTGTTCCTCGATGATGGCGTGGACCTGAAGGTCCACGTCAATACGTATGCAATCGACGAACTTCGCGGCTTTGCCGAGACCTATGGTTTCCGGGTCGACATCGTGACGGACCAGCGTGCCGGAGATGGTCCGGAAATGGTGATTGGCCACCCGCATTACTGGAAATTCCTGGTGTGCACCAGGTTGAGCGGCTAGGCCGCGATCGAGTTAGCCCATGTCAAGGATTGCCGGAATACTGTCTTCCCTGCCTGCGGCGCAAGCGCGCCAGCGGGCTGCGCTGATGCTGAGTGCGCAAGCCGGGGCGGGAGGCGCACAAAAGATTGAATCGTCCGGTCACGCCGCGCTGGGCTGGACCGGTGGGGGATCGCCTGCCTGTGCAGTGGACGGCAGCCTGACCGCTGTGCTCGACGGAGTGTTGTTCAACCGGTCGGAATTTGGCACCGAAGGCCAAAGCCCTGCGGCTGTCCTGCTCGCGCTAGTTCGCGAAAAGGGCTTTGCAAATGCCTTACGGGCGCTCAACGGGGATTTTTCGGCTGCTGTCTATGACATGGGTACCGATACCCTGTGGCTCGGGCGCGATCGTGTCGGGGTCAAACCCCTGTTCTACACCACCAGATCCGACGGTGTCGCTTTTGCCTCCCGACTGCGCGCCCTGCTCGATTTGCCGGGCGTAACGCGCCGGGCCAATCAGCGGTTTGCCGCGCTATTTGCCGCCTCCCACTATCGCACCTTTGACAATGACCGCGGTGCGACACCTTTCGCGGACATTGCGCAATTGCCGGCCAACCACTACCTGCAGGCGCAGGGTGGCCGCGTGGTGGCCGTTGCAAGTTACTGGGATGTCGCCAACCAGCCGGAGTTCCCGGATTCATTCGAGGATCTCGCCGCCCAATACCGCGAATTGCTGATCGATGCGGTGAAAATACGGCTGGAAGGCGCAAAGCAGCCCGCCTTCACGCTTTCCGGCGGCATGGACTCGTCTTCCGTGATTGCCTGCGCGGTCCATGCGACCGGCGAAAAACGCCATGCGTTTTCGTCCGTCTATGAGGACAAGACGTACGACGAGTCCGACGAGATCAGTTCCATGCTGGACCACTCGGTCAAGCAATGGCATCCGTTGAAGATAGGCATTCCCGACGTGCCTGCCACGGTTGCCCGCATGGTCAACGCGCATGATGAGCCGGTCGCGACCGCTACCTGGCTCTCGCATTTCCTGATCTGCGAGTCCGCTTCGTCGCAGGGCTTCGATACCCTGTTCGGAGGATTGGGCGGGGATGAGCTCAACGCCGGAGAGTATGAGTATTTCTTTTTCCATTTTGCCGATCTGCGTCGGCAGGGCAGGGAAAAGGAACTGGCCGGTGAAGTCGATCGCTGGGCTTTTCATCACGACCACCCCATCCACCGCAAGAATATGGGCGTGGTGGAAGATCATTTGCAACGGATCGTGGACTTCAACCGGCCGGGCGTTTGCCTGCCGGACCGGCGGCGCCTGGAAAGGTATATTGCCGCCCTGAATCCCGACTACTTCCAGCTTGGCGCCTATCAGCCCGAGATGGATGCGCCGTTCCCTTCCTATTTGAAGAACCGGACCTATCAGGATATTTTCCGTGAGACCGCGCCGTGCTGCCTGCGTGCCGAAGACCGGCAGACGGCTGCCTTCGGCATGGATCATCGGGACCCGTTCTTCGATCACCGCCTGATTGAATTCATGTTCCGTGTGCCCGGGACGATGAAGATACGGGACGGGGTGACCAAGGTGCTGCTGCGTGAAGCGATGCGTGGCATATTGCCCGAAGCTACGCGTACCCGGATAAAGAAAACCGGTTGGAACGCCCCGGCGCATGTCTGGTTTTCAGGAACGGCGCTGGAAATGCTGCGCGATACAATTCATTCGGCACAGTTTCGCCAGCGCGGGATTTATGTGTTGCCCGAAGTCGAAAAAATCCTTGCCCAGCATGAACAGATCGTCGCGGGCAATGAAGTCAGGGAGAACCACATGATGTTTCTCTGGCAGCTGGTCAATCTTGACATCTGGGCGCGCGAGCTTGGCGTCACCTTCTGAGCCACACATGCCGAATATCTCTTCGATCGACCTGGCCCCGCGTAACCTGCTGCGGGTTGCGCGCGCCGCAACCCGGGTTCTGGCCGGCCTGGTGTGTTATGGCATTTCCGGACGCACTCCCGGGTTCGCTTATCAGGGCATGGTGCGGCTGTTCACGCTTACAAAGGGATATTCGAACGATTTGCTGTCTCGCTGGATAGGCTGGATTCGCAGGCCTTATCGGCTGGACAGCGCCCGGGGTATTCTCGGATTGGAAGATCCGGTGCGCATGCGCGAGGCGGTCGATGCGCTCCGCTCGGATGGTTACGTGGTATTTCAGGAAAAACTGCCGGCGGAATTGTGCGACCGGCTTTTGCAATTCGCCTTGACGCACCCTTGCAAGCCGCGCGCCCGCGACGGCGGCCAAGGCGAGGGCGCGCCGCTAACCGTCTATCCGCGGCAAAATCCCGATGCGATCATTTTCGACTTTCTTCCGGTCGACTTGATCAACCAGCCTGACGTACAGCGCTTGATGGCTGACAAATCCTTCATTGCCCTGGCGCAGGAGTACCTCGGGGCCCAGCCCGTGCTCGACACGGTCAATCTCTGGTGGACGACGGGGTTCCTCAGCCGGCCGGACCAGAACGCGGCGCAGCTATATCACTTTGATATGGATCACATGCGCTGGTTGAAGATATTCATTTATCTGACCGATATGAGCCCTGCTTCCGGTCCGCATTGTTTTGTTGCCGGATCACATCGCACGAACGGCATTCCCGACCATTTTCTGCAGCGTGGTTACGTGCGCCTGACCGATGAAGAAGTCAGAAGCAGTTTTCCGCAACAGCGGATTCTGGAATTCAACGGCCGGCGCGGAACCATCATCGTCGAGGACACGCGCGGATTACACAAAGGCAAACCCGTGCTCGAGGGCGACCGGCTGATGTTCGAGCTTGAATTCAGCAACAGCCTGTTCGGCGCGGTAGTGCCGGGCAAAGGAAAAATCGCCCATTTTCACGAACCTGCCTTTGCGCAGTTCGCGCACGCGCACCGCAGAATATTCAAGCTTTGGCTTGACCCGACGGCGCGTTAGTCGCCGTCTGGCAGATTAATACCAATAATGATCGAGCAACTCGGGAAGGTCTATGCGCTGCTCAGCAGAGAGCAGCGGCGCAGCCTCATTTGGCTGCTGGCATTGATCGTCCTGGTTGGACTGATCGACATTATCGGCATCTCTTCCATATTTCCTTTCATGGCCGTAGTCGCGCGGCCGGAATCGGTCGACACCAACCGGATACTTCACTACCTGTACCAGGCGCTGGGATTTTCCAGCCACTATCGCTTCCTGTTTGCGATGGGCCTGGGTGTGCTGTTCATCATGTTGCTGGGAAACGGGCTCAGTGCGCTGATGGTCTTCGTGATCCTGCGCTTCAGCAACCGGGTCGGACATGAACTCTCCACGCGCATGCTGGTTTCCTATCTGAGCAAACCCTATCCGTTCTTCCTGAACCGCAACTCCACCACGATGGTGCTAAATGTCATCGAAGAGACCAGTGGAATGGTGTTGGGGGTGATTGTGCCGGGGCTGCAAACCTTCGCAAGAGCGGTGGTTGCGGTTTGCATACTGTGCCTCTTGCTGCTGGTTGACCCCATCCTTGCGTTCATTGTCGCCTCCGTCGTAGGCGGGAGCTATCTGCTGGTTTTCCAGCTCGTGCGCAAAAAGCTTTCGGTTGTCGGTCAACTGTCGACTGAAGCCAATCGAGCAAGGCATAAGATTGCCAACGAGGTGCTGCAGGGCATCAAGGATCTCAAGCTGCTTGGGCGCACGGAGTATTACGCTGCCGACTATGCTCGACAGTCGCGCGACTTTGGCAACTATCAGATGCAGAACGGCTTGATCGCGTCCCTTCCCCGATACGCGATGGAGAGCATCGCCTTTGGAGGGATATTGCTGATGCTGCTCTACCTGCTGGCGGTACGTCGCGATATCAATCAAGCCTTGCCACTGATTGCGCTTTACGCGGTTGCCGGCTATCGCCTGTTGCCCGCGATCCAGCAGGTGTTCGGAGGGCTGGCGCAAGTGCGGTTCAGCCTCGCCTCTTTAGGTAATTTACACCGCGAGATCGACGCATTGCGCGCCGCACCGGAAGAGTTTGATGGCGCGGACCAGGGTACCCGATCCGTGCGGTTTGACAGCGAGATCCGTCTACACAACGTGGCTTATCGCTATCCACTCGCGGAGCAGGATGCGCTGACAGGACTAAATCTTGTCATTCCAAAAAATACCACCGTGGGTTTGGTGGGGCCATCCGGGGCGGGCAAAACCACCCTGATCGACATGGTTCTGGGGCTGCTAAAGCCGACAGGCGGTGAAATCCTGATCGACGGGCAGCCGCTGCACGCGGATCAGCTTCGAGCCTGGCGTTCGTTGATAGGCTATGTGCCCCAGCAGATCTTCCTCACGGAATCCACGATCGCGCATAATATCGCGCTCGGCCTGCCTGCATCCGAGATCGACATGCAGCGGGTTGAAGCTGTAGCAACGTTGGCCAATCTGCATGAGTTCATTACGCTGGAGTTGCCCGAAAAGTACGATACGGTCATCGGCGAGCGCGGCATCCGGCTATCGGGTGGGCAGCGCCAGCGTATCGGCATCGCCCGGGCCCTGTATAACGACCCACAGATTTTGGTGTTTGATGAAGCGACCAGTGCCCTTGATGGCATTTCGGAAGACGCCATCATCACCGCCATTCGGGCGTTGGCCCATACCAAGACGATCATCCTGATTGCACATCGTTTCTCCACGATTCGCGATTGCGATACCATATATGTGGTCGAAGGAGGCGGTGTGGTGGATTCCGGCACTTATGATGAACTCTCGACCCGTAACGAGCTGTTTCGCAGCCTGGGGAAAATGGAGGGCGCCGGCGCATCGACCGAGGAGTCTCCCTCCCGGTTACCGTAGGTCTTCGCCAGTGTCCATTACTGGCCCTTTTCTGGCGGAGCCGTTACGTTCAGCATGTTAGAGAACCTCAAAGTCGCTTATCGCCGGATTCTCGCGCTGGACGCTGAAACGCCGCGCGTCATCGCCTTTGTCAGGCACGTATCGGCCGGGCGGCCGATGATTGTCCTGGATGTAGGTTGCGGATACGGCCGTACCTTGAAAGCGCTCAAATCCGCCGGAATCGACGGCATCGGCGTTGAGATCAATCCGGATATTGTCGCCGCAAATCGGGCTGCAGGGCTGTCCTGTTTCACGCCCCGGGATTTTTCCAGCCAGAATATCCAGGCGGATCTGATCATCATGTCGCATGTAATTGAGCACTTTTCCCCGGATAATCTTCTGAAGTTTATGAACGAATATCTTGACCTGTTGAAGCCTGAAGGTCATCTGCTGATTGCAACGCCGCTGCTGACCTCCCGTTTTTTTGACGATTTTGATCACGTAAAACCGTATCAGCCCCTCGGGCTCAGCATGGTGTTTGGCGCCGGACAGGCTCAGGTTCAGTATTATGGGAATCACCGGCTGGAACTGATCGATCTATGGTTCCGCCGCAGCCCCCTGGCGATCAATTTCGCGCGTGGCCTTTATGTCCGGTCTTGGGCAACGCCATTCCTGCGGCTGCTGAACCTTGTTTGCGTACTTGCATTCCACGTTTCGTTTGGCTTCATTGGCCGGGCTTCGGGATGGGTGGGATTGTTTCAAAGACGCATCCGATAGGTTTTTAGGCGCGCGCACCGTCACCCAAAAATGGGTGTCGGACTATAATTGCCGGTCCGACCGGAGGCACGCCTGACAGGCGTCGTTCTCCGGCCTGTTGCCAAGTTTTGAATCAATCCGAGCCATGGAGCTGTCACCAATCGCGCTGTTCGCCTATAACCGCCCGGAACATCTGAATGCGGCTCTAAAGGCGTTGGCTGCGAATCCGCTTGCGGCCGAAAGTGACTTGATCATATTTTCGGACGGGCCGAAAGACGCCGGCTCCGCAAGATCCGTGGCCGAAGTTCGCGACGTTGCCAAGTCGGCGACCGGCTTTGGCTCAGTGCAAGTGATCGAGCGGCCGTCCAACGCGGGATTGGTCGCCTCGATTACCGGTGGAGTGCGCGATCTTTTGGAGACGCATGGCCGCATCATCGTGCTCGAGGACGATCTGATCACCGCGCCAGGTTTTCTCGCTTATATGAACAAGGCACTGCAAACCTACGCGCAGCATGACCAGGTCATGCAGGTGACCGGCTATATGTACCCCATCGATCCGCCTAGCGAGGCCTGCTTTTTGCCGACGATCTCTTGCTGGGGTTGGGGAACCTGGAAACGCGCATGGGATGCCTATGATGCGGATGCTTCGGCAAGCAAGTTGGTTGATTCGGACGCGATGCTCCGTAAAAAGTTCGATCTTGACGGTGCCTATGATTACTCGGGGCTGTTGAAGCGCCATCTCCGGGGAGAGATTTCCTCTTGGGGGGTGATGTGGTATCTGAGCGTGTTCGCACGTGGAGGACTTGTATTGCACCCGCCCCGCAGCCTGGTGTCGAACGAAGGTTTTGATGGCAGTGGCAGTCATGCGGCGCGTCAAGGCCGGGAAGACGACCTTGGTCACGTCGCCCTCGATCAGAGCGGGAAAGAGATTGCCTATCCGCAATACGTGAGGGTGGATGAACAAGCATTTGACAGAGTGAAAAGATCCCTGCGCCGCTCCCACCGGGGGTGGCGTAATCTGGCGAGGCGGTTTCTCTGATGAACTGTCAATGCGTCCTTTTGAAGGTATGTTCGTGCTCAAACTGATCAGAGCGGCCTACTCTCGCATCCGTTTGCGCGAAGCACATAAAAGAAACCTCAAGGCTTTGAACGCCTGCGGTGCCCGTTCGCTGGTTTATGGCACGGTAAGCGCGAGGCTCGCCCGGGGACATATTTCGATCGGCGACTATTGCCTGATGCAAGGTGCGCTGGTTACCACCACAGACTCCAGCCGCATTACGCTTGGAAATCGGGTATTTATCGGAGCGGACACGCTGATTGACTGCCTGGACCGCATCGAGATCGAAGATGATGTCCTGATCTCTTCAGATTGCCTGCTGATAGACAATAACAGCCATGGCTATGAGATCGAACACCGCCGTGCTGATCTGGTCGCCGCCATTGACGGCACACAACGCTCTTGGGAGGGGATTGCCTGCGCCCCGATTCATCTTTGCAAAGGGTCGTGGATCGGCGCGAAGTCCATTATCCTCAAGGGAGTGACCATAGGGGAAGGCGCAATCGTGGGCGCGGGTAGTGTAGTTACCGGTGATGTTGCTGCCTATTCCATTGTTGGCGGTAATCCGGCGCGCGTCATTGGCCAGGTTCCGGACAAGGCCGCGCCAAGCCGGTCGCGTGCTTCCGGGAATGAGCCGGATTCAAGCAAGGGTTAGCTAATGCGATTCGTTTCCAAATTGCGCAGTTATGCGAATGCGGTCACCGATGTCCAGCGACGTCTGGAAAGGGTGCAGATGGCCTTGGGCCGGCTTGAAAGCCGCTTCGCGCCTGCCGGCGTGCAGCGTTTGTCCGACGCTGAATATCAGGTCTTCTCACAATGGGGGGAAGACGGGATCATCCAGCATCTGGTTCGCGCGGTGCCTGTCGAAAAGCGCGTCTTTGTCGAGTTTGGCGTCCAGGACTACACGGAATCGAACACCCGCTTTTTGCTGGCGAACAACAACTGGTCCGGTCTCGTGATCGACGGCAACCCCGAGCACATTGCCTTCATCAAGCGTGACCCGATCTACTGGCGTTTTAATTTGAAAGCCGAATGCGCCTTTATCGACCGCGACAATATAAACACGCTCATTGCACAGGCCGGCATTTCCGGTGAAATCGGCTTGCTGTCCATTGACATTGATGGCAATGACTATTGGGTGTGGGAAGCATTGACCGTGGTGAGTCCCGGAATTCTGGTCCTGGAATACAATGCCATATTTGGCGCGCAGGCTGCGGTCACCGTGCCTTACGATCCATTGTTTGCGCGGTCCGAGGCACATTTCTCCAATTTGTATTGGGGTGCTTCGCTCGCGGCGCTGACGCAGTTGTCGGCGCGCAAGGGTTACGTATTGGTGGGATGCAATTCGGCGGGTAATAACGCTTTTTTCGTGCGCAAGGATCTGCTTGGGCAAATGTCTGAAGCAACGCTTCCCGAGGCATATGTGCCCGCACAATTCCGCGAGTCGCGCTCGGCAGACGGCCAATCCACCTATCTCGGCGTCGCGGAAGCGCGCAGCGTGATTAAAGATACGTTGCTGGTCGATCTGTCGACCAACACCACCGCCAAGTTTGGCGACCTAATCCAAAGCTGAGTCAAAGAGTCAAGGCAACGAATCATGGAAAATGCAATGCTGCGCAAGCTAAAAACGGGATTTCGGCAGGTCTGCCCACCGATCCTGCTGCCCGTGGTGTCACGCGCCTATCGCGGGGTGGCAAACAACACCGGTGCTGCGAAAGCCGCCATGCACCATCCGTCAGAACAGGATCTGGATATCTATTGGGATCCGGAAATGGCGCGCATTCTCGATACCTGGGGCGAAGGCAATGTCTGGACCGAGATCCAGCTGCTTTTGACCTGCCGATCCGGCAAGGTATTGGACATTGCTTGCGGCACCGGAAAGACCATGACATTCCTGGAGCGCTTCAAGGAAATCGAGCTTTATGGGTGTGATATCTCCGACCGCCTGATCGATCGGGCCGTTGAACGCGGCATTGCGCGTGATCATCTTGAAGTTTGCGACGCCACCCGCATGCCCTACGGGGATAAAGCCTTTGAATACGCTTATTCGATCGGGTCCATCGAGCATTTTACGGAAGACGGGATACGCAAGTTTCTGGCAGAGTGCCGACGCGTGACCGGCCAGGCATCATTCCACCAGAATCCAGTCTCCCGGGACGGGACCAATCATGGGTGGATCAAGACTTTCCAAAGCTATTTCAACAATAGCGTGGACTGGTGGCTGGAGCACTATAAGTCTGTCTATCCGCACGTGGAGGTCATCGATTCTCGCTGGGAGGACGACCGTTCTGTCGGCAAGTGGTTTGTGTGTCGCTCTTAGCGGGCAGGACTTCCATCGATGGCTAGTTATGCGTTAGTGACGGGAGCCGGGGGATACATCGGCGGGCGAGTCGCACAATACCTCGCTCGAACCGGATACATCGTAGCTGGCATTGGTCATGCGGGCGCCGGCGCATTGCCGCAGGGTATTGCGGAGTGGGTGCCAGGGGCGGTCGATGTGGCCAATCTTGCCCGCCTGAGGCAGGTTCCCGGCTTGGTGGTGCACTGTGCCGGCGGTTCTTCGGTAGCGCGTTCCCTGGTTGATCCGGCGGGCGAAGAACAGCGCACTCTTGGTGCCGCGCGGGCGGTGCTCGAATACGCGGAACGCTTTGCGCCACAAGCATCGCTGGTGCTTGTTTCCAGCGCCGCTGTGTACGGTGACGTTCGCATCCAGCCGATTGCCGAGACTCAGGCGCCGGCGCCTGTCTCGCCGTATGGACGACACAAGCTGGAGGCCGAAGCGCTATGGGCGGCGCAAGCTGCGCAGGGGACGCGCGCGGCGATAGTGCGTTTTTTTTCC
>Ga0075370_10001585_pt1 | contig 10012 bp, 7 predicted proteins | sample EndMethybrTD3035_FD_71398 | JGI IMG/M metagenome (GOLD analysis project Ga0075370, IMG submission 71398) | Populus endosphere microbial communities from Tennessee, USA - Endosphere MetaG P. TD hybrid TD303-5 | ecosystem: Host-associated > Plants > Roots > Endosphere | place: USA: Tennessee... | reverse complement strand
GAGGTCAACTTCCAGACTTTCCCTGCAACGGCGTTCCCGTCGTCCGGGAACCAACTTCGTCCACTGCGGAAGCTTTCATCCATGACCGACCTCTCTGTTTCTCCCCGCGTTGCCGTCGTCACCGGAGGGGCGCGCGGCATTGGCCTGGCCATCGGCCGATGGTTTTTGGTCCACGGCTACAACGTCGCGCTGCTCGACATCGATGCACCCACTCTCGACCAGGCGGTGGCCGACCTGGCCGCGCCGGAGAGGGTGCTTGGCGTTCACTGCGATGTTGCCGATCCGTCGCAGGTCGGCCGCGCCACAAAGGCGGTGGTCGAGCGCTTCGGGCATGTCGATGCGCTGGTCAACAACGCGGGCGTGGCGGTGTTCAAGCCGGTGCTGCAGACCACTTTCGAGGAATGGCGTGCGGTGCTGGGCACGAATCTTGACGGCGCGTTCTTGTGCACGCAGGCTTTCGGCGCGCTGATGGTCGAGCGCGGACGGGGAGCGGTGGTCAATGTCGCTTCCATCTCGGGCCTGCGCGCGAGCACGCTGCGGGTGGCCTACGGCACCAGCAAGGCGGCACTCATCCACCTGACCAAGCAGCATGCAGTCGAGTTGGGCAACGCCGGGGTGCGCGTGAACGTGATTGCACCGGGTCCGGTGGAAACCGAAATGGCCAAGCTGGTCCACACGGTGGCCATCCGCTCCGACTACTACGACACCATTCCGCTGGGCCGCTACGGCACGCCCGAAGAGATGGCCAACACGGTGGGCTTCCTGTGCAGCGATGAGGCCAGCTTCATCAACGGGCAGGTGCTCGCGGTCGATGGCGGCTTTGATGCGGCGGGGGTCGGCTTGCCGACCTTGCGCAAAGGCCAGCCCGCTTCCTCCTGAAACCTGTTTGGCTATCAGCGCACGCGGGGCACCGCGGCCGTCAGCAGCGCAAGCGCCTGGTTCAGCGTCGAGGTCGCGAAGCGCTCGCCCTTGGAATGTCCTATGCGCACCACGATGAGATCGTGCGACGGAATCACCAGCACAAATTGGCCTCCGGCGCCGAGCATGTAGTAGGCCGATGTGGGCACGGCCAGCGAGCCCATCCCGTTGATCCAGAAGAAGCCGCCGTAGATGGGGCGCTTGTCCGCTGCCCACGCCGGTGCAACGCTGCTCACAAAATTGACGAAGCCCTCGGGAAGAAGGCGCTCGCCGTTCCACACGCCGTCTTGCAGGTAGAGATTGCCCAGGCGGGCCCAGTCTCGCGCCGACATGAAGTCGTAGCCTTGCGTGAGAAAGTTTCCGTAGGGATCGGTCTCGATCACCATCGAGCGGATGCCTATCTTGTCGAAGAGCGCGCGTTGCGGAAACGACAGGTATTCCTCGCCGCGCTTTTCTACCGCAAGGCGAACCAGGTAGTTGGCAAGCACGGGATCGGTGTTGCGGTAGCGGCCCACTGCGCCGGGAGGCCATTGCTGCGGGCGAGTGGCCGCATAGTTGAAGGCATTGATGCGGCCCGTGTAGTAGTAGATGTGATCGGGGTAGGTGCCGTTGGGATCGAAGTCCGGATCGTCCGGCGCCTTGATGCGCAGTCCGCTCGACATCTGCAGGATGTCCGAGATCTTGATCTTCTGCCGCTCATCGCCAGTGGCTTGCCACTCCGGAATCGGCGCCGGCTGGTCGAGCCTGTACACGCCTTGCTTGATGAGCACTCCCATCATCGTGGCGACGACGCTCTTGCCCATGGACCACGACTCGAGCGGCGTGGTTGCGCCGATGCCGCTCATGTAGCGTTCGGCAACGATGCGCCCCTTGTACGTGACCACGAAGGCCGATGTGTAGGCCTCCGGCACGCCGAATGCTGCGTCTACGGCTTCGTTCACCTTGGTCATGTTCACTTCGGCCGGAGGCGGGTCGCCCGGCAGCACGTCGCCCATGGGCCAGGGTTGAGCGGCGGGGTTGGGCAGCGTGCTCTTGACCGCGACGGGTGTGAAGAAAACATCGTCCCTGCCGGCCGGCAGCGTGACGCAGCCTTGCGAACCGAAGTGGCGCGCCACCAGCGTCGGGCCATTGGGAATCGAGATGCGAACTTCCTTCTTCACGCGGTCGACCACGGGCTTGCCCACGTTCTTGCGCTGCTCGTACGGCCCGACGAAGTAGCCGAGGCTTTCGGCAGCGACGTCGGGGTCGATGCCGGTGATGAACACGGCGGAGCACATCGTCTTGGCATAGCCGGAGGTGTTGTGTTCCAGCACGTTGCCGGGCGGCGGCACATAGGGCGTGTTCAGTTCGAGCGCACGCGCGCGGGCAATGAGCGCGTCCCGTTCCGGCAACTGTGCCGTGGTGTTCGGCGTGGGCGCCACTGGAGCGCCGAAGCCGACCCATCCGCCACCCCCACCACCTCCACCGCCGCCGCAAGAGGTGAGGGCGGCCGCGATGCCCAAGGCCGCAGCGGTCGTGAAAACTGAACGGCGGATCGAGAACTTCATTGAGGTCCTTGCTGGCTGCGTCGACACCGGCGGAATTCTGAGTGAATACCTTGTGGCCGCCTAGCTCTTTCAACGGTCGCACACGCGGTGTAGCTCCAAGGTTTTCCTTTAGGGCAAGGAAGGCCGGAACACCGCTAGCGGCACATGCTGTAGCCGCCGGTCTCCAGATGAAGATGGTCCCGGTGCACGGCGTTGTACTCGGGGCCCAGAACGCCGTTGAAGAAGCGGCACGCGCCGCGATGCGCATCGAGCAGCAGCAGCGCTGCCGGATCGCTGTTCGCGTTTTCGGCAGCGGCGGCGGCGCCGTGCGGCCAGGCTTTCAGCACGGTGATGCGCCGGCCGTCGGCCAGCGTCAGGCCGGCCACGTCGAGTGCATCGGCCGTTGCATGCCTGCTGCGCGAAGCGCCGGGCACCGCCCCTTCGCCGCGGTTCACGTTGCGGCACGCATAGCTGCCGAGATGATCGATGGCCACCACCGGCTGGCCGAAACGCTGCATGGCGGCGGGCTGCAGCGCGTGGCGCTCCCACATGAAGAAGGACAGGGCCATGGGACAACTGAGCGAAGGCGCGGTGCCCAGGCGCACACCGGCGGAGCGCAGCCTCACGGCATTTTCAAAACCGCAGCCGGGGCCGGTGACGCGATCGGGCAGCAGGTCGTATTGCATGCCGGTTTGCCCCAGGGCCGCGAGGCAGCGCGCCGGGTCTCGGCGGGCGCGCGAGAGCTTGAAGCCGGTCAGCCAGTCCGGCTCGGCCGCCACGTCGAGCGGCGCCCAAGGATTGAAGCGTTCCGGAATCTCGACCCTGCCGCTGGCAATGGCCCACACGCCCGCGGCAAACGCGGCGCAGACTGCGGCCAAGACGAGCCAGCGCTTGCGGCGCGAAGGTGCCGGCTTGGCAGGGTCATGAGAAGGATCCAAGATCAAGGCCTTGTCGCAATGACAAGGAAGGATTGATCGCCATGCTTCGGAAAGCTACGGACCTCAGCTTGACCGAGTTGTAGTCTGGGGCGGTCTTCTCGCGTCCGGTGATTGCTCGCAAGTCTCACCGCTCTGTCGCCTGCCGTAGGGCGCGCCCCACCCCATTGCCGCAACCTCAGATCGAACCGCTCAGTGCCTTGGGAATGGGCGCAATGATCAGCTTCTTGTCGCCCAAGATCATCAGGTTATTGCCATCCGCGCTGACGCGCATCCTGGGCTGGTAGCAGGAGTACATGGGGTAGGTGGACGTCTGGCAGCCGGGCAGATCGGCAATCGTGAAGGTGCCAACCAGTGGCAAATTGACCTGAGTGCCAGCCTCGATGCTTGTATCGAACACCTGCACGACGGGCAGTGCCGAACTGCCGGGTTCCACGGCGTAGCTCAAGATGTAGGCACGCCGCCCATCTGGCGAGAGTTGCGAGGCCCTGACGCCGCTCGACGGTTGTGTCACCCGGCCCACGGAGCCAAATGCCCGGTCATAGACCATGTAGCCGTTCATGAGGAAACGGTCTCCGCTGTCGCTCAAGCTCGTCTGCGAGTAGAAGAATTCCAGTCCGATGGGATTCGGCTTGAAGGTTCCGTTGACCGTGTCCATGTAGAGCATCGGCGGTGCCGGTGACATGGACGCGGATTGCGTCACCATCAATCGTGAGCCGCCGCGCGCAACTGCGAAATACGGACCGTAGTAGCAGGAGCCGCAGGGGGGCGATGCGTTTCCAAAGGTCAAGGTACGCAGATCGAAGAATCCCACCCCGTTCCAGCCGTAGCCGTGCCCGGTCGGCATCCACAGCTTGCCATCATTGGTGAAGGCAATACCTACTTCCGTATTGCTGCCGGTATCGGTGATGCCAGCTTCGGAGACATGGCTGCTCTTTATGCTGAAGGTCGCCAAATCAATCAAGTGAACATGGTCGCTCGTGTCCGTAGCAGCCAGTACGCTTCGATCGGACGCCAGAGCGATGTCCCGCAAGCCTGGAATGGAAAGCGTCGAACTCTTCCAAGTCGTGCCATTTGAACGAAACCGGACGATCGCGCTAAGGCCGACCGATTCATAAGTGGAGGGATACGAGGCATAGAGATCGCCATACTTTGCGTCGTATACCAAGGTCCGGGGCATGCCCAAGCTGCTCGTGTCCAGCGTTGCGTACGGCCCCAAGCTGCGGCCGGCGGACCTTTGGGTGACCATTGAAAGCACGTCTGCACCCTGTGCCCGGAGTGAAGCGACCCCGCCGAGCGAGTCTGCCGCCGGCGCTGTCAGTCCGTCCGAACTTTCATCCTTGGCGGCAATGGCCCGGAATCCGGCGCTACTTTCCTTGGATAGCGAAAGCGACGAGGACGATGGGCCCGCGGACAAACCGTTGGAGCCCCCTTCGCTGCCACCTCCGCAAGAGGCGAGAACGGCAAGCAGTACTGTCAGTACCGCCTTGCAGGCAAGTTTTTCCATTCTTTCCCCCCACACTTTTCTCTGCGAACACTTGTTGGTTTGTTCGGCTGCGCATTCCAGCCGTTGCCGTCTACCGGCGCGGCGTATTCTGCACGAGACAGGCTAAAGGTCTAGTCTTTGTTAATGCTTTTGGTGATATGCGCAACAACCGCTTCAGGGCTGTGCCGCAACCAGCGGATCCAGCTCGGCCCGTATGCGCCGTATCGCCACTTCATGCGGCAGCGTTTGCGCACCGCGGCCATAGGTCATGGCCTTGCGTATCAGCCGCAGCTGTTCCCGCTGCAGTTGCGTCTTCAGCCGCCTCGCGCGCAGGCCGAAGGTCCAGCCGATTTGCCTGCGAACGTTGTAGCGCAGCAGAGGCGCGCCCAGTCGCAGCCATTCGTCGTCGCGGATGAGGTCGCGCTCCGGCACAAAGTACGCCGCAAGCGCATGAAGGTACGCGCCGTTCTCGCGCGCGGCTTCGCGCCAGAAGAGCCAGGCCGCGGTCATCGCGGGAACGCCCTTGATGACGAGCAGGATCGCCATCTCGCCATAGCCTCCGTCGAAAAGATCTTCGAGCCACGGCGAGTTCCAGATGAAGTGCATGGCCCACGCGAGCGCAAAGCACAGCAGGGCGCAGGCGATCCTCAACACCATCGGCCGCTCCGGGTGCAGCAGGAACCACGCAACGCCGAAGGAGGCGATGGCGGTGTAGGCCGCGTGGCTCCAGAGCCCGCTCAGCAGCCCGCGCGTCAGCAGGTTGATGAGCACGGGGTACACCTGGTTTTCGAGCGGAAAGTGCATCGATGCGTTCACCGTGTACGTGAGGTTCTCGACCACCTGGAATCCCAGGCCCGTCATGGCACCGACGATCAGCACCGAAAGGTAGGTCTGGAACTGGTTGCGCGCCACCAGCACCAGCAGCACGACGCCCGCAAGCTTCAGGAACTCCTCGGTGATCGGCCCCGCGATGGCCGGTCCCCAGGCGGCGACGAAATCCGGCGATACGAGCTTGGCGCACAGGCTCTGGATCGCGATGTTGGCCGGCGCGGCAAAGTAAACGGCACCCAGCCCGCCCCATGCAAAGGCGAGTGCAAAAGCCTCCGGTGGATGCTGCTCGAGCAGATCCAGCGCACGAAAGACCAGCAGGAAAACCAGCGTGTAGATGGCCCACACCAGCACGCCGAGCAAGGCGGTGATGGGGACCACGCGGAAGCCCATCGAGAGCATGTTGACCGTGTAGAACAGCCCGTTCACGATCAGCGCCGCCAGCACCCAGAAAGCCGCCCGGTGCGGCTGGAAGAACGAGTCGGTGCCAATGGGCCAGACGCCCTGGTCCTGCTGGCCGGAGACCTGCGGGTTCACTGCGGCGCCTCCAGGTCCATCGACTCCAGCATGCCGCGGGCCTCTGCCATTGCTTCGTTCAGGCCGTCGGTGGCACCGTAGAAGTCGATCTGCACCAGCGACCGGCGCCGCAGGTCGACCACCTGCCAGAAGCGGCCGGCCAGCTTCGAGCCGTAGTAGGCAAAGGTCTTGCCCTGCAAGCCCCACGTCGTTACAAAGTCCGACGGGTCGCCGTCGATACGCAAGCGCTGGCCGCGCTCCATGAGCCGCTGCTGCCGCACCAGCGGCCCGTCCGGCCCGCCCGCCCATGGGCCCGTGGTTACCAGGAACTTGTGGCCGCCCTTGAATAGCATCAGGGACCGGCCCGCCTTCGAGCGGGACACGTCCATCTCCCACCCGCTGGCGGGAATGAACCGCGCATGGCCCACCTCGATCATCTCGCCCGCGGGCAGCGGCCGGTTGCCCGGCGTGTGCCGGTCCCAGAACACGAGCCCGCCCACGTAGGCGGCAATGGCCAGCAGAACGGCGAGCGCGCCTGGCCAGGTGCGGTACGGGATTCGGCGTGAGGGCTCAGGCATGTTTTGATCGTGCCATATCCGCCTGCTCGCGTTAGAGTCCGTCCACGTCCACAAGACCGCCATTCCACATGCCCGACGCACTCGCAGTACCCACGCCACGTCACCGCATGCCACTGTTGTTGCTTCGTCTGCTTTCCATCGGCGCCTGCCTCCTGGCGCTGGGCTGCGCAAGCCCGCGGCCGCCACCTTCATCGGCTGGCTACGGCAGTTCTCCGCTCAGTTCCGAAGAATCGAACAGCGTCGCAATCCATGCGCTCGGCCTGGTGGGCACGCCGTACCGCTATGGCGGCAACACGCCCGAGGGCGGTTTCGATTGCAGCGGGCTCATCGGCTACGTCTACAAGAACAGCGCGGGCCAGGCCACGCCGCGCACGGTCGCGCGCATGGCGGCCTTCGGCCGGCCGGTGCCCGCGTCGGAGATCCGTTCGGGCGATTTGGTGCTCTTCGGCGCGTCCACGCCCACGCATGCGGGCATCTACGTGGGGGCGGGGCAGTTCGTGCATGCGCCGTCGACCGGCGGGGAGGTGCGGCTCGATCGGCTCGACGGCATCTACTGGTCGCGCCAACCCATGCAGGCGCGCCGGCTCTAGGCCCCGGAAAACGCCAGTCAATCCAACTTAACGGATCGATGTAGTCATTGGTCTACAGGGATGCCTGCCTTGGGGCGGCCTGCCCGGTGTGGCATGCTGTGCCGGTATCACTGAACCTCGCCGAGGTGCCCATGAAAAAACTTCTCGTACTGGCTGTTCTTGGCCTTGTCACCATCCTCCCCGCATTCGCGCAGCGCGACGACGCCTACGAAAACGACCGCCGCTACTGCGCCAGCGGCCGTTCCGGCGTCGATTTCAATACCTGCATGTGGCGCATGCAGCGCGACCGCGAAGAGCGCTATGAGCGCCGCGAGCAGCGCGCTTACGAACGGGAGCAGCGCCGCGAATACGAGCGCCGCGAGCGCTGGGCCGAACAGCCTCCGCCGCCCCCGGCCTACCGCCAGTGGGACGGCCCGCAGGGCGGCGAGCAGCCAAGGCTGAGCGACATGCAGCAGCGCGCGCTCGACAATTGCAATCTGCTGGCGCCGCGCGACCAGCCCCGTTGCCGCGCGACGGTGATGTCCACCGTCCGGTAGTTGGCATTGCGCTTGCGTCGCGGAAAGCCGCGGCGTGTGGCCGCGCGCTAGGGTTTTCCATTAAGAATTCCCACGCATGGCAACTGCGCAGTGCGACGGATGCGGCTTCGAGGCCGGTGGGGAACACTCCCGGGTTCCAATCCCGAGGAGACATTCCCAATGCACAGCATCCGCCGCCACCTGGTGTGGCTCGTCGTGGCCGTGGTCGGCGCATTCGCGCTGGCCACCGTCGCCCTCACGCGCGGTGAAAGCGTCAACGCCCTCTGGGTGGTGACCGCCGCGATCTGCACCTACCTGATCGCCTACCGCTACTACAGCCTCTTCATCGCCGAGAAGGTGCTGGGACTGGACGGCAACCGCAAGACGCCGGCGCACCGCCACAACGACGGGCTCGACTACGTGCCCACCGACAAGAACGTGCTGTTCGGCCATCACTTCGCGGCCATTGCCGGCGCCGGCCCGCTGGTGGGCCCGGTGCTCGCCGCGCAGATGGGCTACCTGCCCGGGCTCTTGTGGGTGCTGGCGGGCGTGGTGTTTGCGGGCGCGGTGCAGGACTTCATCATCCTGTTCATCTCCACGCGGCGCGACGGCCGCTCGCTCGGTGATCTCGTCAAGCAGGAGATGGGCACGGTGCCCGGCATGATCGCGCTGTTCGGCACCTTCATGATCATGATCATCATCCTGGCGGTGCTGGCGCTGATCGTGGTGAAGGCGCTGGCTGAATCGCCATGGGGCACCTTCACGGTGGCGGCCACCATTCCGGTGGCGCTGTTCATGGGCGTGTACTTGCGCTTCATCCGCCCGGGTCGCATCGGCGAGGTGTCGCTGATCGGCTTCGTGCTGCTGATGCTCGCCATCTTTGGCGGGCAGGCCGTGAGCCAGAACCCCGAATGGGCGCCGCTCTTCACCTTCGACGGCAAGGCGCTCACGTGGATGCTGGTGGGCTACGGCTTCATTGCCGCCAGCCTGCCGGTGTGGCTGCTGCTGGCGCCGCGCGACTATCTTTCGACCTTCCTGAAGATCGGCACCATCATTGCGCTGGCGCTGGGCATCGTGTTCGTCATGCCGACGCTGCAAATGCCTGCGCTCACGCAGTTTGCGCAAGGCGGCGGGCCGGTGTGGGCGGGCAGCATGTTCCCGTTCCTGTTCATCACCATTGCGTGCGGTGCGGTGTCGGGCTTTCATGCGCTGATCTCGTCGGGCACCACGCCCAAGATGCTCGACAACGAGCGCCACGCGCGATTCATCGGCTACGGCGGCATGCTGGCCGAATCGTTCGTGGCGGTGATGGCGCTGGTGGCGGCTTCGTGCATCGAGCCCGGCATCTACTTTGCAATGAACAGCCCCGCCGCGCTGGTGGGCAGCACCGCGCAGCAGGCGGCGCAGACCATCTCCAGCTGGGGCTTTCTGGTCACGCCCGAGATGCTGGTGCAAACCGCCAAGGACGTGGGCGAGAGCACCATCCTCGGCCGCGCGGGCGGTGCGCCCACGCTGGCAGTGGGCATGGCCCATATCCTTCACCAGGTGATCGGCGGGCAGGCCATGATGGCCTTCTGGTATCACTTCGCCATTCTGTTTGAGGCGCTCTTCATCCTCACGGCCGTTGACGCCGGCACCCGCGCGGGCCGCTTCATGCTGCAAGACCTGCTGGGCAGCTTCGTGCCCGCGCTCAAACGCACCGATTCGCTGCCGGCCAACCTGATTGCCACGGCGCTCTGCGTGGCGGCTTGGGGCTACTTTCTGTACCAGGGCGTGGTCGATCCGCTGGGCGGCATCAACACGTTGTGGCCGCTCTTCGGCATCTCCAACCAGATGCTGGCGGCGGTGGCGCTGCTGCTGGGCGTGGTGGTGCTGTTCCGCATGAAGCGCGAGCGCTATGCGTGGGTGGCCATTGCGCCGGCCGCATGGCTGCTGGCCTGCACGCTCACGGCCGGCTGGCAGAAGATCTTCTCGCCCGATCCGAAGATCGGCTTTCTCTCGCACGCCGCAAAGTACACCGAAGGCCTGGCCAACGGCGTGCTGGTAGCGCCCGCGAAGACCACAGAGGCCATGTCGCGCATCGTCTTCAACGACCGGCTCGACGCCGCGCTCTGTGCGCT
>Ga0075370_10001584_pt1 | contig 10012 bp, 9 predicted proteins | sample EndMethybrTD3035_FD_71398 | JGI IMG/M metagenome (GOLD analysis project Ga0075370, IMG submission 71398) | Populus endosphere microbial communities from Tennessee, USA - Endosphere MetaG P. TD hybrid TD303-5 | ecosystem: Host-associated > Plants > Roots > Endosphere | place: USA: Tennessee... | reverse complement strand
CTCCGCGCCCGACAACGAGGCGCGCCTGGCCGGCTTCTACGAGGAGCTCGCCGCGCACGGCATCGCGCGCGAGACGGTGCCGCAGGTCGAAGGCGATTTCAGTTCCGAGAGCGGCTGGCGTGCGGCCTCGCAGTTGCTGGAGCGGCGCGTGCCGTTCACCGGCCTGTTCGGTGCGAACGACGTGATGGCGATCGCGGCGATCTCGCGCCTGCAGCACGCGGGGCTGCGCGTGCCCGAGCAGGTGTCGGTGGTCGGCTATGACGATTCCGAGCCGGCCTCGTACAGCAACCCGCGGCTCACCTGCGTGCGCATTCCGATCCAGGACGTGGTGTCGAACGCGTCGCGCTATCTGTTGAACGAGTGCTATGGCAGCACGCTGCCCGTGACCCACATCTTCGAGCCGACTTTCGTGTGGCGGGACTCGGTGGCGAAAGTTCCCTGAAATACACCACCCTCGGAAGAGGGATGCACATTGCGTCGGGGCGGCAGGAGGCGTCCGACAAAGTTTGGCCCTCGCATCGACGGTTTGCGTCAGATGCAAGTGATAGACGGTTCCACTTTGGGGTCCGGCGGCAGTGGCATGCGAACTGCAACCCGCATTCCCCATGGGCGACTGCCTGCCTGCACCGTTGAAAAGCGAAAGCTCCCGATGAACGATCCCCATGACCTCGACAGCCGGCTGCGCCGGCGCCTGCTCGGCGTGACGCTCGCGTCCGCGGCCACGGCCGCACTGGCCGCTTGCGGCGGCGGCAGCGATTCGTCGCCGTCCCCGGCGCCCGTGGGTGGCACGCCGCCTTCGCCGGCACCCGCACCGTCGCCATCACCTGCTCCCGCACCGGCACCGGCCCCATCGCCTGCTCCTGCGCCTGCACCCTCGCCGGCGCCTTCCCCTGCGCCGGCGCCTGCTCCCGCACCGGCCGCGAAGAGCTTCAAGCGCGGCATCGCCTACGACGTGGCGACGGCCGGCGACCTGAACGCGCTCGTGCCGGGCGTGTCCTGGTGGTACAACTGGTCGCCGCGACCGAAGCTGACACCGCCCACCGGGACCGACTTCGTGCCGATGGTGTGGAACTTCGCGTTCAACGACGCCGAGATCGAGGCGTTGCTGAAGGCCAACCCGCAGTACAAGTACCTGCTGGTGATCAACGAGCCGAACCTGTACGGCCAGGCGACGACGACGCCGGCCGATGCGGCGGCGGCTTGGCCGCGCCTCGAGGCGCTGGCGACCAAGACCGGCGTGAAGATCGTCGGCCCGCAGATCACCTGGGGCACCCTGAATGGCTTCACGGATCCCGTGGTCTGGATGGATGCCTTCTACACCGCCTACCGCAACGCCAACGGCGGGCGCGATCCGCGCATCGACATGCTCTCGTTCCACTGGTACGACTACGGCCTGGACGCGCAGCTCGACCGCCTGAAGAAATACGGCAAGACGTTCTGGGTCACCGAATTTGCGAATTGGCACCAGGGTGACGGCGATGCGCAGATCGACAGTGTTGTCAAGCAGAAGAAGCAGATGAAGGACATGGTCGCGATGCTCGAGGCCCGTGCCGACGTCTACCGCTACGCCTGGTTCACCGGCCGCTGGGACAACGACACCCACTTCAGCAGCCTGCTCGTCGACAAGCAGGACGGCCAGCTGACCGAGCTGGGCCAGTACTACCTGTCATTGCCGTTCTGATCCCCGGAGCCTTGCCGTCCCATGCGTGACCCCGTCACCTTCGACCAGCTGAAGATCTTCATCGCCTGCGTCGAACGAGGTAGTTTTTCCGGTGCGGCGCGCAAGCTGCACCGCACCCAGTCGGTGGTGAGCCAGGCGATCGCGCAGCTGGAGCGCCAGATCGGCGTGACGCTGTTCGACCGCAGCGGCCGCCTGCCGACGCTGACCGACGAAGGCCGCGCGCTGCTGGCCGACGCGCGCATCGTCGCGCGCGGCGTCGACGGCTTCAAGGCGCGCGCCAAGAGCCTCTCCGACGGGCTCGAGCCGGAGCTGTCGGTCGCGATGGATGCGCTGTTCCCGATGGAATGGCTGACGCAGGCGGTCGATGCGTTCCGCCACGAGTTCCCCGGCACGCCGCTGCGGCTGCATGTGGATGCGATGGGTGCGATCCTGCAGCCGGTGCTCGACGGGCAATGCCGCATCGCGGTGATCGGAAGCCTCCCCGACGTGCCCGACACGCTGGAATCGCAACCGCTGCTCGACGTGGCGGCCGTCACGGTGGTGGCGCCGACCCACCCGCTGGCGTCGCACGACGGGCCGATCCCGCGTGCGGTGATCGAGCAGCACGTGCAACTGGTGCTGACCGACCGTTCGCGCATGACCGACGGGCGTGACTACGGCGTCGTCTCGCCGATCACCTGGCGGCTGGCGGACCTGAGCACCAAGCATGCGTTCCTGCGCGCCGGCTTCGGCTGGGGGCACATGCCGCGCCCGCAGGTCGAGGCCGACCTGGCCCAGGGCAGCCTGGTGACGCTGGAGGTGGAGGGCCTGCCGTTCACGCCGCCGTCGTTCGCGATGCGCTCGGTGCACCGCAAGGATGCGCCGCCGGGGCCGGCGGCGCGCTGGTTCCTCGACTGGCTGAAGCAGGCCGAGGCGGACCGGGCCTGACGAGTCAACTCAGCTGCAGGATGCGCGCCATCGTGAACGCCGTCTTCAGCTGCATCAATGCGCTGGCGTAGGCGCTGGTGTAGGTGGGGCTGCCCGGAGGGCCGGCGGATGCTTCGGCTTGCTCGAATGCTTTCTTGAAGGAGAGCCGAAGCGACCCGGGCTCGCGCGGCAGGTTGGAGAGCACTTCCTCACGCAATGCCTGCCAGTCCGGCCCCTTTCCCTCGGCGGCCGCCGCGAGCCGCATCATGAGTCCGGTCTGGGAGCCGAAGTCGACCAGGCCCCCGGTGGCCGTCTGGGCGCCCCGCCGCAGCGTCTCGAACCTCGGCGACGACCTGGAAGCGCCCGTGGCGCCCGTCGTGGCCGGGTCCGGCGGGGTGACGCTCGAAGGGTGGATTCCGATCTTGAGACTCATGGCGGTGACTCTGTGAGGCTGTGACGAAGAGGCTTGGGGCTGCGGCAGGTTCCGACTGAGTGGGCCGCGAGGCTGGATTGATTCCAAGACGGACGTACCGGCCGCGTCGAAGACAAGACGGCGGGATGACGAGGCCGGTTCCTATAATCGCCCCTCGCCCCCCGAGCCACCCCACGGCGCCGTAACCGATGACTCCCGACTTCAAGCCCACCGAGATCGAACGCGCCGCCCAGGCCGCGTGGACCGCTGCCGATGCCTACCGCGTGACGGAAGACGCCAGCAAGCAGAAGTTCTACGCCTGCTCGATGCTGCCGTACCCGAGCGGCAAGCTGCACATGGGCCATGTGCGCAACTACACGATCAACGACATGTTGACGCGCCAGCTGCGCATGAAGGGCATGAACGTCCTGATGCCGATGGGTTGGGATGCCTTCGGCCTGCCGGCCGAGAACGCGGCGATCAAGAACAAGGTGCCGCCGGCGAAGTGGACCTACGACAACATCGCCTACATGAAGCGGCAGATGCAGGCGATGGGCCTGGCCATCGACTGGAGCCGCGAGATCGCGACCTGCTCGCCGGCCTACTACCGCTGGAACCAGTGGCTGTTCCTGAAGATGCTGAAGGCCGGCATCGCCGAGCGCCGCACCCAGGTCGTCAACTGGGACCCGATCGACCAGACCGTGCTCGCCAACGAGCAGGTGATCGACGGCAAGGGCTGGCGCTCGGGCGCGGTGATCGAGAAGCGCGAGATCCCCGGCTACTACCTGAACATCACGAAATACGCCGGCGAGCTGCTCGACTACGTGCAGGAGCAACTGCCCGGCTGGCCCGAGCGCGTCAAGCTGATGCAGGAGAACTGGATCGGCCGCAGCGAGGGCGTGCGCTTCGCCTTCCCGCACCGCATCGCCGGCGCTGACGGCCAGCCGATCGGCGGCGGCCGGCTGTACGTGTTCACGACGCGTGCCGACACCATCATGGGCGTGACGTTCTGCGCGGTCGCGCCCGAGCACCCGCTGGCCGCCCACGCCGCGGCCACGAACCCCGCGGTCGCCGCCTTCATCGAGGAGACCAAGGCCGGCGGCACCACCGAGGCCGAGCTGGCCACGCAAGAGAAGAAGGGCGTGCCCACCGGCCTGGTCGTGCAGCACCCGATCTCCGGCGAGGACGTGCCGGTGTGGGTCGGCAACTACGTGCTGATGAGCTACGGCGACGGTGCCGTGATGGGCGTGCCGGCGCACGACGAGCGCGACTTCGCGTTCGCGAAGAAATACGACCTGGGCATCCTGCAGGTCATCACGATCGATGGCGAGCACTTCAGCTACGACCACTGGCAGGAGTGGTACGGCGACAAGCAGCGCGGCATCACGATCAATTCCGACAACTTCAGCGGGCTCGACCACGCGAAGGCGGTCGATGCGGTGGCCGCGGCGCTGGCCCACAAGGGCCTGGGCGAGAAGAAGACGACCTGGCGCCTGCGCGACTGGGGCGTCAGCCGCCAGCGCTACTGGGGCACGCCGATCCCGATCATCCATTGCGACGAGCACGGTGCCGTCCCGGTGCCCGAGAAGGACCTGCCGGTCGTGCTGCCCGAAGACGTGGTGCCCGACGGCAGCGGCAACCCGCTGAACAAGCGCGCCGACTTCCTGAACGTCGCGTGCCCGGTGTGCGGCAAGCCCGCACGCCGCGAGACCGACACGATGGACACCTTCGTCGACAGCTCGTGGTACTTCATGCGGTATTGCGATGCGACGAACGACAAGGCGATGGTCGGCGCCGGCACGCAGTACTGGATGCCGATGGACCAGTACATCGGCGGCATCGAGCACGCGATCCTGCACCTGCTGTACGCGCGCTTCTGGACCAAGGTGATGCGCGACCTGCACCTGGTGAAGGTCGACGAGCCGTTCACGAAGCTGCTGACGCAGGGCATGGTGCTGAACGAGGCCTTCTCGCTGACGCACGAGGGTGCCGGCAAGGACTACTTCTGGGCGCATGACCTCGAGATCGAGCGCGACGACCACGCCCACGTGCTGTCGGCGGTGCACAAGGAGAGCGGCAAGCCGGTGGTGTACGAGGGCTGGACGACGATGTCCAAGTCGAAGAACAACGGTGTCGATCCGCAGGACCTGATCGAGAAGTTCGGTGCCGACACCGCGCGGCTGTTCGTGATGTTCGCGTCGCCGCCGGAGCAGACGCTGGAATGGAACGACCAGGGCGTCGAAGGCGCGAACCGCTTCCTGCGCCGCGTGTGGGGCTTCGCCGCGAAGTACGCCGACGTGATCATCGGCGGCGGCGAGATCTCGGGCGCCGTCCCGAAGGAAGCGCAGGCGCTGCGCCGCGAGGTGCACACGCAGCTGCGCCAGATCAGCTACGACTACGAGCGCATGCAGTACAACACCGTCGCCTCCGGCGCGATGAAGCTGCTGAAGGCGCTCGAAGGCTTCACCGGGAATGCGCCGGCGGTCGTGCGCGAGAGCTTCGGCATCCTGCTGCGCGCGCTCTACCCGGCCTGCCCGCACATCACCTGGACCTTGTGGACCGACCTCGGCTACGCCAAGGGCCTGGGCGACCTGCTCGACGCGCCGTGGCCGGAGGTGGACGAGGCCGCGCTGAAGCAGGACGAGATCGAGCTGGTGCTGCAGGTCAACGGCAAGACGCGCGGCGCGATCACGGTGGCAGCCACCGCCGACAAGGCCGCGATCGAGGCGGCGGCGGTCGCGAGCCCGGACTTCGTCAAGTTCTCGGAGGGCAAGCCGCCGAAGAAGGTGATCGTGGTGCCGGGCCGCCTCGTCAACGTCGTCGTCTGAGCGTGCCCATGCAACGACGCACGCTCGTGCTGTCTGTCGCCGCCGCGTTGGCCGGCTGCGGCTTCGAGCTGCGCCGTGCGCCGGAGCTGCACTTCAAGGCCATCCAGCTGAGCGGCTTCAAGCCGCAGTCGCCGCTGGCCGGCGACCTGCGGCGCGCGCTGCAGTCGGTCAACGCGACCCGCATCGTCGAGGCCGCGTCGCTGGCCGAGGTGGTGCTCGAGTCGCTGAACGACGTGCGCGAGAAGGGCGTTGTCTCGTCCGGCACCGCCGGCCAGGTGCTCGAAGTGCAGCTGCGCTCGCGCTTCAGCTTCCGGCTGCGCACGCCGATGGGCAAGGAGCTGATCCCCGCCAGCGAGATCCTGCTGACGCGCGACATGACCTACAACGAGAGCATCGCGCTCGCGAAGGAGCACGAAGAGACGCTGCTCTACCGCGCGATGGAAACCGACATCGCCTCGCAGGTGCTGCGCCGGCTGGCGTCGGTGCAGTCGCTCTGAACCCCGACCCTGAATCACGAATCCGCCCATGCAGCTGCGTGCTGACCAACTCCCTCAACACCTGCGCCAGGGCCTGAAGCGCCTCTACACGATCCACGGCGACGAGCCGCTGCTCGCGCAAGAGGCGGCTGACCAGATCCGCGCCGCTGCACGCGCGGCCGGCCACACCGAGCGCCAGGTGCACACCGTCAGCGGTGCGCACTTCGACTGGAGCAGCCTGCTCGGGGCGTCGCAGGCGCTGAGCCTGTTCGCCGACAAGCAGCTGATCGACATCCGCATCCCGTCCGGCAAGCCCGGCAAGGACGGCTCGCAGGCGCTGCAGCGCTACTGCGAGACGCTGTCGGACGACGTGGTCACGCTGGTGCAGCTGCCCAAACTCGACCGCACGCAGCAGGCCAGCGCCTGGTTCGTCGCGCTCGATGCCGCCGGCGTCACGCTGCGCGTCGACCCGATCGAGCGGCGCGCGCTGCCGGCCTGGATCGCGCAGCGGCTCGCCGGCCAGGGCCAGAAGGTGCAGGACGGCGAGGCCGGGCAGCACACGCTCGCGTTCTTCGCCGACCGGGTCGAGGGCAACCTGATGGCGGCGCACCAGGAGGTGCAGAAGCTCGGGCTGCTGTACCCGCAGGGGGAGCTGAGCTTCGAGCAGATCGAGTCGGCGGTGTTGAACGTGGCGCGCTACGACGTGTTCAAGCTCGGCGAGGCGGTGCTGGCCGGGCAGGTCGGGCGCGCGCTGCGCATGCTCGACGGGCTGGAGGCCGAGGGCGAGGCGGCGGTGCTGGTGCACTGGACGCTGGCCAACGACATCCTCGCGCTGCGCCGCGTGAAGGACGCGATGAACGCCGGCAAGCCGCTCGCGCTCGCGCTGCGCGACGCGCGCGTCTGGGGCGCGAAGGAGCGGCTGTTCGAGCGCGCCGCGCCGCTGCTGGGCGACGACGGCCTGTCGCAGCTGGTCGAGGCGGCGCAGGTCTGCGATGGCCTGGTCAAGGGGCTCAAGCACCCCGACTGGCCGTTCGAGCCGTGGCAGGGGCTGCGCCGGCTGGTGCTGATGGTGATGCAGCAGGTCACGCAGCAGGCGGCGCCGGCCCCGGGGACGGTGCGCGGCGGGCCGGCGACGAAGGTGTCGCTGGTGCTGCGCGCATGAGTCAGTAGCCGCGCTGTCGATCAACGAGGTGCTGCAGCGGCTGACCCGCGCGCAGTGCACGGATGTTGGCTGCAACCACCTGCGCCGCGCTGCGCGGATCGGTCTGCGCGGCCACGTGCGGCAGCACGGTCACCAACGGGTGCCGCCAGAACGGATGCTCCGCCGGCAGCGGCTCGGTCGCGAACACGTCGAGCACGGCATGCGACAGCTGCCCTTCGTCGAGCGCCGCCAGCAGGTCGGCCTCGACCACCTGCGCCCCGCGCGCGGTTCGCGCAGATGCGCCGCGGCGCGAGCTTCGTGAACCTGGCGCGCGGTCGAAGAAGCCGGTCGTCGCCGGTGTCAGCGGCAGCAGGCTGATCACGATGTCGGCGTCGCCCAGCACGCCATCGATCGCACCGTGGCGCGTGCTCCAGCCGCTGACGGCAAAGCCCTGCTGCGCAAGCCGCGCCGCCACCGCCTGGCCCATCTGCCCGAGGCCCAGCACCGCGACCCGCGTCTCGTCCGCACGGCGCTGGCCGTGCTGGCGCCACACGCCGGCGCGCTGTTGCGCCGCGTAGCCGAAGAAGCCGCGCTGCAGCGCGAGCGCCGCCCACAGCGCGGTCTCGGCCATCGCGGCGTTCATCGCCGGGTCGACCATGCGGGCGAGCGGCACGCCGGCCGGCAGGGTCGGGTCGCGCAGCAGCCTGTCGACACCGGCCCACAGCGATTGCACGAGCTTCAGGTGCGGCAACCCTTGCAGCGAACCGGCCGGCGGGTTCGCGACGATCGCGATGTCGATGTCGTCGCGGCGATCGACCGCCAGGGTCAAGGTCTCGCCGGGCAGTGCCGCCTGCAGCGCCGGCAGCCACGCGGCCCACTCCACCGCGTCGAAATCCGCCGCCAGCAGGATGCTCACGACGCGGCCTGCAGCAAGCGCATCAGCGCCTGCGACACCGTCTGCCCGCGCACTGCGCCGCGGTCGCCGGCGAACAGCAGGCGCTCGGCCTGCGTTGCGCCGTCGCGCTGCGCCCAGGCCAGCCACACCGTGCCGACCGGCTTGCCCGGCACGGCGCCGCCCGGGCCGGCGATGCCGGTCACCGCGACCGCGAAGCGCGCCGGCGAGTGCACCAGCGCACCCTCGGCCATCGCCCGCGCCACCTCCTCGCTGACGGCGCCGTGCTGCGCGATCAACGCCGCCGGCACCCCCAGCATCTGCGTCTTGGCCTCGTTGCTGTAGGTCACGAAGCCGCGCTCGAACCAGTCGCTCGACCCCGCCACCGAGGTGCAGGCCGCCGCGATCAGGCCGCCGGTGCAGGATTCGGCCGTCGCGATCGAGCCGCCGCGCTGCCGCAGCACGCGGGCCAGCGCCAGCACCGCCGGTTCGAACTCGTTCACAGGAACCTCCACAGCGCGATCACCAGCAGCGTGCACAGCGCGGCCACGGCATCGTCGAACAGGATGCCGAAGCCCTGCGCCCAGCCGATCGCCTGGCCGCGGCGCAGCTTGAAGCGGGCATCGGCCCAGGCCACCGGGCCGGGCTTCACCGCATCGAAGAAGCGGAACAGGCCGAAGGCCACCGCCTGGGCCAGCAGCCCCGCCGGCGTCACGAGCCACAGCACGGCCCAGAACGCGAGCACCTCGTCCCAGACGATGCTGCCCGGGTCGGCGACGCCCAGGTTGCGCGCCGTCACCGTGCAGGCCCACCAGCCGACCAGCGTGCCGATGGCCAGCACCAGCAGCCACTGCAGGTCGCCCAGGTGCGGCTGCATGATGACGAACGCGAGCCAGGCCCACAGCGTGCCGACCGTGCCGGGCGCGACCGGCGACAACCCGCTGCCGAAGCCGAGCGCGATGACGTGGGCCGGGTGGCGGAACATGAAGCCGAGCGTGGCGCGCTGCGGGGCAGGGCGCGGCGGCTGCAGTGGTTGCAGCGGGGGCGGTGTCGATTCGGTGCTCATGACTTGAAATGGTCGAAGGCCGCGAAGCGCTGGTCGACCGCGGCGCCGTCGCCGTCCACCAGGCGCAGGCCGTGCGACACCGGCTCGATGCGGCCGATGCGCGTCACCGCCACCCCGGCCCCGCGTGCCGCCGCCAGCACGGCTGCGGTCTGCGAAGGCGGCGCAGTGAAGACCAGCTCGTAGTCGTCGCCGCCGGCCAGCGTGCAGTTGCGCTGCAGCGCCAGCGGTTGCGCGGCCAGCACCGCGCTGCGCGGCAGCGCATCGACCTGCAGCGTCGCGCCGGCGTTCGATCGCTTCAGGATGTGGGCGAGATCGCCGAGCAGGCCGTCGGAGACATCGATCGCGCTCGTCGCGATGCCGCGCAGCGCGCTGCCGAGCGCGACGCGCGGCGTCGGCAGCTCCATCGCCGTGCGCACTTGCTCGAAAGCATCGCCCGCCAGCGCGAGGCTGCCGCGGAACACCTCCAGCGCGAGCCGCGCATCGCCCAGCGTGCCGCTGACCCAGATCTCGTCGCCGTCGCGCGCGCCCGAGCGCAGCAGCGCCTGCCCGGGCGGCACCTCGCCGAACACCGTGATGCACAGGTTCAGCGGGCCTTGCGTCGTGTCGCCGC
>Ga0075370_10001583_pt1 | contig 10018 bp, 7 predicted proteins | sample EndMethybrTD3035_FD_71398 | JGI IMG/M metagenome (GOLD analysis project Ga0075370, IMG submission 71398) | Populus endosphere microbial communities from Tennessee, USA - Endosphere MetaG P. TD hybrid TD303-5 | ecosystem: Host-associated > Plants > Roots > Endosphere | place: USA: Tennessee... | reverse complement strand
TTGGCGCCGATGCCGAATTCCGCCGCGCTGGACATGTCGATGATCTGGTCGACATTGGCCGCAATCGCTTCGATGGTCATGTCGTCCGACTTGAACCCGGCATTTTCCATAATCGACATGCGCAGGACGAGGCCCCCACCGGCGGCAAGGAGCACGCCGTTGAGCTTACAACTTTCATGCGAGAGATAGAGCGCGGCCGGCGAGGAAAGTTCGGGTGGGAACATCGCCATGTTCTTTTCGAACATTTCTACCGGGCGGTCATAGACGTGTGACAGGACCTCGGGGGCGGAAAGCCGCGTTGCGATGCGCGGAGCAAATCCGTTCACGGCGACGCCGTGGAATTTTGCCTCGGCCGCGAGAGTGAGAGTGAGACCGATCACGCCCGCCTTGGCGCCGCCGTAGCCAGTACCCCGCTCATGAATACCCAGAGGACCTTCTGAAATCGTATTCACGAGACGTCCGTTGCCCGCTTTGCAAAGGTGCGGCCAGGCGGCCTTCGTAACGTAAACCGTGCCGAGATAATGAACTTCGTTGAGCATACGGAACTGCTCGAGCGTCTGGATATCGAACAGTTCCGGGACACTGGTTCCGGCATTGTTGATAAGGATGTCGAGGCGGCCGAAACTGTCGAGTGCAAGTTCAACCATGCGGGCCGCGCCCGCAACGTCGTTTACCTTCTCGAAGGACGCCACTGCCTCGCCGCCCAGAGCCTTGATTTCATTGACCACCTCTTCGGCCGGAGCCGCCGATGCGCCCGACCCATCCAGTGCCACGCCGGGATCGACGATGACGACTCTCGCGCCGCGCTTTGCCATCTCGACAGCGTGCGTGCGGCCGACACCGCGGCCGGCTCCGGTGATGATGGCAACTTTGCCATCGAAGCGCAGGTCAGTCATCCCAAGTCCTTTCAGTCTGCCCTCATCGGGCGATCAAGTGTGTGTCGCGGTCGCTTGTCCCTGCGTCGGCGCCCAGCCATAGGTCCGTTCCGCCGCCCCCCCCATCAGCATGGCGCGGTCGCTATTCGACAGGCGCTGCGTCACGCGAAAGGCTTCCACGCCCTGTTCATAGGTCAGGACCTTGACCGCGCGGGTCCAGTCGGTGCCCCACAGGCAGCGCTCGACACCAAAGGCGTCGATGATGCGCTGCATCGGATCCCAGATGTCGTCATAGGGAAAGGCTTGGGCCGACATGGTGCCCGCGCCGCTCAGTTTGATGCGAACATTGTCGTACTCGGCAAGCGCAAGGACTTGGGGAAGATCGGTCCAGACATCGGGGCGGTCTGGTCTGTAAGGTTGGGGCAGGCCGACGTGATCGATCACCACAAGGGTATTGGGATGGCGGGCGATCAAGGCGGCAGCCTCGTCGAGATGGCGCCAGGCGAACAGGTTCACTACCAACCCCTGCCGCGCGCCCTCTGTAAGCGCTAGGTTCAGCCCGGGATCCAGCGGATCTTTGGTCTCGGCAAATGTCAGCATGACGCGGATGCCGACTGCGCCTGGTGCGCCGGCCCATTGGGCGATATCCTCGGCCATGGCCGGATCGGCGGTGTCGACCGGCTTGACCAGCGCAAAGCGGTCCGGATAGCGCGCCCGGACTTCCTGCGCATAGCTGCTGTCATAGCGATAGGTCGTATAAGTGGAGACGATGATTGCGCCATCGATGCCGAGCCGGTCCATCGCGGCGACCTGTTCGTCGCCGGTCGCCTGGTCAGGCCCGGTTATCTTGTCGGCCCAAGGGCGCCCGGGACGGTCGACCTCGTAGACATGCACCTGGCTGTCGATCACTGCCATTGCCCGTCCTCACCTCCCTTTACCACCAAACGCTGATCGCGCCCTGTGCAAGGCTGCGTGCATCCTTCACCGGAATGATCGCGAAGCCTCGTTCGGATTCGATGCTTGCCGAAAGGCCTTTTAGGCCTTGTCGCAGGTGACCACGGCGTCGCGCAGCTCGTACCCCTGGGTGGAAAGGCTCCAGAGGACTTTTGGCGCATTGGCCATTTTGAATCCGGGTATACGAAGGAGCCTGTCGAGGAAGATGCGGGTTTCGTGAAGAGCAACTTGCGATCCTGGGCAGCGATGTGGCCCATCGCCAAAACTCATCCATGAACCCGCGACTTTCTGGCGCTTGGCGCGGTCGGGGTCGATCTGAAACGGACATTCGCCGACAACGGATTCGTCTGAATTCGCTCCGCGAATATCGACTGCGAGCAGTTGGCCTGCCCGGATCGTACCCTCGGCCGTATCCGGCACGTCTTGGACCGGCTTGCGGTAGAGGTAGCCGGCAATCGGTTCGATGCGGAGAATTTCCTCAATGATGGCGAACTGTTCCTCCTCGTTTCCGGTAAGAAAGCGTTCCTTGAGATCGGGGTGATCGCACAGCTGCCAGGCCGCCATGACCATGAATTCGCGCGTGGTGGAAATGCCTGCGCCGGCGTAGGTCATGACCTCGATGATCATGCCTTTTTGTGAATAGTTGTTCTGGACCATGTATGTCATCACGTCATTGCCTGGCGTCGTTCGCCGGGCTTCGGCCGCTGGGACAATGTGGTCACGGTAGAGCTTCATGATGCGCCAGGCATAAAGTCCCTTGTTGAACCAGCCGAACACGACATCATGGAAAAAGCGATAAAGCGGGCGCTTGTCGAAGCTGTTGTGGCTGCCCATGACCCGCTTGATCTGCCAGGTAAGATCGCGGTGATCGGTCTCGGTCAGGCCAACGATCTCCATGGTCACGTCAGAAGCAAGCTCCAGGCTCATTTCATCAAGGACGCCCGAACCCTTCGCCTGGAAATCTGCGATTACACGATCCATCGTCGCCTGCATCAGCGGGTGATATCGGCTGACGATCGCCTTGGGGGCAAAGTGCGCCGCGACCGATGTCCTGCGCTTCTTGTGTTCATCGCCATAAAGAAAGAAGAACGAGATTTCGTCGGGCTTGGTGTAATCCATTGAATCCGCGCTGCTTGCCGCCTGGCGCATTTCGGCTGAGCGCAGGACCTCGCGCGCGAAGCGGAAACTTCTCGATATGCGCGAGTCGGGAAAAACGGGCAGATTGATCTTGTAAGCGTCTCCGGTCTTGCGATCGTCGCGTCCTGAGTGAGCCGGGCAGCCGGCGGTTGCTGTTGCTTGGGCGCTCATCGTTTCCTCTCAAGATAGGCCTGCCGGGAACGCTACGGCGTCTCTGCCGGCAGCCTATCGCCTATGGTACAGCGTCAATTCTGCCAGTGGACTGACAGAAAATCAATGTCCAACGGCTCCCCGTCGATTTTCGTGAACGATGCCGGACGAGGAACCGCGCTATGTGTACGATCCAAAAGCGCCCTCGCCGGGAAAATCGGCTTGAATCATTTGGTTGTCGGGGCGGGTGTCCGCGGCCCGCGGTGTGGCTCACGGCCCAGCTTCCCAGCTATGCCGAATTCAAATGGGAGCAGATGAATTTGGATCGACTGCTTGTCTCAGTGAGCCAGGAGAATCCGCTTGAATTCGTGGGCTTCCCGTTCGTGCGGAATCGAAGGCGCGGACACCCGAATGGATTGAACTTGCAGCCTTTTAGGGTGCCGCCGCGTTGCAATAGCGTACTTGGCGCTGCGGCTTGACCTGCCTTCGATCGCTTGAGTGAAGCGACTCTGCCGAGGGGCCGTCCGATGACGGTTGGTGCACTTCAGGCCACCGTCACCTGGCCCAATGACTTGGCGCTAATTGCCGGACCTTCAAAAGCAACTATGGGTGGCGTCAAATCAGCATTGCGGGTTCGCAATCGGTGCCGGCAAGGCTGGCATGCGCGGGCAGGTTGAGGAAACTGAGAGGAAACGGGCTTGTCGTCAGCCGAGAATATGGAACGGTCCAACGTTCATCAAACAGCGCGCCAATCCGCTGCGCTCCGTGCGGCCCATTATCTGTTTGCGGATGAGCCCAAAATATTCAGCGATACCCTGGCCATGGCGTTGTCGGGCGTGCCGGAAGCCGAGGTTGCCGAGATGGTGCACCGCGTTCCGAAGGCAAGTGCCGCGACCTGTATACTGCGCAGCCGCTATACCGAGGATCGCCTGGCCGAAGCGCGGGCGCGGTTGAACCAGTATGTCGTCCTGGGAGCGGGCCTCGATTCCTTTGCCTTGCGTCAGGGGGCGAAACTCGGCGACCTTCAGGTTTACGAGGTCGATGATCCGCCGTTTCTGGAATGGAAGCGCGAAAGGATTGCCGCGCACGGGTTCGTCGAACCACCGCAATTGCACTATGTGCCGTGTGATTTCGAAGTCACGGCATTGCCCGACGCGCTTGCTGCCAGCGATTTCGATCCGGATCGTCCCTGTTTCATTTCATGGCTGGGAGTCACCCAGTACCTCACTCAGGAAGCGGCCTTGGCTACTCTTTCCTGGGCCGGTGCGCGGCCGCCGGGTTCCGAGATCATCGTCACTTTCATTGAGTCAAATGACCATTCGGGAATTGTGGGGGCAAGCTTGATGGCGAAGGTCGGCACCCTGACCTTCTATACTCCCGACGAGATGATCGAGATGCTGAAAAAGGCTGGCTTCAGCAAGTTCGACTATATGAGCGAGGAGCGGGCCAACGAGACCTATTTCCGCGACCGAAAGGATGGGCTGATCGCCCCCCAAGTGCAGCGTCTGGTGAGCGCGATTGTCTGACGGAGCGTATGGATTCTCATGAGGCTAGGCCTGTTACCCCGTCCCGGCCGGCTTGCTGCGTCGGGCTCTGGGGGCCATGACGCCGCGAATTGTCGCTCCACCGTGGTGGAAGCTGCAGCGAGCAACACGCCAAGAGTCTTCGAATGAGTCTCGATCCCCAACTGCGCTCTCGTTTGGTGCTACCTGCGGTTTGCGCGCCGATGTACCGCGTCTCCAGCCCTGCTCTGGTCCGGGAGGCATGCAAGGGCGGGCTTGTCGGCGCTCTGCCGCGGCAAAACGCGCGCGACCTCGAAACGTTCGATCTCTGGCTCACCGAGATCGGAGAAGCGTTGCGGGCGCATCGCGACGCATCTCCCTCGGATCGGATCGGACCGGTCGCAGTCAATCTCTCGCGTCTGCCCGAAGACCAGATGACCGATCACCTTGCGGTCTGCCGCAAGCATGGCGTGGAGATTATCATAAGCGCCATGGGCGATCCGACCGAGTTGATCCGGCGGGTCCACGACTGGGGTGGCCAGGTGTTCCATGATGTCACGACCATCCGCTTTGCTGAAAAAGCGATCGCCGCCGGTGCCGACGGGTTGACCTGCGTCGGGGCGGGAGGCGGGGGGCATTCCGGTCAGATCAGCCACCTCGCCTTCATCCCGCGCGTGCGGGCGATGTTCGATGGTACGATCGTGATGGCCGGCTGTGTAAGCAACGGCGCGGCTATCCGAGCCGCGGAGATTCTCGGGGCGGATCTCGCCTATCTGGGCACACGTTTCATCGCGACTGAGGAATCGAACGCGGCGCCCGAATACAAGGCGATGCTGGTGAGCCAATCGGCGCGCGATCTGATCTTCACGCCGAAGGTGGCGGGAACGGCCGCCAACTGGCTCAAGGCGTCGCTCGCGCGCGTCGGACTCGATCCGGACAAGCTGCCCGAGCCAGGGCCGGACGGACGGCGTGGGCCACTCCCCGACGGCGCGCGGCCTTGGGCCACGATCTGGAGCGCTGGACAGGGCATCGAGCTGATCAACGACATTCCCTCCGCCGCGGAACTGATCTTTCGCCTTCGCCGCGAATATGTCGCCGCGTGCCGGACGCAAGACATGTCCGATATCGCCGGGGCCGAGGTCGACCGGCTCCTCGATCAGGCTCACGAATTCAAGCCGGGCTGACCGCCCCATCCTGCAGGAATTGCCATGAGCACACTTTCCGATCAGATTCACGCCGTTCTCGCGCTCGACCCCGCCGCGCCCGCGATCGAGTTCCACAAGACCTGGACCACCTGGGGCGATCTTGCCGCAATCATGGGCGAAATCGATGCTCTGCTCGACGGTGCAGGCTTGCCGGCCGGAACGCGCGTGGGGGTGCTGATGCGCAACAACGTTCTCACCGCCGCCGCCCTGTTGCAAGTCGTGGCCTCGGAGCGCTGCATCGTCACGCTCAACGCCAACCTGCCGGACGAAAGGCTTGCCGCTGACATCGCTGCACAGAAAGTTCCGGTGGTCATTGGGCTCGCGTGCGACTGGGAGCGAGAACCTGTCCGCTTGGCGGTCGCAGCTATGGGCTGCGCTGCAATCGTGCTGGACAGGTCTGCGGGCAAACCGGCGGAAATGGTTGCCGGGCTGGAAAAGGCGAGCGGTAATGACCTGGTTCGGTCGGCGCCGGGCATCGTCATCGAAATGTTGTCGAGCGGCACCACCGGCACGCCCAAGCGCATTCCGCTCAAAGCCACATCCTTCGCCCAGGGCATAGACGAGGCGGGCGTGTTCGAAGGGCGCGGTCCCGGCGAACCACCTAGGCTAAGACGCGGTGTGCTGTTGGTCTGCGGGCCGTTCACCCATCTCAGCGGTGTGTTCAACGTGGTCAACTGCGTGGCTTCGGGCCGATCGATGTGCTTGCTGGAGCGGTTCACGGTCGAGGAGTGGGTTGATGCCGTACGCCGCCACAAACTCAAGGTCGCCTGGGCCCCGCCCTCGGGCCTGCGCATGATCCTGGATGCCGGGGTGCCCAAGGAAGACCTCGCGAGCCTGGTCACCCTGCGCACCGGCACCGCGCCGGTCGATCCCAAACTCGCCGAGGATCTCTACGACCGTTATGAACTGCCGCTGCTGCAGAATTACGGCGCGACCGAATTTGCCGGTGCCATCGCCGGCTGGACCCTTGCCGAATACAAGGAGCGCTTCGCCGAGAAGAAGGGCGCGGTTGGCAAGATCAACCGCGGCGTGAAGGCGCGGGTGGTCAATCCCGAGACCGGCGCCGAACTGCCCTTCGGCGAGGTGGGGTTGCTGGAGCTGCGTTCCGCCCAGCTCGGCGACGAGGCTGCCTGGGTGCGCACGTCCGATCTCGCAGTGCTCGACGCTGACGACTACCTTTGGATCAAGGGGCGCCACGACAATGCGATCATTCGCGGCGGCTTCAAGGTGCAGCCCGACGATGTCGTGCGCGCCATGGAAGCGCATCCGGCCATTCGCGAGGCCTGCGTCGTGGGCCTGCCGGACGAGCGGCTGGGCCAGGTGCCGGTTGCAGGCTACGTGCTCCGCCGGAACGCGCCGGACCTCGCGACCGAAGAACTGCAAGCCTTTCTCAAGCAGTATCTCCTGGCCTATCAGGTGCCTGTCCGCTTCCTGCGGCTCGACGAATTTCCGCGTACGCCATCGATGAAGGTCAGCCAACCTGACCTCAAGGCACTGTTCGGCGTTTCCAACTGATCGCGACACATGGGCCCGGTCGGCCGGGGACATCACTTACCTGGGTTTTTAAATCGCTAGTGTATTATATGAATTAAGCGTATGCCCGGGCCAAGGCCGGACCACCGGCGAAGGCTCTTGGATGAATCGGCTTGGCGAGATGACGACAGAAACCATTGAAAAGAAAAGCTCCACATATGGCGTGCTGACCCCGGAAGGGATCGCCAGGTTGCGCGAGCGCGTGGGGGTGCAGTACAATAAGCCAACCTTGCCCCACAATTATCAGGTGACCTTCGACGGCACCCGGCACTTCGCCAACGGCTATGGCGATGGCAATCCGCTGTGGTGCGATCCCGAATATGGCAAGTCGACGCGTTGGGGCGGCCTGATCGCGCCGCCCAATTTCCTCTACACCATGGGCGAGCAGGATGCCGCGAAGCTGACCCCCGAGCTCAAGGCCCTGCTCAAGGGTGACCCCCTGGTGGGTCTGGGATCTTATCAGGCCGAAATGTCTTTCGAATGGTGGCGGCCGCTGCGCCTCGGCGACGGCCTCAAACGCCGTTCCGCGCTGGTCGGCGTCCAGGTAAACGAGAACAGTTCGTTTGGCGGCCGCTCGGTCACCGAAACGCAGGGTTATATCTTCCGCAACCAGAACGACGAACTCGTCGCCATTCAGCGCGGCTCGTGGATCCGGGTAGAGCGCCATGCTTCTAAGGAGCGCAAGAAGGAATACGACCTTCCCAAGCCTTACACCGATGACGACATGGCGCGGATCGATGCCACTTATGAGGCGGAGACACTGCGTGGCGCCGAAACCCGCTATTTCGAGGATGTCGTCGTCGGCGAGGAACTGCAGACCATCGTGCGCGGGCCGTTGAGAGTCAGCGACCTGATCGTCTGGCACATCGGCTGGGGCATGCAGCTCACTCCGCCCGGTGCGTTCCGCGAATCGTGGAAGATCCGCAAGAAGGTTCCGGGGTTCTACACGCTCAATGCGCTCAATGTGCCCGACACGGCACAGCGCCTGCATTGGGAAAAGGACTGGGCCAATGAGCTCGGCATTCCGCTTCCCTACGACTACGGCGGCCTGCGCGAGACATTCCTCACCAACATCCTGACCAATTGGATGGGCGACGACGGCTGGCTGTGGAAGATGAGCTGCCAGCATCGCAAGTTCGTCTATCTGGGCGATACTTACTGGATCAAGGGCAAGGTCACCGAAAAGAAGCAAGACGGCGGCCGCAACGAGGTTCACCTCGATGTCTGGGTGGAAAACCACCTCGGCACAGTCGTGACACCCGGCAATGCCGTCGTTCTCCTGCCAAGCCGCAAGTCTGCCGTCGAATTGCCGCGTCCTGCGGAAGAGGATATCGATCGCATGTTTGCCCATGAGGTTGCGCAACTGGCCTGATCGCCTGCCCGAAAGGATAGCGTGAACGCCAGCAAAGGCACCGGAGCTCGCGGGGGGCGATCTCCGGTGCCTTAATTATTGGATCGCGAAGCTGGATGTGGGGCAGGCGGGGCCCTTAAGGGGCAGGCGCATAGCCGCTTGCCAGCAATTCGATAGCGCGCGCCATTCCCGCTTCCGTATCTCCATCCTGCGGCGCCAGTCCGCCTGCTGCCACCATCAGGGGCAGGAAGTGAATGTCCTCGATCGGGAAATCGTGTCGGATCAAACCCGCTGCCTTGGCGCGGGCAAACGGGACGGCCAGGATGCTCTCGACACCGGCCCGCACGCTCTGGATATAGGCGGGTGACTGGCGTTTGATCGGCAGGGCCTTCTGGAAACCGTTGCTGGCGATCGTGAGATCGGCCAACGCCTTAATGCCTACGAAGAACGCATCGTCTCTATCGCCCGATGCCGCTATTTTGTCTGACAAGTCGTCGAGATAGATTTGCAGGACTGCCAGGGCGAGTGCCTGGCGATCGGGAAAGTTGCGGTAGAGTGTGGCGCGACCGACACCCGCTCGCTCCGCAACCCATTCCAGCGGAGCGTCGAACCCGTCCTCCATGAAGACTTCCACCGCCGCCTCGATCAAACGGTCGCGCCTCAGCCGGGCATCGCGCCGCATTGTCGGAGTCGCAGTGGAAGGTGGGATCAAGATCGGGGTTCTTCATATGAGGGTGGGCGACCCACGATGGCGGCCTCCAGGCAATTCAACAACGGGATTATGTGGACACGCGTGTCCGGTTAACGCAATATCCGCTTATGCCGAACGCCGGAAGGGCGATTCGCCCGTTCCCGAGCAGTGGAATGGAACGCGGCAAACGGCATGCGGGAGAATGACATGACGAAAAAGCTGACGATCATTTCGCTCGATGGCCATGCCCAAATGCCGGAATCGGCCTGGGCAACCTATCTGGACAAGTCGTTTCACGAGTATCTCCCCCGGCTTGCCGAAGAACGCAAGACCATGGCCAAACTCATGCAGGTCCATCTCGACCATACTCATGGGCCTGCGGATCTGGACATATTCGACACGGAAGGGGCCTATCGAGCCGGCGGCGACGGTGGCTGGTGCGATCCGCACATTCGTCTCGCCGAGATGGACCGGGAGGGCATCGCGGCCGAATTTGCCTTCGACGGCGACCCGCGCATGGTTGGCATGTTCTTCATGTCATCCAATTGCCCTTATCCCAAAGACGTCTGCAACGCCGGAGTCCGCGCTTACCACCGCTGGCTGCACGATGCCTTCGGCTT
>Ga0075370_10001580_pt1 | contig 10021 bp, 7 predicted proteins | sample EndMethybrTD3035_FD_71398 | JGI IMG/M metagenome (GOLD analysis project Ga0075370, IMG submission 71398) | Populus endosphere microbial communities from Tennessee, USA - Endosphere MetaG P. TD hybrid TD303-5 | ecosystem: Host-associated > Plants > Roots > Endosphere | place: USA: Tennessee... | reverse complement strand
GCTTCTGGCCCTCGAGCATGTTCTCGTGGATGTAGTGCTGCACGAAGAACCAGGCGCCCTGGTTCTGCGGCTCGTCCTGGCACCACACGATCTCGGTGGCCTGCGGGTACTTCTTGATCTCGGCCTGGAAGGCCTTGTGCGGGAACGGATAGAGCTGCTCCACGCGGATGATCGCGACGTCGCCGGACTTGCGCTCGGCGCGCTTCTTGACCAGGTCGTAGTACACCTTGCCCGAGCAGGCGATGACGCGCTTGACCTTGGCGGCGTCGATGGAGGCGTCGAGCTCGGGGATCACCGTGCGGAACTCGCCCTTGGTGAACTCCGACATCGGCGACGTCGCGTCCTTGTTCCGCAGCAGCGACTTCGGGGTCATGATGACCAGCGGCTTGCGGAACGCGCGCACCATCTGGCGGCGCAGCAGGTGGAAGATCTGGCTGGCCGTGGTGGGCTGCACGATCTGCATGTTGGTGTCGGCGGCCAGCTGCATGAAGCGCTCCAGGCGCGCGGAGCTGTGCTCCGGGCCCTGGCCTTCGTAGCCGTGCGGCAGCATCATCACCAGGCCGTTGGCGCGGCCCCACTTCACCTCGCCGGAGGCGATGAACTGGTCGATCACCACCTGCGCGCCGTTGACGAAGTCGCCGAACTGCGCTTCCCAGATCACCAGCGTGTTCGGGTCCGACGAGGCGTAGCCGAACTCGAACGCCAGCACGGCCTCTTCCGACAGGATGGAGTCGATGACGACGAACGGCGCCTGCTTGTCGGTGACGTTCTCCAGCGGGATCCAGGTGCCGGTGTCGAACTTCTCGCGGTTCTGGTCGTGCAGCACGGCGTGGCGGTGCGTGAACGTGCCGCGGCCCGAGTCCTCGCCCGACAGGCGGATCGGGTAGCCGCTGGCCACCAGCGAGGCGAAGGCCATGTGCTCGCCCATGCCCCAGTCGACGTTGATCTCGCCGCGGCCCATCGCCGCGCGGTCGGCCAGCACCTTCTCGACCAGCGGGTGCACCTTGAAGTTGCCCGGCACCTGCGTGATGCGCTCGGCCAGGCGCTTGAACTCGGCCACCGGGATGGCGGTGTCGGCGGCGTCCGTCCACTTCTTGCCCAGGAACGGCGACCAGTCGACGGCGTACTTGCCCTTGAAGTTGGTCAGGACCGGGTCGCGCGTGTGGCGGCCGGCGTCCATCGCGGCGCGGAACTCCTTGACCATGTCGTCCGGGCCGGTCTCGCCCAGCACGCCCTGCGCGACCAGCTTGTCGCCGTAGAGCTTGCGCGTGCCCGGGTGGACACTGATCTTCTTGTACATCAGCGGCTGCGTCAGGCTGGGCGTGTCCTGCTCGTTGTGGCCCAGCTTGCGGAAGCAGACGATGTCGACGACCACGTCCTTGTTGAACTGCTGGCGGTAGTCGAGCGCGAGCTGCGTGCACAGCACCACCGCTTCCGGATCGTCGCCGTTGACGTGCAGCACGGGCGCCTCGATCATCTTGACGACGTCGGTGCAGTACAGCGTGGAGCGCATGTCGCGCGGGTCGGAGGTGGTGAAGCCGATCTGGTTGTTGATGACCAGGTGCACCGTGCCGCCGGTGTAGTAGCCGCGCGTCTGCGCCAGCGCCAGCGTCTCCATCACGACGCCCTGGCCCGCGAAGGCGGCGTCGCCGTGGACGATGACCGGCAGCACCTGCGCGCCCGTGGCGTCGCCGCGGCGATCCATGCGCGCGCGAACCGAGCCTTCGGCCACCGGGTTGACGATCTCCAGGTGCGACGGGTTGAACGCGAGCGACAGGTGCACCGGGCCGCCGGCCGTGGTGATGTCGCTGGAGAAGCCCTGGTGGTACTTGACGTCGCCCGAGGGCAGGTCTTCCGGCGCGGTGTGGTCGAACTCGGCGAACAGGTCCTTGGGCATCTTGCCCAGCGTGTTGACCAGCACGTTCAGGCGGCCGCGGTGGGCCATGCCGATGACGACTTCCTGCACGCCCCGGGTGCCGGCGCGCTGCACCAGCTCGTCCATCGAGACGATGAAGCTCTCGCCGCCTTCCAGCGAGAAGCGCTTCTGGCCGACGAACTTGGTGTGCAGGTAGCGCTCGAGGCCTTCGGCCGCGGTCAGGCGGTCGAGGATGTGCTTCTTCTCCGCGGCGTTGAAGGTGGGCTTGCTGCGGATCGCCTCGATGCGCTCCTGCCACCAGCGCTTCTCGCCGGGATCGGTGATGTGCATGAACTCGGCGCCGACGGTGCCGCAGTACGTCTCGCGCAGCGCCTGCAGGATCTGGCGCAGCGTCATGTTCTCGTTGGTCGAGAAATACGTGTTCGTCGCCGAGAACGTGATGTCCATGTCGGCTTCGGTCAGGTCGTAGAACGCCGGATCGAGCTCGGGGATGCGCGGACGCTCGACACGCTTGAGCGGATCGAGGTCGGCCCAGCGCGAGCCGAGGAAGCGGTAGGCCGCGATCAGCGACTGGACGTGGACCTGCTTGCGCGCGATGGCCAGGTCGGTGGAGCTGGCCTTGACGGCGAAGGCGTTGGCCTTGGCGCGCTGGGCGAAGGACTCGATCACCGGCGCGTGCGGGACGTCGCGGGAATCGGAGCCGTCGGCGGCCGGCACGTGCTGCAGCGCGTCGAAGTAGGCGCGCCAGGTGTCCGGCACGGAGCCGGGGTTCTCGAGATAGGCCTCGTACATCTCCTCCACGTACGGCGCGTTGCCGCCGAACAGGTAGGAGTTGGACCTGCTTTGTTCCATCATTTCTTCGCTCACTTTCGCCCCGGTTTCCGGAGCTACGATGGGTTGGACAACCTTCCGCGGCCCGGCTCTGCCGGTAGGCGGATTGCAAACGCCTTGCTGCGGATCGGAGGCCAGCAAGGGGACACAGAAGGACTATTGGGTTCCTGCAGTCCGTGAATGTAGCACTTACCCTGAGACCCTGCCGCCGCGCTTCTGCCGGGAAATGAGGGACTTTCTCCGCAGATCTGCAGCTGAAACGCCCTGTCACAGTCGAGGGACATGCCCCGCCAGGTCATCCGACTCCACCCCGCCGCCCCTCCGAAGCCGGCCGAGACCGCGCCCTGCAACGGCTGCGGCGTCTGCTGCGCGGCCGAGCCCTGCCCGATCGGCGCGCTCGTCAGCGGCCGTCTCTCCGGCGCCTGCGCGGCGCTGTCGTGGAATGCCGACGCCGGCCTCTACCGCTGCGGCCTGGTCGAGGCCCCGCGCGCCGTGCTGCCGCGCCTGCCCGCCGTGCTGGCCGCGACCACGAGCCGGCTCGCCTGGCGCTGGATCTCGGCGGCGAGCGGCTGCGACAGCAGCCTGGTGGTCGAGTAGCTCCTTCTGGCTTGCGACAGGGGGCTGCCGGGTTCAATATCCAGCCAGGGGGCAGGCACGGCGCCGGCGCTTGTTCGGCCGGGCGGGGATCGAGCGATGCCTTACGCGAACATCTGGGAACCCCGAGGGGTCTGCACGCATTTCTCCGGCTTCGTGACAGCCGATGAATACCTGCGCTCGGCCGAGGATATCTGCGCCGACCCCCGCTTCGACGGGCTGCAGTTCGTCATCAAGGATCTGCTGACGATAGACGGCCACGACATCGCGCCGGCGGCCTGCGATCCGATCGCGGCCATCCGCTACGGCGCGCGCTTTACGAACCCGAACATCTACCTGGTGCTGCTGACGACCGATGCGCGGCTGCTGCCGTTCGCCCATCCCGAGTCGACGTCGCTGCTGCACGGCATCTACGAGACGCGCGCCTTCGCCAGCGCGGACGCCGCCCGCCACTGGCTGGCCGCCCAGCCGCCGCTGGCGCGCGCGAGTGGCCGGCTGCGTGGGACGCCACCCTTGCGGTGAAGCCGCCGCGCAGCGAGCGATCCTTGTCGTGAAGGAAAAGAAGAAGGCGCCCCGCGGGGCGCCTCGGAGGATCGCGTGCCGCGTGCGCTCAGGCGAGCGCGAGACGCCTGCGCGCGGCCGCGTACTCGTCGGCCAGGCGCTGCACCAGCTGCGCGGCGGGCACGATCTCCTTGACCGCGCCCACGCCCTGGCCCGCGCCCCAGATGTCCTTCCAGGCCTTGGCCGCGCCCGCGCCGGCGAAGTTCATCTTGCTGGCGTCGCTGGTGGGCAGGTTGTCGGGGTCGAGGCCGGCCTGCGTGATGGAGCCGCGCAGGTAGTTGCCCAGCACGCCGGTGAACAGGTTGGAATAGACGATGTCGTCGCTGGTGGAGGCCACGATCATCCGCTTGTAGTCGTCGGAGGCGCGCGCCTCATCGGTGGCGATGAAGGCCGAGCCGATGTAGCCGAAGTCGGCGCCCATCGCCTGCGCGGCCAGGATGCCGTCGCCGGTGGCGATCGCGCCCGACAGCGCCAGCGGGCCGTCGAACCACTCGCGGATCTCGTGGATCAGCGCGATCGGGTTCTTGACGCCCGCGTGGCCGCCGGCGCCCGTGGCCACGGCGATCAGGCCGTCGGCGCCCTTGTCGATCGCCTTGTGCGCGAACGCGTTGTTGATGATGTCGTGCAGGACGATGCCGCCCCACGCGTGGACGGCGTCGTTGACGTCGGTGCGCGCGCCCAGCGACGTGATGACGATGGGCACCTTGTACTTGGCGCACACCTGCATGTCGTGCTCCAGGCGGTCGTTGCTCTTGTGCACGATCTGGTTGATCGCGAACGGCGCGGACGGCGCCTCGGGGTGCGCCTTGTCGTACGCGGCCAGCGTCTCGGTGATCTCGGCCAGCCAGTCGTCGAGCTGCTCCGCCGGACGCGCGTTGAGCGAGGGCATCGCTCCGACGATGCCGGCCTGGCATTGCGCGATCACCAGCTTGGGGTTGCTGATGATGAACAGCGGCGAGCCGATGACGGGCAGCCGCAGCTTGCTGAGGGCGGCGGGGAGCGGGCGGTGGACGGCCGACACAGGGCCGCTCCCAGGGCGGCCCTGGCCCCCTTGGAGGGCAGCAGGCGACGTGAGCGTGGGGGCCAGGTTCGTCATGTTCATGTTCAGAAGGCTTCCAGGGGCATGGCCAGCGTGCCGTCGGCGCCGTCGACGATGGAATCGCGCGTGCCTTGGGCCTTGCTGAGGATGTGGTCGCCGTAGAAGCGCGCGGTGGCGATCTTGGCGGTCATGAAGGGGACGTCGTCGCCGGCGGCGGCGCGCTCGGCGGCCACCAGCAGCGCGCGGCCCATCTGCCAGCCGCCGACCAGGTTGCCGGCCAGCATGAGGTACGGCACCGAGCCGGCGAACGCGGCGTTGGGGCTGCCCTTGGCGTTGCTCGCGATGAAGGCAACGGCGTCGAGGAAGGCTTCGCGCGCCGCCTTCAGGCGCTTGCCGAACGCCTGCGCGTCCTTGTTCGACGATGCCGCCAGCGCCTGCTCGGTGGCCTCGATGCGGCCGGCGATCGCCCGGGCGCCGGTGCCGCCGTCGCGCGCGGTCTTGCGGCCGACGAAGTCGTTGGCCTGGATCGCGGTCGTGCCCTCGTAGATCGTCAGGATCTTGGAGTCGCGCATGTACTGCGCGGCGCCGGTCTCCTCGATGAAGCCCATGCCGCCATGCACCTGCACGCCGAGGCTCGCCACCTCGAGGCTCATCTCGGTGGAGTAGGCCTTGACCAGCGGCACCATGAATTCGTAGAACGCCTGGTTCTCGGCGCGCACCGACGCATCGGGGTGCTCGTGGGCGGCGTCGAACGCGCTCGCCGCCACCAGCGCCATCGCGCGGCAGGCCTCGGTGTAGGCGCGCATCGTCATCAGCATGCGGCGCACGTCGGGGTGGTGGATGATGGGCGCGGCAACCGTCATCGAGCCGTCGACCGGGCGCGACTGCACGCGGTCGCGCGCGTACTCGACCGCCTTCTGGTACGCGCGCTCGGCCACCGCGATGCCCTGCACGCCCACGCCGAAGCGGGCCGCGTTCATCATGATGAACATGTACTCGAGGCCGCGGTTCTCCTGGCCCACCAGGGTGCCGATCGCCCCGCCGTGATCGCCGAACTGCAGCACGCAGGTGGGGCTCGCCTTGATGCCCATCTTGTGCTCGATGCTCACGCAGTGCGCGTCGTTGCGCGCGCCGAGGGAGCCATCGGCGTCGACCAGGAACTTCGGGACGATGAACAGCGAGATGCCCTTGACGCCCTCGGGCGCGCCCGCGACGCGCGCGAGCACGAGGTGGACGATGTTCTCGGCCATGTCGTGTTCGCCCCAGGTGATGAAGATCTTGGTGCCGAACAACCGGTACGTGCCGTCGGGCTGGGGCTCGGCGCGCGTGCGCACCAGGGCCAGGTCGGAGCCGGCCTGCGGCTCGGTCAGGTTCATCGAGCCCGTCCACTGGCCCGACAGCATGTTGGGCAGGAAGGTCCGCTTCTGCTCGTCGGAGCCGGCAGTCAGCAGCGCCTCGATGGCGCCGTCGGTCAGCAGCGGGCACAGCGCGAAGCTGACGTTGGCCGAGTTGATCATCTCGCCGCAGGCGGCGCCGATCAGCTTGGGCAGGCCCTGGCCGCCGAAGTCGGTCGGGTGCTGCAGTCCCTGCCAGCCGCCCTCGCCGAACTGCTTGAACGCCTCCTTGAAGCCGGGGGTGGCGATGACCTGGCCGTCCTTGAAGAACGACGGGTTGCGGTCGCCTTCCACGTTCAGCGGCGCCACCACGTCCTCGTTGAACCTGGCGCACTCCTCGAGCACGGCCTGCGCGGTGTCGAAGCCGGCGTCCTCGAACGCGGGCAGCTTGGACAGCTCGTCGATGCCGGCCAGCTCCTTCATCACGAAGAGCATGTCCTTGACGGGGGCACGGTAGGTCATCTTTGTCTCCACACTGGCAAAAAAAGGGGCGCCTCGGCGAGCGCCCCGCTGTTCTGGCTCCGCGATGCCCGGCTCAGCCCAGCGCGCGGCCGCTCCGGAGCGGCCTGAGCGCCCCCTCGGGGGGCTGCGAGCGAAGCGAGCTGGGGGGCGTCATTCACAGAGCCTTGATCATCTCGGGCACGGCGACGAACAGGTCGGCCACCAGGCCGTAGTCGGCCACCGAGAAGATCGGGGCTTCCTCGTCCTTGTTGATCGCGACGATGACCTTCGAGTCCTTCATGCCGGCCAGGTGCTGGATCGCGCCCGAGATGCCGCACGCGACGTACAGCTGCGGCGCGACGATCTTGCCCGTCTGGCCCACCTGCCAGTCGTTCGGGGCATAGCCCGCGTCGACGGCGGCGCGCGAGGCGCCCAGCGCGGCGCCCAGCTTGTCGGCCAGCGGCGTCAGCACTTCGTTGAACTTCTCGCTGGAGCCCATCGCACGGCCGCCCGAGACGATGATCTTGGCGGCGGTCAGCTCGGGGCGATCGAGCTTGGCGATCTCCTTGCCGACGAAAGTGCTCTTGCCGGAATCGGCGACCGCAGCGATCGTTTCGACCGCAGCCGAGCCGCCGCTGGCAGCCGCCGGATCGAAGCCGGTGGTGCGCACGGTGGCGACCTTGACGGCCTGCGAGCACTGCACCGTCGCGATGGCGTTGCCGGCGTAGATCGGGCGCTCGAAGGTGTCGGCGCTGAGGACCTTGCTGATGTCGCTCAGCTGGCCGACGTCGAGCTTGGCCGCCACGCGCGGGGCGACGTTCTTGCCGTGCGCGGTGGCCGGGAAGAAGATGTGGCTGTAGCCCGGGGCGACGGCCAGCACCTGCGCGGCGACGTTCTCGGCGAGCTGCTCGGCGAGCGACGCGCCGTCGGCATGCAGCACCTTGGAGACGCCCGCGACGGCGGCCGCCGCGGCGGCGACGGCGCCGGCATTGGCACCGGCCACCAGCACGTGGACATCCCCACCCACCTGCGTCGCCGCGGTGATGGTGTTGAGCGTCGCGCCCTTGAGGGTCGCGTTGTCGTGTTCGGCAATGACGAGAGTGGTCATGTCGTTGTCTCTTCAGATGACTTTGGCTTCGTTCTTGAGCTTGGCGACGAGGGCGGCCACATCGGGCACCTTCACGCCGGCGCCGCGCTTGGGCGGCTCGCTGACCTTGAGCGTCTTGATGCGCGGCGCCACGTCCACCCCGAGCGCGTCGGGCTTGACCACCTCGAGCGGCTTCTTCTTGGCCTTCATGATGTTGGGCAGCGTCACGTAGCGCGGCTCGTTCAGCCGCAGGTCGGTGGTGACGATGGCCGGCAGCGACAGCTTCAGCGTCTCGGAGCCGCCGTCGACTTCGCGCGCGACGGTGACGGCGTCGGCCGTCAGCTCGACCTTCGAGGCGAAGGTGGCTTGCGGCAGGTCGGCCAGCGCGGCCAGCATCTGGCCGGTCTGGTTGCAGTCGTCGTCGATGGCCTGCTTGCCCAGGATCACGAGGCCCGGCTGTTCCTTGTCGACCAGCGCCTTGAGCAGCTTGGCGACGGCCAGCGGCTGCAGCTCGGCGTCGGTCTCGACCAGGATGGCGCGGTCGGCGCCGATGGCCATCGCGGTGCGCAGCGTCTCCTGGCACTGCGTGACACCGCAGGAGACGGCGATGATCTCCGTGACGACGCCCTTCTCCTTCAGGCGCACGGCCTCCTCGACGGCGATCTCGTCGAAGGGATTCATGCTCATCTTGACGTTGGCGATGTCGACGCCGGTGCCGTCGGACTTCACGCGAACCTTCACGTTGTAGTCGACGACGCGTTTCACGGGCACCAGAACCTTCATGACGCAGAGCTCCTCAGGGACAATTGACGTTAACGTAAACGGAATGCGGGTTGATTCTAGTGGTCTGGCGACCGCGGGATCCTTCTTCCCGAATCAACTATCGAAGAATAAAACGAACGATCGTGCTATTTTAGATGAAACGCACCAGGATTCCAATAGACTTCGAAGCCATGTCGCGCCAAGCCAACCCCGTCCCCGCCGCGCCGTCGGCCACGCCCGAGCCGGTGCGCATCGGCATCTTCGATTCCGGCCTCGGCGGGCTGTCGGTGACGCAGGCGGTGCGCGCCCGGCTGCCGCACGCCGAACTGCTCTATGCGGCGGACACCGGCCATGCGCCCTACGGCGACCGCACCGAGGAATTCCTGTGCGATCGTTCCGAGCGCATCACGCGCTTCCTGTGCGACCAGGGCGCGCAGATGATCGTCGTCGCGTGCAACACCGCCACCGCCGCGGCGGTGGCCCGCCTGCGCGCGACCTGGCCCGCGCTCCCCGTGGTCGGCGTCGAACCCGGGGTGAAGCCGGCCGTCGCGCTCAGCGCCGCGCACCGCGTCGGCGTGCTCGCGACCACGCGCACGCTCGCCAGCGAGAAGTTCCGCCGCCTCGCCGAGGCCCACGCCGCCGGCGCCACGCTGGTCCTGCAGCCCTGCCCCGGCCTGGCCGACGCCATCGAGACCGCGGACCGCCAGGGCAGCGGCCTCGACGTGCTGGTCGAACGCTACTGCGGCCCGCTGCGCGACGCCGGGGTCGACGTCGCCGTGCTGGGCTGCACCCATTACGTCTTCGCGCGCGAGCTGTTCGAACGCGCCCTGCCCGGCGTGCAGCTGGTCGACACCGCCGAGGCCATCGCGCGCCAGACCGCCCGCTTCGCCGACGAGCTGGTCGCGCGCGGCGGGGCCGATGCCGATCCCGCGCGTGCGCCGGCCCTGCGCGCGTGGAGCAGCGGCTCGCCGCACCTGCTGGCCTCGTTCGCGCAGCGCTGGCTGGGGCTGCAGGTCGACGTGCAGGACATGCGCTGAGCGCGTCCCGCGAGCCACCGAGCGCTTCCGGTCTCGTGTCCTCGTCCGCGCCCGTGCCCGTCCCGTGCCCACTCGCCCGCCGGCGCCCACGCGCGTGACGCGCTCGCGCCCGTCGACCGAGATGCGCCGCATCCGCCACGCCGCGCTGGGCCGCTGCATGTACTGCCTCGCATCGGGCGTGCCGCTCACCGAGGAACACCTGGTCCCGCGCGCCCTCGGCGGCCGCCTGACGCTGCGCGACGCCGTCTGCGAGCCCTGCCGCCGCGCCACCGGACGCCTGGAGCAGCTGACCCTGGACCGCGAGTTCGCGGTGCCGAAGACGCTGCTCGCGCTCAAGCGTCGCCGCGCCCGGGCCAAGGGCCCGGGCCGCCTGCCCGCAGTCGTGCTCGAGGGTCGGGC
>Ga0075370_10001579_pt1 | contig 10025 bp, 10 predicted proteins | sample EndMethybrTD3035_FD_71398 | JGI IMG/M metagenome (GOLD analysis project Ga0075370, IMG submission 71398) | Populus endosphere microbial communities from Tennessee, USA - Endosphere MetaG P. TD hybrid TD303-5 | ecosystem: Host-associated > Plants > Roots > Endosphere | place: USA: Tennessee... | reverse complement strand
TTTGTTTCCATGCCGGCGACCTTCCGGCAGTGGGTGATACAAGTGGACTGGTCGTGGACATCGTTGGAGGGTATCAACCCGGAAGCCAGTGGGGCAATGATACGCTCCCAGTTGTATCGATCGATGGCGCCGGCCGAACTGTCCATACCAAAGGCACAGACTATTTCTTTACCGCAGAAGGCAGCCGCTATTTCCTAACCGGAGCCAAGGCCTTGCTCGATGCTCCCGGAGAGTGGTGGTACGATCTTGTTGCGGGCCAGCTTCATTATATCCCCGTCGATCAGTCGTTACCCAGTTCCGTAGTCGTTGCGGGCATTTTGCCGACCTTGTTCAAATTGGATGGGGCCAATGGGATGGTTGTATCAGGGCTCGAGTTTAGAGACGGCGCTCCTGAAGGCAGCGGCAAGTTCTATACGGAAACCAGAGGATTTGGCGCCATACGGATCGAACACGCTGACGGCGTCAAGATTCTCGGCAACAGCATCGAAAATGTCGGCGTCGGGGTCCATGTGACGGAAAGCAAGGATGCGTTGATTGCCGGCAATGTGATTGCCGATGTGGCTGGCAACGGGATTTACGTCGGCACAAATTATGGCACGTTCGGCAAGTCGAACGGCTCCAGAATCCTTTCGAACCACATCCATGACATCGGAAAGGTTTACATTGAAACCGCAGGAATATGGTTCCAGGCGGCTGACAATGTCAGGATCGCCAACAATCTGATCGAAAACACGGCGCAGTTCGGAATCGCCGGCGGTTCGCTATGGGGTTCCAACGACGCCGTCTATAACGCTGTCATCGAGCACAACGTGATCCATAACGCCAACCAGCAGACGGCAGATGGCGGCGCCATCAAGATGATGGGGGAGCAAGCCGACTCTCTCAACAGCGTCATCCGCTCCAATCTGGTGACCGGGACCGGTCATCTCATGAACAGGGTCGATGGAACGTTCTGGCCTCCCGGATACGAGAATACCAGCGAATGGCCGTCTCCTATCAGCTGGGCGATCTATACGGATGGGAAGGCGAGCGGACTGCGTATCGAGGGAAATACGCTCTCGGGCAACATCGCGGCGATCGGTATCAATGGCGGTTGGAGCAACCTGGTGGCGGGAAACGTCATCACACACGGATCGGGCGCGGCTTTTCGGGTCGATGAGGGTACCGGCAAGGGTTGGCGTCCGCCATGGGCACGCCCCAATCGCATTGAGGAGAATGTTGTATCTGTCGACAGTGACAGTGGCATTGTGGCCTATGTCAACGCTCCCGATCTTGGGCTTGGATTTGTGCAATTCGCGCGCAACCGCTACAGCGGTAACTTGAACGACAAGAGCTTCAGGGTCCATCCGGAGATCATGCTTTCGGGAGAATTCGGCGGCCTAGGAGATCTTCAGAAGGCTGGAGAGGACACCGGAAGCGTAGTCGCGCCGCCCGAGTAACAAAAGGCGCCGCGACGAGGGGTGTTATGCGGCGATAGAGTCCGCAGCTATGGCGACCTATAACGCCCTTCAACCACGGCGTGCCCGCGCTGTGCGAGGCTTGCGGGTATAGCGCATGCAGGCATGCGCATCAAAATCGGGGACCTAGAGATCTGGTAGGGTGAGGCAGGTTTCCCATAGTGGGCGGGGCAATATTATTGGCAGCGAGCTGTCTCAGCATCTCTGCACTGAGCGTTCCGCGAACGTCAAGATCGCGATTGCAGCCTTCCCGGCATAGGGGTCAGGAATTCCCTGATGACTATAACCATACGGCACATCGCCGCTGGAACTTAGATCTGTCCGCAGCTGGTTGGTTGTGTCGGACGTCTCCGAACGCTCGCCGGCCGGGGTCTTCATCTCGCCTATCGGGTTGAGCATGTCTCTCTTCCCGACTTTGTTCGCGCTCAAACCTCACGAGCGTTGATCACGCTAGAGTGAATAGCTTCTGCGGCTCTGCGCGGGTCGAAGCGCCATTTCGGGCCAACGGTCATCAAAAAGAGCAATATGGCAAGCGGTGGGGTACATGGACTTACTTCGAATATTGTACGTCGTCGCGGCATAAGACGTAAATATGAAATCTCTTCTACGTCCAATAGCTGGAGCGGCAAGTATGGAGGCAATCGGCCTGCCGGGATATTCTGATGACAGTTTCGATCGCGAAAGCGTAGGTCATGGGAAATCAATCAGCAGGCAGCAGCCAAACTTCAGTTCTTCATCCAAAGGGTTCCCTAGAATGGACGAATGTCCTTGGTGTTCGCGTTTCGGCAGTCAATCTCAAAAGCGCGACGGGATTTATTCAAGAAGCGATCGAAGACGGCAGAAAGGAATATGTGTGCGTTCGCGACGCACACGGCATCGTCCGCTGCCAAGATGATCCCGAGCTCCGGTCGATCCACAACCGGGCGTTCCTCGTAACCCCCGACGGCATGCCGCTTGTTTGGGCGCTGAGACATGCTGGTCATGTGGAAAGCGACAGGGTCTATGGACCGGATCTGATGTTATCCGTCTTCGATGCCGGCAGCTCCAAGGGCTTGCGCCATTTCCTTTATGGCGCAACGGCCGAAACACTCGAGCAACTGCAGGCGCGCCTTCTGGCAAAATTTCCGCAAGCACGGATCGTCGGCTTCTATGCGCCACCTTTTCGCAACCTGTCGACGCGGGAGGAAACGGATATTGCTGACCGGCTCAATCGGTCGGGTGCCGATATCATCTGGGTCGGGCTGAGCAGTCCCAAGCAGGAACTCTGGATGGCGCGCATGCGCGATCGTCTGGAAGCATCGATGCTCATCGGTGTCGGAGCCGCATTCGATTTCCACGCCGGCCTCAAGCGGCAGGCTCCAAGGTTCATTCAAAGAAGCGGCTTCGAATGGGCGTTTCGGCTCTTGTGCGAGCCGCGACGGCTGTGGCGGCGCTATGCGCTCGTCGTGCCGACCTTCATCTCACTGACGGCATTCCAGAGACTGGGGCTTCGGAAGTTTCCAATCGAAGACAAGGTTTTTGGATCAAGCGTGCCAAAAGCGGCAGCTGTAAAGGTGTAGCCATCATGTCCCTATTTGCTTCGTCAGCAATGAGACCAGGTCCGTCGAAGGCATCCACATCAAATGACATGACGTCGCGGGCGATTCCGGCAGGTTCCGTGCCGCCCATAGCAGCTAAGACCGCCGATCCCTTTGCACAGGCAGCGTTGAATATATCAGTCGCACTAGGGCGCCAGCTTGCTCGGCTTGCAACATCGTCTTTCCTGGTCGCCGGCGACATTGCAAGCTATTTGATTGCCTACTTTGTTCTCCTGTCCGTTCTCCCCATGGGTTCGGAGGGCACAATGGTGGAGCGTACGTTCACGATCGCAGCATTCGCTGCGATGATCCTTTACGCGTCGGCCGGCCTCTATCCTGGATATCGGTTGCATGACCACGAACATCTCCGGCGGCGCACCATAGCTGCCGTCAAGGTGGCTGTCCTGACGGCATTCGGAGCAATTGTCCTGCCGGAGGGGGAACGACTGCTGCTTGCCGTTATTGGGTTCCTCGCTCTCGGGCTGATTGTCCAGCCACTTGCGCATTGGCTTGCACGAGGCCTGTGCCGGAGACTTGGAATCTGGGGGGAGCGCGCGGTTGTCATAGGGGCGCGCAACCTTACTCCCGCGCTTGTGGCACATTTCGAGGACCACTGGCAGTATGGTATCAGGCCGGAGCCCTTTTCCCCCGATACTTTGGAGGCATTGCCCGATGGCGGGCCATCCATTGCCGTGATTGCCGGCGACACAGGCTCGCTTGGACCCGACTTGGCGGCGATGCGTCGGAAGTTCGTGGAAGTCATTTTGCTGTCCGACACGCCGAGCCTCAAGGTAAGCGGATTGCGACCTGCAGATGTCGGCGGAGAGATCGGCATTCGCCTCACCACTGGTGGGAGTTGGGTCAACTCGGATCTGGTTCGCCGAATCCTCGATCTCGCGATCGCCATCCCTGCAACGATCGTGGTTGCACCATTCATCGCGTTCGCAGCGGCCGCAGTCTATGCCATCGATCCAGGTCCCGTCTTCTTCCGGCATACAAGGGAAGGGCGGTCCGGCAAGCCGGTGCACGTCCTGAAATTAAGGACGATGTACCAAGATGCAGAACAGCGCCTTGAAGCATTATTCCGAGACAACCCCAGCATGCGCGCCGAGTGGTTGAGCCACTTCAAGCTCAAGGACGATCCGCGCATCCTTCCGGTCATCGGACATATGCTGCGCTCTTCGAGCATCGACGAGCTCCCGCAATTGGCAAACATCATTGCGGGCGAGATGGCCTTCGTGGGACCACGCCCGTTTCCCGAGTACCACCTTTCGGCGATGGACGGCGAATTTCGGGCCAAACGCCGTTCCGTCACGCCGGGGCTGACGGGTCTCTGGCAAATATCCGAGCGAAGCAATGCGGATATCGAGCTGCAGCAGCAACTCGATGAGTTCTACATCGACAACCGGTCCTTGTGGTTCGACTTGCACATCCTTCTGAGCACAATTCCTGCGGTCTTAAAGGGCAAGGGAGCTTGCTGACCTGTTCCTCGTCCTTCGGCAATCATCACAACAACGGAGCACACCAATGCACGGACAAAAGCGAATTATGGTAACCGGCGGCACCGGGTTTCTGGGGTCATTCCTGTGCGAAAGGCTTTTGCGAGAGGGCAATGATGTCCTCTGCGTGGACAATTACTACACCGGTTCGCGCGACAATGTGCTGCATCTTCTTGACGATCCTCGCTTTGAGGTGCTCCGTCATGACATTACCTTCCCGCTCTATGTGGAGGTCGACGAGATCTACAATCTCGCCTGTCCGGCATCTCCGGTTCACTATCAGCACGACCCCGTGCAGACCGTGAAGACCAATGTGCACGGGGCCATCAATATGCTCGGCCTGGCAAAACGCACCAAGGCGAAGATCTTCCAGGCATCCACGAGCGAAGTCTATGGCGATCCGGCAGTCCACCCTCAGCCCGAGGAGTATCGAGGCAGCGTCAATCCCATAGGGCCGCGCGCATGTTATGACGAAGGCAAACGGTGTGCCGAAACATTGTTCTTCGATTACCATCGCCAATATGGCGTGGAGATCCGCGTGGCACGGATCTTCAATACATACGGGCCTCGCATGCAAACCAATGATGGCCGCGTCGTCTCCAATTTCATCGTTCAGGCGCTTCAAAACGAGCCGATCACCATCTTCGGCAACGGTAAGCAAACGCGCTCCTTCTGCTATGTAGACGATCTGATTGAGGGCTTTATCCGCCTGATGGGGGCGCCGGCCGGCGTTACGGGTCCGATCAATCTCGGTAATCCAGGAGAATTCCAGGTCCGGGAACTGGCCGAAATGGTCATCGAGATGACGGGATCGAAATCAAGCATTGTTTACAAGCCTCTGCCGATTGACGATCCGACGCAGCGCAAGCCCGACATCACCCACGCAAAGCAGGACCTGGGCTGGCAGCCGACCGTAAACCTGCGACAGGGGCTTGAGAAAACGATCGCGTATTTCGAGTGGAAGCTGTCTGGCGGAACCAAGAGCACGCTTGGCGTCCAGTCCTCGCGAATGGCCTACACCCATCTGCCTACCCCGGCCGTCGGCCTTCCCGTTCAGGAAGCCGTACCAATCGGGCCGTGAACAGAAAGATCGATCATTGCAAGCTCGTGTTCTTTCGATGGGATGGTGCCGGAAACATGAATGTGCATAGCATACCAACAGGAGCCGCCCTTGCGGGTGCAAAACAGCGGTTGGGGCCCATCGTCTTTGCAGTCGATGCGGCCTACGCCGTTCCCTTGGCGACCGCCCTTAGATCGATCGCCGAGAATAACCAAAGCGCATGGCCCTTGAATATCCATGTCATTCATGAGGGAATAGGCGAAGAAATAAAGCGACTGATCTTTGACTCTCTGCCCGCAAATTCTGCAGTCATTCAGTGGCATCCCATCGCCACATTGTCCTTCGCAAATGGATTTTCCACTCGCCCTGGCGTATCGAGGATGACCTTCGCAAGGATCCTTCTGCCGCAGTTCCTTCCGCAGACCTGCAATCGGGCTCTGTATCTGGATGGCGACATCCTGGTCCTGACTGCGCTTGAACAGTTGTGGAATATCGATCTCGGCGAGGCAGTGATCGGCGCCGTACCGGATTACTGGCTGGACAATGTTGTAAGCATCGGACCAAGTGCGACAGGCGGCCCTCGGGTCGAACGTTATTTCAACGCCGGCATTCTTCTCATCGACCTTGAAAAATGGCGAAACGAGCGAATAACGGAACGTTCGCTGGAGTATCTCGACCGCTTTCCGACGACGGAATATTCGGATCAGGACGCCCTTAACTTTGCCTGCGACGGAAAGTGGAAGATCCTGAACCGCGCCTGGAATTTTCAGTTCGAGCCAACGCAGGCGATCGCCCGCATCGCGCTCGAGCAGAAGCTCGCGATCGTTCATTTCGTGACCAACGTGAAGCCCTGGAAATCAGGAAGCTTGAGCCCGAACGTCGCCTTCTACGATGCATTTCGGTCCCGGACCCGTTTTGCGCTTACCCGGTGGGAGCGCGCTCGGAGTGGCTTGAAGCGTGTAGGCTCGCGGCTGCTTGCCCGATCCTCCTTGTTGAGAGCTGCATGGTCCTGCACGAAATCAGCGATGCGGGCACACGCATCGACGTCGCGCCAATGAATCGGGAGCGACGAACGCGTCAGAGCGAAACGAAGCCGGGTTCGGGTTCCATGAAATACTCCCGAACGTAACGATTGCCTGCGGAGGATTAAGTTTGCAACGCGTTGATGTCGTCATTCCCTGCTACAACTACGCTCATTTCCTTGAGGAATGTGTTGGAAGTGTTCTGTCACAGGCAGGCGTCGATGTACGCGTGCTTATTCTGGATGACTGCTCGCCAGACAATACGCCGGAAGTCGGAAAGGCTCTGGCATCCCGGGACAAACGGGTCACCTATCGGCGGCACACGGCAAACAAGGGCCACATCGCCACCTATAATGGCGGAATCGAGTGGGCGGGCGGCGACTTATTCCTGCTTCTCTCCGCGGATGATTATCTCTTGCCGGGCGCGCTGGGTCGCGCTTCGGAGTTGATGCGCAATCATCCGAATGTGGGGTTCACCTTCGGGAACGCGCTCATAGCTGAGCCGAGCGGCGTCAGTAAGCGCGTCGATCCTCTCGGGGACAATGGTGTGGCTCCCATGCAGGTCTTGTCGGGCCCGCAATTCATACGGTTGAGTGGAGCAAACAACCTGGTTCCGACACCGACGGCCGTCATCAGAACGACGCTGCAAAAACAGGTCGGCGGCTATCATAAGGAACTGCCGCATACCGGTGATATGGAGATGTGGCTGCGGCTCGCATCACATGCCGGAGTGGGCTACATCAACCAAGACCAAGCCGTATACCGCAGACATGCTTCGAACATGTCGCTACAATACTATGGACAAAGTATTCTTCCCGACCTCCGGCAAAGAAAACAGGCTTTCGATATTCTGTTTCGTCAAGGCGCGGAAAGCCTCAGGAAAGATGAGAAACTCAGACGTTTTCTTGCCAGGGATCTCGGGAAAGAGGCGCTTCGGCTGGCAGGCATGGCATTCAATAATTTCGATATTGCCACAGCCATGGCTATTCAGCGCTTTGCTCTTGAAGTTTCGCCCGAAGTGCGAAATTCATTGCCCTGGATCAAATTGGTCTGCAAGCAAACAATCGGGCCAAAATACTGGTACGCCCTGAATTCTATCGGGCGACGCGTTGCAGGATGAATGGGCAGGACGGGGCCGTTCATCCGCAAGTACGCAAACAACAGTCAGGTGGTCGAGCGCTCGATCGCTATTATGCCAAGATCGCGGGAGACGGGATGGAGACGAACCCCGGCATCAAAAAACCCGGTGACGCATTCGCGCCATCGGGTTTTTTGAGCAAGACCGTGGTTCCAAGATACGAAGAGGTTTGCCTCAACAACGATCAGTACAACGCCTTATCCACGCTCATGCCGGAATACTGGTTTGGAACAAGTCGTTGAGCTTGAACACGACTTCCGTCCTGTTCGTTGCTTTGACCTTTTTCATAATGTTACGAACATGCACCTTTACAGTGCTTTCTCGCAGATTGAGCTCATAGGCGATAATTTTATTCGCCTTTCCGCGTCGGAGCGCTTCAACGACTTCCACCTGACGATCCGTGAATATGCCGGCTAGCGGGCGCGCGGTCGAATTGCTCGAGTCCAGCAAGTGACGCATGGCGAACAGGGCGCTTGCAGGTACAAAAATTCCTCCCGCCACCGACAGCGCGATCAGCTCCATGCACACACTGACGCTGACCGAGGCGGGTATGAACCCCTTGGCTCCGTACTCGAGCGCCCTGACGATTTGGCCGAAATCGTCGCTATCGGCCAATACGATGAGTGGCGTTGATGCAAATTCCGACGAGAGCTTCCGGATTTGCTCCGAAACGGCCGGTTCATCGATCTTTTTGCCGCCGACGTTCAAGAGGATTGCCGAAAGCGGAGGATAGTCGTCCCGCTTCTGCTTCCACTCCTCAATTGATCCAAATGCCAGAATCTGCAAATCCGTCTTTTGGGCAGCCATGCATTGCGCCAAGCATTGCCGATCGAGTTCACGATTATCGAGAATGACAAGCGAATGCGTTTGTCTTGTCGACAAGGCAAGTGCCGTCGAATTACTTTCTATCGTAAGGGGAAAGGCTAGGTTCTCCTGCCTGGAGTCTAAATTCGGTATAAGTGCTGAATTCACAGCTTCACCCTCCCCTAACACGTTTACGCTCTCACTACGGCTTCGAGTACCAACCCCTCTCAATACGGGGGTTTAGGAAACTCTAAAGTAGGAATCGAATACCACAATTCGCGGAACGTTACAGTAGCTAATATAGGCTAAGTAGCGCACAACTACCATCGTAAGGCGGAAATAGAATGATAAATCTAAGGTAGACTTATATATTACTAGGCGGTTTGTAGAATAGTCTGCGCCGTTACACCGCATTTTGGGCGGGCCACTAAATGCATGGAAACAATCGTCGTCTCCGGCATGGGTCCGGTAACGGGTGTGGGAGGTGGCCCCACCACCAATGTCGGTCGATGCGTGAATAAGGGCGTAAGTCGTCATAAGTAGATACGCCTTTAGGTGAATAACCTTAAACGTTTTGTTTCTTTACTCAGATGAAGAAAACAATTCTCTTTGAAGTGAAGAGAAGTATTTGTCCTGTCGGTATGAAACCTTGGGTGCAATCAAGCGATTGTTGTTTCAACTGAGAATCTGGGCTTGTTCAGGAGTAGGGGTTTTGCAGGGATGATTGCATCAAACGTCAAGCTGGGTGACGGCAGCATCATCCACCATCCAGATCTGGTGAATCTATACGGCTGCACGATCGGCGCAGGAACGCGCATCGGCACCTTCGTCGAGATTCAGAAGAACGTCATCGTCGGAAAAGACTGCAAGATCTCCAGCCATTCCTTCCTCTGTGAGGGCGTGACGCTGGAGGACGGCGTGTTCATAGGCCACGGGGTGATGTTTACGAACGACATGTACCCGCGCGCCGTCAATCCGGATGGCAGCCTGCAGACGGAGGCCGATTGGATCCTCATCCCGACGTTGGTCAAGCGCCACGCATCGATTGGCAGCAACGCCACCATTCTGCCTGGCGTGACCATCGGAGAGGCTGCCCAGGTCGGCGCCGGTGCGGTTGTAACAAAGGACGTGCCTGATGGCGCCATTGTCGCGGGCGTTCCAGCCAGGGTGATCGGTCGCGTCAATGACGGGGCAGTCGACATGTATGCGTTGGGAGGAATGAAATGATCGGCATCGCTGTTGTCGGGTATGGGTATTGGGGTCCGAATCTGGTTCGTAACATCTCGGAAGCGGCCGGCGCGCACCTCGTTTCAGTTTGTGATCTGAATGTCGAACGGTTGGCGGCTGTTAAAAGCCGGTATCCAGCAGTAACGATCACCGACAAGTTCGAGGAAGTTCTGCGCGATCCAAAGGTGGATGCAATCGCCATCGCAACGCCGGTCTCGACCCATTTCAAGCTCGCAATGCA
>Ga0075370_10001578_pt1 | contig 10026 bp, 7 predicted proteins | sample EndMethybrTD3035_FD_71398 | JGI IMG/M metagenome (GOLD analysis project Ga0075370, IMG submission 71398) | Populus endosphere microbial communities from Tennessee, USA - Endosphere MetaG P. TD hybrid TD303-5 | ecosystem: Host-associated > Plants > Roots > Endosphere | place: USA: Tennessee... | reverse complement strand
ACGGGATGCCCGCGATCCCGGCGGTGGCAAGCAGCGACGCCACGACGAACGGCCTGCGGCCGAACGTCGCTGTCTGCCTTTTGGCGTGCCGGGCGCCCGGATGCTTCACGGCACAACGACTTCCGCACGGGCAACGGCTTGCTGCTGAACCTTGGACGCTGTCCTGACGCCGCTGAGTGCAACGGCGACGCCCAGCACCGCACCGAGTAGAGGCGCACCAGGCGAGTCGTTGGGAATCGGCGCGAACACGCTGATCGCCAGCAGACCGACCGCAGCCGACGCGGTCGCCACCTGCAGCGTGGACACCGGTTTGAGCACGACTCTCACCAGCGGTACGAAGGCCATCCAGACGAACGCCACCATGCCCACCCAGCCGGCCTTGAGCAGCAGCCATAGGTAGAAGTTGTGGGCGTAGTAGGGGGCGGTCTCGCGGAAGAAGTCGCCCGCGGGCCCGCTGGGCGCCTTGTACGCGTATCCGAAGCCGTGACCGATCACCGGCGACTCGGAAATCTTCTTGGACAGCGTCGCATTCTCTTTCCGCCGGTACTGCACGGAGGGATCGATCGCTTGGTTGTCGGGCTTGAGCCCGTTGATCACCCGTTCCACATAGCCGTGGGCTTGTGCCGCGATGTAATCCGTAGCCGGAATCGCCGAAAAGACATTCGCCACACCGAGCTGTATCGCGATACCGATCAGCACGACGATCGAACCGGCCCACACCGAGGCGACCACACTGCGCGCGGACCGAAAAGCAAAGAGCGCGAACAACACCGCTGCTGCCAGTCCGAGTAGATGGTTTCGTGAGAAGGACAGCATGATCAACACCGCCGCGGGGACCAGCCACACGGAGACCCTGAACCCGAGTCGGTTGCCGCTGATGAGGCACGTGATGCACACCGCCGCGATCACGACAGCCAGAAAGGTCGCTGGAGTCAGAAACCTGGTGGCGATGTCTCCGCCGTACACGGCGAGCGACGCGGACTCACTCTTTCCGACGAGTTCGATGCCAGTGGTCGAAGCAAGCATGACCATGATTGCGGAGAACCACACGGTGGCGAGCACCGCCTGCAGGCAACGGGTCTGGTTCGGGGTGCCTACGATCTTGCTCGCGACGAACATCGCCACCGCGGTGTAGAACGGCCAGCGGACGTCGGAGCCCATCTTCCCGAAGTTCGCCCCGGCGACGACGAGCGACCATCCGGCGGTGACGACACACACCGCGATGAACGGGATGATGTACTTGACGACGCTTACGGTCGTTGGTTGAACGAGCGCGACGGCTGCCGCCGCCAGCAGGAGCAACTCGTAATACTGAAACGAGATCCCGCCGACCCGCATCTCCTGCGGTACCCACGCCGGAACCGCCGCGAACGTCACGAAAATCGTGACGGCGACCAACCACCCGAATGGTTTCACAGCAATACCGGCGTCGTTCTCAGCGGCCGTTTGTCGACGACGAGGGCACCCGAGGAACGCGCCACGGGCCATCGTCGGCGACCAGGCGCTTGCCGTTGCGACCATTGCCGGATGTTCCGCTGGCAGCGGCGGTGACCTCAATCGTCCTGGAGTGCTTCGGGTTTCCACGCTTGAAGAACCACCGACGGTGAGCGCCAACCAGCACGATGTCGAACACCGTGGTGTTTGCGTCGCTGAGCAACTCGATCGCCTTGGCGAGTAGGGAACGCGGCGTCTTGTTCGGGCGAGCGACGATCAACACCGACTCTGCGGTGCGGGAGATCAGGACCGCGTCGGCGAATTGCGGCAGCGGCGGGGTATCGATGATCACGTGGTCGAACCTCGTTCGTAACTCATTCAGGACGCGGCCGAGTCCGTCGCCGAGCAAGTGGCTCGGCTTCTGTGCGGATGGTCCGCCGGTCAGCAGCATGACCTCCCCGAATGGCTGCAGCACGTCATCCACGCTGGCCTCCCCATGGAGGACGGTGGTCAACCCGCGGCCACTGGTCTTGCCGAGTTCGGTCGACAGCGCTCTGGTGCGCAAGTCACCGTCGACCAGGCAGACGGTGGCACCCGTATCGGCCAGTGCGGCCGCCAGGTTGACGACTGCGGTCGTCTTCTCCTTCGCGGGTTCCGGGCTCGTCACCACTGTCGCGCGCGGCCGTCCGTCGGGGTCCGAAAGGACCGTCGCCAGGCACCGGTAGGCCTCGCCGACAGGGGTGCTCGGCGCATCGAAGTCCACGATCGTGGAGGCCCACGGCTTCGGCATGCGCGGAAGGGTGGCCAACACCCTTGCACCAGGTAGCTTCTCGACGTCTTCGCGGTCGCCGACGGTTCGCTTGAATCGCTCAGCGAGCAGAGCCAGTGCGAAGCCTGCCAGCACGCCGACGACGCCGCCGAGCGCAACGTTCATCTTGTTGTTGGGCGATGTCCTGGCTTCTGGCACGCTGGCCTGTTGCGCCACAACCACCCGGGTCATCGGCGCGGCGGCACCGTCAGGTGTCTCCAGATTCGCCACTCGGCTGGCAAAGATCTGCGACACCGTGTTGGCGATCGCTGCCGCCCGTGTCGCCGAGCTGTCCGATACGGTGACGTTGATCAGCACCGTTTCGGGCACCGCGGTCGCGGTGATCTGGGCGGCCAGCTTTTCGGGGGTGGTGTCGAGCTTCAGGGCGTCCACGGTCTGCGTCAGCACATCGTCACTGGTGACCAGCTCTGCGTAGGAAGCGACCCGTTGCTGCGAAAAGAGGTTGCCCTCATAGGTTTCGCCGACATTGCTGGCCGCAGGGGTAGTGACGAAGAGGTTGGTGGAGGCCTCGTATTGCGGCTTGGCCGTCAACGTCAGGATGACTGCCACACACAGGGAAAGCAGGATGGTCGCGGTGATCAACAGCCGGCGCCTCTGCAAGACTCGCAAGTAATCCTTGAGTGTCATGTCACATTGCTCCTTTGAACTCTTTGGGTGGTCGAAGGTTGGGAAGCTGCTTCGAGCAGCTCCCTTCTGAGCGCTTCGCACACCGCGCTCCAGGTGTATTGGGGCCGGTAGGCAACCGGTGCCTTCCCGGGCCCGGCGCGGACGGCGGTACGGATCCCGTCGGCGATCGCCTCGACGTCTGTGGGGTCGACGAGCATCGCGTAGCTCCCGAGCGTCTCTCGGAACACAGGTATGTCACTTGCCAGAACTCGGGCACCGAGGCTGGCCGCCTCGACCGGTGGAAGGCCGAAACCTTCGTCAGACGACATACATACGAAGAGCGCGCAGTGGGTGTAGAGCCACTTCAACTCGCTGTCACTGACGCGCTCCACGATGCGCAGCAGGCCGGCCTGGGCAGCCGCGTGTAGGTCGTCGTCGAACTCGGCGATGCGGCCGGACCGCTCGCCCACCACGACAAGCGGAAAGCTCGCCGACAGCACACCGGATTGCAGCGCCGCGTGCAGCGTCACCGCCAGGTTCTTCCGCACATTGAGCCGGCCGACGCTGAGCAGAAAGCTGCCTTCAGTCAGATTCAGGCCCGGGTCGATGGCCGAGGCGGTGGAGATCGAACTCGGGGTTGCCAGTCCACTGTTGACGACGCGACGCAGCCGTGGGTTGTGCCGCGCGATCCTGTCGCGTTCGGCGCCCGTGCTCGTGACGACGCTGTGGGCGCACGGGGCGAGCCGGGGCATGGCACTGAAGTAGATGCGCTCGAGCCGGGTGAACCATTCAGGGTTGGACTGAAACAGCACATCGTGCAGGAACACCACACCGGTCTTTGTGCCCGCGGCGAAATTGAAGGCCAAGATCGCATCGGTGCCACGACGACGGGCGATGAGTGGAAGCTCGAGGAAGTTGATCGCGGGGTGTACGCGAAACCGCGTGCGCACCAACTCAACTCCGTCGGGTACTGGCACGGTTGTCTCGCCGGGAACCGCAAGCGCCAAAGTGTCATCGGGATAGTCATCGCCCCACTGCCGGATGATTTCGCGCAACACCATGCGATTCGAGTCCGGACCCTCGGGCCACCAATAGCCGTCGATCAGAAGGTTCACAGTCCCGGTCCGATCACTCGACTGCCGCGTGTGCCGCGACGGCGGTCTCCGGCACAGGCCGGTGACGTGCTGTCACCGGGTCGATGCGCTGCGGGGCGGCGAGGGCCGGGGCGGGCTTACCGATCGCGTTCCGCAGCGCGTCGTCATAGTCCGCGCAGATCGTGTCCCACGAGAACTTGCCGCAGGCCCGCACCCGCGCCCGCGCGCCAAGTGAGTTCTGTAATGGCGGATTGCTCATCAAGAAGCGAGTGGTCGCGGCGATCTCGGCGGGGATCGGCGGGACGAAGAGGCCGGAGTCCTGCAGGACCTCGCGGTTGAACACCGTGTCGCGGGCGATCGTCGGTGCGCCGGATGCCATCGCCTGTACGAGCGCCGGATTCGTCCCGCCCACGCTGTGCCCGTGGAAGTAGGCACCGCAGTTCTGCCACAACGACGACAACAACCGGTCATTCGCCACGTGACCGAGCCACAGGAACTGATCGTGTCTATTCGCAAGGTCACGAATCCGGTCTTCCAGCGGACCGCCCGATCCCGACGAACCGACGACGACGACCGGAAACTCGTCAACCACGGCCTCGGCGGCGTCCAGAAACTCGTTGATCGAGTTCTCCGGCACCAGCCTTGCCACGAGCAGGACGTACTTTCGCTTCTCCACCCCAGGCATGACCTCGTACTGTTCGGTGGGAAGATCGCCGCCGTACGGGATGAAAATGCTGTCCCTGTCGAAGTTTTCGCGCCAGAATCGGCCGATTTCGACCGAGTCGCAGATCAGGGTGTCGGCGTAGCGCGCCGTCATCTTGGCGCCGCGTTTGAACACAGCCTTGCCCAGCCGGCTCCACTTGTCGCGCTGCCACTCGATGCCGTCGACGTTCAATACCGACGGGATCCCGCGGGCGCGCAGCATCGGCAGCCAGTAGCCGTTGGCCACGTTCATGATCAGCGCGACGTCCGGCTTGGAGCGAGCCGCGTCAAGAGTCGAAGTAGCACCGAAGGTCAATGTGCTGAGCGATTTCGACTCGAAACCTTTGGTGACGATGCTGGTGATGCGCGGATGCTGGTATTCGGGCAGATCCTTTGTGGCGCCGGGCCTGCTGTACACCGTCACATCCCAACCGTTGTCGGCGAGATAGGGCGCGAGCTTGCGCAGCAGCGTCTCAAAGCCACCGTAGAAGCTTGGATACCCACGTGTGCCGATGATCGACACTGACCCGACTCTGTCATCACCAGCCCGGCGACGCGGACGAATCTGGGTCACCGAACCGATATCGCGATGCTGCCCGCCTATCGCGCGCGGCGCGCGACTGGCTTTGTGCTGGACGAGATTCCGCACGAGTCCCCCTTCAATGTCGGCGCTCATACCGATCTCGCCAGTTCAGCCAGGTCTCGCGCCATCACGTCACTTGTGAAGCGCTCGCGAACGTACTGCGCTCCGGCCCTGCCCATCTCGGCTGCTCTGGCGGGATCGGCCAGCAGCTCACCTATCGCTGCGGTCATCGCGTTGACATCACCCGGCGGCACCAGAATTCCGGTGACGCCGTCGATCATGAATTCGGCGAGCGCAGGGTTGGCAGTGGCGACAACGGGGCGTCCGCTGGCCATTCCTTCAAGAACCACTGTCGAGCCGGAGGCTCGCGCGGCCGACGGATGGACCGCGACGGCGACCACCGAAGCGCGCTGATAGAGGTCGCGCATCTTTCCGTAGAGACGTTCGTGGAACACCTGGCCGAGGCTGGGCGGTAACTCGACGTTCATTCCGGTTGCCAACTCGAGCCGGACCCGAGGATCGATTGCGTTGAGCTTGGACACCGCGTTGATCAAGAGGCCGTGGTCACGCAGGACGTCCTCACCCGCGCTGACCACGACGCCAGGAACCTCCGGTTGCGGTTGTACCGCGTAGAAATCCGCGTCGATTCCGAACGGAACAACCGTGACCCGATCCGGGGGCACACCCCACTCCGAGGTCAATATGCCCGCCATGGTGCGGGTGTGTGTGAAGATCGCCGCCGCATGCGGAAGGGTCAGCCGTGCCGCAGCACCGAAGACCTTAGGAGTCCGGGCTCGTTCAGCCAGGAAGTGCACGCCCATGACGACCGGTGTGTGCCTGGACTGGACGACCCGGGCCGGGATGCCGTTCCATTCGTCGTAGCACAATGTGACATCGAATGGGGTCGCATACCGGTAGCGGACATCTGCCAAGGCCTCGACCACCCGCACACCCTGTGTTGTCTTGGTCGCCGCCCTGCTGAGGAACCGGCCAGCTCGCGAGAAGGATCGGTCCGCGAAAACCGGTACCACTCCGTGGGTTTCCAGTTTGTGCAGTCCGTACGGTGTGGCGTCTGGTACCTCGTTGTTCGAGTGGCGGACCCGCCAGTCCTGTGCGGACAGTCCAGGAGCTAGCGAAACAAGCGCGTTGAGAACTGGCCGGCCCGCCGAACCTTCGTGGTCATCGTGTGACGGCCATCCGACACGCAACTGCGTGTCCGTCATGATGCTCATGTCGTGACATCCCTCCCCTACATCGGCATTTCTAAAAGGCGTCGAGACCCGTGAATCGCGTCCCGGCCAACGGACGTGGCCCCGACCACTGCGGCCGCCCCGAGCACGAAACCAACGGGTGTGAACCATGCTTCGTTGATTCCCAGGTCGAAGACGTCGAGGATGTCGGCGAAGACGGCGAGTGTGCCGCCGGCCAGCAGCACGAGAGCGGGTGTCCGATAGCAGGTGAGGATGTCCGAGCGAAATGACATCTCGAGCGTGCGAGACAGGATCACCAGCCACAGCGGTTGAACAACCCACAGCGCCACCGCCAGACTGACCGCGGTGCCGACGATGCCGTACTGGTGGGTCAGCGGGATACCGAGCAGGATGAACAGGCCGGTCGCCACCGCTTGGGGGAGAAACGCGACGCCGGGGCGGCCAAACGAATCACATGCCAGCACTGCAGGTTCCAAGATGGCGTTCGACATCAGGGCAATCAGGACGATGACGGTGCATGCGCCTGCGCCGAGTGCGACACCTTCAGCGCCGACCCAGTGGGGTAACCACACGGGCGAGGACAGGGCGATTGGCAGGATGCAGACGCTGCTGACAGTCGCGACTGTGCTCAACAGGTCCCGCACCAACGCCTTTGACTTGGCCACATCGGCGTGCCAGAGCTGGCTGAAGACAGGCAGCGCTGGCGCGGTGGCCCATGTGATCACCTGGCCGGCACCGTTGTACACCTTCATGGCCATGGCGAAGTACGCCGCAGGAGCGGGGCCGCTGATGATGCCGACCATGATCGTCCCCGCCGAGAGCGCACCGACGCTGACGATGTCGACCGCGAACGTCTTGAGGCTGTACCGGAACAGGCCGAGCACGTTTCGGATCGCCATATCGGCGACCCGCACGAGGGCGATCCGAGTCCGCGTCACGTAGATCATCGCGAGAATGGGCCCGAGGCTCAGCCCCGCGGCTTCGGCGGCCGCGATGGCCACGACGCCCTTGTCCGACAGGCAGAACACGACGACCCCGATGGTGCGCAGCGCGTTTCCGGCAACCTGATTCGCGATATTGCGCGCGAGATGACCGCTGCCGATGAGCAGCGACTCGAATGGCCGAATGATCATGGTGGATACGAGCAGGCCGCCGATCACCACGAGGCCGATCGTCTGTTCATGATCGAGCCCGGAGGCGCTGGCGTGAGTATCCGCGTAGTGGTATGCGATCAGCACGAACACGGGCAACGCCGGTACCAGTATTGCACTGGCCCAGGCGGTTCCGTTGGAGATCAGCTGGTCGAAGGAGAAGATGCGATTGCCACCGCGCGCGCTGGAAGCGAAATACACAATGGCGGAGCCGATGCCGAGATCGCTGTAGAAGAAGAACTGGCCCAGGACGAGAATGAAGAGCCAGATCCCGTACTGTGCTGCACCGATCGTCGACACGATCAAGGGAAACAGCGCGATGTTGACCAAGATGTTCAACACACCGGCGACGACGCTCAGCGCCACTCCGTGCTTGGCTTTCGACGCCTTTCGGGCGCCTCCCTTGACGGCGATCATCGCGCGCTACCGCCTCCGTCCGATGAGTTCACGCATTGAGCACCGACGGATCGAATACCAGGACACCCTCGTGGCTGCCGTTGTGGTCATACTGTGCGATCACAGTGTCCGGCAAGGACTGCCCCGTGTCGGCACACCGGTAGTCGCGAACCGAGGTGCCCGTGCTGCTCGAATCCACGTTGGTCGGGCCCGCGTTCGAAGTGAGATCATCGATGTGCACAGTCCGGAAGTCGATGCTCAGGCGCGCGGTCGCGGTCTTGTTCGGCACCGTCGAGTGTAGTTGTGCACCAGAGAAATTCAGCAGCGAGCCGGGATCACCGACTACGCGAAGCTCCGAGCCCGGCAATCCCATGGCTAGTTTGGGATGCGGCCGTGGATCGTCCTTGATGTAGCGGGCGGCGTCGCGCCTGGCGGTCCGATTCCATTCGTAGGCGTCAAAGTCGGCACTCGTATTGGGCGCAGGCCGCAGCCAGAAGTCGGGGTGGAACTGCATACCGGTTGCCGAGGAATTGCCGGCAATCGGCGTCCACCAGTTGTTCTGGCACTGCGGCGCCGAATACCACGTATCGCGGTGCGGCTGGTAGTTGTAACCGATCCCCGCGGAGAGGTACTCCGCGGGAGGTACGACACGCAGTTTGGGAACATCGAAATAGGTCTTGGACGGATCCGCTCCCAGGTCGACAAGGATTTCCTTGAGGAGCTGCTTGGACCTGACGTGATGGGTGAATCGTGGTTTGAGCGCCGCGAGTATCTCGACGTACTCTTCGACACCGAGCGTCTCGTGCGCGGTAAGTGGATCGCGGTCGCCGAACGCCTGCACGATCATGTCAAAAGCGAAGAGGGTCAGCGCCTTTACTGAGTCGCGAGGAGGGATGCAGAACACCTCTCCGGCATACAGGCGCTGGCGGCGCTGAGCGTCGGTGAAGTTGGTCTCGGACGAGACTGTCCATGCCATGCCGTATCTCCTTACTTGGCAGTCGCGGGCGGCGGTCAATCGAAAATGGCTAGCCGGGGGATGGGGACGACGAATCGGCCGCCCCACTCGCGGATGGTCGACATCTCGCGCATGATTTCGTCTTTCAGGTTCCACGGAAGGATGAGCAGGTAATCGGGTCGCGTTTCGCAGATGCGTGACGGCGGGTAGATCGGAAGGTGAGTGCCGGGGAGGAACTGGCCCTGCTTGTGCGGACTGCGATCGACCGTGTAGTCGATGAGGTCGTCCCGAATCCCGCAGTAGTTGAGCAAGGTATTGCCCTTGGCCGGCGCGCCGTAGGCCGCGGTCTTCAAGCCGCGGTCGTGGGCGTCGATCAGGAATCGCAGCAGGTTGTGCTTGACGCGCTCAACACGTTCCGAGTAGCCGACGTACCCCGCGAGGCTGTCGAGCCGTGCTGTGTGTTCCGCATCTGCGACTTCGCGAACCCGGCTTGTCGTCTCGTGGTAAGCCGAGCCGGTATGACAGGCGTAGATCCGCAGCGAGCCACCGTGTGTGTCGAGTTCTTCGACGTCGAAGATGCGCAGGTGATTGGCGGCGAAGACGCGAGTCACAGTCAACAGCGAGAAGTACGAGAAATGCTCGTGATAGACAGTGTCGAACTGGTTTTGGGTGATCAATTGCAGGATATGAGGGAACTCCATGGTGATCACCCCGCCAGGGGACAACACGATGGCCAGACCTGCGACGAAGTCATTCAAGTCGGGCACATGCGCCAGCACGTTGTTGCCGATCAACAGATCCGCGCTCTGGCCGCGCGCCACCAGGTCGCGCGCCAGCGCGGAGCCGAAAAATGCAGTTTCCGTGGGTATCCCGTTATCGCGTGCGACGTCGGCGACATTCGCCGCCGGCTCGATGCCCAGCACGGGTATCCCAGCGGCGACGAAATTCTTCAACAAATAGCCGTCGTTGCTTGCGATCTCGACCACCCGAGTCCTGCGATTAAGCGAGAACCGGTCCATCACATCAACCGCGTACGCGCGTGCGTGCTCCAGCCAACTCTGGGAG
>Ga0075370_10001576_pt1 | contig 10029 bp, 8 predicted proteins | sample EndMethybrTD3035_FD_71398 | JGI IMG/M metagenome (GOLD analysis project Ga0075370, IMG submission 71398) | Populus endosphere microbial communities from Tennessee, USA - Endosphere MetaG P. TD hybrid TD303-5 | ecosystem: Host-associated > Plants > Roots > Endosphere | place: USA: Tennessee... | reverse complement strand
CAGGATTTCGAACGTTTCATCGGCGAGGTGATCGACATCACGCTGAAGGCGCCCATGGGCGCCTTCAGCGTGATGTCGATCACCTCGCCGATGAAACGTTCGAAATCCTGCTCATTGCGCAGCGGCCGGTCAATCCCCGGCGAAGAAACCTCGAGCCGCTTGTAGTCGATGCTGTCCACCTCGAGCGCGAACTGCAGCTGGCGGGTGACCTTCTCGCAGTCCTCGACGGTGAGGAAAGCCTCCGGCATCTCGGGCGTCTTGGCCGCCTTGGACGCCATCGCATCGGATGTGGGGCCGCTCCAGGGCAAATCAATCGTGACGCGCAGCAGTCCTCCCGCCGAGCGTTCGATCTCGACCAGGTCGTAGCCGAGGCCGGCCACGGTGCGTTCCACTGTCTGCTGCAATGCCACGTGTTCGAGTGCGCCTTCTGTGTTCTGTGTGTGTGTCCGGTGCGCCGCCCGCCCAGCGCGCCGAAAAAATGCTTCGACCAATAAAAAACGGGCGGTAAGTACCCGCCCGTTTGGTCGTGAGCCTCGAATTATATGCCAAACACGTCAGGAAGCGCCGGTTTCTACGCTGCGAATGCGCCTGCCGGGCGCCTGGAGCGCCACCACACCCAGGCGAACAGCAGCGCGCCCAACGCCAGCGCGGCGGCGGCCGCCAGCAGCGGCACGGTGAAGGAGCCGGTGCGCTGGGCCAGCGGCGCGGCGAAGAGCGGCCCCAGGATCTGGCCCACGCCGTAGGAAGCCGTCGCGTAGCCGATCAGCCCGGCCGCCGCGTTGCCGCGCAGGCGGCGCGCATCCCGCATGGCGAAGAGGGTGATCGCCGTGAACGGCAGGCCCAGCAGCAGGCTGCCCAGCATGAAGCCGGCGATGCTGGGCCAGGCCACCGACAGCAGCACGCCGAGCGCCTGCAGCCCGTAGGCGAGCGCGAGCAGCAGCCGGTTGTCCCACTGGACCGGCGCCCGCGCCCCGATCAGCGCGCCCGGCACCACGGCGAGGCCGAACATCGGCCAGAACAGGTCCGGCCAGGAGGAGCCCGGCAGGGCCTGGCGGGCGATCACGGGCAGGAAGGTGGCAGTGATGATGTAGCCGAAGCCGGCGAGGCCGTAGAGCGCGACCAGCCAGCGCGCATCGCTTCGGGCGGCGGCGGAGTCGGCTTGGCCCGCGGCTGCGGTGCCCGCGGCAGGGGCCGCCGCATGGGAATGGGCGCCATCGCCGAAGATGTGCCACACCCCGGCGATCAGCAGCGCCGAGAGCAGGCCGAAGCCGATCCAGCCGGCCTCCGAACCCCAGCGCCCGATCGCGCCCCCCAGCAGCCCTGTGACCGCGATGCCGATTCCAGGGCCGGTGTAGATCACGCCCTGCAAGGTCGGCGCGTGGGTTTCCGCCAGCCGCCGCAAGCCCCACCCTGAGGCGAAAACGAAGGTCCAGGCGCTCATGATGCCGGCCGCCGTGCGCAGCACGCCCCAGACCGTGAAGTCGTCCCAGAGCCCCATGCCGAGCAGCAGCGCCGCGGTGGCGACCAGCCCGCCGCGCACCATGGCCGCGGCCTCGACCCGGATCGCCGCGCACGACAGCGCGCCCACGAAGTACCCCAGGTAGTTGAGCGAGGCCAGCAGCCCGCCCGCCTGCAGGTCCAGCTTGCCCTCGTGCAGCATGACCGGAAGCATGGGCGTGAAGGCGAAGCGCCCCAGGCCCATCGCCACCGCCAGGGTGACCATGCAGGCCAGCGCGGCGCGCCAGGCGCAGCGCCGCTCGTTTCCGGTTGTGGCCATCGATGCGTTCCGGATTCTTCCGTTCAGCCGACGGCCGCGGCCACCAGCTTCTGGGTATAGGGATGCTCGGGCGCATCGAGCACCTGCAAAGCGGCGCCGGATTCGAGGATCGCACCGTCCTTCATCACGATGACCTGATGCGCCATGGCGCGGATCACCTCGACGTCGTGCGTGATCAGCAGGTAGCTCAGGCCGCGCTCGCGCTGCAGGCGCTGCAGCAGCCCCAGCACCTGCTTCTGGATGGTGACGTCCAGGGCGCTGGTGGGCTCGTCCAGCACCAAGAGCCTCGGATCGACGATCAGCGCCCGCGCGATGGCCAGCCGCTGGCGCTGGCCGCCGGAGAACTCGTGCGGGTAGCGGTCGAGGAGCGACGGGAACTGCGCCTCGCTCAGGCCCACGTCGGCCAGCGCAGCCAGCGCGCGTGTGCGGCGGGTGGCGAGGTCCAGTTCCGGCGCATGCACCGTCAGGCCTTCGCCGACGATCTGCTCCACGGTCATTCGCGGCGAGAGCGAGGAGAACGGGTCCTGGAACACCACCTGCATCTGCCGGCGCAACGCGCGGTCGCTCGCCCCGCCGATGTTCCAGTGCTGGCCGGCGACGCCCAGGCTCCCGCCATGCTTGAGCAGGCCCAGCGCAGCCAGCGCCAGCGTCGACTTGCCCGAGCCCGACTCGCCCACCACGCCCAGGGTCTCGCCCTGCGCGATGCGGAAATCGGCGCCTTGCACCGCCACGAACTCGCCCTTGCGGAACCAGCCGGCGACGCCGGGCCGCGAGACCGGGTAGCTCACGCGCAGGCCCTGCGCCACGAGCACCGGCTGCTGCTGCTGCGCGGGCACAGGCGGCACGTCCCGCGCCGGACGGCTGTCGATCAGCTTGCGGGTGTAGGGATGCTGCGGAGCGCCGAACACGGTGCCCACCGCGCCCTGCTCGACGATGTGGCCGTTCTCCATGACCGCCACGCGGTCGGCGAAGCGGCGCACCAGGTTCAGGTCGTGGGTGATCAACAGCACCGCCATGTGGTGCTTGTCCTGCAACTCGGCCAACAGCTCCAGGATCTGCGCCCGCACCGTGACGTCGAGCGCGGTGGTCGGCTCGTCGGCCAGCAGCAGCCGTGGCTTGCAGGCCAGCGCCATCGCGATCATGGCGCGCTGGCGCTGACCGCCGGAGAGCTGGTGCGGGAAGGCGCGCGCACGCCGCTGCGGCTCGGGAATGCCGGTGTCGGCCAGGAGCTGCACCGCAGCCTGCTGCGCGGCCTGTTTCGGCATTGCCTCGTGCAGCTCGAGCACCTCCGCGATCTGGTCGCCGACGGTGTAGAGCGCGTTGAGCGCGGTCATCGGCTCCTGGAAGATCATCGCGATCTCCTTGCCGCGGATGGCGCGCAGCTCGCGCTCGGGCAGGGACAGCAGATCGCGCGGGGCGGCGCCCTCCCCGCTCCCTGCCAGCCGCGCGTGACCGGAGACCTCGGCGTTCAAGGCCAGCCGAAGCAGGCTCAGCGCGGTGACGGTCTTGCCCGAGCCCGATTCGCCCACCAGGGCCAGCTTCTCGCCGGGGGCGATGCCGAAGTCGATGCCGTGCACCACCTCCTTGCCGCCGAAGGCGACGCGCAAGCCCTGCACCTCCAGCAGCGGCGTGCCGCCCGCCGCCGGGCCGCCCCAAGCCGGGCGAGCCCCCTCGGGGGGCAGCGGGGACACGCCAGTGCCGAGCGTGGGGGCTGTCATTTCTCGGCCTTCCGCGGATCGAGGGCATCGCGCAATGCGTCGCCCATGAAGGTCAGCAGCATCAGCGTCACGACGAGCACGCCGAAGGTGGAAATCGAGATCCACCAGGCATCGATATTGGCCTTGCCCTGGTTCAGCAGCTCGCCCAGCGAAGGCGTTCCGGGCGGCACGCCCAGCCCCAGGAAGTCCAGCGAGGTCAGCGCCAGGATCGCCGCGCTCATGCGGAAAGGCAGGAAGGTCACGACCGGCGTCATGCTGTTGGGCAGGATGTGACGCCACATGATCTGGAGGTTGCCCACGCCGAGCGCGCGCGCGGCCCGCACATAGTCCATCTGACGGTTGCGCAGGAACTCGGCGCGCACGTAGTCCGAGAGGCCCATCCAGCCGAACAGGCTCAACAGGATCAGCAGCAGCGACACGCTGGGCGCGAAGATGGCGCTGAAGATGATCAGCAGGTAGAGCTCGGGCATCGAGCTCCAGATCTCGATGAAGCGCTGGAAGGAGAGGTCCACCTTGCCTGCGAAGTAGCCTTGCACCGCGCCGGCGGCGACGCCCAGCACCGTGCCGATGGCCGTGAGCGCCAGCGCGAACAGCACGCTCACGCGAAAGCCGTAGATCAGCTGCGCGAGCAGGTCACGGCCGCGGTCATCGGTGCCGAAGAAGTTCTCGCTGGAGGGCGCGGCCGGGTTCGGCGCCTTGGCAAAGTAGTTGAGCGTGCGCGAACCATAAGGGTTGGGCGCATAGAGGGCCCAGTTGGCTGCGCCGGTGATGCGCCCCCGGATGAAGGGATCGAGATAGTCGGCCGGCGTCTCGAAGTCTCCGCCGAAGGTCTTCTCCGAATAGTCGCGCAGCACCGGGAAGTAGGTCTGCCCCTCATAGCGCACGACCAGCGGGCGGTCGGTGGAGAGCAGCTCGGCGAACAGGCTCAGGACCACCAGCACGCTGAAGATCATGAGACTCCAGAAGCCGAGCCTGTTGCGCTTGAAGCGCAGCCACGCACGGCGGCCCGGGCTCACGCTGACCGACTTCGGGGTCGAGCCTGCCAAAGGCGGCACCTGCCCTTCGACGCGCTCCGGGCGAGAGGGGGTGACGGGCGACTCAATCGAACTTGACACGCGGGTCCACCCATACATAGCAAAGGTCGCTGATCAGCTTGGTCACCAGGCCGATCAGCGTGAACAGGTAGAGCGTGCCCAGCACCACCGGATAGTCGCGCCGGATCACGCTTTCGTAGCTCAGGAGGCCCAGGCCGTCGAGCGAGAACAGCGTCTCGATCAGCAGCGATCCGGTGAAGAAAGCGCCAATGAAGGCGGCCGGGAAGCCCGTGATGATCGGGATCAGTGCGTTGCGGAAGATGTGCTTCCAGAGCACCTGGCGGTCGCTCAATCCCTTGGCGCGCGCGGTCAGCACGTACTGCTTGCGGATCTCCTCCAGGAAGGAGTTCTTGGTCAGCATGGCCGTCACCGCAAAGCTGCCGAGCACCATGGCCGTGACCGGCAGCGTGATGTGCCAGAGGTAATCGGCGATGCGGGCGCCCCAGCCCATGCTCTCCCAGCTGGAAGAGGTCAGGCCGCGCAGCGGGAACCATTGCAGCTGGCCGCCGAAGATCACCAGAAGCGCCACGCCGAGCACGAAGCCCGGGATCGCATAGCCGATCAGCACGATGAGCGTGGTGACGAAGTCGAAGCGCGTGCCCGCGCGCACGGCCTTGGCGACGCCCAGCGGCACCGCGATCAGATAGCTGATGAAGAAGGTCCACAGGCCGAGACTGATGGAGACCGGCAGCTTCTCCTTGACCAGTTCCGACACGGCCTTGCGCTGGTAGAAGCTGGTGCCGAGGTCGAAGCGGGCAAAGGCCTTGAGCATGCTCCAGAAGCGCTCGGCAGCCGGCTTGTCGAAGCCATAGAGCCTGCGAATCTCTTCGATGCGCTGCGGGTCCACGCCTTGGCGGCCGCGGTAGCCGGCGCCCGCAGCCGCCGCGCTTTCGCCGCCCGCGTCGCGCCCTTGCAACTGGGCCATCATCTGCTCCACCGGCCCGCCGGGCACGAACTGGATCACCGCGAAGGTCAACAGCAGCACACCGAACAGCGTGGGCAGCATCAACAGCAGGCGCTTGACGATGTAGCTGGCCATAAATGTCCTACTTGTTCGAGGGCGAAGCCCACCAGGTCGACAGGGCCCAAGTGCCGGCGTCGTAGTACGGCGGCAGCACCTTGGGCAGCACGAAACGCCCAGGCCGGTAACCGACCAGGAAGCTGTTGCTCGTCCATTGCGGAATCGAGTAGTAGCCGTGAGAGAGCACCCGGTCGAGCGAGCGCATGGCGGCCGCCAGCTCAGGCCGCGTCTTGGCCTCCACCACCTTCTGCAGCAACGCATCGACTGCCGGATCGCGGATGCCCCAGATGTTGGCCGAGCCCGAGATGCCGGCCGCCTTGGAGCCGAAATAGTCGAACAGCTCGCCGCCAGGAGCTGCCGTGCCGGGCTTGCGCAGGCTGCTGAGCTCGAAGTCGAATGCGTCCATGCGCTGCTGGTAGAGCGAACCGTCCACGTTGCGAATGGTGAGCTCGATGCCCAGCTTGCGCATGGCGGCCTGCATCGGCAGCACCAGCCGATTGCCCGAAGGCTGCGCGTTCAGGTACTCGATGGTCATGGCCTCGCCCTTGGCGTTGCGCAGCGCGCCATCGCGAAAGGTCCAGCCGGCATCGCTCAGCAAGTCGCGCGCCTTGCGCAGGTTTTCGCGGAGGCTGGAGGGCGGATCGGTGCTGGGCGGCACCGGCGCCGGACCGAAGACCTCCGGCCGAAGCTGCTTGCGCAGCGGCTCCAGCAGCGCGAGTTCATCCGGGCCGGGCAAGCCTTCGGCATGAAAGTCGCTGTTCGGGAAATAGCCGACCGCGCGCTTGTAGAGGCCATAGAACATCTGCCGGTTGAGCCATTCGAAATCCATGGTCAGGCCCAGTGCCTGCCGCACCCGGATGTCCTGGAACTTCGGGTTTCGGAGGTTGAGGATGTAGCCCTGGAAATCGCCTGGGTTGCGGTTCTCGAAAGCCTGCTTCTTGAGCTCGCCGGTGTCGAACGCCTTGCCGTAGTACTGGCGAGCCCAGTTGCGCGAAATGAACTCGCGCATGAAATCGAACTCGCCGGCTTTCAATCCCTCGAAGCGCGCCGTCTCGTCCAGGTAGAGCTTGAAGGTGACGCGATCGAAGTTGAACTGCCCCTGACGCACGGCCAGCTTCGCGCCCCAGTACCTGGGGTCGCGCACATAGGTGATGTCACGCCCCAACCGGCCGCTGGCCGGCTGGTAGGGACCGGAGGCAATGGGCAGATCGGTGTTGATCTGGTCGAAAGGCTTGCCGCCGCCCCAGGCACGGCTGAACACCGCCATGCCGCCCACCACCAGCGGCAGCTCGGCGTTGCTGCTCGCGAAATCAAAGCGCACGCTGCGCTCTCCCAGCGCCTTCACGCCCTTCACCTCGGCATAGATCGTCTTGAACTGCGGCGCCGCCAGCTTGCCGGTCAAGGTCTGGAAGGAATGGACCACGTCCGCCGCCAGCACCGGCGTTCCGTCATTGAAGCGCGCTTCGGGTCGGATCCTGAAAGTGGCCGAGCGCTTGTCGGGCGCCACTTCCACATCCTCTGCCAGCAGGCCGTAGGCGGTTGTGGGCTCCTCGTCGTTGCCGATGAGCAGGCTCTCGAACACCAATTGCGCGAGCCCGGCAGGCGGGGTGCCCTTGAGGGTGAAGGGATTGAACTTGTCGAAATTGGTGACGGCGATGGGCGGCACCATGCGCATCTCGCCGCCCTTGGGCGCGTCCGGATTCACATAATCGAAATGGGTGAAGTCGGGCGGGTACTTGATGTCCCCGAACTGCGCGTACGCATGGGCAGCCCACGACGGGGCTGCCGAGAGCGCCAAACCCAAGAGCAGCCAACCTCGCATGCGAGAATTCTGCCCAAGATTTTCACGAGGTCGCTTCATGGGCTTTCTTTCCGGCAAAAAATTCCTGATCACCGGCGTGCTGAGCAACCGCTCCATCGCCTACGGCATCGCCAAGGCCTGCCATGAACAAGGCGCCGAGCTCGCCTTCAGCTACGTGGGCGAACGCTTCAAGGACCGCATCACCGAATTCGCCGCCGATTTCGGCTCCAAGCTGGTGTTCGACTGCGACGTCGGCGACGACGCCCAGATCGCCAAACTGTTCACCGACCTGTCGCAGGCCTGGCCCAAGTTCGACGGCTTCGTGCACAGCATCGGCTTCGCGCCGCGCGAGGCGATCGCCGGAGACTTCCTCGACGGCCTGTCCCGCGACGGATTCAAGGTGGCGCACGACATCAGCGCCTACAGCTTCCCGGCCATGGCCAAGGCCGCCCTGCCCTACCTCAACGACAAGTCGGGCCTGCTGACGCTGACCTACCTGGGCTCGGTGCGCGCGCTGCCCAACTACAACACCATGGGCCTGGCCAAGGCCTCGCTCGAAGCCTCGGTGCGCTACCTCGCCGAGTCCCTGGGCCCCAAGGGCATGCGCGTCAACGGCATCAGCGCCGGGCCCATCAAGACACTGGCGGCGAGCGGCATCAAGGGATTCGGAAAGATCCTCTCGGTGGTCGCCGAGGTCTCGCCGATCCGCCGCAACGTGACCATCGAGGAAGTGGGCAACGTCGCCGCCTTCCTGCTGAGCGACCTGGCCAGCGGCGTGACGGCCGAGATCACCTACGTCGACGGCGGCTTCAGCCAGGTGGTGGGCGGCATCGCCGAGTAGACTCACGGCCCGCGGTCATTTGCCGGCAGCGGGCCGGCTTCGGCAAAAAGAAGATCACTCAGGGAACAACACATGGATCGTCGAAGGCTTCTGCTTCTTGGCCCGGCACTTGCGCTGGCGCCCTTCACCCTTTTGCATGCGGCCGCGCCGGCCCTGATGCTGGCCGATATCTACCGCCGCGGGATGCCGCTGGCGGACTACTGGGTCAGCGAGAAGTACGACGGCATGCGCGGCTACTGGGACGGCAAGCAGCTCTGGACCCGCGGCGGCGAGCGCGTGGCGGCCCCGGCCTGGTTCACGGCGCCGCTGCCGGCCGTGCCGATGGACGGCGAGTTGTGGGCCGGCCGCGGGCGCTTCGCGGAGACGGTCTCGACGGTACGCGACCAGACACCCGACGAGGCGGCGTGGCACAACATCCGCTTCATGGTCTTCGACCTGCCGGCACAGCGCGGCGACTTCACGGCGCGACTGGCGGCGCTGCGCAAGCTGCTGCCGCTGACGGCCGCGCCCTGGGTGGTAACGGTGCCCCAGGAGCGCGCCACCACGCACGAGGACCTGCAGGCGCTGCTCGAGAAGACGGTGCACATGGGCGGCGAGGGCCTGATGCTGCATCGGGGTGCGTCCCTCTATCGCGGCGAACGATCGCCCGACCTGCTCAAGTTCAAGCCCTATGACGATGCCGAGGCCCGCGTGCTGGCGCATGTGCCGGGCCGCGGCCGGCACACCGGCCGCATGGGCGCGCTGCTGGTCGAGACCCCCGAAGGCCGGCGCTTCAAGCTGGGCGGCGGCTTCAGCGATGCGCAGCGCGAACATCCGCCGGCCGTGGGGAGCTGGGTCAGCTACCGCTACAACGGCACGAACCCCGGCGGCCTGCCGAGGTTCGCGCGCTTCCTGCGGGTGCGAGAGGACCTCGCGGCCTCCTAGCAGGCCACCGGTTGCCGCGCCTTACTTGGGCATCAGCACCTTGTCGACCACGTGGATCACGCCGTTGGACTGATAGACATCGGCGGTGCTCACGGTGGCCCAGCCGCCCTTCTCGTCGCCCACCCAGATTTTTCCGCCGCTCTCCTTCACCGTCAGCGTGCCGCCCGCCGCGGTCTTGAGGGTGGCCATGCCCTTGCCATCCATGATCTGGCTGCCCAACGCCGCGGCGTCGAGCCTGCCGGGCACGACGTGATAGGTCAGCACGGCCGTCAGCTTGCCCTTGTTCTCGGGCTTGAGCAGTGTGTCCACCGTGCCGGCGGGCAAGGCGGCGAAGGCCGCGTTGGTCGGGGCGAACACGGTGAAGGGCCCAGGCCCCTTCAGGGTTTCGACCAGGCCAGCCGCCTTGACCGCGGCCACCAGCGTGGTGTGGTCCTTCGAATTGACGGCGTTGTCGATGATGTCCTTGGTCGCGAACATCGGCGCTCCGCCGACCATGACCTGCGCGGAAGCCGCGGCGGCACCCGCCGCCAGCGCAACGGCCAGGGTGATGGAAGCGAAGCGATGGAATCTGCTGCTCATGATGAAAGGCTCCTTGGGGGTTGAGACCGACGCCGGAATGGCGGCGGCTGCAACCAATACGGCGGCCGCGCCCGGCCGGATTCACGCATGGGGCGCAATGCTGCATTCCAGCCCCGGTACGATCGGCGCATGTCCATGCCCTTTTCGACGCACGACGCAGGCCTCGGGTGCCTCTGCTTCGAAACGCAAGTTCGGTGGCCTTGAGCGGCCCGATCGTCCTGGCAGTCCTCTTCGGCGCCCTGCTGCACGCCGCGTGGAATGCCCTCATCAAATC
>Ga0075370_10001575_pt1 | contig 10031 bp, 7 predicted proteins | sample EndMethybrTD3035_FD_71398 | JGI IMG/M metagenome (GOLD analysis project Ga0075370, IMG submission 71398) | Populus endosphere microbial communities from Tennessee, USA - Endosphere MetaG P. TD hybrid TD303-5 | ecosystem: Host-associated > Plants > Roots > Endosphere | place: USA: Tennessee... | reverse complement strand
GATCTAATAAATACAACTATTTTATCTGTCAGGAAAAATTAAGCAATAATACTACTTTACTTAACAAAAATCTCAACATGATTGAGAATTTTAAAAAAGGCTACAAATTGAATGCCTAATCGCCGAAAGATAAGCGATCCTGCTGGCCAAACTGTAAACACTGGATTAAAATGCCGGTTAATGTCGCGACACTGTAAGAAATGGGTTAGTATTTTTTGCTGGTTGTCGGTTTGAGCACAAAATTTAAATGAATGCAAAAATAATTGAGGTACCTATGCCAATTTATGAATATCAATGTAAGGCTTGCGGGCATACTTTTGATACGATACAAAGCTTTAGTGAAGAACCTTTGACTGATTGCCCGGTCTGTAAAGAACCTGCACTGAAGAAATTGGTTTCAGCAGCGGCTTTTCATTTAAAGGGCAGTGGATGGTATGTGACGGACTTTAAAAATCCACCGGCTAAAAAAGTGGATAGCGCAGAAAAAGCTAAAACGGAGGATGCAAGTAAACCAGCAGAGAAGAATAAAGAAATCCATAATGCAGCTGAGACAAAAAACAAAGACACTATCACTGCAAAACCTACAGAAAAAACCAGCAAATCGGATAAATCGGATGAAAAATCCTCTTAAATTAAAAATATCCTCATAGCAATTGAGTTTTTGGCAAGGCGCCGCGATAATGAGCAACCGGAATTTGTGATACATGAGGATTGCGATCTGCGCGATACACAGACAATGTCAAGTGCGAAGAGTATATTATGCAAAGAACACATTATAGTCAGCAAATAAACCAAAACTTAGTCAATGAAACTATTCAAGTCTGTGGTTGGGTACACCATCGCCGCGATCATGGTGGCATCATTTTTATTGATTGTCGCGATCGTACTGGTCTACTACAAGTAGTATTTAATCCAGATCAGCCTGAGTTATTTAAAAAAGCTGAAACATTGCGTAACGAATATGTAGTGCAAATTAGTGGAAAAGTCTGCTTGCGTCCGAAAGGCACCGAGAATGCTCATTTAAAATCTGGAACGGTTGAAATACAAGCGACCCAACTTATTATTTTAAATACTTCAGCACCCTTACCGATTTCTATCGATGCCTATACACCGGTGAGTGAGGAAGTCGCCTTACGTTATCGCTATCTGGATTTACGCCGACCAGAAGTCCAAGAACGTTTTCGCTTGCGGACACATGTTATGCAATTGATACGGCGTTTTTTTGATGAAAAAGGATTTTTAGACATAGAGACACCTATGTTAACGAAAGCGACACCCGAGGGAGCTCGTGATTATTTGGTACCGAGTCGCGTTCATCTCGGTGAATTTTATGCGTTGCCGCAATCACCACAATTATTTAAGCAGTTATTGATGATGTCCGGATTTGATCGGTATTACCAAATCGTACGTTGTTTTCGCGATGAAGATCTACGTGCCGATCGACAACCTGAATTTACGCAGCTGGATATGGAAATGTCCTTTTGTGATGAAGAGGATATCCAAACACTCAATGAAGCATTGATTCGTCATTTATTCAAAGAATTATTGGATGTGAATTTACCCAATCCTTTTCCACGCATGACTTACGCAACAGCGATGCAACGTTATGGCAGTGATAAACCCGATTTACGTATTCCGTTTGAATTAGTTGATATTGCTGATTTGGTTAAAGACATCGAGTTTAAAGTTTTTTCGGAGCCGGCGAATGATACGCAAGGACGAGTAACTGCATTGCGTATTACCAAAGGTGGGGATTTAAGTCGTAAAGCCATTGAAGAGTATACGCAATACGTTGCTATCTTTGGCGCTAAAGGTTTGGCGTATATAAAAGTTCTCGATCGCGCATTGGGACTGGAAGGTCTGCAGTCGCCGATCTTGAAATTTATTCCAAAAGCAACAGTCGAGGCCATATTACAACGTGTTGGGGCAGAAAGTGGCGATATTATTTTCTTTGGCGCTGGCGCAGCAAAAATGGTCAGTGAATCCTTGGGTGCTTTACGTGTCAAATTGGGTTATGACTTTAATTGTGTTAAGGATGGATGGTCGCCTTTATGGGTAGTGGACTTTCCCTTATTTGAATACGATGCACAAGAAAAACGTTGGCAAGCCTTACATCATCCTTTTACTGCGCCTAAAGTTAACAATGCGGCTGAGTTACAAGCTAATCCTGGATCATGCTTATCCAGAGCTTACGATATGGTATTAAATGGCTGTGAAATTGGAGGCGGTTCAATACGTATTCATGATGTGCATTTGCAATCGGTGGTGTTTGATTTGTTAAATATTAATGAAGATGAACAGAAAGAAAAATTTGGCTTCTTGCTTGAAGCGCTTAAATTTGGTTGTCCGCCGCATGGTGGGTTGGCATTTGGTTTGGATCGCTTGATGATGTTGATGACTGGAGCGAAATCCATACGGGATGTCATCGCTTTTCCAAAAACCCAGACAGCGAGTTGTCCATTAACGCGTGCGCCAAGTCCAGTTTCCGAACAACAATTAAAAGAGTTATCATTACAGATTCGAAAAAAATAAAAACATTAGGCTATTATTAGGCCTAATAATTTATCATCTGTAGTTGCTGTAAAATCATATCTGATAATAAGGTTTTTTATCAGATATGATTGAATTCATTTGTTCTTGTCCTTGTTTACCATAAACTCTTTTTAATGACCTTTTTTGCTTTTTGCTCATTTTTATTTCACTAGATACAATCTCTGCAGATTTTTTCCACATTTGTGTATTGAATGTACTATTTTCAAGCGCTAATTTTTTAAAGTTCTTAGAAGGTTCGCCCTTAAACTGTGTTAGATTTGGGTCATCTTCAAGCAAAATTCCACATTCTTTTAATCCGTTATCAAGCTCTCCATTTATTAACATTAGCACAGCTTCTCTGGCTGTAGTTCCCCCAGAGGGTTTTAAAACAACCACATTAATATTATGATCAAAAATACAAAATGGTTTACTCGTATTAGGTCCTTCATAGCTAAGCTGAAAGCCAACATCTTCTCCTATAATAGAATTATAGTTATGTTCATTTTTTTCATTGCCATTAGCAAAGGTTATTTTCCCAAAACATAGGGTTTTACTTTTTTCTTTTTCATTAACAATAATTGCTTTTTGTGGAATAATTTTTTCTATGTGGAAATCATTCTTTGCAGATAATTTAATAGTTTTTTTGCTAGAATACAGACTATAAGCATTTGGGTGAGCATAAGGTTTATCTATTTCCAAAGTGTGCTGATGTATTAAAATATTAAATTTTATATTGCGGTATAATGACCCAATTTTTTGGGCGATCTTAATCAAGATACAAGCGGATATTCCTGAAACCATGGTATCGACAAGGCCTATTGTTTTATGCCCATTTTTTATTGCTAATATAATAGCTTCTTCTAAGCGTTGAATATGTTCTTTTCTGCTATATTCTGGCATTAACGGCTTTGTTAAAGTAGCGCCATCGTTCGTAAATAGGCTACTCCATGGATTTTTCTTAATTTCATACACGGCTTCATCCATTTCAAATTTATCCGTCGTTTCTTCGGAAAATTTAGGAATTTTTATTAATGAGATTTTCCCAGAATCCCTTTTTGATAAGATTGACTTAAAACGTAGGCTTTTCAGTAAATCAAGAACCAATCCGCCACCTCGTTCAGGTGTAATTAAAATACTGGCTCCATGATGATTATTAAATAATTGACGTATTGCTCTTCTATTACTCATTATCTGTTTTGAATAAACAGAACCCTGCCCCATAAAATATTCCGAATCCTTGCCGCATAAAGAGCTTTGAAGTGAAATTCTCATGTTTACATCAGAAATTTCAATATTTTTCGCATACTCGGTAAATTTAATGAATAAATCTCTGCTTATTGCAAATTTATTCAGCGTAAGTATTTTTACGTGCTTGGGTGTAAGCTCAAAATGGGGTGAATACACTTGGTATAAATTAGAGAGTATATAATTTTGGTTTTCAATCTGCCGCGATGTGTTTTCAACCTCGAATAACACGCGTTTATTGAGAATACCTCGATGTGTATTTTGAAGCAATTTAAGTGCTGTTGAATGTGAAGAATCTTTTAATGCAGATAATGCCGGTAAAACTTTTTTAGGGCTAATATGGTATTCTTTTTTATATTTATTTGAATAAATAAGTCTAGAACATATTCCATTATAAACGAGTAAGTCTTTTATAGTACGACTATAGTTATTGTTTATTTCTCCTACACCCTTGATTTTACTTATTGGCTCCGGTTTTAGATCATTTTTTGCATAACGATACAGAAATAATTCTATATTAGAAGGAATCCAACAGGGATTTTTTTTAAAAAAATTGTCTAAATTACTTAGAATTTCTTTTTCTTTATCGTCATAAAAACCATACCTAATTTCTTCTGTTTTATATTTATTAGCTATATAATGTATTTGTGCATATATTAAAAGTAATTTAGAATGATCGATAAAATGTTCAGTTCCTTCGATAGTAGAAGGATTTCCTATATAGTCTTTTTGTAATTGTTCTAATTGAGTAAAAGAAGTTCCATGAGAGAAATTATAAAAAAGGTCGCCTAATAAAAACGGGTTAAATATGACTTCTATGGCCTTGGTTTTTTTTCGCTTACGTAATGTTATTTGTAGATCTTCCTTAAATCTTTTATAATATCCTGCACAAGGATGAGAATGTCCTGTAATCATACGGATTTCTTCTGCTGGACTTTGTCTTTGCGAGCCAATCAAAATTTCAACAGTAGGAGGGTTTTTTGCATTTTCTTGTAGAGACTTCTGTGCTTCTTGCGACAAGTTTTCAAGAAAGGCTTTATATTTAGCACTTTGACAAGCGCTATCAAGACAGCCATCAAAATCAATACTATAGATTAAAATCATAAAAAGCCTTTTTAAAATTATTATAAAAGTCATTAGGTTAACAATTAATTCTATTAAGCTAAAAAAAGAATTACAAGTCGTAGGTCATCTGTTACGACTTTTTCATTACCAATCAGTCATAAATTTTCGATGCACAGGCGATTCCCCTAAACAGAGCGCTTTAAACAAAATGGGGTTTTTTTCTAAAAATGGATTAAAGATCAAAATTTGACATTTAAAGCTAATTTAGCTTACGCTTTTAAGGTTATTAAGAATAGTACGGGGATATTTGTGTTGTTTAAATTTATTAATGGTTTGATTTATATTTTTTTGCCTTAGGGCGTTGGTGTTTATTTCAATCGTAACGTTAAAAAGATAATGCTTACGCGCAGCCGATTGCTTATTCAAGATTTTGGTTTTGACGTCTTCGTGGCTTACTAGGCTTAGTTACTGCAGTTTTATTGCATACGGTTATGGGTCAGCCTATTTTTTTGGATAATTATTAAATTTATGTCAGATTTTACTACGGCAAATTTTAGCAAAGCGATTAGTGGTGATTACCGTATTCCAATTAAAGCGATCTTTTTGGAGGCTTGGTATCGCGTAAAGGGAATGAAGGCTGCTTTTTGGCTAGGTTTTCTTTACTTCATATTAGCGATGGCGGCAGCTTGCCTGGTACTAGGTTTAGTATTGGCCTTATATGATGTGTTTATATTGTCATTGGCAAGTATCCATAATGCAGGCTTTTTGTATAATTTAAAGCTAGGGCTTAAATTTATTGTGGTTGCTATCGTTGAAGTGTTACGTTTTTTATTCACCGCTTCTTTAGCCTATATGGCTTTACAGCATTTACGTCAGCAAGCTATTCATGGGAATATGGTATTTGCATTTCGTCATGCTTGGCGGCCATTGTTAATTATTGCATTGTTACTCTATATATTAAATAGCTTTATTATCTCAGGCACGAATATTCTTTTACATAGTGTATTATTTAAACAGCAGATTGTTTTCCTAGGATCAGGTTTCGGCAGCATTTTTTTACTACTTATTTTTTTTATCTGTTTCTCTCTATATTTCTACCTTTCGATTCTTGTCTATATGACGGTATTGCTTATCTTAGATCAAAAACTAATCTGGAAAGAAAGTTTAAGTTTGGCCTTTCTGTCCGTCAATAAACATTTTTTTAAAAATATTGCTTTGATTATTGTAACCAGTTTAGTATTTGGGCTTTTAGCGTTGATGACCTTAGGTATTGGTATAATTTGGCTATTGCCCATGACGTCCTTAGTGACAGCCATCCAATATAATCAAATTTTTTGTGAAGGAGATTTATAGTTAGGCACAGCATGGAATTTTTGGCAAATATAAGAAGAGAGTATTATGGCAGGACATAGTAAATGGGCAAATATTCAGCATCGGAAAAATAAACAAGATGCGAAACGCGGTAAATTATTTACCAAACTGATCCGTGAAATCACCGTGGCTGCTAGAATGGGAGGCGCTGATTTAAATAGTAATCCACGTTTACGTTTGGCAGTGGATAAGGCCTTATCGGCTAATATGACCCGAGATACCATTGATCGTGCTACCAAACGCGGTGCGGGCGGCTTAGATGGTGCGCAAATGGAAGAAATTCGTTATGAAGGTTATGGGCCTAAAGGCGTTGCTGTTTTAGTTGATACCCTAACCGATAATCGCAATCGCACCGTCGCTGAAGTACGTCATGCATTTAGCAAATCTGGCGGTAATTTGGGTACGTCGGGATCAGTTGCTTATTTATTTAGTAAAAAAGGGGTGATCACTTTCCCACCCGGTTCCGAAGAAGAACGTATTTTGGAGATTGCTTTAGAAGCAGGTGCCGAAGACGCTATCACTTATCCTGATAATAGTATTGATATTTGGGTTGCAGAAAGCCAATTACCAGGCTTAACTAAACTTTTTCAAGAAAAAAAATTAAATTTTGCGAATAGTGAAGTGACTTGGTTGGCGAGTATGAAAGTTGATCTGAATGCTGAGGATCAAGAAAAACTGGAACACTTAATTGATATGCTAGAAGATTTAGACGATGTGCAAAATGTCTATACCAATCAAGCTTAATGCTGAATCAAAGCCATAACGTTCCTAAAAGCGTCATTATTTTAGGTATTGATCCGGGTTCTTGTATTACCGGTTATGGTATTATTCAAATTGCAGGTTCACAATTAAACTATCTCGGTAGCGGTTGCATTAAAATTGCGAGTATTGCCTTTTCTGAACGACTGGAAAAAATATTTACTGGCTTACAAAGTATCGTTGCTCAATATAAACCGAATGAAGTGGCTGTAGAACAAGTATTTATGCATATTAATCCGAATGCTGCACTAAAATTAGGTCAAGCCAGAGGGGCCGCGTTAACAGCCGCCGCAGTGGCTAAACTCATGGTCAGTGAGTATTCTGCCCGACAGGTTAAACAATCGGTGGTGGGGTACGGGGCTGCAAGTAAACAACAAGTACAACATATGGTACGCTTGTTATTAAATCTGGATCGCTCACCCCAAGCGGATGCCGCCGATGCATTGGCGATTGCGATTTGTCATGCGCAAGCGCGGGAAACGGGAGAGCGAGGACTTCAACAAGGATTTCGCCGAGGAAGAAGACGATGATCAATCGATTGCGCGGCATACTGATTGAAAAACAGCCACCGTATTTATTAGTTGAAGTGGCCGATGCGTTTACCTATGAAGTGCAAGCGTCCATGCATACTTTTTATCAATTGCCGGAATGTGGGGAAAAAGTTTTTTTATATACACAGTTTATTGTGCGTGAAGACGGCCATTTTTTGTATGGATTTAGCACAGCCGATGAGCGGGTATTATTTACGCAATTATTAAAAGTAAATGGTGTAGGGCCTAAAGTCGCTCTAGGTATTTTATCAAAAATAGAAACTTCAGAATTTATTCATTGTGTTGAACAACAAAATGTGACTGCTTTACAAGCAGTTCCGGGTATCGGAAAAAAAACCGCTGAACGCTTAATCATCGAAATGCGTGATCGCTTAAAAAGTTTATCCCATAACCAATCTACAGAATCCGATAAAAATATTATTCGATCATTACAACATGTCCAGCAGGATGCAATTTCTGCGTTAGTTGCCTTAGGCTATAAGGCTCAAGAAGCAAGTCGGGCGGTATTGCAGATTAAAGATACTTCCTCTTTAGAATCTTTAATCCGACAAGCTTTAAATAGTGTCGGTTGATTTTTTTCTAGCGGATAGGAATTAAAATGGATCTTAATATTGTAATCTCTAAATGGTTTGAGCTCGAACGTGCTGTTTCGGTCACGTGGTGTTTTAATTTTACCTTCGCCAAAATCATCTTCTAGACCCTTAGAGGAATAGCCATAACGACTATTTCCTAAATATGCTTTTAATCAAGATGTTCGTCTAGTTCAGTATCCATGACATTCTACAGTGACCTTAAGTGTTTGCTAAGCACAAATATATCTTTTTCATTTTTTATGGATTTGGCTAATTTATTGATTAATTTTGGGTCTAGGTTATTTCTTCTTGTCTCATTGCTTATTTCGAGTCACACTAGCAATTTTCTTCACTAGTCTTAGTTATAGTAATAAGCGCTTACACAATCTTTTTTATAGGTTCATTTTATTTTTTCAGGACTAAACCAAATTTCTGATCATATTTTCTTTGTGATCCAGCATTCTCATGGCGATGTTCGCTTAGATAATCTCTTTTTTCTAGTGAAAAGAATTTATGACTTTTCAATATTTGGCTACAATACTTACGATACCCTGCTGAAGATATCATTTGTTGTTGATAAGCACTTAAACCATCCTTTAATTCAACGTATTGTCCGTTTTCTATTAAATCTAAGAAGTCTGGGTTTTCTTTATTGTCCTGATAAATACTCTTAAACTCATCAAATAAACGATCCGCTATTTTGGGTTTTATTTTATTCCAAATGATATCGATCTCGTCTTTTAAAAGCTGTTCAAGCAAGGTTATAAAATAATGAAAACCTTCTTTTGTTTCAGGTTTAGAGAGTTTCTCTAGATAATTTTTTAGTTCTTCACGTATTATAATTGGAAGTTTTAATGTAGCGGTTTCTTTTGTAATAAAAAGCAGTTCAACATCAGGATGCACCCCGGATAGTTTTTCCATCAGTTTATTAAACGTGCCCGCTGTGCAAATCGGTCGATCTTCTTGCTTGTCATCAAGACCTCCAGCTGACAAATTATAGCCACGTTGAATTTCATACAATCCAATGATAAATTGTTTTTTTGCATCTTCCAGACTGCCTAAGCGAGTTTTATCGTCGTTTATCGCTAAGTAGAATAATGCCAATAATTGTTTTAGAGTTACTTTAGATTTAGAATCAGTAAAAATATAATTATCCTTTGTAATTCTTTCAATGCAATTTTTAGCGGCTTTATCTATCAGGGTATCTGATAAATTTGCAATATCTTTTTTTATGGTAGTAATAATTTCTTCGACTTTATTTTTCGGTAACTTGGCTTGATAACGATCCCATAATTTAGTAGCCGATGTCGATACGGAATGATGAATACTCGCAGTATGTGTGCTTTGTCCATCATTAAACTCTGCGCCATTGTCTAACAGCAAATTATTTATATATTGTTCTATCTCGGCTGGTGGATTTTCTAATAAAGCACCTCTTATTAATTCTTCAAAGACAGCTTGCGTTAATAAATGTGGGGGTATACGATCCCATATTATATCCCCTCCTCCCATTCTTAATGTGAGTAGAATATTATTTTGTGGCTGAATCAGACGCTCAAAATTTTCTGAAGTTAAAAGTCGGGCTCTATCAAACGCGATTAATGCACTGGAAAGACTAACAAGATTCCCGTGTTCTTTGATGACTTTAAAATACTCCTGCGTTAAAAGATGGGCTTCCCTAAGCGCAAATAATGCATTGACAAGGGAAGTAGGAGAATTGTGTTCCTTGACGGCATTAAAATTCTCCTGCGTTAAAAGATGAGCTTTCTTGAGCTCAGATAATGCATCGGCAAGATTAGAAGGAGAATTATGTTCCTTGACGGCATTAAAATTCTCTTTAGTTAGGAGCTTAGATTGGTGAAGTGTTTTTAGACATCTAGTTACTTTGCTAATTTCTGTGAAAGAAAAAATATCTTTATATACTTCATAAGATGCC
>Ga0075370_10001574_pt1 | contig 10031 bp, 9 predicted proteins | sample EndMethybrTD3035_FD_71398 | JGI IMG/M metagenome (GOLD analysis project Ga0075370, IMG submission 71398) | Populus endosphere microbial communities from Tennessee, USA - Endosphere MetaG P. TD hybrid TD303-5 | ecosystem: Host-associated > Plants > Roots > Endosphere | place: USA: Tennessee... | reverse complement strand
GTGGCAATGGCAGGCCGGGCGGCAGCGGCGCATCAGTCCTCATCGGTTCCTCCGCCGAGGTAGGTGGCCTGCACGCGCGGGTCATCCGCCAATTCGCTCGAGAGCTCCGATCACGGCTATGTGCTCGAGACCGGCGAAATCGCGCTGAGCGGCGCCTCGAGCGAATTGGCGGATGACCCGCGCGTGCAGGCCACCTACCTCGGCGGAGGAACCGATGAGGACTGATGCGCCGCTGCCGCCCGGCCTGCCATTGCCACCCCGCGAACGCACGCTGCCGGCGCTGCTGCAGCGCGCGGCCGAGCGCTTCGGCGACCGGCCCCTGGTCACGCTTGGCGGTGCGTCGTGGTCGCATCGCGAAGCCGCAGGTGTCGCCGCGCGGCGCGCTGCGGCGCTGCGCGCGGCCGGTGTCGCACGCGGCGAGCGCGTTGCGCTGATGTGCGGCAACCGCATCGAGTTCCTCGAGGCCTTCGTCGGCTGCGGCTGGCTCGGCGCGGTGTTGGTGCCGATCAACACCGCGGCGATGGGACCGCAGATCGAATACTTCCTCGCCGACAGTGGCGCGCGCCTGCTCGTCGTCGAAGCCGGTTTCATCGAACGGCTGGGCACCGCGGACCTGTCGCGCACCGCGCTGCAGATGATCTGGGTGGTGGGCCTGGACGATGTGGTGCAGGGGGAAACGACACTCGGCGGCGTGCCGTGCGTGGCCTGGTCGGCGTCGCGCGAGGCGGCCGAGCCTGCCGACGTGCGGCCCGGCGATGTGCTCACGATCCTCTACACCTCGGGCACCACCGGCCCGGCCAAGGGCGTGCTGTGCCCGCATGCGCAGTACCACTGGTGGGGCGTCAACACTGCGCGTGTGCTCGGCGTGGGCGAGACCGACGTGCTGTGCAGCACGCTGCCGCTGTTCCACATCAACGCGCTGAACACCTTCGCGCAGGCCGCGCTGACCGGCTGCCGCGTGGTGTTCGAGGCGCGCTTCTCGGCGTCGCGGTTCTGGCCTGCGATGCAGGCGGCCGAAGCGACGGTCGTCTATCTGCTCGGCGCGATGGTGCCCATCCTGCTCGCGCAAGCGGCCGGCAGCGGCGAGCGCGCGCACCGCGTGCGCATCGGCCTCGGGCCCGGCGTGCCCGCCGCGGCCGGCGAGGCCTTCGAGGCGCGCACCGGCGTGCCGCTGCTCGAGGGCTACGGCTCGACCGAGACGAACTTCGTGATCGCGAACGCGGCGGATGGGTCACACCGTGGCGCGATGGGCCGGCTGCTGCCAGGCTTCGATGCCCGCGTCGTCGACGAGCACGACGTCGAACTCCCGGCCGGCGAGGCCGGCGAACTGCTGCTGCGCGCCGACGAGCCGTTCGCGTTCGCGAGCGGCTATTTCGGCATGCCCGACAAGACGCTGGAAGCGTGGCGCAATCTCTGGTTCCACACCGGCGACCGTGTCGTGCGCGAGGCCGACGGCGCATTCCGCTTCGTCGACCGCATCAAGGACGCGATCCGCCGGCGCGGCGAGAACATCTCGTCGTTCGAGGTCGAGCAGGTGTTGCAAAGCCATGCGGCGGTGGCGAGCGTCGCGGTCTACCCGGTGCGTTCCGAACTCGCTGAAGACGAGGTGATGGCCGCGCTGGTGCTGCATGCCGGACAGCGCGTCGAGCCGGCGGAGCTCGCGCGCTTCTGCGAAACGCGGCTGCCGTACTTCGCGATCCCGCGCTACATCGAGCTGATGGACGAGCTGCCGCGCACCGAGAACGGCAAGGTGCAGAAGTACAAGCTGCGCGAGCGCGGCGTCACGGCGGCGACCTGGCAGCGGCCGGGCGCGGCCGGCGCGTCACGCAACGGAGCGAGATCATGAGTGGATTGCAAGGCCGGCATGCGTTGGTGACGGGCGGGGCGCGCGGCATCGGCGCGGCGATCGCGCGGGTGCTGGCCGCGCAAGGCGCGACGCTGACGCTGCTCGGACGCTCGCGCGACGCGCTGCAGCGGCTCGCCGGCGACCTTTCGGGCGGCCCGCACGGCATCGTCGTGGCCGACGTCGCCGATGCGGCCCAGGTGCAGGCCGCCTTTGACGAAGCGCGCACGGCGCGCGGGCCGATCACGGTCCTCGTCAACAACGCCGGGCAGGCCGAGAGCGCGCCGTTCGCGAAGACGTCGGCGGCGCTGTGGCAGCGCATGCTCGACGTGAACCTGACCGGCAGCTTCGTGTGCGCGCAGGCCGCGCTGCCTGACATGCTGAAAGCCGGGCACGGCCGCATCGTCAACATCGCGAGCACGGCCGGGCAGAAGGGCTATGCGTACGTCAGCGCGTACGTGGCGGCCAAGCACGGCGTGATCGGGCTGACGCGCTCGCTCGCGCTCGAGCTCGCGACCAAGGGCATCACCGTGAACGCGGTGTGCCCCGGCTATACCGAGACCGACATCCTGCGCGACAGCATCGCGAACGTGGTGGCCAAGACCGGCCGCAGCGAAGAGCAGGCGCGCGCCGAGTTCGCCGCCGGCAACCCGCAGCGGCAAATCGTGCAGCCCGAGCAGGTGGCCGATGTGGTGCGCTGGTTGTGCGGCGATGCGGCGGGTGCGATCACCGGGCAGTCGATTTCGGTGTCCGGCGGGGAGGTGATGACATGACACGCGGTGACGCATCGCACGAGCTGCTGAGGGATGCGCAGGAGCTGGGCCTCGAGGCGCGCGCCGGCAGCGACGACCATGCGAAGCTGAAGCTCTGGCTGCGCATGCTCTCGTGCACGACGCAGGTCGAGGCCGAAGTGCGGCGCCGCCTGCGCGCGCGCTTCGACACCACGCTGGCCCGCTTCGACTACATGGCCCAGCTCCATCGTCACCGCGACGGCCTGAAGATGCGCGACCTGTCGCGCTACCTGATGGTGACCGGCGGCAACGTGACCGGCCTGACCGATGATCTCGAGCGTGACGGGCTGGTCGCGCGCGAGGGCAGCCCGACCGACCGGCGCGCGTGGATCGTGCGGCTCACCGCGAAAGGGCGGCGCAGCTTCGAGGCGATGGCGCGCGAGCACGAGGAGTGGATTCTCGAGCTGTTCGCCGGGCTCAACGATGCGGTCGTGAAGCAGCTGTACGGCGAGCTCGGCAAGCTGCGTGTGCACGTGCTGCGCAGCGAGCGCCTGGCGGGTGGTGTCACGGGAGCGAAGCCATGAGCAGCGCCGATACGGCCGAGTTCCGGCGCGAGCGCCGGATCCGCTTTTCGGACTGCGACCCGGCCGGCATCGTTTTCTACCCGCAGTATTTCGTGATGCTCAACGGCCTGGTCGAAGACTGGGTCGACGACGGACTGGCCATTGGCTACCGCCGGCTCGTGATCGAGCGGCGCATCGGGTTGCCGACGGTGCGCCTGGAGGCTGATTTCCGCGCCGTCAGCCACATGGGCGACCGCGTGGTGCTGGCGCTCGCGGTCGAGCGGCTCGGCGGCCGTTCGCTCACGCTGAGGCTGCGCTGCCTGGGCGCCGAAGGCGAGACGCGCATGGAGGTGCGGCAGGTGCTGGTGACCACCTCGCTCGCCACGCACCGCGCGATCGACATTCCACCGGACCTGCGGCAGGCGATCGCCCGCGGTTCGGGTATCGTGCAGTGACGCCGCCGCCGGGCCGCCGCTTCTTGTTCAACTGTTGGGACGCTTGACCATGTCTACCTCCGCCAAAGCCAGTTTCCGTTGGGACGACCCGCTGCTGCTCGACAAGCAGCTCGACGACGACGAGCGCCAGGTGCGCGATGCGGCCCACGCCTATTGCCAGGAGCGGCTCGCGCCGCGTGTGCTCGAAGCCTTCCGCCACGAGAAGACCGACCCGGCGATCTTTCAGGAGATGGGCGAGCTCGGGCTGCTCGGCGCGACGATTCCGGAGCAGTACGGGGGCGCCGGGCTGAACTACGTCTGCTACGGCCTCGTGGCGCGCGAGGTCGAGCGCGTGGATTCCGGCTACCGCTCGATGATGAGCGTGCAGAGCTCGCTCGTGATGGTGCCGATCAACGAGTTCGGCACCGAGGCGCAGAAGCAGAAGTACTTGCCGAAGCTCGCGAAGGGCGAGTGGATCGGCTGCTTCGGCCTGACCGAGCCGAACCACGGCTCCGACCCCGGCAGCATGATCACGCGCGCGCGCAAGGTGAAGGGCGGGTACAGCCTCACCGGCAGCAAGATGTGGATCACCAACAGCCCGATCGCCGATGTGTTCGTCGTCTGGGCGAAGGACGACGAAGGCGCGATCCGCGGCTTCATCCTCGACAAGGGCGCGAAGGGTCTGAGCGCGCCGGCGGTGCACGGCAAGGTGGGGCTGCGCGCCTCGATCACGGGCGAGATCGTGATGGACGAAGTGTTCTGCCCCGAGGAGAACGCGTTCCCCGAGGTGCGCGGCCTGAAGGGCCCGTTCACCTGCCTGAACAGCGCACGCTACGGCATCGCCTGGGGCGCGCTCGGCGCGGCCGAGGACTGCTGGCACCGCGCGCGCCAGTACGTGCTGGACCGCAAGCAGTTCGACAAGCCGCTCGCCGCGAACCAGCTGATCCAGAAGAAGCTCGCCGACATGCAGACCGAGATCACGCTGGGCCTGCAGGGCTGCCTGCGCCTCGGGCGCATGAAGGACGAAGGCACGGCCGCGGTCGAGATCACGTCGATCATGAAGCGCAACTCGTGCGGCAAGAGCCTGGACATCGCACGCGTCGCGCGCGACATGCTGGGCGGCAACGGCATCAGCGACGAGTTCGGTGTCGCGCGGCATCTGGTGAACCTCGAGGTGGTGAACACCTACGAGGGCACGCACGACGTGCATGCGCTGATCCTGGGGCGGGCGATGACGGGGATTTCGGCGTTCTGAGGACGGGCGACAAGCTCAGTGCGAACGGATTGTGTGGTTGTCTCTACTCCGTTCGGGCTGAGCCTGTCGAAGCCCTGGTGCCACGCGCGCACGGTGGCGAGTCCGCGCGACAACCTGATCGAGTCGGCGAAGGGTTGAGCGAAGCGAGCCGGCGCGATCCGTAGAATGCGCGCCTTTCGCCGTCGAACTCCCGATGTTCAAGAACGCTCTCGTCTACCGCATCGATCAGTGGGATGTGCCCGCGATCGCCGACATCGAATCCCGTCTCGATGGCGCACGCTTCATCGAGTGCGGCGCCAGCGAGCCCGAATCGATCGGCTTCGTCGAGCCCCGCAACGAGAAGCATGGCGCGCTGGCCGAGCAGGTGGCCGGCCAGCTCATTTTCAGAGTCTGCGCCGAGACCAAGGCGGTTCCGGCCGCCGTCGTGAAGGCGGAGCTGCAGCGCCGGCTCGATGCCGCCGAGGCCGAGACCGGGCGGCGCCCCAAGGGCAAGCGTGCCAAGGAGCTGAAGGAGGAGATCGTGCGCGAGCTGCTGCCGCGCGCGTTTCCGAAGCGCGGTCACACGGCAGTGTGGCTGTCTCCGAAGGCGGGGCTGATGGTCATCGGCGCGGCGAGCGCCAAGAAGGCCGACCGTGTGGTGTCGCAGCTCGTCGAACTGCTGGGCGGGGGCCTGCGCGTGCTGCCGATGCAGACGCAGCTGTCGGCCGCCACCGCGATGTCGACCTGGCTGGCCGACCAGGAGCCGCCGCCGCGCTTCACGATCGACCGCGAGTGCGAGCTGAAGCAACCCGACAGCGAGAAGTCGACCGTGCGCTACGCGCGCCACACGCTCGAGATCGACGAGATCGGCGCGCACATCCAGCAGGGCAAGCTGCCGACGCAGCTCGCGCTCACCTGGAACGGCCGCGTCTCGTTCGTGCTCACCGAGCAGAGCGCGTTGAAGAAGATCAAGCTGCTCGACGTGGTGCTCGAGGGCCAGAACACAGGCGACGGCGACAACGGCTTCGATGCCGACGTCGCGATCATGACCGGCGAGCTCGGCCCGCTGATCGCCGATCTGGTCGAGGCGCTGGGCGGCTGGCTCGATCCGACGCAGCCGCTGGCCGAACCCTCCGGACTCGGTGCCGAAGCAGCCGTCACGGCAGCCAACGACGCGCCGCCGTGGGCCGCATGATCGACGGCTCGCTGTAGCAGCGGGCCTTACGCCGCGACAGCACTTCTTGTCGGGCTGCGCAGCAGGCTCGCCAGCGCGCCGGCCAGCGCGAGCAAGGCCGCCAGCACGAGGCCCCCATGGGTCGCGCGATGCGAGGGCAGCCACGCGAACAAGAGGCCCATCAGCAGGCTGCCGAGCGTCTGCCCCGTGAGCCGCGCGACGCCCTGCGCCCCGCCGGCCGCGCCGCTGCGTTCCTTCGGCGCCGCGAGCAGCATGTTGCGGTTGTTCGGCGTCTGGAAGAAGCCGAAGCCGAGGCCCGCCAGGGCCGTGAAGGCTGCCAGCGGCAAGCGCGGATCGCCGTGCACCGGCCAGGCGGCGCACAGCAGCAGGCCCGCTGCGAGACACGCGCCGCCCGCGGCGCACAGCCATGCGGTCGGCACGCGCTCGGCCAGCCGGCCCGAGAGCGGCGCGGCCAGCATCGTCGCGAGCGGCCACGGCATCATCAGCAGACCCGTGGTCACGGCGCTCTGGCCCAGCTCGTGGTGGATGTAGAACGGCAACGCCACGGAGCTGGCCATCTGACCCGCGAAACAGCACACGGAGGCGATCACCGACATGCGGAACGAATGCCCGCGCAGCAGGTCGAGCGGGATCAGCGGCGCCGCCTGCGGCATCTCGCGGCGAACCAGCAGCACCAGGCAGACGGCAGACATCGCCAACAGCGCGCCGCCCTCCAGCGGTTGCGACGCCAGTGCATCGGCGCCGAGCACGAATGCCGCGAAGAGGCCGGCATTGAGGGCGATGCTCCAGAGGTCGATGCGGCGTGCCGAGAGCGGCGTGCGCGGCAGCCCGGCGCACGCCGCCAGTACCAGAGCGCCCACCGGCAGGTTGACCGCGAAGAGCCACGGCCAGCTCGCGATGGACAGGATGCCTGCGCCCACCGCTGGCCCTGCCGCGGACGCCCCGGCGACCACCAGCGCGTTCCACGCGATCGCCTGGCCGACCAGCCGGCGCGGATAGATGAAGCGCAGCAGCGCCAGCCCGAGCGGCATCACTGCCGCGCTGCCCAGGCCTTGCAGGCAGCGCGCGGCCACCAGCCACGGCAGCGACGGCGCCAGCGCGCACAGCGCCGACGCCGCGGTGAACAGCGCGACGCCAAAGGCGAACACGCGCCGGTAGCCGAGGCGCTCGCCGATGACGGAGGCGGGCAGCAGGAACATCACCACGAAGAGCTGGTAGGCGGTGACGATCCACACCGCATCGGCCGGCGCGGCATGCAGCGCTTGCGCGAGGCTCGGCAGCGCGACGTTGGCGATCGCGCCGTCGAGCACGACCAGCACGATCGTGCCGAGGATTGCGGCGACCGCCACGTAGCGGCGCGGCAAGGGCAGGCCGTCGGGTTCGGAGGAGGGGTCAGGGCGGGGCGTCGATGAAGGCATGGCAGAGGGGGCGAGGAAGGCGCTCGATCGCGCCAGGTCAGCATAGGCGGCCGACCCCGGCGCACCAAGAGCGCGGCATGCAGCTTGTTCCTGCACGCCGCGCCGGTCGGACGCGCGGCGCGCGGCCGTGCTAGCTTTCGCGCATGCCTGCCGATGCCGACCTCAATTTGCTCACCGCACTCGATGCGCTACTGTCCGAGGGCAGCGTGGCCCGCGCTGCCCAACGGCTGGACCTGAGCGAATCGGCGATGAGCCGCACGCTGACGCGCCTGCGCGAAGCCACCGGAGATCAGCTGCTCGTGCGCGCGGGCCGTGCGATGGTGCCCACGCCACATGCGCTGGGCTTGCGCGATCGCGTCCGTGAGCTGGCGCACGAGGCGCGTGCGGTGCTGCAGCCGGCCGGCGCCCGCTGGGACCTGCGCACGCTGCAGCGCACGTTCACCGTGCGCGCCAACGAGGGATTCATCGAGGCCTTCGCTGCACAGCTGGTGGCGCGTGCCGCGCTCGAGGCGCCTGGCGTGCGCCTGCGCTTCGCGTCCAAGCCCGACAAGGACGTGCGGCCGCTGCGCGAGGGATTGATCGATCTGGACGTGGGCGTGCTCGGCGAGTCGGGTCCCGAGGTGCGAGTGCAGACGCTCTACCGCGATCGTTTCGTGGCGGTCGCACGCGAGGGCCATCCGCTGCTCGCCGAAGCCGGGATCAGCCCGCAGCGCTATGCGGCCTGCGGCCATGTCGTCACCTCGCGCAGCGGCCGGACGGCCGGCCCGGTGGACGACGCGCTCGCGGCGCACGGCCTGACGCGCAACGTGGCGGTGGTGGTGCCGAGCTTCCGCGCTGCCTTGTCGATCGCGGCGGCCACGGAGCTGCTGGCGCTGCTGCCCTCGTCGTATTTCGAGCCGATGCGCGCGCAAGGCGCGCTGCGCTCGTTCGAGGTGCCGGTGCCTGCCGAGCCGATCACCGTGTCGCAGATGTGGCATCCGCGGCTCGATCGCGATCCGGCGCACCGCTGGCTCCGCGCGCTGGTGCTGGAGGTGTGCCGGCCGCAGGCCTGAAGCGGCGATGCCGGGAGCTTGCGATACGATCCGTCGCCGCTCGCCCGCCACCGTTGTCAGTTCACATGCCATCCCATCTCGACGCCGCCCACGCGGACCCCGATCCGCACGCGCCGCACGCCGAGGTGCGCCATCCCGCGATCTTCCTGCCGTTGCTGAGCCCGTTCGGCATCAGCGGCGGCTATGTCAGCGTGACGCTCGCCTTCCTGCTCGGCCGCGCCGGACTGAGCACGATCGAGATCACGACCATCATCGCGGCCACGCTCTGGGTCCAGACCTGGAAGGTGCTGTGGGCGCCCATCGTCGACACCGCCGGCAACCCGAAGCTCTGGTACGGGCTGGGCGCGGCGGTGACCGGCGCCACGATCCTCGCGATGAGCCTGCTGCCCGCAACAGCGCGCGAGGTGCCGCTGATCACGCTGCTCGCGGTCGTGTCGTCCGCGGCATCCACGCTGGTCAGCATGTCGGCCGAGATCTTCCTCGCCCAATGCGTGCCGGCCGACATGCGCGGCCGCGCCAGCGGCTGGGCGCAGGCGGGCAACCTGGGCGGCAGCGGCGTCGGCGGCGGGCTCGGCCTGCTGCTCGCGGAGCACGTGCCGCACCCGTGGGTGTCGGGTGGCGTGCTGGGCGCGATCTGCCTTGCCTGCTGGGGCTTCGTGCTCTTCGTGCCGGCGGCGCACCGGGCCCGCTCGGGGGCCTCGTATCTGCACGAGCTCAAGGGCGTCGCGCGCGACGTCTGGGAGGTGGCCCGCTCGCGCGCCGGCTACCTGGCGATCATCCTGATGGTGCTGCCGATCGCCTCCGGCGGCGTGCCGTGGTCGGCGATCGCGGGCGAATGGCGAGCCGATGCCGACCTCGTCGCGCTGGTCAACGGCGTGATCGGCGGCCTGGCGTCGGCAGCGGGTGCGCTGTTGGGCGGCTATGTGTGCGACCGCATGAGCCCCGGCCGCGCGTACTGCGTGTTCGGCCTGATCGCCGGCGGCATCGCCGTCGTGATGGCCTGGTGGGCGCGCTCGCCGTCGGCGTTCGTCGTGTTCACGCTGGGCTATGCGGCTGCAGTCGGCTGCGGTTATGCGGCCTATTCGGCGATCGTGCTGCAGGCTATCGGCCGCCGCTCGGCTGCCACCAACTTCAACCTGATGGCCGCGCTGTCCAACGTGCCGATCGCGGTGATGACCAGCTTCGACGGCTGGGTTCATGACCGCTTCGGCACCACCGCGATGCTGTACGGCGAGCTGGTGATGCCTGCGGCCACGATCGCGGCGTTCGTGCTGTTCGTGATCGCCACGGCGCCCGGACGGTCGACCCCGCGGCGGCTTGCGGGCTGAAGACCAACCTGCAGTCCGCGGGGAGGCCAAGCTCGGTCCAGAGCTGCGCGAAGCTGTGCGTTGAACCGAATCGGCGTGCGGCGGCATACACCGGCGAGGGCCCGATGACCGGGTGCCGACCAGGAGCCGAACGATGAATGCACGACGCACTTTGATGATCTTCTTCTCCGCGCTGCTGAGCGCTTCGATCGCTCTCGCTGCCGGTGGCGGCGGCGGTGGTGGCGGAGGAGGCG
>Ga0075370_10001573_pt1 | contig 10033 bp, 9 predicted proteins | sample EndMethybrTD3035_FD_71398 | JGI IMG/M metagenome (GOLD analysis project Ga0075370, IMG submission 71398) | Populus endosphere microbial communities from Tennessee, USA - Endosphere MetaG P. TD hybrid TD303-5 | ecosystem: Host-associated > Plants > Roots > Endosphere | place: USA: Tennessee... | reverse complement strand
CTTGGGAGCGGCGCTGGATGCATCACGCTCGCGCTTGTTTCGGTACCTTTAGGCTTCGAAGATAGTGTCCCTCTATACGTGGCGGCTGGGGCAATGTTTCTCAGCGCTCAGCTTTTCATTGTACGGTGGATGTTCGGGACCGGAATGAAATCCACTAAGGACTTAGGCTTCGGTTCGAACCGGCAAGCGCTGAAATATGGGCTATTGATGAAGGGCCTGGATTGGCGCCTTTCAGCTGTCGCAGCGTATGGTCTCGTTGCTTCGATTATTCTTGCCTTCGTAGGAATGGGGCAAGTGGTGTCCGGCGCGATGCTACTCGCCATTACGACTTTCGCCGCAGTGACCCAAGCCATGCGCCTCAACCGCTTTTGGCCCGCCGACGTTCAGAGCTGACTGTCAGCTCCACCATATCCAGCCATCGTCACGCAGCATGAATATACGGTGGGTTTCGGGTGGTAGGTCGTTTCCCGGTAAAGACCGCTATGTCGGCGGCAGCCCCCGGCCTCCAGCATCAGGAATCAAAGTCTCCACTCTCGTCCGGACTCAGCAACTCGTGCAGCTTCATAGCCAGCATTCCCTTAGTGTACGGTTTTGCAAGGATCGCGGCTCTGTCCCCGTGGCCGCTGGTACCTAAGTCAGTGTCGCCCGGGTAGCCGGAGGTAAAAAGAATCCTCAGGCTCGGGCACATAGTTTTGGCCTTTCTTGCGAGATCGCCACCATTCATCCCGCCTGGCATCATAATGTCAGTGAATAGCAAATCGATGTGTTCTCGCCGTTTGATTATTGCCAGCGCATCCGGTCCGTTTACGGCCTCGATCACGATGTATCCGAGACTTCGCAGTTGCTTGCCGACATGGGTGCGGACCAAGTCGTCATCTTCAACGAGCAGCACGGTCTCGCTACGATGAGCAAATTGCCTGGGAGGGGCTGGGCCCTCGCGTTTTGTGGGTTCCTTTGCCCTGGGGAGAAAGACGGAAACGGTTGTTCCCTTGCCAACTTCGGAGTCGACTTCGACGAATCCTTCCGATTGTGCGGCGAAGCCGTAAACCATGCTCAGTCCCAGCCCGGTCCCGCGACCGACTTCCTTCGTGGTGAAGAAGGGTTCAAACATTTTCGCGATGACCTCGGGAGCCATACCCAAGCCGCTATCGCTCACCCGCACCACGACATATTCCTCGTGCAATGCGTTTGGATGGTTTCGTTGAGGCTCGGGTCCCAAGCACACGTTCTCACTTCGGATGACCAAGGTTCCACCCTCGGGCATGGCATCTCGAGCGTTGAGGCAAAGATTGAGGATCGCAGTTTCGGTCTGCCCCGGGTCAGCAAATACCGCCCAAAGGCTTGGATCCCGCTCCAGCGAGAAGTCGAGATTGGTGCCGAGAGTGCGACGGATCAGACCCTCCGCGTTGTCTAGCAAAGCGTTGAGGTCAAAGCTGTGAGGCGAAAGGGATTGCTGGCGAGCAAAGGTAAGCATCCGGCTCGTCAAGTCTGCCGCCCTTTCCGCCGCGTGCAAAATGACGCTGGCCAACTCCTCCTGATGGGGGTCTGTCAGCGCTTCGACCAAAGCCTCGCTGCTACCGACGATGACGGTGAGCAGATTATTGAAATCGTGTGCTATGCCGCCTGTTAACTGGCCGATGGCCTCAATACGCTGGGCATGCTGAAAGCGAGCCTCGAGCGCAAAATGCTCGGTCATGTCACGACCGACGCAATGGGTGATCTGATCATCTTCAATCCATGTCGCCGACCAAGAAATCGGCACCAGCGTTCCGTCTGGCCGAGGGTGGTGATTGACGATAGTATGTCGGAGTTTTCCGTTTGTCCTGATATCGTATTTCTCAAGGGATACGGCACGTTCTTCGGGTAGCATGAAATCTACAAAGCGGCGTCCCAGCAGCGCATCGCGTGACCAACCCATTATAGTTGCGCAATTTTCACTGACTTCAACAAAGTTACCCTCGGCATCAAGGGTACAGATAATGTCAGTCGAGGTCTCGATGATGCTGCGAAGACGGTTCTTTGCCGCGAGCGCTGCACTTTGAGCGGCCCTGGCAGCGGCTTCACTCGCCGCCCGGGCCTTCGAAGCTTCACGAAACACTTCGATAGCACTCGTCATCACGCCGATTTCGTCAGTGCGATGCCCAGTTATGCGCCCGGCGTCGAGATCCCCAGCAGCCATCCTGCCCATCGTTTCGGCCGTCATTGCCAACGGCTTCAACGCACGATTGACCAGGTACCAACGGCTGCCAACCAGCAGGGCAATTATGCCGATGCCGAAGAGCGCGAGGACCGGAATCGTCCATGCCAAAGTCCGATCGACGGTTCCGTCGACATCGTGCACGACCCACTTGCTCTTTTCGACCAAAGCCTCGATTTTTGCCCTCTGCGCCGAATAGAGTGGTGCCAGTGAATCACGACTAGCTTTCGCGGCGGGAATGTCCCCTCGTTCAATTGCAGGAACCAGTTTCTGGTCGACCTCTATCCAGAACTTCCGGCCATCAGCTACGGCTCCGTTTTCGAGTTCCGAACGTAAGCCGACGTCAAGATCGGACTTCCGCCAATAGGCGCTCCTTTGATCGAAATCGGCTTCGAGCTGTGAGAGTTTTTCCTTTCTGGCATTTAGCGAAGAAGGATCGTCAACCAGGAGACTGGCCTCGAGGTAAGCTTCAACGAGATATGCGGGCGGCGGTAAAATGTCAGCGGTCAAATCCCTGACCTGCTTGCTGCGATGATCCAATGCCCCCCCAATGCGGATTGTACCGATCAGGTAAGCCGCGATAACCATTACCACGGCCACCATCGCGATGAGGATGGCTCCGCCAATTTCTCCCTTGCGCTTGATGTCCACCTAAAACCCTCTAGTTCCCGCACTCCTGCTAACATTGAAACAGAAGCTCGGAAACGCCACGCTCGCGCAGCCCGACGCGGAGCCCAGCACCCCGTCTTGTGCAGCGCTATAAGTAGAGCCCCTAATGCCCGGCGTCGCACTATAACGACTTCGGTGCCTGCTCATTTTGAGCTTTTTTTCTCCGATGGTCCAAGAGGCCGAAAGCCAGGACCATATTTTGCTCTCGAAGGCTCGGATGAACGAACAGCCGGTTTCAGGCCATCGATATTTGACGGCGAACGGCGGGTATGTTGGCGGATATAGAATGCTGCTCGTGCGTCATAGTGCTGACTGGAAATCGAGATGCGAATGTTCGCATCGTCACGGGCATTTGTAAGGTTCGGCGGCACCGAAACCCGAGACGACCGTTTAAGTCCTATGTCGCATATCGGATTCGGAAGCATTCTCACGATGATCGGCGTGGCGACCGCTCGCCCGGCGGCGATCCTGATCGTTCCAGCCTATGCCTTGGGATGGGCCTATTTCGAGCCGTCAACATTCGATTGGCACGCGTTTGCCGTACTTGCAGCGTGGGCGATGACTTTTTTGATTCAGCGGGCTGCGCATCGTGACACCCAAGCGATCCATGCGAAAGTCGATGAACTGCTGCGTGAACATCCTGGCGCTCGCAGCGAGCTCGAGCATGTCGATGAGGACGAGCCCGAGGAAATCGAACGTCACCGCCGCAAGGAACAGGGCTGAGCATTATCGGTCGCGACGCCGGCGCGAGAGCGGTTAAACCGCTCGCAGCTATATCCCGCCACATGCGTTTTCTTTCCAAGCAGTTGCGATGATCGAACTGCGTTCGGAGAGCTGCCGATGCGTGTGATCCCGTCCATTCTTCCGTTTTGTGCGATGCTGGCGGCATGCGGCATGGATCCGACTGGTGGCGCACAGCGCAAAGATGATGGAACCAAACCTGCCGCCTCTCCGACGCCCGTGGTCGCTGCCGATCCGCTAGCTGCGCACGACCCCTCACAGGGCGTGCCTCTCGATCCTTCGCTTGCTGACGACCAGCCTAGGCCGCTGATGCAACTCCAGGTCGTCCTCGATCGGTTGGGCTTCACGCCCGGCGTGGTGGACGGCAAGGAAGGTCTTTCGACGCGAAATGCAATCGCCGGATTCCAGGAAGCGAGGAATCTGGAGGCGACTGGCGAGCTGGACGCGTCGACACGTCAGGCTCTAGCGGCTTGGAGCAATATTCCGGCCACGCGCGTTGTCACGATTCCTGCCGACTTTGCTGCAGGCCCGTTCATGGCCATTCCGGCCAAACCGGCTGAGCAGGCGAAGCTCCCTTGGCTAGGCTATCAGTCACTCGATGAAAAGCTGGCCGAGCGTTTTCACACCACACCCGAAACGCTGCGGATGTTGAACCCAGTCAATGCGGGCCCAGCGCCCTCAGGTTCGCCATTCGATGTCAAGCCGGCAACGACATTTCACGCGGGAGAACAAATCCGCGTCCCCAACATAGGCGGTGATCGGATCGACGATGGCGCCGTGGCAGAGGCGGGCTGGCGCAATACCTTGGCCATGCTCGGGGTTGGATCCACGCAGCCCCAGGCAGCTAAGATCGTCGTGAGCAAATCGAAGGGAACGCTGAAGGTTTATGACGGCGCTGAAAAGCTGGTGGGCGTATACACGGCGACGATGGGGTCACGTCACGATCCGCTTCCCCTTGGTAACTGGAAGGTGGTCGGCCTAGCGCGCAATCCTGACTTCGCGTTCGACCCGGATCTTTTCTGGGATGTCCCCGATAGCAATGCCAAGCAGCGACTACCGCCAGGACCGAACGGGCCCGTCGGAGTCGCGTGGATCGACCTCAACAAAGCGCATTATGGCATTCACGGCGCGCCTGAGCCGTCGACGATCGGCCGCGCTCAGAGCCATGGGTGCGTTCGGCTCACCAATTGGGATGTCGCTCGCCTGGCGCAGATGGTGAAGCCCGGCACGCAGGTCGTATTCGAGGCCTGACATGGGCAGAAGACTGGGCCGACTGACCAAGCTGGCTGCGATGGCGGTAACTATCCTTACGGCGCTTTTGCTGTCCTTGGTGACTGGGCTGAACCGACGGCCTGCATTGCCGTACGATCCGACGCCGACGCCAAGCAGCGGGCTGCTATCGGCGAGCTCCGGCAATTCAGTCCCTATCGGTCAAACTCCGAAAGCTCCGGCACTCATCATACCAGTAACTGGGGTTCGTCCGGACGAGCTCGTCGACACATATACCGAGGCGCGTGCCGGCGGAGTCCGTCATCACGATGCGATCGACATTCTGGCGCCGCGCGGCACGGCAGTCATTGCCGCTGCACCCGGCAAGGTCGAAAAGCTGTTCCTGTCAAAGGATGGCGGCAACACAGTATACCTTCGCTCGCTCGATCGGCGCCAGATTTACTACTATGCGCATCTGGATTCTTACGCGCCCGGGCTGGGCGAAGGCATGACACTGCGACAGGGCGATCCTATTGGCGCGGTAGGGTCGAGCGGAAATGCGGATCCTTCAGCGCCACATCTCCACTTTGCCGTTTGGATGACCACTCCTGAACGCACGTGGTGGGAAGAGGCTGTCGCGCTCAATCCCTATGCGCTGCTTAGATACCCACAACCTTCAGGGTTTGCGTCCGGCTCGTAGAAATGAACGGATAGTAGCTGACAGGAGCTGGGATCCACCTGCGGAACGACTGAAAATTCGGCGTACTCTGCTTCCGAATATGAACTCGAGCGGCAGATCCGACCAGGTTTGGTGATTCTCTGGTCGACACTTGAACTGCAGCTCCCGATAATAGCCGCCGTTCACGCACTCCCAACTGGGGTTTTCAGCGAGGTACCTGCACCCGTCGTCCGCACGCTTTGAGTAGTGCTGAAAGGCCATCCCCGCCCGAATTGGGGATTAGCGGCAGCTAACGACCTAATTCTAGTGGTCAAGCCGCACTAAAGGAACGCCCCAAAACTCGCCATTCATTGATAATGAGCGTTATCGCATGCAGACCATAAGCAGAATTCAATGTACGGCCCTACGGGGCAGCCCGCGCCTTCAGTATTCAAGCTTGGGATACCATTGGTCGCCCCGCCCCTCTGGCGTCAGATCAAGCACGGTCCATAAGGGTGCGAAGTCCGGGCCGCCGCGCGGGTCTTTCCCCTCATCCGCCATTTTGGCGGTCATCTCACCTTTCCAGAACAAACGTATCTTCGGGTTGCTGCCGTTGCCGTCTTTTTTGAATACGGCCAATACCGGATACTCCCAGCCGTTCTCTAGGTTTAGCCCGCCAAAATCGAGCGGATAGGTATCGTCAACAGTTTGGTGGAATTTAAGGGCGTGCCAGTCTCGTTCCCGTGCAAAAGCGACCTGCCGCTCGACGGTGCTACGGCCCAGAACTGCCACGGCGACTCTCTGCATCAGATCATTGGCATTAGCGGCGAGAGGCCCAAGCAGGTTGGTGCACATTGGGCAAGGACGCTCCCTGTCGGGGCCGTACATCCAGAAATAAGTGACTAGGGTGTCGCGACTGCCGAACAGGTCGGCCAGACCCACTTCGCTGCCGTTCATGTCCTTGAACCGGTAGTCCTTCTCAATGACTGGCCCGTCGGGAAGGGACCGCCGCCGTTTCGCCACGCTGTCGATATGCCTCTGGAGTTCGATCTCCTCTGCCAGGAGGTCCTGACGAGCCTTGGCATAGGCGGCGCTCTCACCCTGCCAGGGTGTGCGTTGTGCGGCCAGATTGGTGGCGGCTGTCTCCGTCATGCAGCTCATCTCCTCACCGAGCACAACGCGTAAACCCAGGATAAGGTTCGTCGCGCCAGCCGTTCGGCCACTCGCCTAGGGTCGCGTACGGAACGCCTAGTCCGCTATCCTCGATTTGAGGACATCGGCTCGTGTCCGCGTCCGACCATTACTGGGCTGTCGTGTGCGCTAATCGACGGATGCGGCTTCGAACACCTTGAGCTGAGCCTCGAACGCTCGTTTGAAAGCAGGGCGATCTTCCCCGCGAGCGACATAAGCGGCAAGGCTAGGGAACTCCGCTACGATCCCCGAATCGCGGAGCCAACGCAGGGTCTGCACCATCAGGATGTCGGCCGCGCTAAACTCGCCGTTGATCCATTCAGCTTCACCAAGGCGGTCTGAAAGGTCGCCGAGGCGGCTGCGGATCTTCTCGTCAATCATCGCCATGTGCTCGTCCCGCCAGCTCTTATCCTTCTCGAAGACGGTCGCTGCCCCTTGTTCCATTACGGGCGGCTCGACCGTGTTGAGTGCGGCGAACATCCAGGTGATGGCGCGGGCGCGGGCATTGGCATCCTTCGGCAAGAGTCCATCGTGCCGCTCGGCAATGTGGAGCAAGATCGCGCCGGATTCGAAGAGCGTCAGATCACCTTCCTCATAGGTCGGGATGCTACCGAACGGATTGCGCGCGCGGTGCGCCGGCATCTTAAGCTCTTTCATCGAGACGAGACGGACATCGTATGGCTGCCCTACTTCTTCAAGCGCCCAGCGCACGCGCATGTCGCGCGCCATGCCCGCACCTTCGTCGGGCGAGCATTCGAAAACGGTGATGGTCGGTTTCATTTCACTTTCTCCGAAGGCTCAACCGTGCTTTTAAAAAACCCATGGGCGCCGATGGCGTTCCATCTGCGCTCGGGCTCATTGGAAGCGTGAGCATTGGGGCGCAGTTGTGGAGCTGATGGTCCAAGGGGCATACATCGAGGCGCTCGAGATCGGCTGGCGCACCGCGAGACACCGTTTGCAGTCATGACTGGCATCTCCCGGCAGAGCCCATCATCCGAGTAATTGAACTGGGGCGTGCAGCTGACGAACGCGCATGCCCCCTCGAACGCCCGCTCTCCACCCTCGTTTGCCCAGGAGCCGACATTCCGGCAGCCACAACAAAGCCGACAGCCAGCTTGCCGCACCGGCATGGCAAGACGCCTTCAGTCTTCGAGCGCAAGTTCTTCTAGATCGCCGCGGTTCGGAAATTCCAGATCGTTTTCCGTGATCGGCTCCAGGATGCACTGGGCATAGGTGTCGGGATGCTCGGCCTTGAGGTCGAACCCGCTGAATTTAGCATCGACGATCTCATCAGCGCGGACGTAGATCGCAGCGGCAGCCAGATCCGCCGGGAAGAGACCAACGCCAGCGCAGTAATCTTCGAGCGCGGCCATCAGCGCCTGGCGCGTCAGGCCCTCCCTCGTCAAGCGAAGCTGCGTTGCTTCGTAGACGGCCCAACCATCCCCATTGCTCGACCGTCAATGAAATCGTGTTGAGCTTAGCGACGGCAGCGCGTCGCTCTTCGGGCGTCGAACGAAAGCCGGGGATGACAAAACGGTCTGACATCGGGCGCTCCTTCGCGACTCTGCGTGTGCCTCGCTTGTAGAACAGATATGGAACAAATCAAATGACGATGTGAGCCGCGAGCCATATGCTTGCCGGCATGCGAGTCGTCCGAGAGAAGTTGATCTTCCTTGCCCTGTCCGTGCTCGTGGGCTGGGCTGAGCGCGCGGCGAAGGGGCCGGCTCGACCCGACATTGGCGTACGATTGGCGCTCGCGGTCCTGTATTCCTGCGGCAAATCCCGGGATCGCCACAATTACGACCACTTCTGGAAGTGGCTCGCGGACCCAGGCATTGCCTACCACGAGGACCAGCGGAACTATATCCGCGGCACCTACGTCACGAGCTGCATCAAGGGTATAATAACGGACGTCGGCGCGCCGCACACCGCGGACTACTGGGAAGCCCTGGCAGCGGCAGCCGGGAGGCGTTCGTCAACACCCCGCGGACGCCAGCGTGAGGATGCCTGACCGTGGCACGCTATGTCGATGGGCTGCCGGTGGCGACCAACCTCTTCGAGGCGGCCGTCTGGCATAAGTCGGTGAAGGTCACCTGTCGGTGCGGACACTCGGTCACATTCAATCCTCACAGCTTATGGTGGCTGTTCGAACAAAGGGGCTGGGACATGCGGCTTCCTCAAGCGCGTCGCTATTTCCATTGCGACAAATGCCTCAGCGCAATGCGGGGGAAGGTTCGCCCGACAAAGATCGAGCCGGTCGCCGGGATGGCCGACGTGACGCTGTCGATGCCACCGGAGAGAGAATGGAAAGCCGCACTAAGCAGGTTCCGTTGAGTGAACGGAACCGTTCCCGGCGATTATTTCTCAGCGTTTAACATATGTTGGAGAGTCCTTCTGCGCACTGAATAATCTCAGCCCTATCGTTACTTAGTGGCGATGCGCCCCAACTGCTCCGCTGCCTCGTTACCCCTCTCGCTTCCCCTTCAGGCAGCGAGCACCTAGACGACCGGCAAAGAGATGCGCTTCCGGTCCGATATGCGATCCCTGACCGGGGGCGCATTTCCAGTGGCTCACAGTCTTGTCCGCGTGCGCTTGGCACGCAAAAAAGCCGCCAATGCTCTGACGCGTTGGCGACTTGGTATTGAAAGGCCCCGCCGGGACGAATCGGCGAGGCCTTACTGACTTATTGCGGATTAGATCGCGTAGCGCACGGTCGCTGTCTGTCTGCGGCGCATAGCCGCGCCGGCCATTCCGATGCCGAGGATCATCAGGCCCCAGGTTGCGGGCTCGGGAACCGCGCCGGTCTTATAGAGCGACACGCCTGAAACCGACCCGTTCTGGAAGCTGAAGCTGTCGAGGCTCTTGCCAGCATCGAAGCGATAGAACGCAGTGACACCGCCCGGGTTACCCGGAACGGGGCCCTGCCCGGCGCCATAGTGCACACCGATCCAGGTCAGCCCGTTGAGGAGCGTGTTGAAGTTGCCCGAATTGTCGAGTTTCTCGAGTACGTTGATCGTGCCGGTCAGCCCGATCAAGCCGAGCGCAGTGATCTCGTCGGCACTCGCGGAACCGCCCGCGCCGGACTGCAGCTGGTTGCCGTCATAATAGCCGGTGCAGGCTTGAGCGTTGGGTACGATGTCGTCCAGGCCCGAGACGGCGCAACTGGTGACGAGGTTTAAGGCCGCAGATGCCGGCGCAGCCATGCCAACGCTGCCGATGGTCGCAACGGCTGCCGCGAGGGCGAGCCTGATCTTGTGTCGCATTGGTACCTCCAAAAATATCGAGCTGTTTCCTCGTTACCGCCAAAAACCGCGAGGCAAGGTAACGAGCTGCCAACTCCAGCCATACCCCCGAGTTGCAGCGCATAG
>Ga0075370_10001570_pt1 | contig 10036 bp, 10 predicted proteins | sample EndMethybrTD3035_FD_71398 | JGI IMG/M metagenome (GOLD analysis project Ga0075370, IMG submission 71398) | Populus endosphere microbial communities from Tennessee, USA - Endosphere MetaG P. TD hybrid TD303-5 | ecosystem: Host-associated > Plants > Roots > Endosphere | place: USA: Tennessee... | reverse complement strand
GGAATCATCCGCCGCGCCACCGCCTGGCCGACGTGGAACACGCTGTCGACGTTGGTCTGCATCAGCATGCGCCAGTCGGAGGCGTCGTAGTCCTGGAAGGCCGCGCGGCGCTGCATGCCGGCGTTGTTGACGAGAACCTCGATCGGGCCGATGTCGCGCTCGATGGTCTCGACAGCGGTGTTCACCGAAGCCGCGTCGGTCACATCGAAGCCCAGCGCGTGGACCGTCAGCCCTTCGGCCCGCAACTGCTTCTGCGCATCGGCCAGGCGTGCGGCGTCGCGGCCGTTGAGCACGATGCTCGCGCCTGCCTGGCCAAGGCCGCGTGCTAGCGCGAGGCCGATGCCGGCCGAGGAGCCGGTCACGAGCGCGAGGCGCCCGTCGAGCCGGAACGTGCTTGCGTCGATCATTGCGGCAACGCCTCGAGTTCGGCAAACGCCTGTGCGGCGAGCGTCTGCGGCTCGAGACGGCAATCGAGCGTGATCGCGTGTTCGTCGGCGGTGGGCGGCTCGAGCGCGGCGAACTGGCTCGCCAGCAGCGAGGCCGGCATGTAGTGGCCCGAGCGCGCGGCCACGCGCGCGCCGAGCAGGTCGAAGTCGCCCTGCAGGTAGACGAAGCGCAGGTCGGGCGCACTCGCGCGCAGCGTGTCGCGATACGCGCGTTTCAGCGCCGAGCAGGAGGCGACCAGGCTGCGAGAGGCGGCATGCGCTGCGCCGAGCTGCGCAGCGATCGTCTGCAACCAGCCTTCGCGGTCGGCATCGGTGAGCGGCGTGCCGGCGGCCATCTTCGCGACATTGCTCGGTGGGTGCAGCGAATCGCCTTCGACGAACTCCGCTCCCAGTCGGCGAGCGAGCAGTGCGCCCACCGTGCTCTTGCCGCAGCCGCTGACGCCCATCACGATGACCTGCCAGGTGTTCACGGGCGAGGTCAGTTCAGACGCTTGCCGGATGCCGCGTCGAACAGATGGACGCTCGCCGCGTCGAGCTCGAGGTGCACGGTCTCGCCAGGCTTCGCCTCGGTGCGGCCGTGCAGCACGATCACGAACTGGGCATCGCCGATCTGAACCAGCATCTCGGTCTCCGCGCCGGTCGGCTCGACCACCACCACCTTTGCCGCAATGCCGCTTGCCGCAAGGCGCAGGTCGGTGGGGCGCACGCCGTACTGGACCGCCTGACCGTCGTTTCCGGCGGTAGACGCAGGCAACGGCCAGCGTGCGCCGACCGCCTCGACCTCGACACCTGTGCCGGAACGGCGAAGCTTGCCCGGCACGACGTTCATCGCCGGCGAGCCGATGAACTGCGCCACGAACAGGTTGCTCGGGTGGTCGAACAGTTCGAGCGGTGTGCCGATTTGTTCGATGATGCCGTCGTGCATCACGACGATGCGGTCGGCCATCGTCATCGCTTCGATCTGGTCGTGCGTGACGTAGACGGTGGTCGTTTTCAGCCGCTGGTGCAGCGCCTTGATCTCGGCGCGCATCGCGACGCGCAGCTTCGCGTCGAGGTTCGAGAGCGGCTCGTCGAACAGGAACACCTTCGGGTCGCGCACGATCGCGCGGCCCATCGCGACGCGCTGGCGTTGGCCGCCGGAGAGCTCGCGCGGGTGGCGGTCGAGCAACTGGTCGAGGTTCAGGATCTTCGCTGCCTTGGCGACGCGCTCGTCGGTCAGCTTCTGCTCTGCGTTGCGCAGGCGCAGGCTGAACGCCATGTTCTCGCGCACCGTCATGTGCGGGTAGAGCGCGTAGCTCTGGAACACCATCGCGATGTCGCGGTCCTTCGACTCGAGCTCGTTGACGACCTTGTTGTCGATCGTGATCTCGCCGCCGCTGATGTCTTCCAGGCCGGCGAGCATGCGCAGCAGCGTCGACTTGCCGCAGCCCGAGGGACCGACGAGCACGACGAACTCGCCGTCGGCGATGTCGAAGCTGATGCCGTGGATGACCTTGACCTTGCCGCCATAGGTCTTCTGGATGTTGCGGAAACCGACTGTGGCCATGTCGTTCTTCTTTCGTTCTCTCTTCAGCTCTTCACCGCGCCGGCCGTCAACCCGCCGACCATGTAGCGCTTGAATGCGTAGTAGATCGCCGCCGGCGGCAGCGCGTAGATGAGGCCGGTGGCCATCAACAGCTCCCACGGCGAATCGTCCGCAGCGAGGAAGTTGCCGAGCGCGACAGCGAGCGTCACGCTGCGGTCGTTGGAGAGCAGCAGGAATGCGTAGAGGTACTCGTTCCACGCGAGCAGCAAAGAGTAGGTGCCCACCGCGACGAGCGAGGGCACCATCAGCGGCAGGTAGACGAGGCGGAACAACTGCAGCGGCGAGGCGCCGTCCATGCGGGCGGCTTCGTCGAGCTCGTAGGGCAGCTTGTCGGAAGCCTGCTTCAGCACCCAGATGCAGTAGGGCGAGGCGATCGTCACCATCGCGAGGATCAGCGCCCACTGGTTGTTGAGCAGCCCGTAGTTGCCCATGGTCTTGTACATCGGCACCGCGAGGAATGCGGCCGGGATGAAGTACGTGAAGAGCGCGAGGTTCATCACCGTTCGCCCGCCGCGCACTTTCAGCCGGCTGATCGCGAATGCGGCGGAGGTCGCAACGAACAGCGTGATGGCGCCGACCGCCACCGCGATCAGCAGCGAGTTCCACAGCTGCAGCCAGAAGTGGTCGAGGTAGAAATGGCGCTGATGGAACACCGTTGCGAAGTTCTGCAGCGTCGGCTCCTTCGGCCACAACCGGCCCGATGTGGCGGAGTCTTTGGACGAGATCGCGAACAGGAACAGGTGATAGACCGGGATGATGGTCCACAGGAACACCGGTATCCCGATCAGCAGCAGCTTGGCCTCTGTCGTGACTGCTTTCCAGGTCTTTGCTTTCATTTCGAAAGCCTCTTCATCATGAAGTACACGAGCGGCAGCACGAGCGGCAGCGCGACGACGATCGATGCCATCGCGAGGTCGACCTGGTCGAGCCGGAGGTAGCGGATGCCCAGCGTGGCCAGCACGTGCGTCAGGTCAGCGGGCCCGCCGCCGGTCAACAGGTAGACGCTGTTGAAGTCGCCGAGCGTCCAGATCATCGAGAGGATCAGCGAGGTGATGTAGAGCCCCCGCATCGACGGCCAGGTGATGAAGCGGAACTTCTGCCAGCTGGTGGCACCGTCGACCGACGCAGCCTCGTACTGCTCGCTCGGGATCGCGAGCCGCCCGGCGATCAGGATCAGCGTCCAGAACGGCAGCGATTTCCACACGTGCATCAGCATCGAGAAACCGAGCGCGAGCGGCGGGTGATTCAGCCAGTTCGGCCCGTCGGCGCCGGTCAACTGGAAGATCAGCGAGTTGATCACGCCCCACTCGGGGTTGAGCATGAAGCGCACCGACAGGATGGTCGGGATCGACGGCAGCGCCCACGGCAAGATGAAGATCAGCGACAGCGCCTTGATCCACCAGCGCGTCTGGATGAAGAAGCCAGACAGCACCATCGCGATCACCATCTTGATGTTGATCGCGACGATGAGGAACACGAGCGTGTTGAGCACGCTGCGAAAGAAGATGGGGTCGTCGACGAGCTTCACGTAGCTCGCCGGATGGCGCGCGAGCCACAAGCCGTAGCCCACCGGGTACAGCACGAAGATGAGAAAGATCAGCAGATAGGGCAGCACGAGCATGCGGCCCCAGAACTGCCAGCGGTCGGGTCCCTTGCGCGCTTGCGGCGCAGCGCTCGGCTCAAGGGTTGCGGCAGCTGTCATGGCTCATTCCCGATGCATGCACCGTTCGGGCTGAGCTTGTCGAGGCCTGTCATGAGGTGAGACAGGGGCCTTCGACAGGCTCAGGACGAACGGGCACTAGTTCACTGCGAGGCGCCGGCAACCGCCTTGATGCGCGCGATCATCTCGTCGGTCGCCTTGTCGACCGGCACCTTCTCGTTGAGGATGCGGTTGGCAGCCTTGGCCCACACGTTCTCGTTGTTCAGCACGGTGAACTTGTAGTTCTTCGTGAATTCGAACGTGACGGTCCCGTTCATGAACTGGTTGTAGACCGACTGGCGGTGCGCATCCGCCTTCCAGAACGGGCTCTGCTGCGCGGCCTTCGTGACCGGGAACCAGCGGCCGAGCGAGCCTTCGACATACGGCGTGAGGTTCGCCTCGTCGAGCAGGAAGCTGACGAACTGCTTGGCCGCCGCCTTGTTCTTCGCGTCCTTGAAGATCACGCCCGTCTTGACGGCGGCGCGGTACACCATCTTGCTGCCGTCCGGCTTGTTCGGAAAGCCCGCGGTCGCGATCAGCTCGGTGTAGTTCTTCTTCGCCGTCGCGCGCTGCGCGTCGGTCAGCGTGGCGTTGTTCATGTCGTCGAGCCACTTCGCGGCGATCGAGATGGTCGCGTTGTGCGTCATCACGGTCGTCTTGTTGTGGAACGCGACGTTGTTGTCCGGGTCCTTCCAGCTCGTTGCCGACGGCGGCGCGCAGCCCTTCGAGTACACCGAGGTGTAGTCGCTCAGCGCGTTGATCAGGCCCTGGCGCACGGCCGGGTCGTCGACCAGCAGCTTGCCGCTGTCGTTGACGAGCTTGACGTTGTACGCGTCCATGAAGGTCAGGAACGAGTAGAACGAGTCGCTCGAGTCGACGCCCAGCGGCTGGCCGATGCCGAACGCGCGGTTGCCGGTCTTCTGGCGATAGGCGGGCTGCACCTTGTCGCACCAGAAGCTCCAGTAGTCCTTCCAGCCGGTCGGGATGTCCGACTCCTTGAACCCGGCGTCGGCGAGCATGTCCTTCCAGTACTGGATGTGCATGGTCTGCTGCTTGATCGGGAACGCGTAGTACGCGCGCGTCTTCGCCGCGTCGTTGTACAGGAAGGTCGTCTCGATCGTGTTCGGCGCAAAGCGCGCGCGGATCGGGTCGATCACGCTCGTGATGTCTTCGAGCTTGCCGTCGTAGGCCCACTTGGCGGTGACCTGGAAGTCATAGACGTCGGCATACGCCACGTCGGGCGGGCTGCCCGAGTCGAGCGCAGAGACGGTCTTCGGAATCATGTCCTGGACCGGGTACTGCGACAGCTCGATCTTGACCTTCGGGTGCTTGGCCTCGAACTTCTTGATCGCTGCGAACAGCGCCTCGTCTTCGGCCTTGTAGAAGCCCTTGACCCACCAGACGGTGAGCTTTTCCTGTGCCATCGCGGCCGTGCTGCCGAACAGTGCGGCCCCGGCGATCGACGCGGCCAAGAGTCTTGTGAAACGCATCGGTGTGTCTCCTGTGACGAGCGGTGTCTTGCTGGCGCCGCACAGGGGCAACCCGGCAGCGGCGCTATCGTATGATGATTGGAGATTCAAGGAGCCCGGACTTACCCGCAAGTCAGCGGCATTCGGGCACCGGCGTCAGGAGCGGCTTGCCCGTCATCTTCGCGTTCAGGTTCGCGAACGCGAGATCGGCCATCGCGCGCCGCGTCTGCGCCGTCGCGCTGCCGACGTGCGGCGTCAGCACCACGTTGTTCAGCGCCTTCAGCCGCGCGGGCACGCGCGGCTCGTCTTCGAAGACGTCGAGCCCGGCACTGCCGATCACGCCCTGTTCGAGCGCGTCGATCAGTGCGGCCTCGTCGATCACCGAGCCGCGCGCCACGTTGATCACGCTGCCTTGCGGACCGAGCGCCTTGAGCACCGACGCGTCGATCAGCTTGCGCGTGCCGGCGCCGCCCGGCGTGATGACGACCAGGAAGTCGGACTCGGCCGCGAGCGCCTGCGGCGTCGGGAAGAACTTGTAGGGCAGCTCCGACTTCTCGCTGCGCGCCGTGTACGCCACTTCCATGCGGAACGCGAGCGCGCGCTGAGCGATCGCCTGGCCGATGCGGCCCATGCCGACCAGCCCTAGCCGCGCGCCGGACATCTTGCGAGCAAGCGGCATCGGGCCAGTGCTCTCCCAGCGGCCGTCGCGAACGTAGCGATCCGCTTGCGGGATCGTGCGGGACACAGCAAGCATCAGCGCGAGCGCGAGGTCGGCGACGTCGTCGTTCAGCACGCCGGGCGTGTGGGTCACGACCACGCCGCGCGCCTTCGCGGCGGCCACGTCGACGCCGTCATACCCGACGCCCATCACCGAGATGATCTCGAGCGCCGGCAGCTTGGCGATCAGCGCTGCGTCGACCTTCGATTCGCCGCTCGCGGCGATCGCGCGGATGCGTGGCGCCACGGCGGCGAAGGCCTGCGGGTCGGTCTCGTGCAAGCGCTCGTGCAGCGAGTAGGCGGCCTTCAGCGGCTCGACCAGGAAGGGTGACAGCTTGGCGACTGCGAGGACTTCGATCGGGGTTGCAGACACGGGGGTTTTCTCCATGGATTCGGGGTTCTACCGCAGGCGCGGTCAATCGTATGACGATAATATGCCGCATCGATCGACCACTGTCCTGCGGGAAAGCCAGCACACCATGAGCGACAAGCCCAGAAAGAAGCCCCAAGACCTGCGCAGCCAGCAATGGTTCGGCCGACAAGACCGCGACGGCTTTGCCTACCGCAGCTGGGTCAAGGGCAAGGGCGTGCCGCATGACCAGTTCGACGGCCGCCCGGTGATCGGCATCTGCAACACCTTCAGCGAACTCACGCCGTGCAACTCGCACTTCAGGACGCTCGCCGAGCAGGTGAAGATCGGTGTCTACGAAGCGGGCGGCTTCCCGCTCGAGTTCCCGGTGATGTCGCTTGGCGAGACGCTGCTGCGCCCGACCGCCATGCTGTATCGCAACCTCGCGAGCATGGACGTGGAGGAGAGCATCCGCGGCAATCCGGTGGACGGCGTCGTGCTGCTGATGGGCTGCGACAAGACCACGCCATCTCTGCTGATGGGCGCGGCAAGCGCCGACCTGCCGACGATCGGCGTCTCGGGCGGGCCGATGCTGAGCGGCAAGTGGCGCGGGCAGGAGCTCGGGTCCGGCACCGGCGTATGGAGCATGAGCGAGCAGGTGCGGGCGGGCACCCTGAAGCTGCAGGACTTCTTCGAAGCCGAGAGCTGCATGCACCGCAGCCACGGCCACTGCATGACGATGGGCACCGCGAGCACGATGGCGAGCATGGTCGAGGCACTGGGCATCGGGTTGCCGGGCAACGCGGCGTATCCGGCGGTCGACGGGCGGCGCAACGTGATCGCCCGCCAGGCAGGGCGCCGCATCGTCGAGATGGTGCACACCGACCAGAAGATCTCCGACGTGCTCACTCGCGAAGCCTTCGAGAACGCGATCAAGACGCTCGCCGCGATCGGTGGCTCGACCAACGCCGTGATCCATCTGCCGGCCATCGCCGGGCGCATCGGCGTGAAGCTGACGATCGACGACTTCGACAGGCTCGCGAGCGAGCTGCCGTGTCTCGTGAACCTTCAACCCTCGGGCAAGTTCCTGATGGAAGACTTCTGCTACGCGGGCGGCCTGCCGGTCGTGATGAAGGAGATCGCGCAGCACCTGCACCTGGACATCGTCACCGCGAGCGGGCAGACCGTGCGCGAGAACATCGCCGATGCGCAGAACTACAACCCCGAGGTGATCCAGCCGCTCGCGAAGCCCTTCAAGGAGAAGGCGGGCATCGCGGTGCTGCGCGGCAACCTCGCGCCGCGCGGCGCGGTGATCAAGCCGAGCGCGGCCACGCCAGCGCTGATGGTGCACACCGGGCGCGCGGTGGTGTTCGAGGACATCGAAGACTTCCACAAGCGCATCGACGACGAAGACCTCGACATCGACGAGAACTGCGTGATGGTGCTGAAGAACTGCGGGCCGAAGGGCTACCCGGGCATGGCCGAGGTCGGCAACATGCCGTTGCCGCCGAAGGTGCTGCGCAAGGGCATCACCGACATGGTCCGCATCAGCGATGCACGCATGAGCGGCACCGCGTACGGCACCGTCGTGCTGCACACCGCGCCCGAGGCCGCCGCCGGCGGACCGCTCGCGCTCGTGAAGAACGGCGACCTCGTCGAGCTGAACGTGCCGCAGCGCAAGCTGCACCTGCACGTGAGCGACGAAGAGCTGGCGCTGCGGCGCGCCGACTGGAAGGCACCGCCGCCGCCGCTCGCAAGCGGCTACTGGAAGCTGTATGTCGACCACGTGCTGCAGGCCGACGAGGGCGCCGATCTCGACTTCTTGGTCGGCAGGCGTGGGGCCTTCGTCCCGCGCGACAACCACTGAACCAGGCGCCGATGCCGAGACCGATCGTCGCGATCGACTGGGGCACCTCGTCGCTGCGCGGCGCGCGGCTCGACGCGCACGGCGCGGTGCTCGACGAGCGCGCGTCGCTGCAGGGCATCCTGAACGTGCCGCCCGGCGGCTTCGAGGCGGTGTTCAACGCGCAGTTCGGCGACTGGCTGTCCGCTAGCGGTGCGCTGTGCCTGATCAGCGGCATGGCGGGCAGCCGCCAGGGCTGGCGCGAGGCACCGTATTGCGCCTGCCCGTCAGGCGCGAGCGACATCGCTGCGGCGCTTGCATGGGTGGCGCCCGGGCGCATTGCGATCGTGCCGGGGCTCAGCTGCGAGCGTGACGGCGCCCCCGACGTGATGCGCGGCGAAGAGACCCAGATCTTCGGTGCCCTCGACATGCTGGGCATCGACGAGGCGCTCTTCGTGCTGCCCGGCACGCACAGCAAATGGGCCGACGTTCGTGGCGGGCGCGTGGTGCGCTTCTCGACCGCGATGACCGGCGAGACCTACGCGCTGCTGCGCCATCACTCGATCCTCGCGCGCACCTTGCCCTCCGAAGACGGTCCGCTGAACGGCGCAGAGTTCGATGCCGGCGTGCAACGTGCGCTGCGCTCGACGAGCCTGCTGCAAACGGCCTTCACGGTGCGAACGCTCGCGCTCTTCGAGCGCTCGACGCCCGAGGCGCTTGCGAGCTATCTGTCGGGGCTCGTGATCGGCGAGGAGCTGCGCGCGCAAGGCCCGCTGAGCGGGCGGCGCGTCCATGTGATCGGCAACGACACGCTCACGCAGCGCTATCAGCGCGCGCTGGCCCGGGCCGGCGTCGAAGGGGTTGCGGTCGGCGCGCAGGCCACTTGGCGCGGCCTGTGGAACATCGCTCGCTCGCTTCCCGATTGACGAGAATGACAAGCTCGATGACGCCCCTCGCCAAACTCGAAGCGGCCATGCGCCGCCTGCCGCTGGTCGCGATTTTGCGCGGCCTGCCGCCCGCCGATGCAGCCTCGATCGGCAGCGTGCTCGATGACGCCGGCTTCTCGCTCATCGAAGTGCCGCTGAACTCGCCGCAGCCGCTGACCAGCATCGCAACGCTCGCCACGCAGCTTCCGAACGCGCTGGTTGGTGCGGGTACGGTGCTGACGGCCGCGCAAGTCGGCGAGGTGCACGCCGCGGGCGGCCAGCTGATCGTCTCGCCGAATGCCGATGTCGACGTGATCCGTGCGGCGGTGCGGCTGGGCATGGTCTGCCTGCCCGGCGTGATGACGCCGACCGAGGCGTTCGCCGCACTCGCCGCCGGCGCTTCGGGCATCAAGCTGTTCCCGGCCGAGCTGGTGCCGCCTGCAGGCGTGAAGGCGCTGCGTGCGGTGCTCAGCGCCGACACGCTCGTGCTGCCGGTCGGCGGCATCACGCCCGAAGCGATGGCCGCGTATCGAGCCGCTGGCGCCAGTGGTTTCGGACTCGGCTCGGCGCTCTACAAGCCGGGCGATACCGCCGCATCGGTGGCGGCCGCGGCACGCGGTTACGTCGCGGCCTGGAACGCGTCGTCGAAGTCGTAGAAGTGCTGGCCGCCCTCGATCCGAGCATCTGGCCGACGCTCGTTCATTCGAGGTCGCCCTTGAACTGCTTGTCGATCGACAGGCGGCCGAGCGGTGCGTCCGCCGGCGGTTCGAGGGGCAAGAGCTTGACGTGGAAGGCTCCGCTGGCGCGTTCGGTCTTCATGGATGGGCCTTGTACCTTGCGCACAGTGCGATCGGAATGCCGACCAGCACGACGTGAACCAGCAGCCCGAGCGCAATGACGAGCGTGGCCGGTGTGCCGCCGCGCTGCGGGAAAGCTGACAGCGGAAGCACGACGTAATTCATCACGGCGTAGATGACGAGGCCATACGCGGCCCCCGCGGCC
>Ga0075370_10001569_pt1 | contig 10038 bp, 9 predicted proteins | sample EndMethybrTD3035_FD_71398 | JGI IMG/M metagenome (GOLD analysis project Ga0075370, IMG submission 71398) | Populus endosphere microbial communities from Tennessee, USA - Endosphere MetaG P. TD hybrid TD303-5 | ecosystem: Host-associated > Plants > Roots > Endosphere | place: USA: Tennessee... | reverse complement strand
TGGCGAGCGCGAGCGAGCGCGCCCCGCGATCGGCCCGTCGCCCACGATGGACCCGCGGAGCGCGGCGAAGCCGGCGCGAAGCGCGTCCGTCGTGGGTGCCGGGCCGAAGCTCGCGGGGGTTATGAGAGGTCGACGGCCCGCACCGCCGCCGCGTCGATCGCGTGCTCGATCTCCTCGAGCGTCTCGGCGGAAATCGCGGTGTCGACCGACAGCGCGACCAGGGCGTCGCCGCCCTTCTCGTCGCGGGCGACCTGCATGCCGGCGATGTTGATCTTGGCGTCGCCGAGGATCTGGCCGACGGTGCCGACCATGCCGGGGCGGTCCTGGTAGAGGAAGAACGCGAGGTGCTCGGTCGGCTCGAGGTCGACGTCGAACCCGTTGACCTCGACCAGCCGCTCGCGCTGGTGGATCCCGACCAGGGTGCCGCTCACCGAGACCTGCGACCCGTCGGCGAGGGTGCCGCGGATCGTGATCACGTTGCGGTGGTCGGGGCTCTCGCTGTCGGCGACGAGACGTACGGCGGTGCCGCGCTCGGCGGCGAGCAGGGGCGCGTTCACGTAGGAGACCTGGTCCTCGACGACGTCGGTGAAGACGCCCTTGAGGGCGGCCAGCTCGAGGACCTTGACGTCGTACTCGGTGATCTCGCCGCGCACCTCGACGTCGACCTGCTGGGCGACCTCGCCGGCGAGGGCGGTGAAGACCCGGCCGAGCTTCTCGGTGAGCGGGATCCCGGGGCGGACGTCCTCGGCGATCACGCCGCCCTGGACGTTGACGGCGTCGGGGACGAGCTCGCCCGACAGCGCGAGCCGGACCGAGCGGGCCACCGCGATGCCTGCCTTCTCCTGGGCCTCGTCGGTGGACGCGCCGAGGTGGGGCGTGGCCACGACGTTGTCGAGCTCGAAGAGGGGGCTGTCCGTGCACGGCTCGGTGGCGAACACGTCGAGTCCCGCGGCAGCCACGCGGCCCTCCTTGAGGGCGGCGTAGAGCGCGGACTCGTCGACGATGCCGCCGCGGGCGGCGTTGACCAGGACCAGGGACGGCTTGACCCGGTGCAGCTGGTCGTCGCCGATCAGACCCAGGGTCTCGGGCGTCTTGGGCAGGTGCACCGACATGAAGTCGGACTCGGCGAGCAGCGTGTCGAGGTCGACGAGCCGCACGCCCATCTGGGCGGCCCGGCCCGCCTGGACGTAGGGGTCGTAGGCGATGACCGTCATCCCGAACGCGCTGAGCCGCTGGGCGACCAGCACCCCGATCCGCCCGAGGCCGACGATGCCGACGGTCTTCTCGTAGAGCTCGATGCCGGTGTACTTCGAGCGCTTCCACTCCCCGTTGCGCAGCGCGGCGTGGGCCGGCGAGACGTGGCGGGCGGCCGCCAGCATGAGGGCCACGGCGAGCTCTGCGGCCGAGACGATGTTGGACGTCGGCGCGTTGACGACCATCACGCCGGCCTGCGTCGCCGCGCGTACGTCGACGTTGTCGAGCCCCACCCCGGCGCGGGCCACGACCTTGAGCCGCGGCGCGGCGGCCAGCGCCTCGGCGTCCACCTTGGTGGCCGAGCGGACCAGCAGCGCGTCGGCGTCGGCGATCGCCGAGAGGAGCGCCCCGCGGTCGGCGCCGTCGCACTCGCGCACCTCGAAGTCGGGGCCCAGGGCCTCGATGGTGGCCGGGCTCAGCGACTCCGCGATCAGGACGACGGGCTTGCTCACAGCGGTGTCTCCACGGGGGTGGTGGGAGGGGTGGAACAGGTGCCGCACGACGCTGTGCCAGTCGGCAACCCTACCCGACCTGGGCGACAATCCAGGGGTGTCTCGCGCCCCCCGGACGATGGTCGTGCGCACCGCCCCGAAGGCCTCTCCCCTGCTCGAGGCGGTGGTCGTCACGCTGCACGACGGGCGGCTCGGGTTCAGCGCGCGGGTCGGCGACGTCCGTCAGGTCGACGGCTCCCCGCTGCACCTCGCCGACCGGGCCGACCCCGAGGCCACCGCCACCGGCGTCGCGCGGGTCGTGCGCTCCGGCACGGCGTACGACGAGGTGCGCGGACGCACCCGCGAGGCCCTGCCCTGGTGGGGGCGGGGTCGGCTCCGCGCCGAGAACGCGGTCGTGGTCCTCGACGACCGGCGTGGGGACTCGTCCTAGGCGAACAGCGCCTGACCGACGTACTCGCCCTCGGCGATGCCGGGCGGCACGGCGAACAGCGCGGAGCCGCGCACCTTGAGGTACTCCATCAGCGCGTCTGCCTTCGCCATCTGCATCTGGATCGGGATGAAGTGCGTCTCGGGGTTGCGCACGTAGGCGAGGAAGAACAGGCCGGCGTCCAGGCCGCCGATGTCGTCGCTGCCGTCGACGAAGTTGTAGCCGCGGCGCAGCATCTTGGCGCCGCCGTGGAAGTCGGGGTGGACCAGGCGGACGTGCGCGTCGGGGGCGATGACCGGCTGGTCGTTGCTCCCGGGCATGTCGAAGTCCGGGGTGGCGAACTCGTCGCCCCCGGACAGCGGCGCCCCGGTGCCCTTGGAGCGGCCGACGAAGGACTCCTGGTCGCCGAGGGGCTGGCGGTCCCAGACCTCGATGGTCATGTTGAAGCGGCGGGCGACCAGGTAGGAGCCGCCGGCCAGCCACTCGGCCTTCGGGTCGTCGCCACGGGCGACCCAGACGTGGTCGGCGAGCTCGTCCGTCTTCTCGGCCTTGACGTTGGCCGTGCCGTCCTTGAAGCCGAACAGGTTGCGCGGGGTGTCCTGGCTGACCGAGGTGGTCGAGGTGCGGCCGAAGCCCAGCTGGGACCACCGCACCGCGACGGTCCCGAAGCCGATCCGGGCCAGGTTGCGGATCGCGTGCACCGCGACCTGGGGGTCGTTGGCACAGGCCTGGACGCACAGGTCGCCGTAGGAGCGGCGCGGGTCGAGGTTGTCGGCCGGGAAGTGCGGCAGGTCGCGGAGCACCTCCGGCTGCCGGTCGGCCAGCCCGAAGCGGTCCTTGCCGTCGGCGTCGCGGAACAGCGACGGACCGAAGCCGAAGGTGATCGTCAGCCCGCTGGGCGGCAGGCCGATCGCCTCGCCGGTGTCGTCGGGCGGGAGGTTGCTCGCGCCCCCGACGGCGCCGATCTCACCCGCGTCGAGGCCGGCGGTCATCCGAGCCGCGGCCTCGGTCCAGCGCTGGAGCAGCGAGACGAGCTCGTCGCGGTCCTCGGTGCGCACGTCGAACGCCGCGAAGTGCAGCCGGTCCTGGGCCGGGGTGACGATCCCGGCCTGGTGCTCGCCGTGGAACTCGTAGGCCAGGGTCTTCGCGACCTCGGCCGTGGCACCCTCGCTCGCCCGGCCGACCGCGAACGCACCGGCCACCCCGGCGGCGGCTGCGCCGCCGCCGAGGAGCCCTCGACGAGAAACCTTCATCGACACAGAGGCTACGAGAGCACCGCCGCCGTCAGGCGGGAGAGCGGCTCGGAGAGCGCGTTGACGGCATCGGAGAGCGCCTTGACCTCGTCTGGGGTCAGCTCGTCGTAGTACTTGAAGCCGTCGCCGACGCGGTGCGAGTCGAGCAGCGCCTGCAGCTCGGAGAAGCGGCCCTCCAGCTCGGTGGCCAGCTCGGGGTCCTTGCCCTCGACGATCGGCTGGAGGCCCTCGAAGGCGACCTTGGCGCCGTCGACGTTGGCCTGGAAGTCCCACAGGTCGGTGCGCGACCAGTACTCCTCCTCGCCGGTGACCTTGCCCGTGGCGACCTCCTCGAGCAGGCCGCGCGAGCCGTTGGCGATCTGGTCGATCGTGTAGGTCAGCTCCTGGACCCGGGTGTCGAGCTCGGTGGTGTTGGCGAGCAGGTCGTCGGCGTAGAACGCGCGCTCCTCGTCGGTGAGCGGGGTGTAGTTCTCCGCCCGGGCCGGCCAGAGGTCCTTCTCGATCCGGTGCCAGCCGGTGAACTCCGCGCCCGGCTCGAGGTCCGCCTCGCGGGCGTCCATCATCGGGTCGAGGTCGCCGAACGACTCCGCCACCGTCTCGATCCGCTCCCAGTGGGTGCGCGCCACGGCGTACAGCTCCCGGGCCGCGTCGTCGTCCTTGGCCTTGTAGAGGTCCACGAACTCGGTGGTCTTCTCCAGCAGCTGCGCGGACTGGTCCTCGACGTACGCCGCGTAGTTGGCCAGCGCCTGGTCGACGAGCGCCTGGTCGTCGGCGTCGACCTCGACCTCCTCGTCGGACTCGGTCACGGTGAAGTCCGCGCGGATGCCCTCGCCCTTCATGCCGGGCTTGCAGGCGGTGACGTAGCTGCCCGCGGGGGCGTTGACGGTCAGCTCCCGGTTGAGGCTGGGACCGATGTTCTCGACCTCGGCGACGATCCGCAGGCCGTCCTCGCCGAGCAGGTAGAACTCGGTGACCTGCGAGCCGGTGTTGGACACGTCGAAGGTCAGCGTGCCCGCGGGGGCCTCGGCGGCCGAGATCTCGCAGGCGTCGTCGGAGGAGTTCACGGTCAGGGCGCGGGCGTTTCCGCCGTCGCCGCCGTCACCGTCGCCGGAGTCGGCGTTCTCGGTGCAGGCGGCCAGGAACGGCGCGGCCAGCAGTACGGCGGTGAGTGGGCCGGCCAGGGACAGGGATCTGCGCATGGGTGTCGCCTTCGTGTGGGTGCGTGGGTGAGGGACGTGGGTCAGGAGGCACGCACGGACGGCGCGGTGGCGCCGCCGGTGGCCCCAGCGGGTGCGGCCGTCGGTCGACGGCGGATGGCCAGCAGGAAGAGGACCATCACCGGGACCGCGTAGAGCAGCCACGCGGCCGCCTCGAGCTTGGTGGTGGCCGGAGAGAAGTTGAAGATCCCCTTGAGCAGGGTGCCGTACCAGGTGTTGACGTCGATGGTGTCGGAGACGTCGAAGGCCAGGTCGTTGAGGCCGGGCAGGAACCGCGCCTCCTGCAGGTCGTGGACGCCGTACGCGAGGACGCCGGCGGCCACCACGATGAGGAACGCGCCCGTCCAGGTGAAGAACCGGGTGAGGTTGATGATGATCGCGCCGCGATAGATGAGGAAGCCCAGCACCACGGCCGTACCGATGCCGAGCGCAGCCCCGAGGAGCGGTTCCCAGGTGGGGGTGATGGTGCCGACGGTCTCGCGGGTCCCGGCACGGGTCGCCGCCCACAGGAACAGCGCGGTCTCGAGCCCCTCGCGGCCGACCGCGAGCACCGCCACGACCACCAGCGACCACCGGCCCGCGTCGGCGGCGTCGTCGATCTTGCCGCGCAGCTCGCCGCTGAGGCTCCTGGCGGCGCGCGCCATCCAGAAGATCATCCAGGTGACGAACCCGACGGCGATGATCGAGAGCCCACCGCCGATCAGCTCCTGGGCCTCGAAGGTCAGGCCCCGGGGACCGAAGGTGAGCGCGGCGCCGAAGGCGAGACTCACGCCGATCGCCAGCGCCACGCCGGCCCAGATCCGCGGCAGCAGGTGTCGCCGGTCGGTCTTGACGAGGTAAGCGACCAGGATGCTGACGACGAGCGCAGCCTCCAGCCCCTCGCGCAGGCCGATCAGGTAGTTGGCGAACACATCCGAGGACTGTACGCCCCTTGGCTTAGGGCTGCCTAACCTAGGTGAGGTAGCCCTCACCCGGCGCCGCCCGGGTCGCGCTCAGATCGCGCAGCCGTCCGGCCCGCAGGCGTCCGCGTCGGCCCCGCCGACGGTCTCGAGCACGGGGTGGCTCTCGGTCCACGCGCGGTCGAGCACCTGGGCGAAGACCTCGGCCGGCTGGGCTCCGGAGAGGCCGTACTTCTGGTCGACGACGTAGAACGGCACGCCGCCGGCCCCGTAGGCACGGGCCCGTGCGATGTCCGCGGCGACCGCGTCGGCGTACTCCTCGGACGCGAGGACCTCGTCCACCCGGGCCGGGTCCAGCCCGGTCTCCACCGCGACCCGCCGCAGCACGGCGTGGTCGCCCATCGACTCGCCCCGGCCGAAGTACGCCGCCAGCAGGGCCTCCTTCAGCTCGGGCTGGAGACCGGCGCTCTTGGCCAGGTGCAGCAGCCGGTGTGCGTCCACGGTCCGCGCGTGCGGTGCCTCGGCGTGGTGGAACTCCAGGCCGGCCGCGGCGGCCGGCCCCTCTGCGCGGGCCATCAGCTCGTGGACACCCGCGACATCGGTGCCGAACTTCCGGGCCAGCGCCTCGGCCGTCGTCTCGACCGGGACCTCCGGGGCGGAGGGGTCGAGCTCGAAGGAGCGGTACTCGATCTCGACGTCGTCGCGGTGCGCGAACCCGGCGAGCGCCTGCTCGAGGTGGCGCTTGCCGATGTAGCACCACGGGCAGACCACGTCGGACCACACTTCGATGCGCATGCGGGGGCAACGTCCGCTCCCCCGGGCGTGTTCCCGGGGTCGACCCCGAGGCCTCCTCAGGGTCCGGCCGGGGGTGCGTGGGGATGCGTCCCCGATGTGGCCGCACCCCTCCCGGCCGGAGGGTTGGACCCATGATCGAAGTCAGCCACCTGTCCAGGACGTACGGCGGCCTCCGGGCCGTCGACGACGTCACCTTCACCGCCCGTCCGGGCCGGGTCACCGGCTTCCTCGGGCCCAACGGGGCCGGCAAGTCCACCACCATGCGGGTGATGGTCGGCCTCACCCCCGCCAGCTCCGGCTCGGCCACCGTCCTCGGCCGCCACTACGCCGACCTGCCCAACCCGGGCCGCGAGGTCGGCGTGCTGCTCGACGCCTCCGCCCAGCACGCCGGCCGCACCGGCCGCGAGACGCTGCGGATCGCGGCCCGCACCATGGGCCTGCCCACCGCACGCGCCGACGAGATGGTCGACCGGGTCGGGCTCACCCCCACCGAGGCCTCGCGCCGGGTCAAGAACTACTCGCTCGGCATGCGGCAGCGGCTCGGCATCGCCACCGCGCTGATCGGCGACCCCGAGGTCCTGATCCTCGACGAGCCGGCCAACGGCCTCGACCCGGCCGGCATCCGCTGGATGCGCGACCTGCTGCGGGGCTTCGCCGACGAGGGCGGCACCGTGCTCCTCTCCTCGCACCTCCTGCACGAGATCGAGGTCATCGCCGACGACCTGGTGGTCATCGGCCAGGGCCGGATCGTCGCCCAGGGCACCAAGACCGAGCTGCTGGCCGCGGCCGGCACCCTGGTCCGCTCGGGCTCGAGCACCGAGCTCAGCCAGGCGCTCACCGCGTCCGGCATCACCGTCACCCGTTCCGGCGCGGACGTCCTGCGCGCCGACGCCGAACCCGAGCTGGTCGGCAAGGTCGCCCTGTCCGCGGGGATCGCGCTCTCCGAGCTGCGCGCCGCCGACGGGGCCGGCCTGGAGGAGATGTTCCTCGAGCTCACCGCCGAGACCGCACGAGAGGGAGTAGCAGCATGAGCACCACCACGATCGAGGCCACCAAGGCCGACGTCCCACCAGCCGCCCGGCCGGCCCGCGAGGCCCCGGCCCGGATCCCGTTCACCCGCGTGCTCCAGGTCGAGCTCATCAAGATGTTCGACACCCGCTCGGGCTTCTGGCTGATGGTCGGCATCGCCGCCTCGGCCCTGATCGCGACGGGCGCGGTGATCGCGTTCGCCCCGGACGACCAGATCGTCTACGACAACTTCGGCGCCGCGGTCGGCGTACCGATGGTGTTCCTGCTGCCGGTCATGGCGATCCTCTCGGTCACCTCCGAGTGGAGCCAGCGGAGCGGCCTGACGACGTTCACCCTGGTCCCGCACCGCAACCGCGTGCTCGCGGCCAAGGCGATCGTGGCGATGGCCGTCGGCGCCGTGTCCATCGCCGTGGCGCTCGGCATCGGCGCGCTCGGCAACCTGGTGGGCGCCGGCATCGCGGGCGTCGACCCGGTCTGGGACATCTCGCTCAGCCAGGCGCTGACCCTGACCTTCGCCAACGTCATGAACCTGATGATCGGCTTCATGCTCGGCGTCCTGATCCGCAACTCCCCCGGCGCGGTCGTCGGCTACTTCGTCTACGGCTTCGTGCTCCCGCCCCTGACGATGCTGCTGGCCGAGCTCAACGGCTGGTGGAAGGACGCCCAGCCCTGGCTGGACTTCAACTTCGCCCAGGGCCCGCTGTACGACGGCGAGATGAGCGGCACCGAGTGGGCCCACCTCGCCACCTCGGGGTCGATCTGGCTGCTGCTGCCGCTGGCGGTCGGCCTGTTCCTGGTCCGGCGCAGCGAGGTCAAGTAGGCCCCACGCCGGACGCGCCTGTGGCGCACGTCGCCCCGACCGGGGTGGCGTGCGCCACGGCGCGTTCCGCGGCGTCGCGTTACGGTCGAGGAATGCTCCCTCGGAAGTGGCTCGCGCGCGCCCTGCTGGTCCCCGTCCTCGCCGTGTCGGGGGTTGCGATCACGGGTCAGCCCGCCCAGGCCGTACTCACCGGCTCGGTGTCGGTGGACGACTTCGTGCTCCAGAACGCGTGCCGCAACCAGGACGTCGACTACAGCTTCGCGGTGAGCCCCGACACCCTGCTCTGGCAGGTGAAGCTCACGATGGTCGCGCCGTCCGGCACCACCTCCGAGGGCGTCGACCTCTCCTCGGTCGACGGCGACGCCACCAGCGGCACGGTGCGGTTCCTCATCTGCGGCTCGGCGTCGCCGGGCACGTACGCGATCCGGACCGTCGGCAGCTACCAGGTCGTGCCCCTGGTCAACATCCCGGTCACCGTCGCCGAGAGCACCTTCGAGGTACGCCGCGCGACCAGCCTTACGCGCCTCTCCCGCACCCACCTGGCCGGCGACCGCTACCGGCTGGTCGCCAAGGTCAAGGACGAGCGACGCCGCGGGTTCCGGCCCACCAACAGCGCCGAGGTCGTGTTCCAGCGGCTGGTCGACGGCCAGTGGAAGGCGTTCCGCGGCTCGCGGACCTTCACCGACCACGGGCGCGCGACGGCCGTCGTGACCGCGGCCCCGGGCACCCTGGTCCGCGCCGTCACCAAGCACGCCGGCTACCTCGGCGGCTCGACCTCGACCTCGCTCCGGCTCCGCCCCTAGAACCTGCGATCTGCCACGGGCGCGGGCGTTCCTGACATATCGTTCCCACGTCCACAGTCGCAGGCGTCTGACCCGGGAAGACGCGAGATCTGACGGGGAACCGCAACGGATGTCGATCCTCCAACGTCTGGCGCCGCGCCGCTCGGTCGTCGTCGCCCTGACCGCTCTGTGCCTGGCCCTGCCGGCGTACCTGGGCGTGACGAGCAGCGCGTCCGCTGCGGGCGGCTCGGCGGGCTACGACCGCACCCTCAGCGCGGGGAACTGCGACCTGCTCGGCCGGGTCTACGTCAAGGGCGCCGGCTGCTCGCGCACGAAGTGCCTGGACGGCAAGCTCTGGCGCAAGGTCTACGGTGCCGAGGCGTGCCAGCTCAACGGGCAGGGTGACTACGGCTTCGTCTCCACCATCGACTTCCGCACCTGCGCGGCCCTGGGCCGCCGCTGGATCCGCCAGGTCAACTTCTGTGCCTCCTACCCGGACCGGTCGGTGACCGCGGTCTACGACGCGCCCCAGTGCGTGGGAGCCCGCAGCGTCTACGTGCGCAACACCGAGGCGGACGGCTACTTCGACGAGTGCCTGACCCCCGCCCGGGTCGACGAGCTCGCCGAGTTCGCGCGCAGCTCCGGGACGAGCCTCACCGCCGAGGCCTCGCTGCGCTCGAGCATCCAGTGCGCGGAGCGCCCGGCGACGAGCTACGTCGACGGCCGCTGCGTCGCCGACCCCGGCTCGGTGCCCGCCAAGGGCGGCGTCCTGATGGTCGGTGACTCCCTCACCTGGCGCGGCACCGACGAGCTCGGGAAGAAGCGGCGCACCTTCACCCTCGACGGCGAGCCCGCACGCCGGATCAGCGAGCTGCAGGGCCGGATCGACTACTACGTGTCGGGTCACGGCCAGCCCACCGGCCTGATCATCGCGCTGGGCGCCGTACCGCCGCCCGCCGGCTACGGCAAGTCCGACCTGGCACGCACGGTCAAGAGCGTGCCGCGCTCCACGAAGATCATGTTCGTGATGCCGTACGCCGCGCTCCCCAGCGGCAAGACCTCGCCGCGGACCACCAAGATCGGCACCTGGATGCGCGGGATCGCGAAGTC
>Ga0075370_10001568_pt1 | contig 10043 bp, 12 predicted proteins | sample EndMethybrTD3035_FD_71398 | JGI IMG/M metagenome (GOLD analysis project Ga0075370, IMG submission 71398) | Populus endosphere microbial communities from Tennessee, USA - Endosphere MetaG P. TD hybrid TD303-5 | ecosystem: Host-associated > Plants > Roots > Endosphere | place: USA: Tennessee... | reverse complement strand
CGAGACAGGCTCGCGGTCAAGGATCGGCGAAGCCGACCGCGCAGCGGCGCGAAGCGTCCTTGACGGCGAGACTCGATCGGCTACGCGCGCGGGCACCACGGATGACCACCGCAACGGCCGGCCGGCAACGGCACGACCCCGTCGATCACCACCGCGGTCGAGAAGCAGGCTCAGGCCAGGAGGAGCACCACGGTCTCGGCCACGCAGGCCGGCTTGGTCTCGCCCTCGACCTCGATCGTGTAGGCGACGGTGAGCTGCTTGCCGGCGGGTACGTCGGTCAGCGAGACCAGGGTCGCCCGGCCGCGGATCCTGGCGCCGACACGCACGGGCATCGGGAACCGGACCTTGTTGAGCCCGTAGTTGAGCCGGGCGCCGGGGGTCTCCACGGCGAAGATCCGGCTGCTCAGCATCGGGATGAGCGACAGCGTGAGGTAGCCGTGGGCGATGGTGCCGCCGAACGGTCCGGCCGCGGAGCGCTCCTGGTCGACGTGGATCCACTGGTGGTCGTCGGTGGCGTCGGCGAACAGGTCGACGCGGTGCTGGTCGACCTCGATCCAGTCTGTCGTGCCGAGCTCCTGGCCGACGGCGGCCTCGAGCTCCTCGGTCGTGGTGAACGTGCGCATGCATGCCTTCGAGTCGGGGGCCGGGCTGACAGGATGGCGACATGAGCGCCGTCCTGACCGAGCCTAGCCAGGGCCCTCGGGCCACCGAGGACCAGGTGCGCCGCGCCCCGAAGGTGCTGCTCCACGACCACCTCGACGGAGGCCTGCGACCCGAGACGATCGTCGAGATCGCCGACGAGATCGGTCACGAGCTGCCGGCCGACACGCCCGAGGCGCTCGGCTCGTGGTTCCGCGAGAGCGCGGACTCCGGGTCGCTGGTGCGCTACCTGGAGACGTTCGACCACACGGTCGCGGTGATGCAGACCGAGGCTGCCCTGACCCGGGTCGCCCGGGAGTGCGTGGAGGACCTGGCGGCGGACGGGGTGGTCTACGCCGAGGTGCGCTACGCGCCCGAGCAGCACGTGGAGGCGGGGCTGAGCCTCGACCAGGTGGTCGCGGCGGTGCAGGCCGGGTTCGAGGAGGGGATGGCCGGGGCCGGTGGGCGCATCCAGGTCCGGCACCTGCTCACCGCGATGCGGCACCAGGCGCGGTCCCGGGAGATCGCCGAGCTGGCGGTCGCCTGGCGCGACCGTGGCGCCGCCGGCTTCGACATCGCCGGCGCGGAGGCGGGCTACCCGCCCACCCGGCACCTCGACGCCTTCGAGTACCTGCAGCGGGAGAACGCGCACTTCACGATCCACGCCGGCGAGGCGTTCGGGCTCCCGTCGATCTGGGAGGCCATCCAGTGGTGCGGTGCCGACCGGCTGGGTCACGGCGTCCGGATCATCGACGACATCACCGTCGGCGACGACGGCTCGGTCGAGCTCGGCCGGCTGGCGGCGTACGTCCGGGACATGCGCATCCCACTGGAGATGTGCCCGCACTCCAACGTGCAGACCGGCGCGGCCGACTCGATCGCCGAGCACCCGATCGGGCTGCTCACCCGGCTCCGGTTCCGGGTGACGGTCAACACCGACAACCGGCTGATGAGTGGTACGTCGGTCAGCAAGGAGCTCGGGTCGCTCGTCGAGGCGTTCGGCTACGGCGTGCGCGACCTCGAGTGGTTCGCCGTCAACGCCATGAAGTCGGCGTTCCTGCCCTTCGACGAGCGTCTCGCCCTGATCAGCGAGGTCATCAAGCCGGAGTACGCCGCCCTCGCGGCCGAAGCGGCGGGTGGGCCGGGGCTCAGCGAGGGCTGACGTCGAACCAGAGCCGGTCCCAGCGCCCGAAGGTCAGGCCGCGGGAGCCGGCCGCCGCGCGGGTCACCTCGACCCGGGCCCCACGGGCCGGGTCGTAGACCCACAGCGCGTCGTCGCCCGCCCGGCCGACCGCGAGCACGACGTGGCGCGGCAGCCACGCGTTGCCGACGTACAGCGCGACCGGACGCCCCTCGTCGACGCCGGCCGCTGCCCGGTCGAAGCCACGGCCGGGCTGGAGCAACGCGAGCGACCAGCCGTAGGCGCGGGGCGACAGGTCCGGCCCGCGGACTGCCGAGAGCTCGCGAGCCACCGCCCACGGCGGTGTCCCGAGCCGGCGCGGCCAGGGCACCTGCAGCCGTCCGGCCACGTCGACCGCGCGGGTCGCCCGTCGATGGGTGGTGAGTGCCGCGGCGCCGAACACCGTCTCGGACCCGCGGACCGCGTCGGCGAACGACGGGTCCAGCAGCATCCGTGCCGCCACGACCGCGCTCGGCCCGCACGTCGTCTGGTCGGGCTGCTTCATCCTGGCCCAGGGCAGGTCGACGGTGGTCATGCCAGCTCGTGGATCCTCCGGGCCGCCTCGTCGGGGCTGACCGGCTCGCAGCCGTGAGCCACGACCTCGGCCACCAGCCGCCTCTGCTCCCGCATCAGCGCGAAACCGCGCCGGACCAGCACCAGCGGCGGCTTGCGATGTTCCCGCAGGTCGCGGGTGAGCCGCCGCCAGAACGTCACCATCGGATGCTGGCGCACGCAGAAGGCGGCCGCCAGCAGGCTCTCGGTCCGGCAGCTCGCGACGACGTGGTGGGCGAAGATCCCCTCGGCCACGAACAGCGGCGATCCCTCGAGGTCGAGCACCTGGCTGCCGCAGCGGCCGTTCTGCGCGATCTCGTAGATCGGCACCTCCGCCTTGCCGTTCCTGCACAGGTCGGCCAGGGCCGCCAGCGCGTCCTGGAGGATCCACGAGTCCGGGTCGTCCCAGTCGACGATGCCCGCGTTGGGCCCCTCCGTGATCAGCGGGAGGGTCGGGTCGCCGGCGCTCTTGTAGAAGTCGTCGAGCCGCAGCACCGGGAGCCCGGACCGTTCGGCGAGGCGTGACTTGCCGGCCCCCGACGGTCCGGCCAGCACGATCACACGGGCCGCCACGGCCCCCATTGTGCCGTCAGGCGACCTGCCACTGCTCGGGGGTGACCATGCCGTCGACGGCGTCCGGGTGCAGGACGGGCCACTGGTTGTGGGGGAGGCCCGCGGTGCCGTTGGCGAGCTGGCGCCACTCGAGCTGGTCGGAGAAGCCGACGCTGATCATGTAGTCCTCGAGGATCTTCGCGACCCGCTGGATGGCGGCGAGGATCTCACCGATCGCGTTGATGACGACCGGCACCTCGAAGCTGAAGATCTTCTCCACGCTGGTGGCGTCGGCGATGATCCCGATGGCGGCGACGCTGGTCTCCACGAACGCGTCGACGAGGTCTACCCACAGCTGGAGGATCTTGGCACCGGCGAGGTTGGTCATGTCCGAGGCGGACTCGAGGCCGGCGGCGATGTCCTCCATCGCCTTGACCTGCTCCTCGGCGGCGATCGAGTAGTTGTCGAAAGCGTCGCCGCTCCAGTGGTGGCCCAGCGAGGCGATCTCCGAGGCGATGGACGGCGCCCGGGTCAGCAGGACCGCCTTGCAGTCGGTGTAGTCGAACGAGAGCTGCTTGAGCCCGACCGGGTCGCCGGCCATCGAGGAGATCACATGCTCGACGTCGGACCAGATCTCGTTGATCTTGTCCTCGATGCCGGGCCGGATCTCGTTGTTGAACTTGTCGATGGCGCGCTCCACCTCGTCGGAGGTCAGGCCGTCGACGATCGCGGAGCCGATGGGCCCGAGGACGACGTCCTTCCAGTCGAAGGCGTCGGCGGCGTCGTTGAGGATGTTCGCCATGGTGCGCAGGCCGTCCTGGGCGTCGTCCCAGAGCTGCTGCAGCTGGTCCTGGGCCTCCTCGGCGAACTCGTCGAAGTTGGCGAAGCTGGTCATTGCGGCAGCCTTTCCCTGAGCGACTCCGCGGACTCGGCCGCGGTGTTGTCCGCGCCGTCGTAGGCGTTGGCGGTGGACGCGAGCCCCGCCGAGATGAAGTCGAAGGTGTCCTCCCCGTCGTGGAACGCCTGGACCATCGCGGAGATGAACTCGTCGTGGCGGTCGGCGAGGCCGGCGGCCCGGCCGAAGAAGCCGAACTTGTAGCCCTGGTAGAGGCCGTTGTTGGCGAGCTCGCGTGCCTCGCGGAGGTGCTGCTTGCGGGTCCGCCACTCGACGGACTCCTCACGCAGCTCCCCGCTCTGCACGGAGAAGGACCCGAGATCGGTCATCGTTCGTTCCTCTGGGTGTAGGCGTCCTCGAAGGCCTCGAGGACGGCGGTGGCGACGGCGGAGACACGGGCCGTTCGCAGCCAGCCCGGGTCGATGTCGAGATCGGCGAAGTGGTCGGTCGTGCGCAGCACGGCGCTCACGCAGCGGTTCTGCGACACCCCGACCTCGCGCCGGCCGATCTCTCTAGGCTCAGGGACCGGGCGCTTCCAGAACTCGGTCAGGGCGCTGTCGTCGAGGTGCCCGAAGTCGTCGCGACGAGGAGGGGCCGGGGTCCTGGTGGCGTCCGCGACCGGGCGCTGGCCCGTCGGGGTGCGGGGCCCGCCCAGGCGCTGGTCGAGCCGCTCGGTGAGCGCGTCCAGGTAGGCGCGGTGCAGCGCGGTGGAGAGGCCTTCGGGGGTGCGCAGCTGGTCGGGCAGGGCGTCGATCGAGATGGCCGAGACCTGGCGGTCGGAGTCGAGGGCGACGGCGACGCCGGTCTCGGTCGCGATGGTCAGCGGGTCGGGCATGGCAGTGGTCTGCCCTCTCAGACGCCCGACAAACCTGGGCTCCTGGACGTTTGCCACCCCCCTCCAGGGGTAGGACGGGCCCGTGCGCCGAACCGCCGTGACCCTGCTCGTGCTCGGACTCCTGGCGCTCTCGTGCGACGACGCCGACGACACCTCGACGGACCCCAAGGGCTCCGGGGGCTCGTCGACCGGCGAGCTGGTCAACGCCGAGCTCCCGGCCAACCTCTGCGACGAGGTGCTGCCCGCCGTCCCGGTCGAGTACGGCGTCGACGAGGTCGAGCACTCCACGGACGGGGGCGTCGCGTCGTGCAGCCTCGCGTCCGAGTCGGGGGCCACGACCCTCGAGGTCACCCTGGCCTCGGCTGCCGCCGACGACCTCGAGGCGGCGTTCGAGAAGGCCTGCGACGAGGAGGTCCAGCCGGACCCCGACGGCCGTCAGGACCGGCGGTGTACCGCGACCGGGGACGGCGAGGTCGTCCAGGCCGCCAGCATGACGACCCGCTCCGCCGTGCTGCTGATGACGCTGCGCAGCGACGACACCGAGCGGATCCGCACCGCGGCCACCGACCTCGCCCTGGTCGAGTCGGCGGTCGCCAGCGCCTGACCAGTTCTGGTCAGACCCCCATCGGGTGCCAGACCGTCTTGGTCTCCAGGAACGTCGTCATCGGCGTGAGGCCCGGGTCGGCGGTCCAGTCCGGCTCGGCCTCGGGTGCCCGCCGGACCCGCTTGAGGTTGTCGGCGGCGGCGCGCTCCAGGTCGGCCGCCAGCTCCTGCTCGCCCGCGATCCCGATCAGGTCGATGGCGTTGACGTCGAGGTGCGAGGCGAGCCACGGGGCGACCGTGGCCGCGGACCCGGTCAGCAGGTTGACCACCCCACCCGGCAGGTCGGAGGTGGCCAGGACCTCGCCGAGGGCGACCGCCGGCAGCGGACGCTCGTAGGACGTCACGACGACCACGGTGTTGCCGGTGACGATCGCCGGGGCGATCACGCTGACCAGGCCCAGCAGTGCGGAACGCTGCGGGGCGAGCACCGCAACGACGCCGGTGGGCTCGGGCGTGGAGAGGTTGAAGTAGGGGCCGGCGACCGGGTTGGCGTTGCCGACGACCTGGGTGATCTTGTCGGCCCACCCGGCGTACCAGACCAGCCGGTCGACGCTGGCGTCGACGACCTTGTCGGCCCGCGCCGCGGTGAGGCCCTCGGCCTGGGTGACCGCTGCGGTGAACTGGGCCCGCCGGTCCTCGAGCATCTCGGCGACCCGGTAGAGGATCTGGCCTCGGTTGTACGCCGTGCGGCCGGACCACCCGGAGAAGGCGCCGCGGGCTGCCACTACGGCATCCCTGGCGTCCTTGCGAGAGGCCAGCGACGCGTTGGCCACGAACCGGCCCTTGCTGTCGGTCACCTCGTAGGAGTGGCCGGACTCCGAGCGGGGGAACGCGCCGCCGATGTAGAGCTTGGCGGTCTTCCTGACGTCGACGCGGTCGGTGGGAGCGTTCATCGCAGGTAGGCCTCCAGACCGTGGCGGCCGCCCTCGCGGCCGTAACCGGACTCCTTGTAGCCCCCGAACGGGCTGGTCGGGTCGAACTTGTTGAACGTGTTGGCCCAGACCACGCCGGCGCGCAGCTGGTGGGCCATCTGCAGGATGCGCGAGCCCTTCTCGGTCCAGATCCCCGCGGAGAGGCCGAACGGCGAGTTGTTGGCCTTGGCGACCGCCTCGGCCGGGGTGCGGAACGTCAGCACGGACAGGACCGGGCCGAAGATCTCCTCCCGGGCGATCCGGTGCGCCTGGCTCACGCCGGTGAACAGGGTGGGCGGGAACCAGTAGCCCTTGGTGGGCAGGTCGCAGGCGACCGCCCAGCGCTCGGCACCCTCGGCGTCCCCGACCTCGGACAGCTCCCGGATCCGGGCGAGCTGCTCGGCGGAGTTGATCGCGCCGACGTCGGTGTTCTTGTCGAGCGGGTCGCCCATCCGCAGCGTCGACATCCGGCGCTTGAGGCGCTCGAGCACCTCGTCGGCGACCGACTCCTGCACCAGCAGCCGCGAGCCCGCGCAGCAGACGTGGCCCTGGTTGAAGAAGATGCCGTCGACGATGCCCTCGACCGCCTGGTCGACCGGTGCGTCGGCGAAGACGATGTTGGCGGCCTTGCCGCCCAGCTCGAGCGTCACCTTCTTCCGGGTGCCCGCGACGGCCTTGGCGATCGCCCGGCCGACGTCGGTGGAGCCGGTGAACGCCACCTTGTCGACGTCCGGGTGCGCGACCAGCGCCCGGCCCGTCTCGCCGGCGCCGGTGACGATGTTGACGACACCGGGGGGCAGGTCCGCCTGCTGGCAGATCTCGGCGAACAGCAGCGCGCTCAGCGGGGTGGTCTCGGCCGGCTTGAGCACCACGGTGTTGCCGCACGCGAGGGCCGGGGCGATCTTCCAGGCCAGCATGAGGAGCGGGAAGTTCCACGGGATGACCTGGCCGGCCACGCCCAGGGGTGTCGTGCCGTAGCCGGAGTACTCCAGCTTGTCGGCCCACCCGGCGTAGTAGAAGAAGTGCGCGGCGGCGACCGGTACGTCGACGTCGCGGGACTCCTTGATCGGCTTGCCGTTGTCGATCGACTCCAGCACCGCCAGCTCGCGGGAGCGCTCCTGGATGATCCGGGCGATCCGGAAGAGGTACTTGGCGCGCTCGGCGCCCGGCATCCGGCCCCAGGTGCGGTGGGCCTTGCGGGCGGCCTTGACGGCCTTGTCGACGTCGGACTCGTCGGCCTCGGCGATCTCGGCGAGGACCTCCTCGGAGGCCGGGTTGACGGTCTTGAACGCGTGGCCGTGGCCGTCGACGAAGTCGCCGTCGATGAACAGGCCGTAGGACGGCTTGATGTCGACGATCGCCCGCGACTCGGGAGCAGGCGCGTACTCGAACGGGGTGGTGGTCATCTGTACCTCAGTCCAGCGTGACGTAGTCGGGGCCGCTGTAGTGGCCGGTGGCGAGCTTGCTGCGCTGCATGAGCAGGTCGTTGAGGAGGGTCGACGCCCCGAACCGGAACCAGTCGGGGTCGAGCCAGTCGGCGCCGGCGACCTCGTTGACGGTGACGAGGTACTTGATGGCGTCCTTGGTCGTCTTGATCCCGCCCGCGGGCTTCACGCCGATCATCTGGCCGGTGGCCATCCGGAAGTCCCGCACCGCCTCGAGCATGACCAGCGTGACGGGCAGCGTGGCGGCGGGCTGCACCTTGCCGGTCGAGGTCTTGATGAAGTGGCCGCCGGCCAGCATCGCGAGCCACGAGGCCCGGCGGACGTTGTCGTAGGTCTGGAGCTCGCCGGTCTCGAGGATCACCTTGAGGTGGGCGCTCGACCCGTCCGGGCGGGCGCACGCCTCGCGGACGGCGACGATCTCCTCGAACACCTGCAGGTAGCGGCCCGAGAGGAACGCCCCGCGGTCGATCACCATGTCGATCTCGTCGGCGCCGGCCTCGACCGCGTCGTGGGTGTCGGCGAGCTTGATGTCACGCGCCGCGCGGCCGCTCGGGAACGCCGTCGCGACCGCCGCGATGTGCACGCCGCTGCCGGCCAGCGCCTCGCGGGCCGTGGAGACCATGTCGGGGTAGACGCAGATCGCCGCCGTCGACGGGCAGGTCGGGTCGGTGGGGTCGGGCCGGACCGCCTTGGCGCAAAGCGTGCGCACCTTGCCGGGGGTGTCCTGGCCCTCCAGGGTGGTCAGATCGACCATCCGGATCGCCAGGTCGATGGCGTACGCCTTGGCGGTGGTCTTGATCGACCGGGTGCTCAGCCCGGCGGCGCGCTTCTCGGCGCCGACCTGGTCGACGCCGGGCAGCCCTTCGAGGAAGCGTCGCAGGGTCGAGTCGGAGTGGGTGACGTCCGACAGGTGCCCTGTCGAGAGCGTGGGAGTGCTCATCGCGCCAGCATAGGCTGGCGGGCGTGGCCAGCGAACCCGGCGAATCACCCGAGGAGGGCCTCGAGCACTTCACCCCGACCTCCGGGCGCATCCTCGGTGTCCTGGGCCTGCTGCTGACCGCCGCGGTCCTGGTCGCCTGGGTCCTCGACCGGGACTCCGTCCCCGCGGCGCTCGCGGCCGCCGCCCTGGTCGGCGGGGTGCTCGTGTGGGCCTCGCTGCTGCGTCCCAGGGTCTCGGTGTCGCCGGAGACGCTGCACCTGCGCAACATGCTGGAGACGGTGCGGGTCCCACTGGCGGCGATCGACGAGCTCCTCGTGCGCCAGGTGCTGTCGGTACGGGTCGGCGAGCGCAGGTTCGTGAGCCCCGCGGTAGGCCGCAAGCTGCGCAAGGTGATGGGCGCCAACCGGCGTGGAAGCGGGTCCATCTTCGGGCCCGAGCTGGCCGAGCGCGTGCCGGAGGAGTTCGAGCCGGTGAACGACCCCTCCCGGCCCAAGACGGACGTCGACTACGCGGACCACGTCGAGGACCGCCTGCGGCAGCTGGTCGCGGACGCGCGGGCCCGGCACGGCGTGCGCGCCTACTCCGACGAGGCGGAGGCACTGGCGGCCGGCGTACGCCGGGAGCCGGCCTGGCCCGAGATCGGCGCCCTGGCCGTGGCGACCCTGCTGCTGGTGCTCGCGCTGGCGCTCTGACCCGTCAGATCCCGAGCGCGACGCCGATGTCGTGCTTCACGGCGTCCAGGCGGGTCGCCGCGGAGATACGGGCCGCCTCGACGCCGGACTCCTCGGCCACCGGCACCACGACCTCCAGGTAGCACTTGAGCTTCGGCTCGGTGCCGCTCGGACGCACGACCACGCGGGCCCCCTCGGCCAGCCGGAAGCGCAGGCCGTCGGTCGGCGGGAGCCCGGTGGTCTCGAGGCTGCCCAGGGCGAGGTCGTCGACCCCCTCCACGGCGAACCCGCCGAGCGAGCCGGGCGGCGTCGCACGCAGGCGCGCCATGGCCTGGCCGATCAGCGAGATGTCGGCCACCCGGATCGCCAGCTGGTCGGTGGCGTGCAGCCCGTGGGCCAGGGCCAGGTCGTCGAGCACGTCGAGCAGCGTGCGCCCGGCCGCCTTCGTCTCCGCCGCCAGCTCGCAGAGCAGCAGCAGCGCGGAGACCCCGTCCTTGTCCTTCACGTGCTCGGGGTCGCAGCAGTAGCCGAGCGCCTCCTCGTAGCCGAAGGCGAGGCCGGGCACCCGGCCGATCCACTTGAAGCCGGTCAGGGTCTCGACGTACGGCTGCCCCGCGGCGCGGGCCATCGTCCCGAGCAGGGTCGACGACACGATCGTGGTGGCGTAGGTGCCCGTGCGCCCGCGCTGGAGCAGGTGGTGGCCGAGCAGGGCGCCGACCTCGTCGCCGCGGAGCATCCGCCACCCGTGGGGGGTCGGCACCGCGGCCGCGCAGCGGTCGGCGTCGGGGTCGTTGGCGACCACCAGGTCGGCGTCGTGCTC
>Ga0075370_10001567_pt1 | contig 10045 bp, 8 predicted proteins | sample EndMethybrTD3035_FD_71398 | JGI IMG/M metagenome (GOLD analysis project Ga0075370, IMG submission 71398) | Populus endosphere microbial communities from Tennessee, USA - Endosphere MetaG P. TD hybrid TD303-5 | ecosystem: Host-associated > Plants > Roots > Endosphere | place: USA: Tennessee... | reverse complement strand
TGCGCAGCTCGGCATAGCGGCCTTCGGAATAAAGCTGCCACATGGCTTCAAGTTGCTTGTCGCTATTCTGCGGTATGGCCAGTGGATCGGTGGGCGGCACCCAGTTCGGATAAAGCGCCTGAAGTCGGGATATCTCGGCTTGAAGCCGCGCCTTGTCGCCACGACCGGCGAAATAGCGCAGCGCACTTTCGTCGACCTTCGGTGCCGCGGCGGGTTGCGGCGCGCCTGACTGGGGAGCGGTCTGGGCGACGGCGGCAGGCATATCGGTGGTGGTTTGGATCGCTGTCGGTGCATTGGGCAGGACCGCGGAAGGCGCGCTTGCCTGGATGCGATCGGCAATAGTTCCCATCTCGCCGGCTGATGCATCGAACGCCATATCGGCTTGCTTGATGCGTGAGGTTGGTCCCGACGGTATGTCGGAATGATGCACCGCTGATACTCGGAGCTTGTCCTCCATCGTCTCACGGTCTCTCATCGTCATGACAACTGCTGTTGCCGCGACTGCCAAGGAAACCGTAATCAGAGAGGATTTTATAAACACTCCGGATGCTTCTCCTCGATGAAAGCCAGGCCCAGCAATTGTAGGGTCGACGGGTAATAGAGGGACGGTGCGAATTGGCGAACCGACGCGGGTAATTTCGTCCCACTCGTCACACACGCCACAACATCGTTAACAATTCGATAACCGGGCTCCGTCAGCGGCTGCTTCGATCTGCCAGTCGCAAGGTCGATTATGGCCGGGGCATCGCCGTCGCCGGTTATGCCCGCTTGCAATCGTGTCAGCAGCGCCTTGTCCGTTATACCCGCGCGCACGAGATAAAGCGGGATGCGGATGGCATTGTAACCGAATTCTGCGTCAAAACCTTCCGCCGGGCTTGGCTTGGCATGCAGGCTCACCCAGTCCGCCGGCAGCTTTCGTGGTCCGAACTGCATTGACCGCAGTAGCGAGAGACCGTCGTCCTTCAGCTTTTGCCAATTGTCGGAAGGCGCCAGGACCGCCATGACGGGGAGCGCCTCATAAACCCAGTATGACGGGTTGATCACCGGGCCGTCGTCACGATCGGTGGCTCCAAAGCCTTCGGCGCCAGGAAGGAGGACAGTCCGGCCCCCGACCTGGACGACGGCATGGGAAAGCAGCGCCTGCGCCATATGCGATGCCTCGCTCAGATAATCCTTTTTGCTCCAGGCCGATCCCGCCAGCGCCAATGCATAGGCGATCAGTATGTCACCGTCGGACGCATTGTTGGTGTCAGCGATGTGAGGTGTCGTCGCAGGGTCCCATTTCCAAGCCGCAAGACCATCGTCGCGCAGGAGCAGCTCCGTTCGCGTGAAATACCAGATCTGTTCGAAGTCGGCCGGACTGTTTGAAAGGTAGGCGAGCAACAGGCCGTAGCCTTGCCCTTCGCTATGGCTGATGTTGCCGTTTCCATTGTCGACAATCCGGCCACTTGCGTCGAGGAATTTTGCTTTGTAGGCCTCCCAGGCCTGTGGATCGATTGCGGCATGTTGAGCCGCAAGCGGTTCGCTCATCGCCAAGAAAACGATGCTGCTTAAAGCGGCCATGATGCGCCAGCGCTTCATCCGCGCCTGCCGATCTTCGCGAGAATGCCCGCCGTCGTTATGCCGATCAGCAATGAGGACGCAATCAGCAGCAGCGCATAGGACAGGATATTGCTGGAAAGCCAGTTCGCGGCGATCAGACGATAGTTGGTAAACGACCAGGGTTGCGTCGTCACAAAATCGAAACGGCTTACGGGCACGGTATCGATCTTTCCGGTCTTGGCGGAATAAACGGTAACATGACCGGCAATCTGCGACCATTCGCCCAGCGAGGTGATGGCGTTGGCGCCTGCGCGCAGATCCTTTGCCGAGGGCGCCGCCACGATCGTCCATGTGGAGTTTGCCGTCGCGCCTTCCCCCTGGGCAATCATGAAGCTGTTGAGATTCGAAGGTGTGAAGATCTGCTCGGCCCCTGGAATGAACTGCAGCGAGCTCCAGGAGATGTCGAAATTGCGATGCATCCAGTCCTGGAACGACTGGAGCTGCAGCTGCAACAGGCCGCCTCCAATTCGCGAACGCCATTCGTCGACGGTGGCAGCACTCTCCTGCTGGGCCACTTGTCCGGGCAGGGGAGGACGCCAGGATGCCTGGCTCGCTGCCGCGATGTTCATTTGCGATAATGTCGTGACCGGTATTTGCGAGATGGGACCGATAAAGATCGCGTTGCGGTCCCCGGCGCTGCCCGGTGATGCGATAAGGTCGACCGCGATTGGATGTCCCGCGACGATTGCCATCTGGCCCAACAGCGTTGCCGTTGCGGACAGGGTATCGGTGTCGGTTCGGTCGATGAACAATGCGGTGGAGGTACTGCTGCGGCCATAGGGATAACCCGTGCCGGCGAAAGCCGCGAGATTCGGACGCTGGGCGACCCTGGCGAAATCCGGAATCTGAAACGTACTTGTGTCGAACAGCGCGAAACGCGCTGTTTTGTCTGCCGTCGTGCCGGGCGTGCAGACGTCGTCGTCATTGGTCAGCAGCATGGCTTCCAATGTTACCGTGTTGAGGCCAGGCTTGAAGTGACGCATCGTCACGCGAATGGGCAGCTTCCGGAAAATACCGCCGCCAGGCGAGGTAATCGGCTTGGTCGTGGCAATGCTGCCGTTGACATAGACATCGATATGACTGCCGGGTCGCACATTCTTGGCATAGGCTGCATCGAGATAGATAGTAGCCTCTCCGTAAGCATTGGCATAGAAGTCCGCCGGGATCGCCACATTGAAACTCGTATGGAAACGGCGACCTGAAAATTCCGTCGTCTCTATGCCCAATTGCGAGAATGAAAGGTTCGTGTCCGACAAGATCAACGGCGCATCCGGAGCAGACCATCGCTGGGTCACCAGCAAGTCGCGGCGGATGCCTGGATCCCGGTCGGTCGGTGACACGACGATATCGATCGCAGCCGCGACCGACTGCCACGACGGCCCGCTGATGAGAAGGACTGTCGAACCGGTGCGTGGATCCCGCACGAAGGTTGCAAGGGCCGCATTTTGCGCGGCGGCGGGCGTTGGAAATAACGGTTGCAGTTCGGCGGGCGTACCGACGACGACAGTCATCTTTCCGGGGCCTGGCGGCGGCAATGAATCCGTGCTGAAGGAGAAGGTCTCATTCGGCATTCCGCTGAGTACCGAAAGACCTTGTGCCAGCCTGAGCAGGGGCTTTGTGGTGCCGGGCTGGGCCAACGCCGGTACCACAAGATTGAATTCCGTCTTGCCAGCGCCATCGACGCCGATGGCGCGGATGGCGTCCGTGCCCGACAGCTTTTGCGAATTCTCTTCGGTAAAACTCAAATAGGTCCTGGCGGGATCGATATCGGACCAGAGTTCATAGGTCGATTGAATATTGCAGTCGGTGCGATGACGCTGCGTCGCTTCGAACGACACCAGGTTGGCTCCCGGTTGCAACAGACCGCGTGGAACGTCGAAGCTGACCGTCGACGGATTGTCCGATGATCCGATTTGCTGCTGGCCGATCGGGCGGTTGTTGAGAAAGATTGTCAGTTGTGACGCTTCGGGCGCGACGACCACAGCATTTTGATAGGCGAAATTGAATTTAGCCGCCGCCGCCGCCTGTTCGGGGGTAAGATAGATCGACCATGACTTTCGATCATATTCGCCTTCCAGCCGAAATTTTGCGAAGGGTACGACATATCGCTGGAAACTGCTGTTGGCGGTTGTCGCAGCTGCCGTACTAAGCGCGGGTGTGTTTTGCGCCGGCGCCGGCAGGACTGCCTGCGGCACGGTCGGCGCCGATGTTTGCGGCCGCTCTCGCGACATGTCGAAAGGCAGGGTCTGCGCGGAAGCGAGCGTGGCGGTACCAATCACCAAAATGACAGCTGAAAGGATCGCTTTCATCTGTTACCTGCCTTTGCCTTTTGTTGCTCTGCCTCGCGCTCCGGACGCATGCTGCGGAAGAAATAAAGCAGGCCGCGGCTCGTCTGGTAGAGCGACAATCCCAGGAACCAGATCGTCCCGCGGATAATGCCGGGATTGCGGCGGCGGCCCTTTTGGAATTGCGTCCATTGATCGGAATTTGCAAATACCAGATCCGCGATCAAACGGTGATCTGATGCGCCTTTGGGCACATACTGGCAACCGATCGTCGTGATGTCGCCGGACGGATGGATATTGCGCACCACGACCGGCAACGTTTGCACCTCGCCACCGCCATAGGGGTGGAAGCGGAGTGTCGCCTCCGCACTGACAACCAACGCATCAAGCTCCTTGTTGAATACATTCAGCCGCGCACCATGGACTGAAACGTCCTCGATTGAGGCGGAATGCCACTTGCCGTTGACGCCAAGTTCGCTGCGACGGTCGACCCTGATGCGACGGGAGGAGGATCGTTCGCCACGTTCCGACACAACGCCCAATGCGCAACCGGCCAGGATCAGGTTGATGAGGTTCCAGGCACCGACGACAAGTGTCACATCGGCCTTATAGGGCTCGGCATAGATGCGATATATCGTGATCGCAAGCGCGATGACCTGTACCGCAAAAATGACGAAGAAGGGACGGCTGATCTCGGAAAGGCGGCTGACCGCAATCGATTCATCCTTGGCCGTGACCTTGAAGGTGGGTTTTCGCGGATTGAAGATGACGGAGATGACGGCAGGCAGCAAATGCACCATCTGCACATATTCGTAGAGTTCTGAAATCCACGGCCAGCGGAAGGATCCGTAGAGATAGTTCTGCATCATCAGGTTCACGAGCATGTAGGCAAGTGTGTAGGCGAGGAATTCGCTGCCAGACGCGGTAAAGATCTCCAGATCGAAGAACAGGTAGCAGAGAGGGGCAAACAGAAAGATGGCGCGTGGAAAGGGGAAAAGCCAGAACAGCGTCGAGGACATGTAGCAAAGACGCTGCGGCAGGGTGAGGCCTCGCTTCAGCAGCGGGAAGCGAAAACGCAGGATTTGCATCATGCCTTGCGCCCAGCGACTGCGCTGGCCGATGAAGCTTGCGAAAGTCGCGGGTTGCAAACCGGCAATGAGCGGCTTGTCGACATAGATGCTGTTCCAGCCGGCGCCATGCAGCGCAAGTGCGGTCTCGCAATCCTCGGTGATGCTGATGCCGCTGAAGCCGCTTTGGGACTCAAGCGCCTTGCGGCTCAACACCGCCGCTGAACCGCAAAAGAAGGCCGCATTCCATTTGTCCAGGCCGCGCTGAATGATGCCGTAAAACATCTCATTCTCGCTCGGCATGTTGTCGAAGGTTCGCAGATTGCGCTCAAGCGGGTCCGGATTGATGAAGAAATGCGGCGTCTGGACGAGAAAGAGCTTCGGGTCGTCTTCAAAATAACCGACGGTTTCGAGCAGAAAATCGCGAGCCGGCGCGTGGTCGGCGTCGAAGACGGCAATCAGGTCGCCGTTCGAATGCTGAAGGCCGTTGTTGAGGTTTCCGGCCTTGGCATGCTCGTTGCGCTCGCGCGTCAGATATTTGACATCGAGCTCCTGGCAAAGCTGCTGGAGCTCGTTATGACGCGCAATTGCCGCCTGCGATTCCAGGACCTTGGTGGAGTTGCGTTTCTGTAATGTGCCGCCATCGTCGAGCAACCAGACTGTGAGCTTGTCGGCCGGATAGTCCATCGCCTTGGCGGACGCCAATGTATTGGCCAGAAGGTTGATGTCTTCATTGTAGGACGGGACGAAAACGTCGACGGAAGGAAACTGCTGTACCCTTGCTGCGCGGGCGGGGCGTGAAGGTAGGGGCGTTGCAACGATGAACAAGCTGAGCATCAGCATCGCCACGTTGTACATTTCCGCAAGATAAAGCAGCAGGCCGGGGATGAAGTTTTCGGGCTGGTTGACCGGCGGCAGGGTGCTGGTCGTGCGCCAATAGACATAGCGGAGCACGATCGAAGTGCCTAAGGCGAGCGCAACCAGCCGCCAGGTGCCCTGGCGCTTCAGGACTTTGATCACGGCCATGAAGGTGACGGCAAAGACGCTGGCAATCAGTTGGGTTTGCAGGTTGACCGGCAATGTGATCAGCACGATGCCGCATAGGGAAACGGCAGCCCATATCAAGATGCTTCGTGCTGTCTGCATCGGTGTTCCTTCAAAAGGTATTCGCCGAACGCCATCCTGGCGCTCCAAATGATTAAAAAATCTATTTCATACAGGCAGCGTTGGCCACTGCACCGATACAATCCGGTGAGGGTACGATCGTGCTATAGGTTTGTGTCGCTGCTGGCTGAGCTTGTCCTGTTGTCGTTGTCGGCATTGGGACCGCGTTCGCCTGGCCCTGGCCGTATTGTTCCCCCGGGAATGGCACTCGTGGCCCAATTGCCTGCGGGAGGGTCGCGGCTGGTAAGGCTGGCGGTGAGGCGACGACCTGGCGGCGCACGACCACGGTACGCACAGCAGGAGGGGCGGCTTCATAACCGATCGGCGTCGCGTTGCTGCGATAGCCGCTTGTGTCCGGATAGACGGGATCTCCGGGGCGAACAAGCACCGCGTCGGCTCCGCGCACCGTTCCGTATGGATTGAGTGCTTCGTTCACAAATCCCCCGGCAATTGTATAGCCATAGACTGTACTCAGAAGCTGACGCTCGCTTGCGTGGGCGTCGCATAGTCGGACCCGAACCTGAACCATGCTGAAGTTTTGCAATTGTGCTTGCGTGGAGTGACCGGCCCGAATTTGCTGCCAGGCGTAGAGGCAGGTATCGCCAGCGCGGCTTTGACCGGAAGCATAACCGAACGGACCATAGGTATTCTGCACAAAGGTCGCCGAGCGGGCGAGCCTGACGCCCGGTGTCGCCGCCGCCAGTTCGCGCGCTATCGCATTTTCGCTGACAGCTTTGTAAGGCGTGCTGCCCAGCCCAGGGCTGCCTCCGGATACGCCAAGGAACTGTATTTTCAGAAAATTCTGGCCGACCACCGACGAGGACGTGGCAAGCGAAATCGTCTGCTCCACATCGTCCTTGTGCTTCCGCTCGATCACATTGACGATGGCGGGACCGCCTGGCGGCGGAAATGCCAGCGCTTTTTCGTTAGCAACCGTTTCCGGACCCGTCGATTGCCGTACGCCGCCCGTCGTTGTGCAACTGGTCGCCAGACCGGCCAACGTCAGCAGCGCTATTATTTTGAATAGGTGCATCTTTGTAATCGCGGTCGTCGTCTATCGTCATATTGGCGGGAAAGTTACCCGATGGATTTGAACAGGGCCTTCATCAGAATTGAGATAAGCGCTATTATGGTTAACCATTGGTTAATGGATCGGAAATCCCAGAAATCTAGGCATAAGAGGGGGACTCCGTTGTAGGGAATGACAGTGGATGCGGGACGGAGTTGCTGTTTAATTTCGCATGCTTTTCGCCCAAACAGGATCACGATGCTGCTCCCTCCCCAGAAGCTTTTTCTTTACATGCATGTCAGCAAGGAAGCTGTTCTATCGTCGCCGATCGAAGGAACACAATCGGCGTTCTCTGAGCTCCTTCGTTTTGAGACGAAAGCGCAGACAGCATCCGCAACCGCATAGAAAACTAGGCATGGAAGTCCGTTATGCAAGAGCAGCGGGCGATTTCGTGGATGATTCGTAGGGGGCGTTGCCTGGGGCTAGCCTCGCTTTCGAGTCAGAGTTTACGGTATTTATATACCGTCATATGTTTTGCCGGTAATCTCTTTGTAGACATCCAGCAATATCCGACCTTGGCTGTTCTTTACGCTTTTATCAGTGCCGTGGGCGATCAGTATTTTCGCCATCTCAATCGTTGCGCCTTGATCTTTACTGGCGAGGGCAAAGGCAAATGGGGTTGCGCCCTCAGCGTCTTTGGCATTCGTATCGGAACCAGCTTCTATCAGTCTCTGCAGGATTTCCACGAAACCATACAGTGCAGCGGCATGAAGTGCCGTCAAACCTTTTGGACCACGGCTATCCACGTCTGCCTGCTGACCAATCAGGAAGTTTATCATATCAAGATCGCGTGTAACCGCCGCGCGTAGGATGATTGGACTTCCGTCTCTCCTATCTGCGGAGTTTGGGCTGGAACCTGCGAGAATAAGCTTCTTTATCGTGTCAAAATCTTCGACGACGAAAGCGTCCTGCATTTCATCACCGATGTCGTTGCTCATGCGGACGCTTTCTCTGATAATGCGTTAGATGCCATCCGCCAGTTGCTGGAACAGGCCCGCAACGACCTGCGGATTGATGATCTTGCGTTCGTCGATCGTATATTCCTTGCGCAGTGTCCGGATCTTCAGCTTGCGATAATCATCGCCATTGTCGGTACCGTCGATGAAATGAAAATCCGCAATGGTCGTCAGCGGCTAGGATCGGCGTCCGATGTGGATTGATGTCCTGTCCAGCGCCAGCTTTCGGCCAAATGTGACGCGCTTGCTGGAGAAACGTAAGACGCCATTTTCATAACCTGTCAGCAGAGACCATCGGTCAGTTATCTTTGGTTGTAGGCGTTTTTTCATGCGGTCGAGCAACTTGTCAATCGACGTGAATTTTCCTCCATGATTCTACTGCTGAAGGAACGCCCGCCTGCCTTTGCGTTTGCAGTTGGCATTGAGCAGCCGGAACGTCTGAGAAAGCCGCTCCTTAAAACCACCGCGGAATGATAGTTTTCATAGACCGGCAATCCGGCGCAGATCATCGATCGCGCCGGGTGCTGCGGCCAGGACGACCGACCCCTTGGTCAATCTTTCGCCTTCGGTCGGGAAGGGGTGATACCAGCCGCCGGCCTCCTTGACGAGGCAGTATCCGGCCATGCAATCCCAGGCGTGCATATAGGGCTCGTAGTAGCCGACGAGACGGCCGGCGGCGACATAGGCCAGCATCAGGGCGCCGGAACCGTTGCGGATGAAATTGCCGCCCGCTTCCAGCAAGTTTTCGACCATTTTACCTACAAAAGCCGGGGTGACGTAGTTGTTGGCGCCAATGCCTGTTACAGCGTTGCGAATGTTGCGAGCGGCGTCCAGCGTGAGCGTCTTGCCGTTCAGGGTCGCGCCCATGCTAAGTGCGGCGGCATAGAGTTCATTGTGGCACGGCGCGGAGATGACGCCGATGACGGGGACACCGTCATGCAGCAATGCGATGGAAACGCACCAGTTCGGCATGCCATTGACGAAGGGACTTGTCCCATCGATGGGATCGATGACCCAGGTAAAGCCGGACGTACCGGTCTCCAACCCATATTCCTCGCCCAGGATGCCGTCATTCGGATAGGTCTCGTGAAACCGGTTGCGAATGAGGTTTTCGACATCCCGGTCGGCGATCGACACCACATCCTGCAGGTCACGCTTGGTTTCGATGATCAGCGTTTCGCGGCGGTTGAAATAATCGATCGCCAGCGCTCCCGCTTCACGTCCAACCTCTTTTGCCCGCGCAAGACGCGCTTCCAGGCCGGCGACAACATGCTCTGTCATGCAAGTTCCTCTTTAGAAATGGCAGCTTTCAACCGCCGATGATGGCGATCCCGCGATCCTTGAAGCGGATTGCAACGTCGGTCGAAGGCTCAAACGGTGTCTCCACCGCGGGATCGACAACGAAGAGCGTGCCGCTGTTGATTTTGACTTCATATTCCACATGGTCGCCGAGATAGGCGGCATGGGTGATCCGGCCGTTAAACGAGCTTTCCGGTGCGTAGGGAGCCAGGGTTACGGCATTGGGGCGGATCGCCAGTTGCGCCGGCCCCATGCGCAGATTGCGGCCGGGCACGCGATGCTCCAGGCCCTCGATATTGATGGTGGCGCGGCCGTCTTCTATGCCGATGATGTCGCAGGGCACGACATTGGCTTCACCCATGAAGTCCGCGATGAAGGCGGATGCCGGCGTGTCATACAGTTCCCGCGGCGTACCTTGCTGGGCAATCTTGCCTTCCTTCATGATGATGATGCGATCGGAAACGGCGAGAGCCTCGTCCTGATCATGGGTAACGTAGACCGCGGTGAAGCCGAGGCGTTGCTGCAACTCGCGGATCTCGGTGCGGACGCGCCGGCGCAGGCGGGCGTCAAGGTTGGAGAGCGGCTCGTCGAGAAGCAGCACCT
>Ga0075370_10001565_pt1 | contig 10047 bp, 5 predicted proteins | sample EndMethybrTD3035_FD_71398 | JGI IMG/M metagenome (GOLD analysis project Ga0075370, IMG submission 71398) | Populus endosphere microbial communities from Tennessee, USA - Endosphere MetaG P. TD hybrid TD303-5 | ecosystem: Host-associated > Plants > Roots > Endosphere | place: USA: Tennessee... | reverse complement strand
CGGCACTGGCGCCAGTGCCGCCGACGCCGCATTGCATGCAGCCGACAAGGCCAGTGCGGCACGCATCAACATCTCGCGCTGGGCGCTCGAGCATGCCGCGCTGACACGCTATCTGCTGGTCGTGCTGATCTTGCTGGGCGCTGCCGCGTACTTCCAGCTCGGCCAGGACGAAGATCCGCCGTTCACATTCCGCGCGATGGCGCTGCGCGTGTTCTGGCCGGGCGCAACGGCCCAGCAGGTGGCTGAGCAGGTGACGGACAAGCTGGAGAAGACGCTCCAGGAAGTGCCGTACTCGGACAAGATCCGCAGCTACTCGAAACCCGGCGAAGCGCTGATCATCTTCCAGGTCAAGGACTCCTCGCCACCGAAGGAAATGCCGCAGATCTGGTACACGGTGCGCAAGAAGATCGGCGACATCCGAGGCACCTTGCCGGCCGGCGTGCAAGGCCCGTTCTTCAACGACGAGTTCGGCGATGTCTACGGCTCGATCTACGTGCTGTCGGCCGACGGCTTTACGTACCAGGAGCTGAAGGACAACGCAGACCGCGTGCGGCAGATGCTCCTGAAGGTCAAGGACGTCAACAAGGTCGCCATCTTCGGCGCGCAGGACGAGAAGCTGTGGGTCGAGATCTCGCAGAAGCGTCTTGCACAACTGGGCCTCGACTTCAATCAGGTCTTGGCACAGATCGGGCAGCAGAACGCGGTCGAATCGGCCGGTGCGATCACCGCTCCAACCGACTATGTGCAGGTGCGCGTCGGCGGGCAGTTCAACACCGTCGAGGAACTCGAACGCTTTTCAATCCGCTCCGGCACCAACAGCTTCCGGCTCGGGGACATCGCGACGATCAAGCGCGCATACGTCGATCCGCCCCAGGTCAAGGTGCATCACCAGGGCCGAGAGGTGATCGCGCTCGGCATCTCGATGGCCAGGGGCGGCGACATCATCGAGATGGGTGCGGCGCTCGAGAAGGCGGTCGGCGCGATCCGCGCCGAGCTCCCGGCCGGCATCGAGATGCACCAGTTCCAGAACCAGGCGAAGGTCGTGTCGACCTCGGTCAACGAGTTCGTACGGGTACTGATCGAGGCGGTCGTGATCGTGCTCGGTGTGAGCTTCATCAGCCTCGGTCTGCACTTCAAGCCGCGCTTTCGCATCGACTGGCGTCCGGGCCTGGTGGTCGGCATCACGATTCCGCTCGTGCTTGCGATCACGTTCGTGACCATGTACTTCTGGGGCGTCGGGCTGCACAAGATCTCGCTGGGCTCGTTGATCATCGCGCTCGGCCTGCTGGTCGACGACGCGATCATCTCGGTCGAGATGATGGTCCGCAAGCTCGAAGAGGGCTATGACAAGATGCGCGCGGCGACCTTCGCGTACGAAGCAACCGCGATGCCGATGCTGACGGGCACGCTGATCACCGCAGTCGGGTTTCTGCCGATCGGCATTGCCAAGTCGACGGTCGGCGAATACACGTTCGCGATCTTCGCCGTCACTGCAGCGGCGCTGGTGATCTCCTGGCTGGTTTCCGTCTATTTCGTGCCCTACCTCGGCATGCGGCTCTTGCAGACAAAGCCGCACGCGGCCGGCGATCAACCTCACGAGCTGTTCGACACGCCGTTCTACAGCCGCTTCCGGCGCCTCGTGAACTGGTGCGTGAAGCACCGCTGGATCACGATCGGCCTGACGATCGGTACCTTGCTGCTCGGCCTGTTCGGCATGGGCAAGGTGCAGAACCAGTTCTTTCCCGATTCCAGCCGGCCTGAAATACTGATTGACGTGTGGTTCCCGGAGGGCACCTCGTACGCTCAGAACGAAGCCGTCACGCAGCGCATCGAAAAGCGGGTGATGGGGCTCGAGGGCGTCGACCATGTCACCACCTGGATCGGCAGCGGTGCCGAGCGGTTCGTGCTGGTGCTCGACCAGATCTTTCCGCAGAGCAACGTGAGCCAGCTGATCGTGCTGCCGAAGGACACGAAGGCTCGCGAACGGGTGCGCATACAGCTGCCCGAACTGCTTGCAACCGAGTTTCCCGAAGTGCGGGCGCGCGCCAAGCTGCTGCCGAACGGGCCGCCGGTGGCGTATCCGGTGCAGTTCCGCGTCGTCGGGCCCGACCCGGCGAAGGTGCGGGCATACGCCGACGAGGTCAAGGTGATCATGCGGCAGAACCCGAATCTGCGCGGCATCAACGACAACTGGAATGAGTCGGTGAAGGCGCTGCGCCTCGATATCGACCAGGACAAGGCCCGCGCGCTCGGCGTGACCAGCCAGTCGATCGCTCAGGCAGCGCGCACGATCAACAGCGGGACGACGATCGGCCAATACCGCGACGGCGACAAGCTGATCGACATCGTGCTGCGGCAGCCGCTCGACGAACGCAACGCGATCACCGACCTCGCGAACGGCTACGTGCCGAGCACGAACGGGCGCAGCATTCCGCTGTCGCAGATCGCCAAGGCGAACTTCGTCTGGGAACCCGGCGTGCTGTGGCGCGAAGGGCGCGACTATGCGGCGACCGTTCAGGGCGACATCATCGAAGGGTTGCAGGGTGCGACCGTGACGGCGCAGCTCGACCCGCTCTTCAAGTCGATTCGCGACAAGATGCTTCCGGGCTACCGGATCGAGGTGGCCGGTGCTGTCGAGGAAAGCAGCAAAGGGCAGGGGTCGATCGCGGCCGGATTGCCGATTGCGTTGTTCATCATGTTCACGCTGCTGATGCTGCAGCTGCACAGTTTCGGCCGCTCGGTGCTTGCGTTCATCACGGGCATCTGGGGCATTGCCGGAGTCGCCGGCGCACTGTTGTTGCTGAACCGACCGTTCGGATTCGTCGCGTTGCTGGGTGTGATTGCGTTGATGGGCATGATCATCCGCAATTCGGTGATCCTGATCGACCAGATCGAGCAGGATCGTGCGAAGGGCGTACCGGCCTGGGACGCGATCGTCGAAGCAGCAGTGCGGCGATGCCGTCCGATCATCCTGACCGCGGCGGCAGCCGTGCTGGCGATGATTCCGCTCTCGCGCAGCGTGTTCTGGGGCCCGATGGCGGTCGCCATCATGGGTGGCTTGATCGTCGCCACCGTGCTGACGCTGCTCGCGCTCCCGGCAATGTACGCCGCCTGGTTCCGCGTCCGGCGGGAGCCGGGCGAAACAGCGCTCGCGACAAGCTAAAATCCGCGGTTCGCCGAGAAGCCATGCCGAGATGGGACTGCATCTGCAGCCCCATCTTGCTGTTGACGAATCGCGCGGGTGGCGAAATTGGTAGACGCACCAGGTTTAGGTCCTGACGCCAGCGATGGTGTGCGGGTTCGAGTCCCGCCCCGCGCACCAGAACACAGTATTGAGAGTCCAAAACATCATGTCCGTCCAAGTTGAAACCCTCGACAAGCTCGAGCGCCGCATCACGTTGACCCTGCCCACTTCGACGATCAACACCGAAGTCGAATCGCGGCTCAAGCGCCTTTCGCGCACAGTGAAGGCCGATGGTTTCCGCCCCGGCAAGGTTCCGATGAGCGTGGTCGCGCAGCGCTACGGCTATTCGGTGCACTACGAGGTGATGAACGACAAGGTGGGGCAGGTGTTCTCGCAGGCGGTCAACGAGGCGAAGCTGCGAGTCGCCGGCGCGCCGCGCATCACCGAAAAGGAAGGCGCTCCGGAGGGGCAGGTGGCGTTCGACGCGACTTTCGAGGTGTATCCCGAGGTGAAGCTCAGCGACTTGTCGAGCGCCGAGGTCGAACGCGTGTCGACCGAGGTCGGCGAGGCGGCGATCGACAAGACGGTCGACATCCTGCGCAAGCAGCGCCGTACCTTTGCACAGCGCCCGGCCGCCGAAGCGGCTGTCGAAGGCGACCGCGTGACGATCGACTTCGAAGGCAAGATCGATGGCGTGCCGTTCGAAGGCGGCAAGGCCGACAACTTCCAGTTCCTGATCGGTGAGGGGCAAATGCTCGAGCAGTTCGACGCTGCTGTTCGCGGAATGAAAGCCGGCGAGTCGAAGACCTTCCCGTTGCAGTTCCCATCCGACTATCAGGGCAAGGACGTCGCCGGCAAGGAAGCCGATTTCATGGTGACGCTGAAGAAGATCGAGGCGCAGCACCTGCCCGAAGTGAACGAGGCGTTTGCCAAGTCGCTCGGCATCAAGGAGCCTACCGTCGAAGGGCTGCGGGCCGACGTCAAGAAGAACCTCGAGCGCGAAGTGAAGTTTCGCGTGCTCGCGCGCAACAAGGCCAACGTGATGGATGCGCTGGTCAACGCGGCCGAGCTCGATGTGCCGAAGGCACTTGTCGCCGGCGAGGTCGAGCGCATGATTGAAGCCGCCCGTGCCGACCTGAAGAAGCGCGGCGTGAAGGATGCCGACACGGCGCCGATCCCGGCGGAAATCTTCCATCCGCAAGCCGAAAAACGCGTCCGCCTGGGGCTCGTCGTCGGCGAGCTCGTGCGTGCCAACAATCTGCAGGCGAAGCCGGAGCAGCTGCAGGCCCACATCGAGGAAATGGCGCAGAGCTACGAGAAGCCCTCTGAAGTGGTCCGCTGGTACCTCGGCGATCGCCAGCGCATGGCGGAGGTCGAGGCGGTCGTCGTCGAGAACAACGTCGCGGAATTCGTGTTGAGCAAGGCGAAGGTCACCGACAAGGTTCTGCCGTTCGACGAACTGATGACGTCTTGATCTGGGCCGGTTCGGCCTAAGATCAGCGGAATCATTCCAAGGAGTTCCATGAGCGCGCTGGATACCAACGACCTGGGCATGGTGCCCATCGTCATCGAAACCTCGGGGCGCGGCGAGCGCGCCTATGACATCTACAGCCGGCTGTTGCGCGAGCGCGTGATTTTCCTGGTCGGCCCCGTGACCGACCAGACCGCCAATCTCGTCGTGGCGCAGATGCTGTTCCTGGAAAGCGAAAACCCGGACAAGGACATCCATCTGTACATCAACTCGCCCGGCGGCTCGGTCAGCGCCGGCCTGTCGGTGTTCGACACGATGCAGTTCATCAAGCCCGACGTTTCGACCCTGTGCATGGGCATTGCGGCCAGCATGGGTTCCTTCCTGCTCATGGCGGGAGCGAAGGGGAAGCGCTTCGCGCTGCCGAATTCCCGGGTGATGATCCACCAGCCGTCGGGCGGCGCGCAGGGGCAGGCGACGGACATCGAAATCCACGCCCGCGAGATCCTGAAGACTCGTGAGCAGCTGAACAAGATCTATGCCGAGCGCACCGGCCAGACGATCGAGAAGATTCGCTCCGACATGGAGCGGGATTTCTTCATGGATCCTGAGGAATCCAAGGCCTACGGTCTGATCGACCAGGTGCTGACCCACCGCGCAACGGCAGCCGCAAACAACGCCTAGACGAGCTCAGCAACAACACCGAAAACGGGGCCTTTTTCATACGGAAGGCCCCGTTTTCTTTTCCACTATCATTGGTCAACGCCGCTCCTGCGCGCTCCTGTTACCCCGACGTCCTATGGCCGAGAAAAAAGGCTCCTCGAGCGAGAAAGTCCTGTACTGCTCCTTCTGCGGCAAGAGCCAGCACGAAGTGAAGAAGCTCATCGCCGGCCCGAGCGTGTTCATCTGCGACGAATGCATCGAGCTTTGCAACGACATCATTCGCGACGAGGTGCCGGCCGAAGGCACCGACGCGAAGGCGGCCAAGTCGGATCTGCCGGTGCCCAGCGAGATCAAGGCGAGTCTCGATCAGTACGTGATCGGGCAGGAAGTCGCGAAGCGCACCCTGTCGGTCGCGGTCTACAACCACTACAAGCGGCTCAAGCACATGGGCCGCAGCAAGGACGAGATCGAACTCGCGAAGAGCAACATCTTGCTGATCGGGCCGACCGGCTCGGGCAAGACGCTGCTCGCGCAGACCCTTGCGCGGCTGCTGAACGTGCCGTTCGTGATCGCTGATGCGACGACGCTGACCGAAGCCGGCTATGTCGGCGAAGACGTCGAGAACATCATCCAGAAGCTGCTGCAGAACTGCGGTTACGACGTCGACAAGGCGCAGCGCGGCATTGTCTACATCGATGAGATCGACAAGATCAGCCGCAAGGCCGACAACCCGAGCATCACCCGCGACGTGTCGGGCGAGGGCGTGCAGCAGGCGTTGCTCAAGCTGGTCGAAGGCACGATGGCGAGCGTGCCGCCGCAGGGCGGCCGCAAGCATCCGAACCAGGATTTCCTGCAGATCGACACCACGAACATCCTGTTCATCTGCGGCGGTGCTTTCGACGGCCTCGAGAAGGTGATCCAGAACCGCTCGGAAAAGTCGGGCATCGGCTTTGGCGCCTCGGTTCACAGCAAGAGCGAGAAGCGCGTGTCCGAGGTGTTCCGCGATGTGGAACCGGAAGACCTGATCAAGTTCGGGCTGATCCCTGAACTGGTGGGCCGGCTGCCGGTCGTCGCAACCCTTGGCGAACTCACGGACGACGCCCTGGTCCGCATCCTGACCGAGCCGAAGAACGCGCTCGTGAAACAGTACCAGAAGCTGTTTTCGATGGATGGTGTCGAGCTCGAGATTCGGCCATCGGCGCTGCAGGCCATCGCCCGCAAGGCCCTGGCGCGCAAGATCGGCGCGCGAGGTTTGCGTTCGATCATGGAACAGTCGTTGATCGACACGATGTTCGATCTGCCCACGCTGGATGGTGTGGCGAAGGTCGTGCTCGACGAGCACACTATCGAAGACGAGACAAAACCGCTGCTCGTGTATCGCGAGCAGAAAGCGAGCGCCTGAACAAGCGCCATCCGCCCCGTCCGGTATCGCCCTCGGCCTGCGCCGCAGCGGCTTCTTGCCTCACATATTGCAATCGACTGCTCGGACCTCAAATCGGTTCGAGAAAGAGAGGATTCTTCAATGTCCGGACATCCTGTTTTGCCTGCTGAACAAATCACGCTCCCGCTGCTTCCGCTGCGCGACGTGGTCGTGTTTCCCCACATGGTGATCCCGCTGTTCGTGGGCCGCCCGAAATCGATCAAGGCGCTCGAGGTCGCGATGGAAGCCGGCCGGCAGATCATGTTGGTGGCGCAGAAGGCCGCCGGCAAGGACGAGCCAAAGCCCGACGACATGTTCGAGGTCGGTTGCGTCTCGAGCATCCTGCAGATGCTGAAGCTGCCCGACGGCACCGTGAAGGTGCTGGTAGAGGGTATTCAGCGTGCCAACACCCACAGCATCAGCGATAACGGCGAATACTTCGTTGCCGACGTGACGCCGGTCCCGCCCGAGCCAGACACCAAGCCCGAAATCGAGGCCTTGCGCCGTGCGGTGACGCAGCAGTTCGACCAGTACGTCAAGCTGAACAAGAAGATCCCGCCGGAGATCCTGACGTCGATTTCAGGCATCGACGACGCCGGCCGGCTGGCCGATACGATCGCAGCGCATTTGCCGCTCAAGCTCGAGAACAAGCAGTCCGTGCTCGACCTGTTTGCGGTCGACAAGCGGCTCGAGAAGCTGCTCGAACAGCTCGAGCATGAAGTCGACATCCTGCAGGTCGAAAAGCGCATCCGTGGGCGCGTGAAGCGTCAGATGGAGAAGAGCCAGCGCGAGTACTACCTGAACGAACAGGTCAAGGCGATCCAGAAGGAGCTTGGTGACGGCGAAGAAGGCGCCGACATGGAAGAGCTCGAAAAGAAGATCATCGCCGCGAAGATGCCGAAGGAGGCGCGCAAGAAGGTCGATGCCGAGTTCAAGAAGCTCAAGCTGATGTCGCCGATGTCGGCCGAAGCCACGGTGGTGCGCAACTACATCGACACCCTGGTCAACCTGCCGTGGAGCAAGAAGACCAAGATCAAGCACGACCTCGCGTTTGCCGAAGAGGTGCTGAACGAAGACCACTATGGTCTGGACAAGGTCAAGGACCGGATCCTCGAATACCTTGCGGTGCAGCAGCGCGTCGACAAGGTCAAGTCGCCGATCCTGTGCCTGGTCGGGCCGCCGGGCGTCGGAAAGACCTCGCTGGGCCAGTCGGTCGCGCGCGCGACCGGCCGCAAGTTCGTTCGCATGGCGCTCGGCGGCGTGCGCGATGAAGCCGAGATTCGCGGACACCGCCGCACCTACATCGGCTCGATGCCGGGCAAGGTGCTGCAGAGCCTGACGAAAGTGGGCACGAAGAATCCGCTGTTCCTGCTCGATGAGATCGACAAGCTGGGCATGGATTTCCGCGGCGACCCGTCCAGTGCGCTGCTGGAGGTGCTCGACCCGGAGCAGAACCACACGTTCAGCGATCACTACGTCGAGGTCGACTTCGACCTGAGCGACACGATGTTCATCGCGACATCGAACTCGATGAATATTCCTCCGGCGCTGCTCGACCGGATGGAGGTGATCCGCCTGTCTGGTTACACGGAAGACGAGAAGCTCAACATCGCTCAGAAGTATCTTTTGCCGAAGCAGGCAAAGAACAACGGCGTCAAGGACGAGGAGATGGAAGTCACCGAGTCGGCGCTGCGCGGCATCGTGCGCTACTACACCCGCGAAGCCGGCGTTCGTTCGCTTGAGCGCGAGATCAGCAAGATCTGCCGCAAGGTGGTGAAGGCAATCCAGCTGAAGCAGGTCGACGGCAAGGTGATCGTGACGGAAGAGAACCTGAACGACTACCTTGGCGTGCGCCGCTTTGACTACGGCCAGGCCGAGAAGAAGAACCAGGTCGGGCAGGTGGTCGGTCTCGCGTGGACCGAGGTCGGCGGCGATCTGCTGACGATCGAGGCGGCAGTGATGAACGGCAAGGGCAACATCATCCGGACCGGCCAGCTTGGCGATGTGATGAAGGAATCGGTCGAAGCTGCCCGCTCGGTGGTGCGAAGCCGCGCGAAGCGCCTCGGCATCAAGGACGAGCTCTTCGAGAAGCGCGATGTGCACATCCACGTTCCTGACGGCGCGACGCCGAAGGATGGCCCCAGCGCAGGAGCGGCGATGACCACTGCCTTCGTCTCGGCGCTGACCGGCATTCCCGTGAAGGCGAATGTCGCGATGACCGGTGAGATCACACTGCGCGGCGAAGTCACCGCGATCGGCGGTCTGAAGGAGAAGCTTCTGGCCGCACACCGCGGCGGAATCACGACGGTGCTGATTCCTGAGGAGAACGTCAAGGATCTGCAGGACATTCCCGAGAATGTGAAGAACCATCTCGAGATCGTCCCGGTCCGCTGGATCGATCGTGTGCTCGAGCTGGCGCTCGAATCGGCCCCTCAGCCGCTGCCCGACGAAGAGCCTGCCAAGCAGGCCGACGACGGCGCCAAGCCGGCTGCGCCCGCCGCCGGCTCGGAACTCCTGACGCATTGAGCGAGGTGATTGCCGGGCTGCAAAAGTTCGGCATATAATGCGAGCTTCGCTGATGTTGCTAACGCGATGTCAGCGAAGCAATATGCGGGAGTAGCTCAGTTGGTAGAGCGCAACCTTGCCAAGGTTGAGGTCGAGAGTTCGAGACTCTTCTCCCGCTCCACATTCGAACAAGGGAAGCCCAGCGCTTCCCTTTTTTCTAGAATGCCGATGTTGTCACGCAAAGGCCGCCACGGCTTCTTTCGTGCAACACGTCATCGGGGCGCGGTAGCAAAGCGGTTATGCACCGGATTGCAAATCCGTATAGCCCGGTTCGACTCCGGGCCGCGCCTCCATCCATCTCATCAGAACTGCGCTGGCAACTCGCTGCCCTGCGCTGCCCGTTCCTCGTTGACGTACTGAGCCGGCAGGTAGCTGGGCGCGTCGTTGGGCGCCGCGTGTGTCGGCATCTCGACGAGGGCTGAGTCTGATTGCGCCGCTGGTGTGCGCGTGATCAAGACGACAAACATCGATACGGTGACGACGCCCGCGATGCGTGCAAAAGTGGCAAGACGATTCATGGGTGCGATCTCACGTTGATACGTGGTCGCATCGTCGACGCGGTGCGTTTCGTTTCCGCTTCAAGCCGAGGCGCGCTGCGTTTCACTCGTTGTGCCGCGCAACAGATGCGGCAGCAGCGTGGTGCCCAGGACGGGAATCGAACCCGTACGCCGCTTTCCAGCAAGCGGCGGGTTTTAAGCCCGCTGCGTCTACCAATTCCGCCACCCGGGCAGGGCGCGCTGGATGATA
>Ga0075370_10001562_pt1 | contig 10050 bp, 12 predicted proteins | sample EndMethybrTD3035_FD_71398 | JGI IMG/M metagenome (GOLD analysis project Ga0075370, IMG submission 71398) | Populus endosphere microbial communities from Tennessee, USA - Endosphere MetaG P. TD hybrid TD303-5 | ecosystem: Host-associated > Plants > Roots > Endosphere | place: USA: Tennessee... | reverse complement strand
TTCCCAAGGCTTCCAGCCGCCGAAGCGTCGGCTCGACGAGCGGCGCTCGAGCAGCGTCGGGATCGATTACGACCAGAGCCAAATCGGCGGCGGCCGGCACTATTTCCGCCTCGGCCTCGCAGGAGATCAGATCGGGGACGTCAATGAGGTAATAGTGGTCGCTCATCCAATCGAAATGCATGAGATTCAACTCGGTCGAGCTGCCCCGCCTGCGCGCCTCCGGACTGGCATCTCCGACGCTGGTTCGGCCCTCGACCGAACCCAGTCGAGAAATCGCACCGGCCGCGAGCAACAAGGCTTCGGCGAGACTAGTCTTGCCGGTCCCCGCTGGCCCGACGAGCGCGATGGCCCTTGCTCCGCGGCCGCTCTCCTGCATGCTGCTCTCCTCCCAACGCCCATCCTTTCGTCGCGAAGGAAGGCCGTGAGAATGACGATGCTCTGCCTTTCGATCGGTCTACGCAAGCACTGAGAGGCGTAATGGCGGACATCGTCGGATAGTATCAGCGCTCGGATGCGGCCTAGGCTCGACTAATCTGCGCCGCGCTCGGCTCATAGTCTCCCTGCGAAGGACCATTGGTGAGCCTCAGCTTCTGGGCGCTTTGAATGGGCGAGAACGGGAGAAACGTCGGCGGCTTGAGCCGTTGCACCGCGAGGGCACGCCCTGTCAGTTGAAACAACGCATCCATTTTATCGACCGGGCGTTGCGCTCTAACCCATAGGAGAAAAGCAATGGTCGATCTTTCCCAAATCAGCGCGCACATGGAAATTGTCGGTGCCGACGGTGTTCACATCGGCACCGTCGACAGGATCGAGGGCAACCGGATCAAAATGACGAAGGCCGATAGCGGGTCGCACGGCGATCATCATCATTATCTCTCGGAGGGCCTCGTTGCGGCTATCGAGGGAAATCGGGTCCGGCTGTCCGCGACAGGTGCTTCAGCGTTGCTGCTCGAGGAAGAAGGCAACGGCGACGCTCTAGCCGACAAGAACCCCTGAACGGGGCGAGATGCCGAGCAGCAGCTTTCTCGGCTGCTCGGCGGGACCGGAGAAGGGCCCCTCATCTCTGTCGCTAAGTCGACCGCTGATGATTGCGTGCCTATCCCACAGTATTCTGTTCAGGAAATGATCCGTTCCACAGCACGCCGCGCCGCTGTCCATTCGCCGCCTCTCGCACACAGTTTGCGCGGCGTCCCATAGGTCACCGGAGATAATTGCCTCGTGTTCGCCGGGATGATTCCCCCGCCTCCCGCGAACTTCACCTATGTAGGTTGGGCTCTCGAGGATGGCGCTGATTTGATGCGCGCCGATGCGGTTTTGCGGCAGAGCATGTCTTGCGTGGGCAGAGTGCGGCTCAATCTACGCGACTAGCTCTTTCGCCGCAGCGACCAGATCAGAGAGGAAAGGCTTGTTACAAACGCTGCTAGCGCGAAAATCCAGGTCGGATCGGCGATCTGCATTCAGACGACTCCTTCGAGCACCAGATAACCAATTTGGTTATATGTAGGAAAGAGCTCCTTAATCGAGCAGCATCGGTTTGCTCGGCGCTTACCCCGCCCGCCGCGGCGATGCACGCCCGCCCGGTCCGGGAATGGAGACCGCGGCCACGCGGCCAAGTTTACGACTATCCGGATACGCTGGCATTTGCGACGCTTGCGACTGGCTGAACGGATGCCCGATTTCAGGCTAGCCGACAGACCGCCGCTATTACCGGAACGTCGGCGTAAACGGACACGTCGAAGCCGAAGCGCTAGTTAGCGTGACTGCCCAAGAATCTCCAGGTGCCATAGTTTCCGCCGCTCGGCACAGGGCCGTGATTACTATCATTGTGCGATAGCCGGGACCTCATTGTCGGTACGACGTTGCAAGTTTCATGGCCAACAGCATCTTCGCGGCAATGGCCTGCTGGACGCCACCTCAATCCCGACATAGGCAGATGTGCTCCATAATGGGACGAACACAAGCCAGACGTTAGGTAAACGGGCACCATTTCCAAGATCACGTGTTGAGGCCTGGACGGCACCGTTCATCCGATGGGCGGTCGGTGCGCGATCGGGGACCACGTCGCCCTAGACCCTGTACGATTTACTCTCTTGGAAGGTTCTGCATGAAGATCGCCATCGTATCGAGCGCCGCCATTGCTCTCTCCCTCTTTGCATCACCTGCTGCTCATGCCGCCGTCATCGCCAGCCTTGGCGACAACGGCTCTGCGTTCACTGCGATCGGCGCTCTCGGCACCCGTGTCGGCGGTACGATCTATATGTCGGACCAGCCGTTCGCGGATATTCCCAAAGGCGGGGTCTTCAACAATCAGTTCCTCGCCTCGGGTCCGTCGTCGGGAAATCCGGCGACCATAACGTTCAATAACGCGCTCAACTACCTGAGCTTCCTGTGGGGTCGCCGGACACTTACAATTTATTGACGCTCACTACGAACCTGGGCAACACACTGACCTATACGCCCCAGGGCCTGAACTTCGCGGTGACGGACGGGAACCAGTCGTTTTCGCAGTACGTCCAGTTCAAGGCCTCGGGCGGCGAATACCTAACCTCGGCCAAGTTCGATGTGACCTCGCCGACAAATGCCTTCGAGGTCGCCAACTTTCGCACCGCGGTCCCTGAGCCCGCCACCTGGGCGCTGATGGTCATGGGCATCGGGTTTGCGGGCGCGGCGATGCGTCGCCGTCAGGCGGTTTCGCTCAGCTACGCTTGATCAAGCCCCTTCCGGGCGGCCCGTGAGCATAGAGACCCTTCCCAGAGCGATCCGGGCAGGGTTTTTAATTCGCACCCCGGATTTTCTCCGCAAGGCGGGCCCCGGTGCAACCACAAACGTCAGAGCCAGGAGGCGACGCGTGATTCGAGGCCCTTGGAGGATATCCTTCGATGCGCCCCATTGGCCGCTATGGTATTCGCACCTTTAGCTTGTCGCGGGCGGATTTGCGCCGCGCCGTGGTCACGTTGCGCAGCAGCGTTGATTTGGCCTGCGCCCAACCCCATCATCAACAAAAGCAATGCGAAGCATGCGACGGGGACAGGGAGAGATGGTCATGGAATTGCGGGTTATCGGCTTGGCCGCGCATGGCGATGAAGCGGAGGAGATGCGGTTCTTGCGTGGAAGCGTGTCGGCGCTTGTCGCATGACTGGCACGGTACTGTCAGAGGACATAGGCGCTGTCCGTGTTCTCACTCTCAACCGGCCAGAGAAAATCAACGCGGCAAGCCTTGAGATGCAGCGTGAACTGCTTGATGCGCTCCGCACGGCTACGAATGCCGCCCACATTCGCGCGCTGGTACTCACCGGTGCAGGCCGAGCCTTTTCGGCGGGCGGGGACCGCGAAATCTTGCGCGAATTGGCTGCGGGGGAATGTACCGATCGCGAAGAACTGGGCCGGATCACGATCGACACCATTCGCACGATGCTGGCGCTGGAAATTCCGGTCGTCGCAGCGGTCAATGGCTTCGCCATCGGCTATGCTGCGGGCCTGGTGGCGCTGTGTGACGTGGTTGTGATGGGTGAAAGCGCATTCCTGTCCGACCCGCACGTTCAGTACGGAATCGCCGGGGGACCAGCAACGCAGATGATCTGGCCCCGCCAGTGCTCGGAGCTTGTCGCCCGCGAAATCCTTATGACTGGCCGGCGGGTTTTCGCCACCGAAGCGCTCAGAATCGGACTTTGCAACAGGGTCTGTACGGACGGCGAAGAGCGCGCGGCAGCGCTTGAAATAGCCCGACAATTTGAGGCCTTGCCGATCGGGGGCATCGCGGCGACGAAACGCAGCTTCAATGCTCCCCTCATTGCCGCAGCGGAAAACCTCGGGATTCAGGCCGAATAGGGAATGAAAGTTCTCGACCTCAGCTGCGACGTGGCAGGACGGTTCGGCACCAAACTGTTCGCGCAAGGTGGCGACAAGGTTCTGCGCTTCGCGACGCAGCCGGCAAATGAGGATTTGCTGGGGCTCTATCTGGATGCCGACAAACAGTTCGTCGAGGCCGACAGCCTTCCGGCGCTGCTGCGTGAATGCGACCTGGTCTGGACCTCGTTCGATTCCGGCCGATGGCTCGGCCTAGCGTCTGGCCTCGCCGTGCCTGCTTCATGCGTCCATGTGACCACTTCGAGCTTCGGCATCACGGGCTCCTACGCCGCCTGGCGCGGCGGTTCGATGGCCGACTGGGCAGCGGGCGGCTACCTGTTCATTACCGGCGACCCTGAGCGAGAACCGCTCTCCGGCCCGGAAAATCTGTGCGCCTACGCTGCTGGCTACACGGCCGCGGCTGGAGCTGAAGCGGCGCTGATCGATCGGCAGCGGACCGGCCGCGGTCGCCACCTCGACATCAGCACGATGGAGGCGATGCTCCTGCTCCACCAGTCGACCTTTGCGAGGACGGCGGCGGGAGCATTGCGACGGCGAACCGGTCGCTACACCGAAGTCTACCCCCTCACGGTTCTGCCGTGCCGCAACGGCCACGTCTCGCTGGGCATCGTCAGCGATGCGGAATTCGACAAGATGTCGATCGCGGTTGGCCGTCCCGATTTGTGCGCCGACCCGCGTTTCGCCGATCGTCAGGCGCGATGGGACAACCGCGATGCGCTGGACGCGGAACTCATCAGCTATCTCGAAAATCACGACGCCGACGATATCGTCGAGACATTGCAAGCAGGCGGCGTTGCCTGCGCCGCCGTGGTCGGGCCGTTTGGCGTTACGCGCAATCCGCAGCTACGCTCTCGCGAATTCTGGCGGCAGGCCCCTGGCGGCGGCCTGATGCCGGGCGACCCACTCCGACATTTTCGTGGTTTCGGGGCAAGCGGGACGAAGGCGCCGGATATAGGCAGGCCCGCCGAGTTGCCACTCGAGGGCATTCGCGTGCTTGATTTTACGATTTTCTGGGCCGGCCCGAGCGCGACACGAACACTGGCCGATCTCGGTGCAGACGTAATCTGGGTTGAACGGCCCGGAGCGCGGCGCGACTGTCACGTCGAAGCCGGAGAAGCGCCTTCCCCGATCGAGCTTCAGTTCCACCTCTACGACACAAAGATGTTCCGCGGAAAGCGCAGCATCGCGCTTGATCTCGAAAAGCCAGAAGACCGCGCGTTGGTCCATACGCTCGCTCGGCAGGCGCATGTCGTGGTTGAAAATTTCCGGCCAGGCGTAGCGGACAAGCTAGGGATCGGTCCGGCCGAACTATCCAGGATCAATCCAGCGCTTACCTATGTCTCACTCTCGGGCTGGGGTAGCGAAGGGCCTTGGGCCGAGTGGCGGTCATACGGCCCTTCGATCGAGGCAGCATCTTCGATCGAGGGGCGGACCGGATATATCGGAGGCGAGCCGCTGCGGCTCGGCCACACCCTGCCCGATGCGGCTGGCGGGATGATCGGCGCACTGGCAGCGCTCAGGGGCCTGCGGCACTCGATCGGCTTGGGCACTGGCGGCTGGTACGATATTTCCCAGCTCGAAGCTTATGTTGCCATGGCCGGTGAAGGCATAATTTCGGCGACGCGTGAAGGCCGCGATCCCGAGCGGGCTGGCAATCGTTCGCGTTCGGCGGCGCTACAGGGCGTATTTCCTTGCAAGGGAGAGGACCAGTGGATTGCCTTGCGCCTGAGCGATGCAAAGGACTGTGTCGCATTCACCCGCTTCAGCGGCGTGGATGTCCTTATCGACATTGAGGGCGCAGAGCGGGCAATCGCCGAATTCACAGCCAAGCATGAACGGCTCGTGCTGGCAGAAGATTTGCAAGCAGCGGGTCTCGAGGCTTGCGCTGTTCTTGATGCCCGCGATCTTTCGGTCGATCCGCATCTGGCGGAGCGGAAATTCCTTGTTGACGTCATCGCTGGAACACGCAGTTATCGGCTCCCCGGTACTCCGTTTCATTCTACGCCGCGCATGGCGAATGCGACCCGGCCGCCACCGCGTCCCGGGGAACACACAAATGCCATTCGGACAGCCTTGGCGGAAAGCAAATGGTTTGATTGGCAAGCCGAGCGATAGCGCTCCCGTCGAACAGAAGAGCGATGGCGACGCGATGACAAGAAAACGTGCCGCTTTCGGGCAGCGCAAGATCGTCCTTTAGCGACAGGTATGTCTGCGAAGGCTTATTGTAGAGAAATGGCCCCGATACCGCTTAGTTCGGTGACCCGCTGGCCTATCGCCCTCCAAGTGCGCGCCCCTTCAAAAGCTCCCTCCGCCTCCAATGCGTCCGCACGGATCACGGTGAATTGCGATACGCTTTCACCGTGCTGGCGCTCGACCTCTAGTGCGCACGCCCACAAGTGCAGATCCTCGGTCATCTGCAGGTACTAGCCGGGGCCATGGACTCGATACCTTTCGCACCATAAAGACTTCCGCACCGTACTTGGTATCGGTTTGACTTTTACGCGCAAGGGCAAGCGGCCAATTCACGGGATGCTGCCAACGCTTGCGGGGACCGTGATGCAGATGGGAAGAGCGGCCATTGCCGCGAGCAAAATCCGCGATCAACAGTCACTGAGCTAACAATGTTATCTTCTGCCACGTGGGGGGAACGTAGTCTCGAGCCAAGGCGTTGTAGTGCTAAGCCAATAATGGAGAGCGCTATGCCGAAACTCGTTTTCATCGCCGCTTTGGCAGCCTGCTTCGCCCTGTCAGCCTGCAACACCACGGCCGGCGCGGGCAAGGATATGCAATCAGCTGGCCGAGCCGTCGAAAACACCGCCAACGACGCAAAGAATTAGCGCTTGGCGGGCGATCCGCAGCGTTTGAGGAACGTCTCCGTCGATGGTGCGTTTATCAATTACACAGCTCGGAGAGAGACAATGGGCCTTATTATTCTGCTCGTAGTTGGCGGCGTCATCGGTTGGCTCGCCAGTATCGTCATGCGCACGGACGCTCAGCAGGGAATCCTTCTGAACGTCGTCGTCGGTATTGTCGGTGCGCTTGTTGCCGGCTTCGTGATTACACCGCTGATCGGCGGTGCTCCCATCACCAGCGGCGCGTTCGATTTCATGTCGCTGCTCGCTTCGTTCCTCGGCGCAGTCGTGTTGCTTGCGATCGTGAACCTGTTCCGTCGAGGTTCGGTTCGATAGCCCCTCCTACCTAGCGAGGGCAGGCACGCGCTCCTCGATTGGTAGGTGGCCATGGGAAGGTGCATCGCGAAAGCGGTGCGCCTTCTTTTTTCGTCGTCAGAAGCGGGTGAAGCAGGTCGGGGCAATAGAGCGCTCTTAGTGGTTGTGACACTGAAAGCCTTCAAGGCGGTGCAAGCGGGGCAGTTATACCGCTAACCCTTGAACCTCCGATCTAGCGAGGTGGCCTCCTGACCTGCGTTTCGCCCTTCCGACCTTAGCCGCCTAATGCCGCGCCAACTTCATCCTGAATCCTCGATTTCACGCATGAGCGCCGTGGGTGACCATGGCGTCGGCGCCCTGACCGGCCTCCAGAAATTCGATGGGATCGTGTTTCCGCGACCGTTCTGAGCGGCTGAACTGGATTGAGCGATCTTGGACATGATAGCGCATCCACGGCCTGGAAAAGCATAGCTGCCGCCGCCAGGAAGGGGGATCCGAATGACGACGGCAACCACAGCGTAAGCGAACCGCTCAGGGAAAGGTTGCCTCAAGGCGGACGCACATGTTTGTTGCGTGGATAGATTAGCTGAGGGATGAAGGGCGCCCTTACTTGGCGGGTGTTTTCCTTGCCCCCCATCGACTTAGTGACGTTGGTATTTCCCAACGGCAGGAACGAATCGCGAAGAGCGGGGTTTGCAGATTGCCTGACAGGGCACAGAGCTGCGTCTTGGCCACCCCTTGCGCATGTGTGGGTGCGCCAGGACGCGCCGAACCAAGAAGGGGAAGCCATGAAGCAAATCGTCAAAACAGCGCTCCTGGGATCCGTCATAATGCTGGGGATGAGCCTTTCGGCATGCGACAGCAAAAAGGAAAACGCCGAGGAAAAGCAGGCTGAAGCCGTTCGCCAGTCCGCAGATGCAACCGCCGACGCGATGGAAGCGACGGCCGACAAGAAGGACCCGGTGACAGACGGTGTCGATTCTCCGGCCGAAAATGCCCAGGAATCCAAAGCCGCGACCATCCGCGAAGCGGGGGACGCCAAGGCGGACGCGATGGAAGACAAGGCCGACAAGCGGGACAAGGCTCCCGAATAGCCGTCGGTTCACAAGGAAACATAAGAGCCGCGGGATTGCTCCTGCGGCTCTTTCGTGTCGGCCAGCTCCATTGAAGCGCCGGGATACTCGGTTCGCCGGATTTTCCCTAACCAGGGTAACCCGCAAGGAACCGCCACCGCTGGGCTACGTTGGAGAGGCACTACCCCTCACCAGACAGGCATCCCAAATGACTACGAACAACAAAGACGTTTCGATCCTCAACACCTTGATAGCAACACTTCTCGATAGTATCGATGGCTATCAGAAATCGGCTGGCGACATCGACAATCGGACACTCGCGGACAAGTTCACCGCTCGTGCGCGCGAACGCCAGTTCGCTGTCGCCAAGCTTCAGGCTGCGGTCGCTTCCGCCGGTGGCAATCCCGAAGATGACGGTACTATTCTGGCCAGTGCTCACCGCGCCTTTCTCAATCTGAAGGAGGCGGTTTCAGGCAAGGACGACAAGGCGATCGTCACGGAAATCGAGCGCGGCGAGGACTATCTGAAAGCAAAGTTCGAAAAAGCCTTGGCCGATGCCGACCTGTCGCCGGCTGGCCGAGCCGCGGCTGAAGAAGCGTGGCAATCGGTGCGTGCCGGGCATGACGAAATGAGCGCGCTAAAGCATTCCATGGGCGCGTAAGATTGAACGAGACGCCCCCGCTTCGGCGGGGGTTTATCTTGGCCGACTGCAGGAAGCGCCGATAAGCGTCGCCCCGGTGCCTATGCCCATTTCCAAGATCATGGTGAGATTGCTCGGCTCTCGGCGGGAAAACCATGGCCAGCAGCATTAACGAGATGCTTTCCCTTTTTTGATTTCAGCCCTTTCTCTCCAGGATGCATGGGTACCAACCGCCCAAAGGGTCAGTTCACTGTGCAAGCGGGCAGATCCATTGTTCATGGCATTTTCCGCTTGGGGCGCACGGCAGAGCAGGGCGTTCAAGCTATGGTAAGTCGATTGCGGCCAATGGTTGGCAAGGCTGGTTCCCAGACACACCAACAAGCAGGATCGATGCTAGCGCTTTTCCTAAAAGATGACAGCGGCGCAGCGGCGGGTGAATACGCTCTTCTCCTCGCGGTTGTCTGTGGGGGTTTGGCGTGCGTTGTCCACTATCTCGGCAAGACCATAGCCGCGGAGATGTCGCGCGCTGGCCAGGCGATCGCGAACGAGGTCGAAACGGTGAAACGCGGCGGATAGGTTCGATATCTGCGGAAGCGGGTGACGTTTCTCAATCTCGGCGTGCCAGGCGCGTCTCAGGTAACACTGCTCCGCAACGGGACAGACCTTAGTAAACATTGCAGAAAAGCAATGTCCCTCCGCTGCAACTCTCCGGTATTTGCTGAAGTTAATAGGCTGCTAGCCGGCAAGACGCAGTCGCCGGCAGCCAAGGAAAATCAGCTCAACGTTTGGAGGGTCTCATGGGACACAAGATCAAGATCGCACTCGCCGTCGCCGTTGCGACGTTCGGTACAGTGGGCATGGCCGCGCCTGCTTTCGCGGCGTTGGATCTCGTGTCGAGCTGCGCCGTCTCGGGCCTGGACGACATCGTACCCAACCCCCAGGCTTGCTCGGGCTACTACAGCGGGAACGAGCTGCAGTCGGGCGCGGGCGGTTCCGCGAGCGCCGACGAGATCACCGCGCTCGGACTGATCGGCCTGACCGGAACGATCAACGTGCTCGAGAAGATCGAAAATTCCGGCAACTTCAACACGCTCCTCAACGGGCTGACCTGGATCGGTGTACACTATGGCGCCGGGCAGGGGCCCATTCCGGGCAATCCCGGCGGTGTCACGGCGTTCTATCGCTTCGATGCTGGCAAGGGCCTCGACAGCTTCAGCTTCCAGAACGGGTCGGTATCGGGCGTGTCGCTCTACAAGACCGGCGCTGTTCCCGAACCTGCGACCTGGGGCCTGATGATCCTGGG
>Ga0075370_10001561_pt1 | contig 10050 bp, 10 predicted proteins | sample EndMethybrTD3035_FD_71398 | JGI IMG/M metagenome (GOLD analysis project Ga0075370, IMG submission 71398) | Populus endosphere microbial communities from Tennessee, USA - Endosphere MetaG P. TD hybrid TD303-5 | ecosystem: Host-associated > Plants > Roots > Endosphere | place: USA: Tennessee... | reverse complement strand
GATCCTGAACGTCGTCAACAACCAGTGGGCGATCTCGACCTTCCAGGCCATCGCGGGCGGCGAGGGCACCACGTTCGCGGCGCGCGGCGTGGGGGCCGGCATCGCCTCGCTGCGCGTGGACGGCAACGACTTTCTCGCAGTGCTCGCGGCCTCGCGCTGGGCCGCCGAGCGGGCGCGGCGCAACCTCGGGCCCACGCTGATCGAGTGGGTCACCTACCGCGCCGGCGCGCACTCCACCTCGGACGATCCGTCGCGCTACCGGCCGGCCGACGAGTGGCAGCACTTCCCGCTCGGCGACCCGGTCGAGCGGCTCAAGCAGCACCTGATCGTGCTGGGTGCCTGGTCGGAAGAAGAGCACGAACAGACGCGCAAGACGCTCGACGCGGAGATGTCGGCCGCGCTGAAGGAGGCGCTCAAGTACGGCTCGGTACTCGACGGCCACATCCCTCCGCTCGCGACGATGTTCGAAGACGTCTACAAGGACATGCCGCCGCACCTGCGCGAGCAGATGCGGCAGGCGGCCCAATACGACGGGTCACTTGACGGAACGCACGGAGGCTGACGAGCATGGCAACGATGACCATGATCCAGGCCCTGCGCTCCGCGATGGACGTGATGCTGGGCCGCGACAACCAGGTGGTCGTGTTCGGCGAAGACGTCGGCTACTTCGGCGGCGTGTTCCGCTGCACCGAAGGCCTGCAGGCCAAGTATGGCAAGCAGCGCGTGTTCGATTCGCCGATCGCCGAGGGCGGCATCGTCGGCACCGCGATCGGCATGGCGGCCTATGGGCTGCGGCCGGTGGTCGAAGTGCAGTTCGCCGACTACTTCTACCCGGCCTCGGACCAGATCGTCTCCGAGGCGGCGCGCCTGCGCTACCGTTCCGCGGGCGACTTCACGGCGCCCATCGTGATTCGCATGCCGTGCGGCGGCGGCATCTACGGCGGGCAGACGCACAGCCAGAGCCCCGAAGCGCTGTTCACGCATGTGTGCGGGCTGCGCACGGTGATGCCGAGCAATCCGTACGACGCCAAGGGCCTGCTGATCGCGGCGATCGAGTGCGACGACCCGGTGATCTTCCTGGAGCCCAAGCGCATCTACAACGGGCCCTTCGACGGGCATCACGACCAACCCGTCGTGCCCTGGTCGACGCACCCGAAGAGCGACGTGCCCGAGGGGCACTACACGGTGGCGCTCGACTCGGCCAGCATCGTGCGGCCGGGCGATGACCTGACCGTGCTGACCTACGGCACGATGGTCTACGTGGCCGAGGCCGCGGCGCGCGAGACCGGCATCGATGCCGAGGTGATCGACCTGCGCAGCCTGTGGCCGCTGGACCTGCCGACGATCGTCGAATCGGTGAAGAAGACCGGACGCTGCGTGGTGCTGCACGAGGCCACGCGCACCAGCGGCTTCGGCGCCGAGCTGACGGCACTGATCCAGGAGCATTGCTTCTATCACCTGGAGGCGCCGATCGAGCGGGTCACCGGCTATGACACACCTTATCCGCATGCGCTCGAGTGGGCATATTTCCCGGGGCCGGCACGTGTGGGCCGGGCGTTCCAGAAGGTGATGGGCAAGGCGGTGGAGCCATGACCGTTCACACCATCCGCATCCCCGACCTGGGCGAAGGGATCGCCGAGGTCGAACTGGTCGAGTGGCGCGTGAAGCCGGGCGACGTTGTCGCCGAAGACCAGATCCTGTGCGACGTGATGACCGACAAGGCGACGGTCGAGATTCCCTCGTCGATGGCCGGGCGCGTGATCGAGCTGGGTGGCGAGACCGGGCAGACGATGGCGGTGGGATCGGTGCTGATCCGCATCGAAGGCGAGGGAGCTTCGGCAGAAGCGGCGCCAGTGGCGAAGGCTTCCGTTCCTCCGCCGACCGCGGCGACGACACCTGCGCCTGCGCCTGCGCCGGCGCCATCCGCGCCGCAGCCAGGCGCATCACCGTCCGCGTCGACGTCGCAGCGTACGCTCGCCGCGCCTGCAGTGCGAATGCGCGCCCGCACACTCGGGATCGATCTGGCACAGGTGCAGGGCAGTGGTCCGGACGGCCGCATCGTCCATGCCGATCTCGACGCGCTGCAGCGCGTCGGCGTTCGCAGCAGCGGCATCACGACCGACGCCACGCACGAGGTCAAGCTCATCGGGCTGCGCCGCAAGATCGCGCAGAAGATGCAGGAGTCGAAGCGCCACATCCCGCACTTCACCTACGTCGAGGAAGTCGACGTGACGGAGATGGTTGCGCTGCGCGACGAGCTCAATCGGCAGTACGGGGCTGCGCGCGGCGAGCTCTCGCCGCTGGCCTTGATCGTGCGTGCCGTCGTGCGTGCGGTGCCGGCCTTCCCGCAGGTCAATGCCCGCTTCGACGACGAAGCCGGCGTGTTGACGCTGCACGACGCAGTGCATCTCGGTGTGGCCACGCAGACCGACGCCGGCCTGGTGGTGCCGGTGCTGCGCCAGGCGCAGACGCTGGACCTCTGGACCTGCGCCGCCGAGATCGCCCGCCTGGCCGCGAGCGCGCGCGCCGGCAAGGCCACGCGCGAGGAGCTGTCGGGCTCGACGATCACGATCACGAGCCTGGGCAAGCTCGGCGGCATCGTGTCGACGCCGGTGATCAACCACCCCGAGGTCGCGATCGTCGGCGTCAACCGCATCGTCGCGCGGCCGGTCGTGCACGACGGCGCGGTGCAGGTGCGGCAGATGATGAACCTGTCGTCGTCGTTCGACCATCGTGTCGTCGACGGGGCGGTGGCGGCGGCCTACATCCAGCGCGTGCGCGAGCTGCTGGAGCACCCGGCCATGCTCTTTGTCGACTAGGGACTCCGTGCACCGGGTGGACGCGCCTCGAGCGTCAGCTCTGCCAGCGCGGCTTGCGGTCCTTGTCGACCAGCACGGCGCGTGCACCTTCGATGAAGTCGGGATGGCGCGCGAACGCCATCGAGAGTTCGAACTCGATCGCCAGGCACTCGCGCAGCGACTTGCCGCGCGCCGCGCGCAGCAGCTCGAACGAGCTCGCGAGGGCGGCGGGGCTGAAGGCCGCCAGTGCGGCATCGCCGGCAGCGGCGCGCCAAGCGGCGAGCACGTCGGCGAGGCCAGGGGCGTCGAATCCGACGGCGCGTTCACGCAGCGCTGCCTGCAACGGCGGCAGCTCGATCGGTTCGGCGAAACGCTGCAGCACGCCCTCGACGCTGCCGGCCGATGCATCGCCCAGCTCGCCCAGCAAGGCCGGCAACCGATCGCGCGGCGTCAGTTGCGTGGCGAGGCCTGACGCCACGGCCGCGGCGCCGCCGACGCGCGCGCCAGTCAGCGCGAGCCACATGCCGACTGCCGGGTCGATGCGCGACAGGAAGTACGAGGCACCGACGTCGGGAATGAAGCCGATCGCGGTCTCGGGCATCGCGAGCATGGCGTGCTCGGTGACCACGCGGTGCCGTCCGTGCACCGAGAGGCCGAGGCCGCCGCCCATCGCGATGCCGTCGATCAGCGCGACATAGGGCTTGGCGCACTCGGAGATCGCGAGGTTCAACGCGTACTCGTCGATGAAGAACGCGGCGATCTCGTCGAACTCGCCGCGCAGGCTGAGCTCGCGGATGCGGCGCATGTCGCCGCCGGCGCAGAAGGCCTTGTCGCTCGTCGAGCGGATCACGATCACCTCGACGGCCGGGTCGGCCAGGTGCTCGTCCAGGGCAGCCCGGACCTGCCGGATCATCGGCAGGGTGAGCGCATTCAGCGCGGCGGGGCGATCCAGCGTGATCAGGCCGGCGCGGCCTGCGCGCTCGGCGGCGACGTCTTCGCGAGGCGTCTGGAAAGTCATCGTCGGTCCGGTCGTGGCGATGCGGCGATTCTGCCGTGGCGTTCGTGGGGGTTGACATCGGCTGGCAGCCATCTAGACTTTGAACACTCGTTTAAACCACTCGGTGAGCCATGCCAGCGAAGCCCGCACCTCCGGCGACCTCCAGGCCTCGACCTGCAGCCTCCAAGCTGCACGACGGCGAGGCCACACAAACGCGCGAACGCATCCTGGACGCGACCTTTCGCCGCCTTGTGTCAGAAGGCTACGCGGCCCTGAGCGTGCGCGAGATTGCCAAGGATGCCGGTGTCAACCATGCGCTGATCAACTACCACTTCCGCACCAAGGACCAACTCGTGATCGACGTGCTGGACGCGGTCAACCAGCGGCTGCTGGCGCGCCAGGCGTCGATGTACGCGAGCGGTGAAGGCTTTGCGCAGAAGTGGGCGAACGCGCGGCGCTTCTACGAAGATGACCTGGCCTCCGGCTTCGTGCGCCTGCAGGCCGAGCTGTGGGCGGCCAGCCTGTCGAACCCCGGGCTGCGCGAGAAATTCCTGCCGCGTCTGCTGGCCTGGAAGAAGGTGGTGCTGGGTGGCGTGCGCGAGGCCGTCGCCGCGTTCCAGGCCGATGGCGCGAAGCTGCCGCCGCCGTTCACCGCCGAGGTCATTGCCTGCTGGATCTCGGAGTTCTGGCTCGGCATGGAGTTCGCCGATCTGCTGGACGTGAAGGCGGAGCATGTGCAGCACCGCGCCGCGCTGGATGCCGTTCAATGGCTGCTGGAACAGCTGGACGCCAAGGCGAGCCGCACGACCGAACCCGCCGCCCGCCGAAGGAGCCGCCGATGAGCACGCCCAGCCGCCCTGTGCCCAAGGTCCCCAAGCTGCCCGAGCGCTTCGACCGCATCGCCGGCCCGTTGCCCGAGCCCGGCGTCGTGCCGGCCGCCGAGGCCTCGCCCTACGACACCCTACAGCCGGCGCACGAGGGCTTCGTCGAACGCGACGGCGTGAAGATCTGGTACGCGGTGTGGGGCGACAGCGGCCCGTGGATCGCCTTTGCGCCGCTGCTCCAGATCGCGCACAGCCAGATGTACAAGGGATCGGTGCCGTACCTGTCGCGGCACTTTCGCGTCATCACCACCGACGGGCGCGGCAATGGCCGCTCCGATCGGCCGACAGGGCAGGACGCGTACAGCTTCGATCAGTTCTACGCCGACTTCGTGGCCGTGCTCGACGCGGCCGGCGCCGAGCGCGTGGCCCTGGTCGGCATTTCCGCGGGAGCCATGACTTCGCTGCGGCTCGCCGCGGAACAGCCGCAGCGCGTGACGCACGTGGTCACGGCCGGTGGCTTTGCCGATTCGCTGCCCAGCGACGAGAAGCTCGCGCAGCGCCTGAAGCAGGAGGGCGAGTTGCTGGCCAGCGACTGGCCCGCCTACATCGACTGGTTCATGAGCACGATCTTCACCGAGCCGCACTCGACGAAGCCGTACGAGGATGGCGTGCACTACGCGTGGGCCACCAGCGCCGAATGGCTGGGCTGGGCCCGCAACGGATGGGTGGGCAACGACGTGCGCGAGCTGGCACGCCGCGTCAGCTGCCCGACGCTGGTGATCCATGGCGATGGTGACCGGCGCGTTCCGTACGCCAAGGGCGAGCAGATCCACGCACTGGTGCCGGGCTCGAAGATGCTCACCATCGCCGGCGGTGGCCACATCACGACGGCACGCGACCCGGTGGCCTTCAATCGCGCGCTGCGCGAGTTCATCGGCGGTGCAGCGCCCGAGCGCCGCTGGGAACGTGCGATGAAGCGGCCCCGCCGCGCGCTGTTCATCTCCAGCCCGATCGGCCTCGGCCACGCGCAGCGCGACCTCGCGATTGCACGCGAGCTGCGCAAGCTGCAGCCGGATCTCGCGATCGACTGGTTCACCGTCGACCCTGCGGCTCGCTACCTCGAGCGCGAGGGCGAACGCCTGCACCCGATCACGCAGCGCCTGGCCAACGAGAGCCGCCACTTCGAGCAGGTGGCCGCGGCGGGTGACGAGCACGACCTGTCGGCCTTCTTCGCGCTGCGCACGATGGACGAGATCATGACTCACAACTTCATGACCTTCGTCGATCTGATGGAGGCCGAGCACTACGACATCGTGATCGGCGACGAAGCCTGGGACGTGGATTACTACTACCACGAGAACCCGGAGCTCAAGCGCCAGCCCTATGTCTTCCTCACCGACTTCGTCGGCTGCCTGCCGATGGAAGAAGGCAACGAGCGCGAGGCCGTGCTGTGCGCCGACCGCAACGCCGACGACATCGAGCACGTGGCGCGCTACCCCTACCTGCGCGACGCCGCCATCTTCGTCGGCAACCGGGAGGACGTGACCGAACAGACCTTCGGCCCGGGCCTGCCGGGCATCCGCGAGTGGACCGACCGCAACTTCTGCTACTGCGGCTACTGCCTGCCCTTCGACCCGGCCGCGCTGGCCGACACCGAGCGCTTGCGCGCCCGGCACGGCTACCGCAACGACGAGAAGATCGCCATCGCGGCGGTGGGCGGCACGGCGACGGGACGACACCTGTTGCAGCGCATCGCGGCTGCGTTCCCTCGCATGAAGCGCGAACTTCCCGAGCTGCGCCTGATCCTCGTCACCGGCCCGCGCCTGTCGACCGACGAGTTCGAGCCGCAGCCCGGGCTCGAGGTGCGGCCCTACGTGCACAACCTCTACGAGCACCTGGCTTGCTGCGACCTGGCGATGGTGCAGGGCGGGTTGTCGACCACGATGGAGCTGGTGGCCACGCGCCGCCCCTTCCTGAGTTTTCCGCTGCAGCGCCACTTCGAACAATGCGTGCACGTGCGGCGGCGGCTCGCCAACTACGCCGCCGACCGCTCGATGGATTACGCGGCGACGTTGGACCCCGAGCAGCTGGCGCGGCGCGCATTGGCCGCGATGCATGAACCGGTGCGCTATCGGCCGGTGGAAACCGACGGCGCAGCACGCGCCGCGCTGCGCATCGCGCAGGTGCTCGACAACCGGTGGTGGGCGCGATGAGGCCGCGCATGCCGCCGGGCGGCGAGGCCCCGTAGCGCCACCCGGCCAGACCGGCCGTTCCTCTCGAAATCTCCCGGCTCGCCGACAGCGGGCCGGGATGCATTCGACCTGTCGTTTCGATGCGGGCCGCGGGCCCGACTCGTCCCCAAATTTCTGCAATGGGAGACTCCACATGCCACTCTTCGCCGCACTCTACGGACTGGTGTCCTACCTCTTCTTTCTCGGCACCTTTGTCTACGCCATCGGCTTTGTCGGCAACCTGCCGCTGCTGCCCAAGACCATCGACAGCGGGGCCGGCGCGCCGCTCGTCGAAACGCTGGCCGTCAATCTCGCGCTGCTGGGGCTGTTTGCCGTTCAGCACAGCGTCATGGCGCGGCGTGGCTTCAAGCGCTGGTGGACGCGCGTGATTCCCGAGCCGGTGGAACGCAGCACCTACGTGCTCGCGGCCACCGCTGCGCTTGCGCTGCTGCTATGGCAATGGCGGCCCATCGCCGAGCCGGTCGTGTGGTCGGTGAGCAACCCCGTGGGGCGCATCGCCTTGCACGTCGTGTTCTGGTTGGGCTGGGGCGTTCTGCTGATCAGCACGTATCTGATCAACCACTTCGAGCTCTTCGGCCTGCGGCAGGTCTGGGCGAACCTGCGCGGTCAGGCCTTGCCGGTGGCGGACTTCCGCACGCCGCTGTTCTACCGCCACGTTCGGCACCCGATCTATCTCGGCTTCGTGCTCGGCTTCTGGGCTACGCCGCAGATGACCGCAGGCCATCTGCTGTTCGCCGCAGCCTGCACGGGCTACATCCTGATCGGCATCTGGTTCGAGGAGCGCGACCTCATCGCGCAGTTCGGCCAGCGCTACCTCCTCTATCGCAAGCAGGTGGGCATGCTGGTGCCGAAGTTTGGCGCGCGCGACCGCCAGGGGCCTGCGCAGTCCTGACGTCGTGTCGGGAACAGTGGTGGTACCTTCGGGCTTTCTCCGACAACGCGCCGAAAGCACGCGAACCCATGAGCCTGAAGAAGACCGACCTCGTGAAGAACCTGGCCAAGAAACTCGACGGCCGGATGAAGTCCGCCGGCGTGCCGCACCGCTTTGCGCAAGGCGCGGCGGACGTTGCCGACAAGCGCGACAAGCGGGCGCAGGAAGCCGCCACCAAGCTGGTGCCGATCACCTGCCGGCTGCCGGCCGAGCTGGTGGCCCGGCTGCGCGAACGCGCAGCGGGTCACGAGGGCGGCATCAACGCTTTGATGGCGCAGGCGCTCGAACGTGCGCTGCAGTGAGCGCGCGCAGCACGGCGGCCTTCAAGATGTCCATCAGCGAAGGAACTTCGGGCCCTTCGGCATCGGTGGTCGCGACCATGTCGTTGACGGCCTGCCTCAGGAACCCCGGGTCCATCAGCGCTCCGACGGACGTCGGCGTGTGGCGCGGCTGAATCGGAACGGTATGCACTGTTGTCCCTGTGTCGTGTTCGTATAAACTATATATACCGTATAACTCGTCGAAATCAAGCGATGGCAACGACCCAGAAGACCACCCCCCGCAAGTCGATGGCTGCCAAGAAGGCAGCGGCGAAGAAGGTGACCGCCAAGAAAGTGGCGACGAAAGCGCCCGCGAAGGTGCCCACGAAACCCGCCGCCAAGCCGGCCGCACCCAAGCCCGCTCCGGTCGAAGCGAAGGTCAAGCACAAGCTCGTGCGCGACAGCTTCACGATCCCGAAGGCCGAATACATCGTTCTCGAAGGCTTGAAGCATCGCGCCGCCGAGCTGAAGCGCCCGACCAAGAAGAGCGAGCTGATCCGCGCCGGCATCGCCGCGCTGAGGAAGCTGGGCGACACCGAGTTCCTCGCCGCCGTGAACGGCGTGCCGAGCCTGAAGACGGGCCGTCCTAAGCTGGCCGAAGAGAAGAAGTAGGAGCGCCGCTGCCTCAGGGGCCGACCAGCACTTGGAGCACGACGGACAGCGAGCGTTCGTAGGCCTCGTCTGCGCCGATTCGCGCGGGTGTCGCGCTCTGGCTGGCGAGCGGTGCCGGCAGCAGGTCGCCGAGCAGACTGCGCAGTTGAGAGAGCGGCAGCCAGCGCTGGGCTGATGAATCGGCTGCGGACGGCAATGCGATGCCGACCCAGCGCCCGCCAGCGTCGAACACGGCCGCGCCGGACGAGCCGGTGCTCGTCGCGATCCCGAGCGCGCGCGTTGTACCGGCAGCGCCGCCGGCAAAGAAGCCGGCATGCAGCATCGGCCATTGCGGTGCCGGGTCGGTGCTCGCGGCGAAGTCGATCACGAAGCCCGGGCTGCCGGCGAACGGATCGCGCGGCGCAACGGCGAGCTGTGCCGAACCCGGCAGCGCCGGTTCGAGCGCGAGCAGCACGAGCCCGGAGTCGGCGAAGCTCCGGTCGACCACCGCGGCACTCGTCTGGCCCATCCCGTTGCGGACCCACAGCCGGCGCGCGGTCTTGAGATCACCGACATTGGCGAGCGCGAAGCGGCCGTCGCCGAGCAGCACGGCGCTCGCGAGCACGCGCGCGCGTGGCGCGACAGGCGTCGAACCGGCGGAGGGCAGCAGCGGGTGCGGCGCCATGCGATGCGGTCGATCGAGCAGCGCGCCGCTCGCGAGACTCGATGCCGCGTCGAATGCACGCTGCGCCGCGCTCAGCACCTCGTTGCGGGGCGATCGTTTGATCGCCGCGTCGAGCACCTGGCGCGCGTACGCCTCCTGGCCGCCGATCCGCAACAGCCACGCATAGAGGGCGCTCGCGGCCGGCGCCTCGAGGTGCGCGCCTGCGGTGTGGGCCGCGAACGCGAGCGCGCGCCGGTACTGGCCTGCCTGCATCTGGCTGCGCACCAGGCCCATCTCGGTGTCGGGTGCGTGCAGCATGCCGGCCGCACGCTCGAAGCTGGCCAGCGCCGCCTCGGTGTCGCCGCGCGCCAGCGCGGCCTCGGCCGCGTCGAGCTGCGCCGCGCGCTCCTTCATCAGCACCGGATCCTCGACCCGGAAGTCGGTGATCGATGCGGCCGAACGAGGCGCGTCCGCCGCGTGGCACGCTGCGCCAGCGGCGAGCGTGGCGAGCAGCCCGGCGCGCAGCCAGCGCAGGGTGGTCTTCAAGGAGTCTTCAGGGCAGGCGCGTGATGCGCGGGATCTTCAAGGCCGGCAGCGTCGGGTCGTACGGCGGGTTCGGAGCCTTGTAGCCCGCGTTCAGGTACGCGGTGAGCGCATCGATGTCCTGCGCGCC
>Ga0075370_10001560_pt1 | contig 10050 bp, 2 predicted proteins | sample EndMethybrTD3035_FD_71398 | JGI IMG/M metagenome (GOLD analysis project Ga0075370, IMG submission 71398) | Populus endosphere microbial communities from Tennessee, USA - Endosphere MetaG P. TD hybrid TD303-5 | ecosystem: Host-associated > Plants > Roots > Endosphere | place: USA: Tennessee... | reverse complement strand
GCTATCCTTCGCGCCATGATGAAACTGATCGTGCGTTGGCTTCTGCTCGCCGCGGCCCTGCTGCTCGTGGCGCACCTCTACCCCGGCGTGACCGTGAAGAGCTTCGGGGCGGCGATGATCGCCGCCTTCGTGCTCGGCTTGTTGAACACGCTGCTGCGGCCGATCCTCGTCCTGCTGACCTTGCCGGTCACGTTGATCACGCTCGGGCTGTTCCTCTTCGTGATCAATGCGTTGATGTTCTATTTCGCCGCGTCGATGCTCGACGGCTTTCACGTCAACGGCTTCGCTGCCGCGCTGATCGGCTCGTTGATCTACAGCCTGTGCGGGATGGTGATCGACGTCGCGATGGAGCGCGTCTTCACGTAGCGGTCCGGTTGGGGCCGCCGCCGAGACGGTTGACGCCGATTGCGTTTCTCGACGAGCGCTTCGACAAGCTCAGCGCGAACGGTTTCTTGCGGGAACCGTCTCTTTGATTCCAGCGCCTCGCACCTCGAAACGCACCGTCTGCAGCTTGCTGCCGTCGCGTGCGAGCAGCGCCAGTTCATGCCGCCCGGGCCACGGCGCCCATGCGATCCGCCCTGCCGCGCCAATCCGCTTGCCGTCCAGCATCCACGTGCCATGCTCGCCTTCGAACGTGATGCGCTGCGCGGCAGGCGGCATGTCCGGGTCGATCGCGAAGATGCTGCCGTCGCGCGGGCTTGTGATGCCGAAGCGCTGCACCGCGTCGACCTGGGCACTCACGCGCTGCCGTGCCTGCTCTGTGCCCGCGATGAACCACTCGTCGCGCACGGGCTCGCGCTGCGCGTCGAACGCCACACGGGCGGCGACGATCCCCGCCGGCGGCAGCGGCGCCTTCGACGGCCGGTCTTCGTGCAAATGATTGACGATCGCATGCCACACCGGCGCCGCGCCGCTGATGCCGCTGACACCGTGCATCGCCTCGCCGCTCGCGTTGCCGACCCAGACACCGACCGTGTAGCGGTCGGTGAACCCGACACACCAGTTGTCGCGCATGTCCTTGCTGGTGCCGGTCTTCACGGCGGCAAAGCCGCGCGTCGCGAGCAGGCTGTTCAGCCCGAAGGTGCGGGCTCGGGCGTTGTTGTCGGCGAGGATGTCGGTGACGAGAAAGACTGCACCGGCATCGGCGACCCTTGTCGCGGATTGCGTTCGCGATGAGCCCGTCGAAGCGCTGGTCGTTGGGCGCGAGGGCTTCGGCAAGCTCAGCCCGAACGGGGAGGGTGCAGACCTGAACGGGGATGGCGGAGACCCGAACGCGGATGGCGGGGAATAGAGCCCGCCATTGGCCAACGCCCGATATGCGTTCGTCAGCGCCAGCAAGCTCACATCCGCCGCGCCGAGTGCCAGAGCGTTGCCATAGTACCCGCCGCTTTGCGGCAACGCCAGCCCGAGCGCATTGAGGCGTTCGACCAGCGCATCGGGCCCGAGCATCGCGCCGACACGGACCGCCGGCACGTTCAGGCTTGCGCCGAGCGCGCTCCGTGCGCTGACCCAGCCCTTGAAGTCGTGGTCGTAGTTCTGCGGCAGGTACAAGCCGTTGGCCGTCGCGAGCTGCGTCGGCGAATCGTCGATCAGGCTCGCCGGCGTGACGAGGCGGCGTTCGAATGCGAGCTCGTAGACGAAGGGCTTCAAGGTGGAACCCGGCTGCCGCCGCGCGAGCACGCCGTCGACCTGCGCCGCGCCCGACAGGTCGCCGCTCGAGCCGACCCAGGCCAGCACCTCGCCGCTTCGGTTGTCGAGCACCACCACGGCGCCGTCTTCGACATTGCGATCGCCGAGCTCGGCAAGCTGGCGCCGCAGTTGCCCGACCGCGAAGCGCTGCAGCCGCGCGTCGAGCGTGACGACCTGCGACCTTGGCCCGTTGCTCGCAATCGCCTGACGCGCGAAGTGCGGCGCGAGCTGCTCACCGAACACCATGCCGCCCTTTCGCGCGAGCGCGGTTTCGGCAAGCGCGCTGACGCCGGTGCACACCTTGCTGTCGCCGCCCGGCGCAGCGGTTTGAAGCCGCAGCACGCCACAGGCACGCTGCGCGACCACCTCGGCTTTCGCGTTCGGTCCACGTACCAACGCGGCGGCGATCGCCGCTTCCTGCTGATCCAGGCCGCTCGCGTGCTTGCCGAACAGTGTCTGCGCGAGCGCGTCGATGCCGACGATCTCTCCGCGGTAGGTGACCGAATTCAGATAGGCCTCGAGAATCTCGCTCTTCTTCCAGCGGGCCTCGAGCTGCGCCGCGGTGACGACCTGGCCCAGCTTCTGGGCCACGCTGCGGCCACCGCTCGGACGCGCGAGCCCATCGTCGATCAGCCCGGCGAGCTGCATCGTCAAGGTCGACGCGCCCCGGGTCTTCGTGTTCCAGACATTGCCCCAGGCGCTTTTCGCAACGGCGCTCCAGTCGACACCGCTGTGCTCGTAGAAGCGCCGGTCTTCGCTGAGCACGACGGCTTGCAGCAAGGCCGGCGACATGTCGGCGAGCGGCACCCACGCGAGGCGGCGCACGTTCTTGTCGACGCGCAGCGTCTGGATCGGCTCGCCGTACCGGTCGAGCAGCGTGATGTCGGACGGGCGGTGCGCGGCGCGCACTTCGGCGAAGGTCGGCAGCGCATGCGCAGCTGGCGCGCTCGCCAGTGCAGCAGCGAGCAGCGCGGCCTGCAGTTTCACTGCCCGACCTCCACCGCTGCGTTCGGCGATTCGCCGAAGGTCTCAGGCGCATACATCGCCTCGACCCGCGTCGGCGGCAGCGCGAACGTGCCCGGGTTGTTGAGCCGCACGGTGTACTCGATCACGTGCTTGCCGCGCGGCAGGTACTCGTAGTAGCTGCGGAAGGCTTCAAAGCTGCGCTCCTCGAACGCCGGCCATGCGCTGCCGCTGCGCTTCTCGCCCGAGGTGGCGACAGCCGAATCGCGGCCGAGCCCTGAGCCGAGAATCGTCGCGCCGCCCGGGACGGGGTCGCTGACGACAACCCAGGTCATGTCGCTTTGTGCATCGACCTCCAGGCGCACGCGCACGATGTCGCCGCGCGACCATTTCGCCTTGTCCTTCTGCTCGACCGCGCTGACGCTGCGCGCCACGCTGTAGCCGGCGCGGATCGGCGCCTTCAGCGGCAGCGCGGCGAGGCTTTGCACCGTCAGCCACGGCTTGCCGCTGCCGTCCTGCGTGACGTTCAAGGTGCCCGGCCCGGCGGGCCAGGCAAGCTGGACAAGACCACCATCGGCGTTCTTCGCCCAGTCGATCGATGCCGATCGGTCGGCGAGCGACGCGTTCGTTCGCCCGGCGACCTTGACCGACTCGAACCTTGCCGAGAACTTGTCGAGCGCGAGCGAGCCCCACAGGTTCGCGGTCGTCGTGAGCCAGGCGCCGTTGCGCTGTCGTCCGAGGCTGCCGACGACCATGCGCGGCAGATCGTCGCGCCAGGCCGGATCGTCGAGCACCGCAAGGATCAGGCGCGCCGCGTTCGCGTCGGCGCTGTCCATCAGCCACCACCAGAAGTCGTCGTCCTCGTTGCTGAACTTCAAGGTCGTGCCGGCGTACGTCAGGCGGCCGCGCAGGATCTGGTTCGCCTCGTCGAGCCGCTTCGCCTGGTTCGGGATGCCGTCGATTCGCTTCAGGATGTTGAGCCAGTCGATCACCGCCGCGGTCGGCCAGAGGTTCGGCGTGACATTGATCGAGCCGAGCATCTTCGCCTGCGCGCGGCCGTGGCGCGCGAGTGCCTCGATCGCCGCGAGCTTGCGCACATCGAGGTCATTCTTCGGCGACCAGAACTTGCGCTCGATGCGGCCCTGCACGAACGCGGTCAACCCGTCGAGCATCGCGTCGCGCGCCGGCGCCGGCAGCTCGAATCCGGCTTCGTGCGTGGCGGCGAGCACATAGGCGGTCAACCGGTCGCTGCCACGCGGCCCGTCTTCGGCGCGCGGGGGGAAGTAGCTTGCGAGGCCGTCGCTGTCGAGATAGGTCGGCAGTGCGTTCGCGACCGTCGCCCAGAGCTTCGCGTCCTTCAGGCCCACCGACTTCGAAGTCTTCTGCTCGAGGCAGATGAACGGGTAGGTTTCAAAGTAGCGGCGCATGCCGGGCAGTGCGCCGGTCAGCTTCGGTTGCACGCCGATCGCGAGGCCGCCGCGCTTCGCGCCGCTGGTCCCTGCCACGGCCAGCGCGTCGGCGGGCGCTGCGATCGCAAGCGCGACCGGTCCATCCAGTTGCTGCAGTGTCGCCTGCAGCACGCGCACCGGCACCGCGGGCGACACGAGCTGCGTCACCTTCAACCGATCCTTCGCGCCACCGCTCTCTTCGGCCGCGGCCTCCCAGGCGATGCTGAACGCATCGGCGGGAACGTCGATCGGCCAGAGCAGTTCCTTCGCGCTTCCGGCCGCGAGCGTGACCTCGTGCGGCGGCAGCGTGATCGGCGTGCGCATGAACTCGGTCTGCGACGTGGCGGTCGGGCTGTTGACCGTGCCCTGCAGCGTGGCGCGCACCTTCATCTCGCGCTGGGTCGTGTTGCGCACGGTCAGCATCGCGCTGTAGCGATCGCCGTCGCGCACCAGCGGCGGCAGGCCCGACAGCATCTGGAGATCCTGCGTCACGCGGATGCTCGTGCTGCCGCTCCCGAACTGCTGCACGCCAGCATCGGCCACGGCAACGAGCCTGAAGCTCGTCAGCGAGTCGTTCAGCGGCACCTCGATCGTCGCCTCGCCGTTCGCGTCGAGCGTCACGTTCGGCTTCCAGACGAGGAGCGTGTCGAACAGCTCACGGGTGCTGCCTCTTCCTCCACCGCCGCCCGCGGCAACCGCCTTGCGGCCGTAATGGCGCCGGCCGATGATCTCGCTTTGCGCAGTGCTGGTCTCGACACCCCACGCCCGCTGCTGGATCATCGCGTTCAGCAGATCCCACGAATCGTTATTGCGCAGCGCGAGCAGCCCTTCATCGACCGCCGCGAACGCCACTTCGGTGCCGGCGAGCGGCTTGCCGTCGAACACGACCTTGACCTTGGCGATGGCCTTGCCGCGCACGGTGTACTGCGGCTTGTCGCTGGCGACGCTGACCTTCAGCTCGTGCGACGCGATGCCGACCTTCAGCGCTGCGACGCCGAGCTTGAACGACGGCTTGCTCAGATCGACCATCGCGGTGGGCGCCTGGTATTCGCGCCCTTCGTACCAGAAGCTGCGCACCCAGTTCAGCGGCTCCTTCCAGCCCCAGCTGAAGAACGAGTACCACGGCACATCGCGGATGCGGCCACGCAGCGCGAGCACGCTGACGTAGACGTTCGGCCCCCAGCCCTTTTCGATCTTCAGCTCGACGGTCGGGTCGTCGCCGCGCAGGGTGACGACGCGGGTGTCGATCACGCCTTCACGTTCGACCGCCACCAGCGCGCTCGCCTCGCGAAACGGCATGCGCACCTGCAGCTTCGCCGTTTCGCCGGGTTCGTAGCGCTTCTTCTCGGGCAGCACGTCGATGCGGTCATCGTTGTCCTGAGCGAACCAGAGTTCGCCCTGTTTGGTGACCCAGACGCTCGCGGCGGCCTGCGCGGCGTTGCCGCCCGCATCCTTGCCGCTTGCGATCAGTTCGACCTGGCCAGCGGTGCTCAGCTCGGCCTCGCACAGCAGCAAGCCGCGCTCGTCGGTCGACCCGCTGCACAGGTTGCCGAGGTCCTTGAGCTCGGTGCGGTTGTCGTACGCATAGAAGCCGCCGACCATGCGTTTGCGCGTGCTGATGACCTGCGACAGCCGGCCGCGCACTTCGACGCCCTGGCCCTTGATCGGCTTGCCGCTCGTGTCGAGCGCGAGCGCGGTCAACTTCACCTTGCCGCGGCTGCTGGCCCACGATCCGGCCTTGACGCCGAGCACGACGGCGCTCGGCCACAGCGGGATCGTCGTCGAGGCCGTCTGCACCTCGCCGTTCGGGTCGTTGTAGGTGACCTCGGCGCTGATCTCGCTCAGCCGCGTGACCTTCGGCAGCTCCTTCAGCGTGAAGCTCGCGGCGCCGTTCTTGTCGGTCGTCAGCGGGAGCTTGTCGGCAACCAGCTTGCCGTCGCGCGCTTCGGGGGTCGATTCGCTGTCTTCGTCGCCGCTGTTGCCACCGGCCTTGCCGACGTCGCGTGGCGGCTCGAAGGAGAACTCGTCGTAGCCGGCGAAGGTGGTCGTGCGTGTTCTCAACAACGCGCTCGCGCGCGCAGCGGTATTCGCCATCGCACCGCCCGAGAAGTAGTTCAGCTGCAGCTCGATCGGCAGGCTCGCCGGCGCGACCGGCACCGTCTTCGGCCCGCTGAGCTTGGCGTCGACGAGCGGCAGGCGGAATTCCTCGACCCGGAAGTTGCCGCTGTTCCAGGCATGTCGTCGCCGCTCGTTCGCGCTCTCGCGTTCGAGCACGATGTTGTAGACGCCGAGCTTCGCGGCGGCAGGAATGTTCCAGGTGTTGATCGCGCTGCGCTGACCGGCGCCCCATTGCAGCGGCTGTACGAACTCCTGTCCCGTGCCTTCGTGCACGATCTTCAGGCGCGTCGGCAGGTCGTCGGGTTTCGCGTTCGCGAGGCCGGCCGAGGTTTCGAGCCGGAAGAAGTGCTTCATCGAGACGGTCTCGCCGGCGCGGAACAAGCTGCGATCGAGCACGGTCGCGGCGCGGGCATCGGGCTGCGAGCCGTGCCCGGTCGGCACGTTGAAGCGCCACGACTCGATGCCTCTTTGCCAGCTGCTGAACACGAATGCGAGATCGGCGATGCCTTTCGCATCTGTCTTGCGCGCGGTCACGAACAGGCCGGTCTCGCCGCCGCAGTTGTCGCTGTCGGCATCGAAGGCCTGCGCCGCCCTCGCCAAGCCCTGCGCATCGGTGGTGCCGGACCACAGCCGCTTGCCGCGGCAGTCGTTGATCGAGACCGCGGCCCCTTCGACCGGCTTGCCGCGGTCGAGCGTCGTCACCCAGACGACGCTGTTCTCGCGCCCGAGCTTGAGATGCACGCCGAGGTTCGTGACCAGCACGCCGGTGCGCACGTACATCGGCGCGCGTTTGTCGAGCAGCGACTGGCCGAGCCGGGCCGATTCGATCTCGACGACGTGATAGCCGGGCTGCGGCAGCGGAATGCCGACCACCTCGAACGGGCGCGGGTCACCTCCGTTCAGCTGCGGCAGCTCGAGCGGCTTCGCGACCGCATCGCTCTTCAGCAGAGACACCTCGCGCGTGCCGACGCGTCGCTCGCTGCGGCGTTTGATCGGGCGGCCCTTCGAGTCGGTGCCGTCCTCGACGGTGTACCAGTCCTTTTCCGGCAGGCCGAGTTCACGCGCAGTCAGCTGCGCCTCGTCCCAGCGACGCAGCTTGTTGAACCAGGCCAGGATGTCGGCGTCGCTGTCGAGCGTCTTCACGCGCACGCGGCCAGCCGACGAGGCCGGGCGCAAGTCGCCCTGCACATGACGCAAGGTCACCGGCAACATCGCATCGGCGTTGAGCTCGACCACGCCGAACGGCGCGGCGGCGAACTTCGCGATCGGCGGGGCGTCGCCGGTCGCCACCTTCAGCGGGAAGCTGCCCGCGTTGGCCAGCGTGCGGCCGGCGTTGTCTTTCAACGCAACCGGCAGCTCGATCTGGAAGCTCGCGTTCTCGGGCAGCGGCTTCGGGAACGTCAGGTTGCTGACTTCTTCGGACTTGTCATCCTTGTCGAACACCGGCGCGAGCGCCTCGCCGGTTGCGGGCTTCAGCCGCACCTTGGCGGCGATGTCGCGTGCGATCGGTGTCGAGAAACGCAAGCTCATCGGCCGGATCGGCAGGCACGGCGCATTCGCGCGTTCGCGCTCGCAGCTGAACTCGGCCGTGAACGCCGGGCGCACCGTGAAGCGCAGGCGCTGCTCGACGCTGGTCGTGACCTTCGGGTTCGTCGCAGCGGCGATGCCGCGCCCCCACACCAGCCGCATGGCCGCGCCGTTCGGCAGCGGGCGCTGGCAGGCGAGGATCAGCGTGCGCTCGGCGATGGCCTTGTCGACATGGCGCGCCTTCAGCAGCTCCTCGCGCGGTGCGCCGCCGATCACGCGCAGGCCGATGCGTTCGCCGATGCCGTCGACCTCGCACCAGGCGTTCGCCAGCACCGTGCTTTCAACGGCGGCACCGCTCAGGCGCAGCAGGAAGTACTGCTCTTCTTCGACCTGTGCGCCGTCGTGCGGCTGGTTCGAGACGATCGCCGGGCCGCCGGTGTTGAAGCTGTACTCGGTGGTGCCGGCCAACGTGCCCGCGAGCGGCTTCCAATCGCTCCTGGCCTTCAACGTGCAGCGTGTGCCTGGCGGCAGCGGCTCGCGAAAGTCGTAGAGCCAAACCTTGTCGTTGGCCCAGCGGCCGCTGCCGGCAGGCGTGGCCCCCTGGCAGGACAGGCTCATCGGATCGGGCAGGCGCAGATCGCCGAGCGGAACGACGCTCTCGGAGAACTTGACCGTGATCTGGCGCACCTGCGCCACTTCGCCTTGCGGGCTGACGCTCGCGATGCTTGCCGCCTGCACCGCCTGGCTTGCCAACACCCACAGCGCCGTTGCCGCCGCGACAGTCCACCGTTGCATCCCTTGCTCCTCGCACGTGTTGTCGCGCGAGTCTAAGGGGACGCTGAGCTCGCAACAGTCAGCGGAACTGCTTCTGGTCGGCCTCGCTTTGCTTGCGCAGCACCTCGACGTCGCGCAGGCGCGCATCGATCACCGAGACGTCGATGAAGTCGGCGGGGCCGCTGCGCGCGCGCCGCTGGCCGGCGCGCAACCGATCGGCGGCACCGTTCAGATCACCGAGCGCGACACGCGACTCGGCGTCGGCGCGGATCGCGCGCAGCGGCTGGCCGAGGCGCTCCTGCGTCTGGCTGAGGGCAGTCCAGGCGAGCGAATCGAGCGGGTGCACCGCGACCCAGGTCTGCAGTTCCGAGGTGCGCTGCTTCAGCGCCGCATCGTCGCTGGCATTCGCAGGGGCGAGCGCCAGCGCGGCCTGGGTCTGCAGAAGCAGCACGGGGCGCGTCACCTCGGCAGCGAAGGGTTGCAACACCGCGACGGCCTTGCCCGGCTCGCCGCGGGCGAGCAGCGACTGCGCCTGCAGCAGGACCAGCGCTCGCTGGGCGCGAGGATCTTTCTGCGCGGGCGCAGAGCGCAGCAGTGCGAATGCCGCTGCGATCGAGGTGTCGGCACGCGGCCAGTCGCGCAGCAAGGTCGACGCGAGCGCGCTTTCGTAGGCGTTCGCTAGCTTGTCGGGCAACGCGCTTGCGACCTGATCGCCGTCGAGCGCCTGCCAGCGCCGCAACGCATCGAAGCGGGAATCCATCAGCACCCGCGAGCGGGCCTGCGCCAGCGTGTGCTCGAGCACGCTGACGGGGGCGGCAGGCGGCGCGGTGCCGAGCCGTGCGCGCGCTTCGCCGATGCGCTCGCTGGTGAGTGGGTGGCTGCGCAGGTACGGGAAGCCGCCGCTGTCGTTGAGGCGCGACGAGACGTCGAGCTTCTCGAACATCGCCGCCATGCCGCCGGGCGCGAAGCCGGCGCCGGTCATCACCGAGAAGCCGACGCGGTCGGCCTCGCGCTCCATGTCGCGCGAGAAGTTCAGCTGGCCCTGCGCGCCGATCGCCTGGCTGCCGACAACCGCAGCCATGGCTGCATCGCCCTGGCTGTTCTGGCCCGACTTCGCCGCCACGACAATTCCCGCGAGCAAGGCCGCGAGGCTCAGCAGCGACTGACGCTTGCTGTTGGCGATCGAACGCGCAATATGGCGCTGCGTGATGTGCGACATCTCGTGGCCGAGCACCGACGCGAGCTCGTCGCGGGTGGCCGTCATCGCGATCAGGCCGAGGTTGACGCCGACGTATCCGCCGGGCAGCGCGAACGCGTTGACGCTCTTGTCGCGCACCAGGAACGGCTCCCAGGCAAACCTCCCGTCCATGTCTGGGCTGATGTTGCCGCGTGCTCGTGAGCTCGCGAGCAGTGGCTGCCAGAGCGACTGGATGTATTCGAGAAGGACCGGGTCGTCGAGATAGTCGGGGTCGACGCGGATCTCGCGCATGATCTCGTCGCCGAGCTTGCGCTCGGTGCCGACGCCGAAGTC
>Ga0075370_10001559_pt1 | contig 10052 bp, 13 predicted proteins | sample EndMethybrTD3035_FD_71398 | JGI IMG/M metagenome (GOLD analysis project Ga0075370, IMG submission 71398) | Populus endosphere microbial communities from Tennessee, USA - Endosphere MetaG P. TD hybrid TD303-5 | ecosystem: Host-associated > Plants > Roots > Endosphere | place: USA: Tennessee... | reverse complement strand
GCGGTGATGCCGGCATCGTGCATGGCGCGCTGGGCCGCGCCGAGCGCCATTTGGCTGACCCGTTCCGTGCCCACTTGCTGGAGTTTGCTCAGCACGCTGGAGACGTCTCCTTCAACCCGCGCTGCGGCAACATCCGGCAAGCCATCAAAGCTCGCTCGTGCGATCGCACTATCGCCGGCCATCAGGCGCGACCAAGCCCCGCTCGGTGTATCACCCAGGGGGCAGATCAGCCCCATGCCGACCACGCCAATGCGCGATTCGACGGCGCTGCGGAGCGACGCGTTCATGCGCCCTTCGTTGCAACGAGTTCGTCCAGCAGCTGCGCAAGGCCTCGCAGCGTCGCGATATTGATGGCCGAATCCGGCACCAACACATGAAACTCGTCCTCGATGGCGAAAAGCAGCTCGCCGACCGTGAGCGAGTCGAGGTTGTACTGCGCAAATGGCGCGTCGGGGTCAATCGTGCTCACCTCGACGTCGAACTGCCGGTGAATCAACTGCTTCAGATTGTCGATGGTGTCCATAGATCGACGTCGCCTCGTTGGCCGACCTGTGCGGCTACGCGCGAAACAGGGGATGTCGTAGAAGAAATGCGGTCAAAAACGAAGTCGGCCAAGGCTTGCGCGACGCGCTGCCGATCGTTGTCGGCCGTGATCATGTGGTAACTATCGCTCAAGATTTCCATGCGAACCAGCCCAGCCGGCGCCCTGGCCAACGCGTCGTGCACACTGGCCAGATTGCAGATCTCGTCGTCGCGAGCGTGCATGACGAGCGCCGGCTGCTTCAACCGCGGCAAGCACTCGCGCGCGTGGCGAGAAAGGAGCTCACTCTCACGCACCGCGGCCAATGCCACGCGCTCCGGCCCGACGATCGCCGTTTGCTCGGTGCCCATCTGCTGACGAACCCATTGGCGCATGCGCTCATTCTTCAATCCATATGGAGAGCGCTCTGCCATGGAGAAGAAGCGGGTCAGCCCCAGCCCGTATGCCAGGTGACGAAGCCGGTACCACCATGGCAGGGCCCAACCGTCATAGGCAAACAACGGGGAAAGCAGAGCCAATCCACGCAGCTTCGGTTGAGGCCCGCTGGCTGCCAGCGCCACCGCCAGCATCGCGCCGGTGCACAAGCCTCCGAGGACGAAGGGCTCAGTGGACTCGGCGGCAATCGCGTCGACTGCCGCCGCCGCTGCAGCCACCCACGCTGACCAGCGTGTTGGATCGCGAAGCAATCCGTAGCTGTAACCCGGAATCTCTGGGCAGCGCATGGATACGCCGAGCCTGCGCAAGGGATGAACCAACAGCCCGAATTCGCGAGGGGTGCTGGACAAGCCGTGGATCATCACGAGGCGGATTGGGACGGGCTGATGCGCAGACGTTGGCATTGGACGGTCAAGGAGGACCTCGAATTATGGATCGCCACAGCGTGCTGACACCGGGCCGCCGCGCTAGCGCCGCCGCGACCAACCCCACGACGAGGATAGACGCGCAAGCCATGCGAACAACCGCTCGCGAAGTGTTCACTGTTCGGCCTCCTGCGCTCGCGCGCCACGCGATTCTTAAGAATTGCTTAGCCCGCACGTCGCCCAGATGGCGCCGCGTGACGGGGAATCGTTCAGTACCATGCCCGCATGCCGGCCGCCGATCACCACCACCTCGTCCAAGTCGACCTGAACAAGCTCAAGCCCACACAGATCACGGTCGGATACGCCGAGGTCGTCCACAAGCGTGTCGAGTGGGCGGGAATGGCCAAGAAGGCCCGGCGCAGTTTGCTCGAATGCCGGCGCGCGCCGCGACTACGACGCGATCCCGGCGAAGCTCGAACAGCTCGTCGACGATCCCTATCGGAGCCTGGCCGGGTTTCTAGGCGCGGCGGGCGGATACGCCAAGGACACATCGCCATTTTCCGAGTTCATGTGGGCCGACTACTTGCGCCGGCACATCACGCCGGAGCTGATCGAGACGTCCATGGAGCCAGCGCTTGAAACTCTTGGTCATCGAAGACAACGTCGACATCGTTGCGAACCTGCACGGCTTTCTGCAGCCGCTGGGTTACGAGCTCGACTCTGCCCGCAACGGCATCACCGGCCTCACCATGGCTGCGGAAGGCAACTACGACGCGGTGGTGCTGGACCTTACGTTACCCGGCCTTGATGGGTTGGACGTCTGCCGTCGACTGCGACACGACTTTCGACGGACAACGCCCATTTTGATGCTCACCGCTCGGGACACCTTGCAAGACAAGGTGGTCGGCTTCGACTGCGGCGCGGACGACTACCTGGTCAAGCCGTTCTCGATGGTGGAGTTGGATAGCCGCATCAAAGCGTTGGTACGACGCGCAAGCGGCGGCCATCTCGTGTCCGTTCTGCGTTTTGCGGATGTCGAATTTGATCTCGGCACGTTTGAGGCAAAGCGGTCGGGGGTGCCGCTTCAGCTCACGCCGACAGGCTACAAGCTGCTCGGTGTCCTGCTGCGCGAGGCACCCAAGCTCGTGAGCCGAGAGGCGCTCGAGCAGGAAGTTTGGGGGCAGGACCGGCCGGACAGTGACGCGTTGCGCACGCACATTCATGCGCTGCGGCTGGCGTTGGACAAACCCTTCGAGACGCCACTCCTCAAGACGCTGCCGGGCATTGGCTACAAGCTGGTGGACCCGAATGCATAACCAGGGCTCGCTACGTCGGCGCATCGTTGCGGCCTACGTCTTGTTAGCGTGCGTCGTATGCGGCTGTTTCGGCATCGCCGCGTACGTCACTATCCAGTCCATCGAGAATGTCTTCATTGACAAGCGCCTTGCGCGGGCGGCCGATCAGCTGATTGACCGACACTGGAGGGGCCTCCCTCAGGACTTGCCGCTGAACATTTCCTTGTTCCAGGGCGCTGCGACCCCGGTGAGGCTGAAGCAACTGCCGCCGGGCGTGCACGAGATTGCCATGGACGGGCAGGCGCTGCACGTCTTCGTGCGAGATGACCGCGGCGAACGCTTTTTCCTCACTGATGACGAGAGTGACTTCGACAGCATTGAGCTCAATGTGTACGTGACGCTCGCCGCGGCCTTTCTGGTCTGCCTGGGGCTCGCGGTGCTGCTCGGGCGATTGACTGCGAGTCGCGTGATTGCACCAGTCACTACACTGGCCCAAGCTGTGGGTCAGGACGACGAGACGCGTGAGCTGCCGTTCGTGGGGTCGCACGATGAAGTGGGAGTCTTGGCGCGAGCCTTCGCGGCGCGGACCGAGCAATTGCAGAGGTTCCTACAGCGAGAGCGCTTGTTCGTGGGCGACGTGAGCCACGAGCTGCGGACGCCGCTGACAATCATTCTCGGGGCCGCAGAGCTGTTGACCGCGCGTCTGCGAGAGCGTCCCGACCTCCTCGCGCCTGCGGAGCGCATCATGCGCACTGCCGCGGACACGACGGAGCGCGTCGGGGCACTGCTGTTGCTTTCCCGTTCGCCAGAGATGGTCGACGCGCCGCGCATCGCACTGGCTCCTTTGATTCGACAAGAAATGGACCGGTGTCAGTCACTTCTGGCCGACAAGACCTTGACGCTGAGCATGCAAGCGTCCGAGGACGTCCACGTGCATGCGCGTCCTGAGTTGGCATCCATCGCAATCGGCAATCTCATCCGAAACGCCTGTCAGTTCACTGAGGAGGGCTACGTTAAGGTGACGCTCGAACCCGGTCGCCTGGTGGTCGAGGATACGGGAACAGGCATCCCATCGTCTCTTCGGGAACGGCTCTTCGAGCGTTTCGTGCGCGGGAGTGCTGACCCGTCGACAGGCTCGGGGCTCGGGCTGTCCATCGTCCGCCGAGTGGCTGAGCACCTGGGGTGGGGCATCGCCCTCGAAGACCGCCCCGGGGGCGGAAGTCGGTTTATTTTGAGCCTGTGACGGCGTCTTAACGCGTTCTTCACGCGGAGCTCACGGGAACCCGACGGCCCCTTTCGTAACGTTGTGCCATGAATGGCATGACGACTGGGCTACTGCCCGAGGGGACGTGCACGCTGAGCGTGGTCGTGCCCGTGTACAACGAGGCGGATGGCCTGTTGGCGTACCTAGGGCGCCTTTGTGTGGAGAACAAGCGACACCCGCTGTATCTCATCGAGGAACATGTTCCGGCCACGCAAAGCGCGGCCCGTCTGGCAAACGAACTGTTCCGGGCTGGCGGGCGATGACGACAAGAGCGGAACAAGCCACCCGCTGGTTGGTGGCAGTGATGTGCCTCGCCGTCGTCTTTCGTCTTGCGTGCATGGTCTGGTTGCCGTTGATGGACTCGACCGAAGCCAGATATGGCGAGATTGCGCGAAAGATGTTCGAGCTCGGCGATTGGGTGACGCCGTGGTTCGACTACGGCACGCCCTTCTGGGGTAAGCCGCCACTCTCGTTTTGGCTCACAACTACGAGTTTCTGGATTCTGGGTGTCAGCGAGTTCGCCGCACGGCTGCCTCACTTCCTCTGCATGGCCGGTGTTGCTTGGATTGCATGCAGCACGGCGCGTGAGCGGCCTCGCGACGAGCTCTTGCTTGCCATCGCACTGATGGCCGGTGCCGCACTGTTTTTCGTCTCGGCTGGTGCGGTGATGACGGATGCTGAACTGGTCGTCGGCACCACGCTGTCAATGCGCGGGTTCTGGTTGGCACTAAACGGTCCGCGCGAATCCGCGGGACGTGAACGGCTCATGCTCTTTGCTGGGCTCTGGATTGGGCTTCTGGCAAAGGGGCCGCTGGCATTGGTGCTGGTTGGCCTGCCGATTGGGGCTTGGGCGGTATCAACCCGTCGCCTCGTTGAGACGTGGAGGACATTCCCCTGGGTTCGCGGACTGGCCGCCACGGTCTTGTTGGCCGCGCCGTGGTACGTGGCCGCGGAACTGAAAACGCCGGGCTTTCTCGAGTACTTCCTGGCTGGCGAGCATTGGCATCGCTTCATCACGCCGGGCTGGAAAGGCGACAGGTACGGCAACGCACACCAGTTTCCGCCAGGGACCATTTGGCTCTTTGCGTTTGCCGCGACGCTGCCGTGGTCGGTGCTCCTTCCTGTCGCTGCATTGACATGGCGCACGACGACTGTGAGTGCGCCTCCCCGAACGCGCGAAGAACGAACCTGGCTCGTGTACCTGGCCTGCTGGACACTCGCGCCGCTCGTCTTCTTCACTGCTGCGCGCAACATCATCTGGACCTACGCCTTGCCGGCACTGCCTGCGCTCGCATTGCTCTGCGCCGCTTGGCTGTCAAGAAAGGTCTCGCACGAGCGGGCGTCCTGGCTGCTTGCGGGCGGTCTCGTCGTACTGATGTTGGCCGTGGTTGCCTTTGGCGTGCACTTGTATGGGTCCGACACTGTGAATCGCAAGTCGGCGAAGGCATTGGTGTCGACTTGGCGTGCAAGCCGCACAGCGAACGAGCCGCTCATTTTCGTGGGCTCGCGGCTCCAGTCCGCGTCGTTCTACAGCGACGGCGCTGCCCGACTTGTTTCAACGTCTGACCAGGCGGCAGAGCAGGTCGCGCAAAGGGGCGGCTTCGTGGCGATGATGCGCGAGCAATGCTGGGCCAATTCGCGCGCGCACCTCCTGGGACGCTACGGGAGGTACGACCTGTACCACGTCGACCCCTCAGCCAGCGAGGGGCCGAAGACTATAGGCAGTCACGGCGCCGCAACCACTCAATTGGCGATTTGTGCCGATGACTTCGGCTTGCACAGGGGCGTCAACGATGAGCGCTGAGATCTGCCTTCTGGGTTCTGCGATTGTGCTGCCTTCCTGGCGGCAGGGCTGGAAGTGGCTGCGCCGTGAGGGCGTGGGCTCCCGTGGGGAAGCGCTCGATGCCATCAGGTGGATAAGGCACCAGCTACCGTCTGTTGGTTGACCCAGCGTGGATGGGCGTCAAAGGTTCATCGCGTCGGCAGCCGGCCAGGCGGCTTACCATGTCCTCGCACTCATCATGCCTTGCGTAGGCGCCGCCGAACGCCAAATTCCTGGAACCATGTCCGAGGTTCCGCCTCCCGTAGCTAAGAGCGGACGGCCGCTCTGTCTCACTGCGCAGCGACGTGTACCGACACTTCTTCGATGACTGGCTTTCCCCGGGACGCGCCGGGATTTCGACGGCGCATCACAGCGCGACGGCCAGCGTAATGCCCGCTCCGGCCGTGCCGGGATTGCGCCGCTGCCCAAGCAGCTTGCCATTGGACATGTGGTGCACAGACACGCCGACGCGCACGTCGTCGCTGACTCCGTACTGAAGATCGATGCCTGAGCGACCCAGCAACGGCGGGCTGCCAAGGTCCTTGCCGCGCCCGCGCGAATACCCGGTCAAGGCGAAGCTCGGCGCGATGACGACGTGCGGCCCCCAGAAAGTATCGAGGCGCAGGCCGGCATAGCCGTAGAAGCTGCTCGTCGCGGTGCCACCAAAGCCAATCAAGGGCTTGAGCTTCCAGACGAGGTAGCGGCCCGGACGGTACTCCAGTTCGAGCTGGTTCGCCGCCGTTCGATTCGACGCGTTCGGCACCACATCGAAGCGGCCGCCTTCCACCATCAAGCTGGCGCGATCCTCGCGCGAGGGTGCCTTGCCGAGCGCCTCGCTCACGATGGTGACGCCCAGCGTTGCGACAACCAGGCCTTGCACTACCGGATCGGCCCGTGCGCTGCAGGAAAGTCCCATGATCCAGAGCGCCGCGCAGCGAAGGAAGCCCTCCACGGGGACTCCGACCCTTGTGCGTGTGTCCATGGAGGGCTCCGATGGGTCAGTGCCTTTATTGTGATTCAACACATGGAACGGCCGAAAAGGCCGCGCGGAAGACCGCCGGTGCCACCCGAAGAGAAGCTTGAACAGCGCTCCATTCGGCTGACCGCTGCGCAATGGGAGAAGGTGGATACCTTCGGCATCTCTTGGCTGCGCAAGCTCATCCAGCGTGCGAAACCGCCGCGGCAACGCCTCGAGTGACGAACCGTCAGTACTGCAGCTGAAACGCCTTGGCCTGCGGGTAGTTCCGTTCGAAGTGCTGCAGGTACACGGCGGCCAGCTTGGGATTGCGCCAGTTAACGAGCACGTTCTCGCTGTTGCGCTTGGCGGCAGCGTCGGAATAGTTGAAGCTGCCAAGCTCGACCGTCTCGCGATCGGCCACCATGACCTTGTCGTGATGGATCGGGCAAGCGCTCCATAAACCACGTCCTTGAGCGCCAGGCTGTGAGCTGACAGCCTACGTTCCCACGTACACGAATGCGGGAACGTATGTCGACGAGTTGGAAGGGCTTGCGCGAAGGCTGGTGACGGGACACAAGAGCGACGGGCGCAAGGTGTTCGACGAACGGGCCAAGGCTGAGGTGGTGGCGTTGGCCATCAGACCTGGGACATCGGTGTCGCGATTGGCGAGGCAGTTGGACATCAACGCGAACCAGCTGAGTCGCTGGATCCGGGAGCAAGGCCAGCGAGGCCGGCGCTGCATCGTGGCGAGCCAGCCTGCGTTCGTCCCCGTGGAGATCCACACCGGCCCCAACGACGACGGGCTCGACACTGTCGATCCAGGTGCGCATGGACTCACCGATCGTCTACGGCGACGAGACCGAGGTGCAGGTGCTCAATGAGCCGGGCAGAAATGCCCAGGCGAAGAGCTACATGTGGGTGCAGATGACCGAAGCCAGCGGTGCAGACGGAGCCGGGCCACCGATCCGGCTGTTCGCCTACTCCCCGAGCCGCAGCACGCAGGCGGCGATGACACTGTATGAAGGCATGCGCGGCGCGGCGTGCTCATGAGCGATGGCTATGAGCCGTACCGGTGTCGGATCGTGAGGCCGTGTCGCAGCTTTGCGAGCTTTGAACGTCCGGTCTCGCTGACATCAGTCGGCTACGTGCCAGCCTTGAACGGCAGCTCGCAGTCTTGCCCTGTCCATGCCAAGTTGTTGCCCCAAGCCGGGCGCCACGTTCGGCATCACTTGCCGATGTTCAGCGCCACATGCTCCGATGGGCAATGCGTCGATCGCCTGCAATCGTCACAACGTCGACACAGCTCACGATGCAGCGCACGTCACCAAATGTCCCAATGGTCAGGGTGACCACCGACCATAAGATGCATGGCCCAATGGTCCGTCCCTTGGCACAGAGCCCAATGGTCATGTGGCTCTCCGGTGGATCTTGTGACGACACAGACCTCGTCACAAACCTCGTCACAGAGGTCCAGAAGCAACGAAGCCCGCTCGTGGGCGGGCTTCGTAAGTGCTTGATAGCACTAAATATTCTTTGGTTGCGAGGGCAGGATTTGAACCTGCGACCTTTGGGTTATGAGCCCAACGAGCTACCAGACTGCTCCACCTCGCGACTGAGCCGAAAAGTATAACACAGGCACTCGCCGCGAGCGGCTTGTGACGCTGACCGGAACGACAGTGCTGTCACCGTGGTTTCGCCGGCGACGAGACGCTGCTCGGGCCTTGCGGCATGCGCGGCCCTGGAGACGACAGCGGCCGCAAGAACTCGTATCGCTGTTCGAGTTCGGCCAGATCCTCCTGCATCTGAGCGACGAGCCACTCGCGGACGCGGGTGACCTCGTCGCGGACCGGCCCGGGCTTGGCCGCCAGCCTGTATTCCCTGCCGGTGTGGACGGCATGCGGCGACGCCGGCACGAGCAGGCCCTCCCGCAGCGCCGCCGAGGTTCCGGACACCCAGCCCAGCGCGACGCCCTGGCCGATCAGTGCGGCCTGCAGCACGAGTGCCACGTCCGAGAAGGCCAGCGAGTTGCCGGGCCGCCGGAAATCCAGCCCCACGCGCGCGCCATAGTCGTCCCAGCCGAATGGCGTTCCCGTCAAGTGGATCAGGGTGTGCCGATGCCCGTTCGTCGTGTCGTCCATCGGGCCCATCCGGTGCAAGTAGTCGGGGCTGCACAGCGGCACCACGATCCCCGGACAGAACGGCCAGGTCTGCCAGTTCCGGTTCGGGTCATGAATGCGCAGGCCGAGGTCGACCTCGTCGACGAGATGAAGCCGCTGCTGAGCGACAGCGTCACCGTACCGCGGTCGGCGCGCTGGCGCTTGATCTCGCGCAGCGCCGTTTCCATCTGCGCAAATCCTGCCGATACGGCCGACTGCAGCAGGGCGCCGTCGCCGGTCAGCCGCAAGCCTTGCGAAGACCTGGTGCACAGACGCATGCCGAGGCTATCCTCGAGCCGGCCCACCATGCGGCTGACGGCGACCTGCGTGACGTGCAATTCCTCGGCGGCAAGCGTGAAGCTCCGGCATCTTGCGATGCCGCGTTATGCGCGATTCCAGCAGGCCGTGCCGCAGATCAATTTGCGATTCGAAGTCGCCCAGGACATCGCGCGACTCGACCCTGAGGTGGTTGTCGTGGCCACCGGCGGCATCCCGCTGCTCGAGGACCTCAAGGGCCACCGGCATTGCCGTTCCGTGCTGGACGCGCTGACGGAACTACCGCCGGCCACTGGCGACGTTCTGGTCTATGACGGTACTGGGCGGCACAACGCCTATGTCTGTGCCGAGCGCTACGCCGCCGCCGGGCTCGAGGTCACCCTGGTGACGCTGGATGCGCAGCTCGGCATGGAGCTGGGCGGGCGGGGTGACGACCTCGTGTGGCGGCGCCGGATGATCGAAGAGGGCGTCACGGTCAGGCATGACCTCAAGTTGATGGAGGTTGCGCTGGAGTCGGCCAGGCGCACCGCCACGTTCGTCCACGAGTTGACCGGTGAGAAGGTGATCATGAAGACCGACCGCCTCGTGATCGAGCGTGGCATGCAGCCGGTGTGCGAGGTCTACGACGAACTGAAACCCGCCTCCGTCAACGACGGCGAACTGCATCTGGAGAGATTCGCGGCCGGAGCGCCGCAGGACTGGCCGTCCACCGGCGACGCGCGACGTTTCGAGCTCTATCGGATCGGCGATGCGAACACCTCGCGCGACCTCCATGCGTCGATCTTCGAGGCCTTGCGCCTGTGCCGTGCGATCTGAGTCGTCCGGCAAGCCCTACCTAGATCCCGCCCAGGCACAGGTACTTCATCTCCACGTAGTCGTCGATGCCGTGGCGCGAGCCTTCGCGCCCGAGGCCCGACTGCTTGACGCCGCCGAACGGAAC
>Ga0075370_10001558_pt1 | contig 10052 bp, 11 predicted proteins | sample EndMethybrTD3035_FD_71398 | JGI IMG/M metagenome (GOLD analysis project Ga0075370, IMG submission 71398) | Populus endosphere microbial communities from Tennessee, USA - Endosphere MetaG P. TD hybrid TD303-5 | ecosystem: Host-associated > Plants > Roots > Endosphere | place: USA: Tennessee... | reverse complement strand
TAGTTTTGACTGCGACGTTCATTGCCATTCCCCTTTGCCCAAAGGGCTAAACGGGCCGGGCAGGCCAGCAACATCCACTCGTAGCATGCCCGGTCCTATCGAGTGACAAGCGGGCCCTGGAAACGCAAAGTACCGCTGATCGCTCGCTTGATAACCGACACCTTGTTGACCCCGGTCCGCAACAATGTCCTGGTGAGCAAATGAAAGAGCTGCACTTGAACTCAGATTACGCCGACATCATCGGCAGCGTACGTCGCTGTTCTGGTCGATGGATCTTCCAAGAAGTGCTCCCAGTGCACCGCCAATCAAAGTGCCAGCTGTGCGATTGCGGCCGCCGTCGATAACGTTACCAATCGCGGCCCCGCCGATTGCGCCGATTACGAGGCCAGTCGTGCCGTCGCTGCGCTTGCAGTAATAGCGCCCGTCCGACCCACGATAGATCTCGTCATCCTGTCCAAGGCGGCGTTCTTGGTATCGGGGGTCATCGCGATAGAAGCGGGCGGCGTCGTATTCGGTTTGGTAGGGATCGCGGTCACCTCGATTGTAACCGTGACCAGAATAGCCGTCTCGCCGCGCCCAGCGCAGGCTGCGGCTGAGATCGTCGAGTTGGCGATCGAGACTGGCCGCATCGCGGCGAATCGCATCGAGCACGAGCCTGGCCCGCCGCGCTTCCCGTCGATCCAGACTTCCGTCGGCGATGCCGCGATCAATGCGTTGCTGCAGCCAATCGATCCGCTGCTGCATACCTTCCGGCGCGCCGCGCCAGAATGTTTCACGGTTGTATCCATCGCGCATTTGCCAACCCGAGGCAGGCTGTGCAGTTGCGGGAATGGCTGTCACGGTCGTGGCCAAGGCCAGCGCCGCTAGAATTGTTTTCGTTTTCATGGGGAACATCCTCTGTCTGCGCGGTTTAACGCGCGGCGGGGGCTTAAGTTGCATAATTGGCTTTGGAATTGTGATTGAGCCGACATTACGCGTCAGTCGCGCGGCCAAGGGTGCGCTTGCAACAGCCACAATTCAATTGCCGCGCGCCAGTGGACGTGCTGAGCCCATTTCTACGTGCAGACCACTCGAATTCACTTGGAAGGAATAACTCGCCATGGCCACACAACCACCCAGCGAACCTGACTGGATCGAGCCACAGTCCCCACCGGAAACGCCACCCGTTCCAGCCCAACCAGTCGAGCCAAATCCTGACGAAATTGAACCGCCTTCGCCCGACTTCGATCAGCCAGGCGAAGCCCCGAACGAGCTGCCTGAAGCCATCTGATCAATGGACGAGCCTGACAGGTTTCCGGATTTGAGCTTTTCAGGTAGAATTTTCGTCGATGAAAGCATTCAAGACCGGCCGCAGGCTAAAGGTATTCTTCGATGGCGGTTGCCGCCCCAATCCCGGGCGCATTGAGGCCGCCGTTGTGGTGCGAGGCGCCACACATCTTTTCAATGATTTAGGGAATGGCAAAAGCAGCGATGCCGAATGGCTGGCATTGATCTGCGCGTTGGAACTCGCACAAATGTTGGACCTTGCCGATTTCCAACTAATGGGCGATGCGGCAGAGGTGATCTATCAAGCCAACATGGCATTGAGTTCGGGCCGCCCCAAACACGGCCATGCCGCGACATTTCTGGCTTTGCATGCCGTGACGCCAAAGGCACGGGTCCGCTGGATAAAACGCCAGCAAAATCTCGCGGGCATCGAACTGGCCGCCCGGTATGCACGATAGCAGACCCTCCAGGTCCCGAAACCGCCTTCAAAGTTCGTTCGAGAAATTTGCTTCAAGGCGAACACTGCACTGACTTTGGCGTTATCTTAGCGACCTGAAGGCAGTGCGAAGCGGTCATTGGCGGACGAACGGTAGCGTTCTGAGCTCGCGGATGATAGGTTTCGATCATGGTCGATATCATCAATCTGCGGCAAGCACGCAAAGGCAAGAGACGTGTAGAAGATGAACGGCGAGCGGAAGCAAACCGGCTGAAGCACGGCCGCACAAATGCCGAAAAGCGCCTCGCAGAAATGATCAGGCAACGGCACATCGCGGACATCGCGGGTGCTCGTCGTGAGCGCCGCGAGGACTAGGACTTCGGCACCATTCGCCAACATAGCCGTCGTTTGCTTTCGCAATTCCGGCCGCCAAAACCGGCCATTCGTTCAGCGGGATTACAGAGGCCAAGATGACCGGTGTTGGCGGGATCCTGCGCCAGCTTGTTCGACTGTTTTGTCGGAATGGCCACTGCATGATATTCTTGGAGCGGCAGACCGGAGGCTGGTGGGAGAATTTCTTGGTGCATCCCGCTCAACCTCTGAGCTGGGCGCAGGCGGAGACGTCAACTCGTGGCGTCCAAGCCCTTCAGAATGAAGGCTGCAAAGGCGTCTCCAATTTCCTGGGACGAGAATGGACCGCTGGGATCGAACCAGTGCGCCATCCAGTTGATGGATCCGAAAGCAAAGATTGTCGCAAGTCCGGGATCAGGCGCATGAAGTGAGCCATCCGCAATGCCTCTGGCCACCACGTCCTGGAACCATTTCGACACTTCTGCACGTTTGGCAGCAATCACTTCCAGCATTTCAGGATCGAGGGCCTCGAACTCCGTCAGCACTGCCGGAACACCTTGGTCGCTGGTCGAAAGCTCAAAATACTTTCGGATCATTGTTGCGATGATCTCACGTGGATCACCGGACTTTTGCGTTGCGTAGTCTGCTGCTTCGCGAGCAATCTCGATTGCCAAAAGATGGCTTTCGAACAGGACTTCCTTCTTGCTCCTGATGTAATAGTAAAGCGCGCCTTTGGTAACGCCAAGAGCGTCTGCGATGTCGTCCAATGAAGTGTTGTGATAACCCTTCTTTTTGAAGGCGCGCGCAGCTTCGCGAATCACAGCGATGCGCTTCAAGCGGAACTGCTCTTCTTTGTTGAGAGCGCCGCTCCCCCAAGACTGTCTGCGTTTTCTTTCGGACACGCGATCCTCCTTGCCCGGCCAATTGGCCTGTATCGCTCGCCATGTCCATAATCTTCTCACCAACAGAAGATTTGACTAGTGAGTAGAATTCTGGTTTATGTGTTCCCCGAGGGCTAAGGGGTGCAACAATCCCGGCCCTTCGAAAGAGGCTGTTTTGGGAGCGTCACATGCACTTTGCTGGTAAAAAGATTGCCATACGCGCGTTGCTGGGAGGCGCGGCGATGGTTGGCGCGATGGCATCGACGGGGGCCCATGCCCAGTCCGAGCCGGAAATTGCAGAACCTGCAGCTACGAGTGAGCAGGATTCAGGCTCCAGTCTAATGGACGACATTGTAGTTACCGCGCAGAAAAAGAACCGGGCTGAGCGTGCGCAGTCAGTGCCGATGGCGATCAGCGCCATCACAGTGAAGCAACTCGATGCGCTGCATCTCGTCACAGTCGCTGATGTCGGAGCCACCGCACCGTCCGTCTCGCTTAGCGGGCTTGGTACGTTGCGCGGCGTGGTTGCGGCGAGTATCCGCGGCATTGGGACAAACAGCAGCATTCCGTCCATCGAGCCCGCGGTCGGCTTCTTTGTCGATGGCGTTTATCTCGGCACCAATTTTGGTGTCGTACTCGATACGTTTGACATCGAGGGTGTTGAAATCCAGCGCGGTCCACAAGGCACACTTCAGGGGCGCAACGTGACGGGTGGCGCGGTGATGATCCGTACTCAACGTCCGGGAAATGCGTTTGCCGTGCGCGCTCAGACGAGCATCGAGACCGGGCCGGAATATGCGTTCGCCGCCAGTGTCGAAGGACCGCTGGGCAACACCATCCGGGCTAAACTGGCGGGCTATTATCGCAAGGATGAGGGGTGGTTTACCAATCAGACTACTGGAAAGCCATTTGGCAGGGAATCGACATGGTTCTTTCGCCCCACAGTGGTTATCGAGCCAACGGACGGGTAGTGTCAGACCAACGTGGCAGGCGCCACACGGTCCTGCTAGCGGTCACCTATGCCGCGCAAATCGAGAGCCCTGCCGCCCAGCCCGTTCCGCCGGTTCAACTCCTCGCCTGAGGTGATCCGGCTAGTGGTGCTGATGTATGTCCGGTTTCCGCTATCCCTGCGCAACGTCGAGGATTTGCTGTTCGAGCGCGGGATCGATGTCTGCCATGAAACTGTGCGGTTCTGGTGGAACAGGTTTGGGCCGCTGTTCGCGGCGGACATCCGCAGGCAGCGGGTGAGCCGCATGAAGGGCTTCCGCCACTGGAGGTGGCATCTCGATGAGGTCTACGTGAAGTTGGGCGGCGAGATGCACTACCTGTGGCGGGCGGTGGATCACGAGGGTGAAGTGCTGGAATCCTACGTCACCAAGAGCCGGGACAAGAAGGCCGCGCTCACCTTCATGAAGAAGGCGCTGAAGCGCCACGGCCAAGCCGAAGCCATCGTCACAGACGGTCTACGCTCATACCCCGCGGCCATGCGCGAGCTCGGCAACGAGGATCGCCGCGAGGTGGGCCGGCATGCGAACAACAGGGCCGAGAACAGTCATCTCCCCTTTCGCCGACGAGAACGGGCGATGCAGCGCTTCCGGCAGATGAAGAGCTTACAGAAGTTCGCCTCGGTCCACGCCAGCCTGCACAACCACTTCCAACTCGAACGCCATCTCGTTGACCGCCTGACCTACAAGCAACGCCGATCCGCCGCCTGGGTCGAGTGGCAGAGCCTTATTGCCTAGCTGGCTACGGCCTCAGGCAGGAGTCCGCCAAACAGAGAGCGTTCCTCATTAGACTGACACCTCCCTCCGTTCTGCTCATCACGGCTGCGGCAGCAAGGAACGGTAGCGGTTTAGACGCTACTACGCTCGTAGCCAGGCTGCACCTTGCACACGGCGAGTGGAAGCCACGATTCAATCAAAATTAACCATCCAGCCCGAATATCGACGAACCAGGGGGCCTGAAAATGAGGTCCTTAATCATGTTCGAAACTCGAAATGTCCGAGCCGTAAGCGTCATTGGTCCATTGGGTGAGCTTCTCACCTTGGGCGCACTACCACCCGCTAGAACGACCCGATGGGTGGCCAGGCGCAAAGCTGAGGTGGTCGCCGCTGTTGATGGTGGGTTGCTGACGTTGGACGAAGCCCTGACGCGCTACGAGCTGTCGATTGAAGAATTTGTCTCGTGGCGGCGGGCGATGGATCGCGAAGGAATTCCCGGCCTGCGAATTTCGTCGGCTCAGCATTATCACAACCTGAGAAACCGAGGCCACTCGAGCGGCAACACGACTGTCCTTCGCCCTCAGTTTGGTCGATCATCCCCCACCACCGAATTGGAAATTGCGCTCGACGACGCTGACATAGGCTAGTGAGGCAATCTCACTCGCGAATTGAGCTGCCGTCACAACACCGTAGCTGTCCGCTCCTCGTCTGGTCGGGGTGAACAAGACGCGATCGAAGAGCACCGGGCAGGTCGACACGATGGGCGTCTGAAAGCGCATTAATGACGGGCGGCGCGATGGCTCTTCGTTCGGAGCCACGACAGGAACCGCGGATGCTAGGCCCGTAATCGATCGTGGTGTAGTGCCTTGCGAAATGAAACGACCAATTCCGTTCAGCGGCCTCCTCGCATTGTCTGTCATTTCCACTACGGGGACGGCAGCCGCGCAAGACCTGGACAGTCGATCTCATGCGCCCAATCGGACCATTGTTGTACCTGGCCGCAGTCTCCCGCAAGCCGTGTCGACCGGGGCATTCGAGATGCAGGATCTGAACCGGGAAGATCTGATCGCAACGGGATCAGGCCGGATCGAGGACTCACTCAGCAAAATCGCCGGGTTCCAGCAATTCCGCCGATCTGACAGTCGATCGTCCAATCCATCGGCGCAGGGTGTGACTCTGCGGGCGCTTGGCGGGAATGCGACCAGCCGCGCGCTCGTCCTGCTTGATGGCGTGCCGTTGGCCGACCCCATGTTCGGTTATATTCCGTTCTCGGCCATTGCGCCTGAACGGTTGTCTGGCGCGCGCGTGACGCGCGGGGGTGGTTCCGGTTCGTTTGGCGCAGGCGCACTGGCGGGCACTATCGAGCTGAGCAGTGCCGGACCTGACATGATCGGCAATTTGTCGGCTCATGCGCTCATCAATGACAGGGCGGAAAGTGAAGTCAGCGCGACTTTAGCACACCAGCTTGGCGGCGGTTTCGCAGTTGGGTCGGGCCGATGGGACCGGGGGCAGGGTTTCGACACCACACCGCCTGATCAACGAGTGCCTGCGACAGCGCGGGCGCGCTACGATAGCTGGTCGACATCGTTGCGCGGCGTCGTGCCGCTCAATGATACCGTGGAACTGCAGGCTAACGGGCTGATGTTCGAAGACTATCGCACACTACGCTTCAATGGTGCGGATTCGTCCAGCCGGGGCGGGGATGCCAGCTTTCGCATCGTTGGCAGGGGAGCATGGAGTTTTGACATGCTCGGCTACGTGCAGGTACGAAATTTCACAAACATCGTCATCAGCCCCACCCGGTTTACGCCGGTATTGGATCAGTACGATACGCCTTCGACGGGGATTGGCGGCAAGATCGAGCTTCGCCCGCCAGTGGGCAAGAACCAATTGCTGCGCCTCGGTGTGGACTATCGCCGATCGAATGGAAAATTCTACGAATCCGTGATTAGCGCGGTTTCAGGCAACGTGACCGAGCGGCGCATTGCAGGAGGGACGAACTCGGATCTCGGCTTGTTTGCCGAATACGATTGGATGTTTGGCGCCTTGACACTGACCGCTGGCGCCAGAGCGGATCGCTTTACCCTGGGCAACGGATTTTATGCGGCGCGCGATGCCAACGGGGCGATTGTCAATGACGACCGGTTTCAGGACAGGTCCGGCTGGCAAGGATCGTTCCGGGGCGGAGCAATCTATGCCTTGGGCGACGACGTGCGACTGCGCGCCGCAGCTTATACTGGCCTGCGCCTTCCCACCCTGAACGAACTTTATCGCGGCTTCATTGTTTTCCCGGTCGTGACGCAGGCAAATGCCGATCTGCGCAACGAGCGGCTGGAGGGCTATGAAGTAGGGATCGACCTGCTGCCAGCCAAAGGATTGCACGTCTCGCTCACGGCATTCGACAATCGCGTGGAACACGCGATCGCGAACGTGTCCCTCGCGGCAAACCTGCGCCAGCGGCAGAACATCGACGCGATCCATGCAAAGGGCATCGAACTGGGGATGAAAATCGAGCGAGGCATCGTCCGGTTGGATGCTGCGCTGGCCTACACCGAAGCCGTGGCCCGGAAAGCCGATGCCAGCTTCGATGGCAAGCGACCTGCACAGACCCCGGCATGGACAGCAGGTGCGACGCTGGCGCTGTCTCCAAGGAAAGACTGGTCGCTCTCGGCCACGCTGCGATATGTCGGCAAACAATTCGAAGATGATCTGGAAACTGATGTTTTGCCGTCGGCCGTCACTGTCGATGCCTACGCGCGCATTCCATTGCGTGCGGGAGCATCACTCGTTCTGCGAGCAGAGAACTTGACCGATGAGAACATTGTAACCCGCAACCAGAGTGGCTCGATCGATCTTGGTACACCGCGCACCTTCTGGGTGGGTTTCGCACTCAAGATTTGAACGGGATTTTACGCCAGCGGGCGGGGGCGCACCAGATCGAGAAAGACCCTGACAGCGCGCTCGATATTGGCGCGCCGTTCCAGGGCTGAAAATTCCTGCTGGATTCCCATCAAGGCGCGGCGATGCAGACCCGATGCGCAGAGATCGTAAAAGAATTCGCCTGCAGCCAGATGGTCGGCAAACGCCTCGCTTGCGGCTGGTACAGCCTGCTGAAGGTGCCAGGCCAGCGGGTCGAGGCTCGCCTGGCGCAACTGGGTGTGAAAGATCTGGCCGATCTGCGGCAAATGCTCGGCTTCGCTGATCGTCATCCGGTAAAAATCGACATGGGTCTTGTCGAGGACGATATCGAGATAGCGATGACCAACGATGCGCAGCGCTTCGTCGAGACTGACTTCATGACCCGGAGCTGGTCCATAGGCAGCGGCCGCTTCTTCGGCCATGAACCGGACGATATCCAGAAACAGCGATTCCTTGGAAGGATAGTAGGTGTAGAGCCAGCTTTTGGCCTTGCCGAGTTCGCCGACAATATCGGCTACGCTGGCCCGGCTGTAACCTTCGCGCAGGAACACGCCGAGGGCAGCCACCAGAATTTCCGAGCGCTGCAGCGCCATGCGATCCTTCAGCCTGATGCCAGAACTCGCCATGGGGGAATGCCTTGAACCTCGCCGCGCCTTTCGGGTGATCGATTGACCCCGTAACACCAAAATGTCGCGGGAAGCAAAAACAGCTTGAAACCGAACGCTCGTTCGGTTCAAACTCGCTTGCAGCACGATCGAGGCTTCCAGTCCGCCAATGGCCTGCGGCTTTGCCCGGAGCATGAGCCCGGAGCATGGGCCAGAGCATGAGCGTGTTTCGACCCGAGAACGGGCGCACAGGTGCAGGAGCAGGTATGAATGAACTGGCAGGAAAAGTTGCGCTGATCACGGGCGCTGGTTCGGGCGGAACCGGCACAGCCATGGCCGTGCGCTTTGCGGCTGAAGGCGCAAAAGTTGCACTGGTTGCCCGCAGCGAGGCGGGCCTCGAGGAAACCGCCGCCAGGATCAGGGACATGGGCGGCGAAGCACTGGTCCTTCCTTGTGACCTTGGCGATCCCGCTGGCGGCCGTGACAGCCTGGTGGCTCGCACCGAAGCGGCGCTGGGGCCCATCGACATCCTGGTCAACAATGCCGTGAAGAACGATCTCAAGCGCTTCTGGGACTTCACCCTCGAGGACATGCAATCGGATGGCGAGGTGAACCTGTGGGCGCCGATGATCCTGATCCAGCAGGCCACGCGAAGCATGATCGATGGCGGCAGGCCGGGATGGATCCTCAATATGTCGAGCATGGGTGCGGAGCTGCCGCCCGGGCCGCCATTCAATGTCAAGCTGACCTGGCAGAGCACGCTTTACGGCGCGATGAAATCCGCCGTGAATGCTCTGACAGTGCAGGGGGCGGTGGAAATGAAGCCGCACAACATCTGCATGAACACGCTCGCCCCGCAGCGTTCGATCCTCACCACACGGATGCGCAACAGCGAGATCGTCAAGGACAAGTCGATCTGTGAGCCGATGGAAACCATGGCTGAAGCCGCGCTGGCGCTGTGCACGGGTGATGTCGGGACACGAACCGGCAAGCTGTGCCTCAGCCTCCAGTTGCTAGTCGAATTGCAGCGCCCGGTCCATGATTTGTCCGGCGCCCATCTGCTGGAAGGCTGGCAGCCCGCGGACATCGTCAAGGCGATCCACTATCGCGAAGACTGGACACAGCGCTATCTGAAATGGCCCAATCCCTATGACTTCCGGCGGCCGCAGACCCCCTATCCTGACGTTCTGCGCCGCGCCGGGCGCTGGGAGGAAGGCGGCGTCAATCCCACGTTCCCTGATATGCGGGTGAAATAATGCGGCCCTGATCGCTGACAGAGGAGAGGACGAAATGGAGACAATGGTGAAGAGCGCCCACATGCGCGTTGTGGATGTAGACCCGGATCTCCTGCGGCGCAGCGCCGCCGCCCAGCTCCATGCGGCAAAGGGCGGCATCGATCACGTGCTCTCCGAGATGACCGGAGACGTCGAGCAAATCGTTGCAACGCTCGCTCCCGAGGGGCCTTACGGCTACACGATCCGGCAGAGACTGGCGGACGATGGCACGTTGCGAGTGCCCATTCTCAGCTCCCGCGCGGAAATCTACGCCGAATACAAAGCCGTGCGGTCTTTGTCGGATATTCTGGGCCACCAGGCGATGATCGACATTCGCGGAAACTGGTATCTGTTTCATGATGTCATCAACACTTCGCGCGGCCGGGCCAGCGGCGCGGTCAACCAGCACAACACGCTGGTCCTGTGCCCGGTCAAAGGATCGAGCGCGGGCATCACGGGCGAGATTTTCTGGCACAGGACTCCGCGCGAAGGCCTGGGCCGCGGCGGCGAACACGTTCTTGCGGAGGCTGACCGGCGGAGCCTGCTGCTCTATCATTACGACACGCACGAAACCTATCTTGCGGCGCTGCGCAGCGCCG
>Ga0075370_10001557_pt1 | contig 10054 bp, 11 predicted proteins | sample EndMethybrTD3035_FD_71398 | JGI IMG/M metagenome (GOLD analysis project Ga0075370, IMG submission 71398) | Populus endosphere microbial communities from Tennessee, USA - Endosphere MetaG P. TD hybrid TD303-5 | ecosystem: Host-associated > Plants > Roots > Endosphere | place: USA: Tennessee... | reverse complement strand
AGCTCGACAAGGTGCGCTGTCGCAACGCGCAAGTCATCTCCCGACATGAACGCGTTCCCCTGACGTCGTACCCGCGACTCCGGCGTAGCGACCGACCGCTTGCCCGAGTTCCGCGGCGTTGGCCGACGTCTCTGCATGCAGCTCGTAGAGCGTGTTCGCCGATAGTTGGAGCGCCGCGTTCAGCGCCGCACTCTCGACGGCCAGCTTGGCGGCGTCCCCGTAGCGCGGGATGACCTGGAGCGGGGAGGTCGCGGCGCTGGTCCTGGCCAGCAGGTCCGACTGGATGTCAAGAACCTCACGGCGCGTCTTGACTTGACGGGACTCCCGGACGAGGACGGCGAAGACCGCCTCGTCCGCGTCGGCCATCGCCTCCGACCGGAGCTGCTGCCGGGTGTTCTGGTCGGCATACGCCCGTGCCCCGGTGCCACTCCATCGGTCATCGGGAACCGCCGAACGCAATGAGGCGCCGGCTTTGTCGAAGCCCTCACGACCGACCTGAAACGACGATCCGGAGTCGGGTTCCCCCGCTCCGGTCGTCTTTTTCATATCCGCGATGATCAGCCGGCCGAAGTCCAGCAGATCGGGACCGACGACGTCGTCACGAGTGTCGTCGGACGCAAGCACGCGGGCGCGTTTCACTGCCCACCGACCAATACGACTTTGCCACGAACCACATGCATGCCATTCGACCCCTTTACGCAAACCCCTCCGTTGCGTGAAAGCGTACCAGCGGCACCACCGGCCCCATGTCACCAATTTTCGGCCTGATCACGGCTTCGGGCGACGTGGAGATCCTGGTGCGCAGCTATTGGTGTAGACAGCATAGCCGCTCGTCGCAGCATTGTGAAATACGCTTGGCTAATCGCTGGTGTCGCGTCATCAGCGTTGTGACGAGTGTGGCGCGCGATGCGAACATCACCGGGCACAGACCTGGGCGCGGTACCCGCGAGACCCGTTCCATACACACCTTGCACCGCCCCACGCCGACGCGGGGCCCCGTCGGACTGTGTTTGCTGGCCGAGCGTGGTTGATACTTGAAAAGGGGTCGGAACCCCCAGGACATGACATCGGTGAGGAGACACGTAGTGACCGACCGCGATGACGAATTGCGGAGAAAGCTCGGATGGACCGGCCCCGAGGAGACGGACTACGAGCCCTCGACCGCCGAACCCGAAGCCGCTCCACCCACGCGGGAAGCTCCTCTGCGTCCCCCCGTCGACTACGCCTCGTCACCGGCTGACACCGCAGACACCCGGGACGAGGACCTGCGCGCGACGTCTGAGCTCCGGCCGGTCCCGCAGGCGTCGCAGACCGGCCCGCTCCCTCAGTTCAGGGAGCCCGAGCGCCCGGGCGGCAGCTTTCGGCAGCCACCTCCCCGGTTCGGGCCACCGCCGGGAACACCGCGCACCACCGGGCCGCTGCCGCCGGGTGCCCAACCCTGGCGACCGCATCCCGATCATCAACCACCCCGCCAGCCCGGACCGCCGATGCAGCCGCCCGGCGGCGGCCACCCGCCGCAGTCGACGCAACCGTGGTTTCCCGGCGGATACGGCCCCGACCCCCGGATGGCACCGCCGCCGAGCGGGTCCTACGCGGACCGCATCCGGCAGGACGACCTCGTCCCGCCGCGGCGCGTGCCGCCGAGCCGGGGGTGGCGATTCGCGCTGTACAAGGCAACCTTCGGGATGGTGAATCTCGGACCGGGACCGGACGAGATCCTGCAGGCTCAACTCGAGGCAAAGGTCCGCACTCCGCTCCGCGGGCACTTCAAGGTCGGCGTGATGGGCAAGGGCGGCGTCGGAAAGACGACGGTATCGGCAAGTATCGGATCGGTTTTCGCCGAGCTCCGCCAGGACGACCGCGTGGTGGCCATCGATGCCGACACCGCGTTCGGCAAGCTCGGCAGTCGTGTCGACCCGAGGGCGCAGGGCTCCTACTGGGAGCTCGCCGCCGACCAGCACCTCGAGACGTTCGCCGACATCCGCAACCGGGTCGGCAACAACTCCGCCGGCCTGTTCGTGCTGGCCGGCGAGGGCACTCCGGCCCGTCGGCGGGTCCTGGACCCGGCGATCTACCGGGAGGCGACCTCGCGGCTGGATCGCTACTTCACGATCTCGATCGTCGACTGCAGTTCGACCATGGACACGCCGGTCACCCAGGAGGTACTGCGCGATCTGGACGCCTTGGTCGTGGTCTCATCACCATGGGTCGACGGCGCCGCAGTGGCGGGCCAGACACTGGACTGGCTGGCCGCGCGCGGTCTCAACTCTCTGCTGCAACGCACCGTCGTCGTTCTCAACGACTCCGACGGACATGCCGACAAGCGAACACGTTCGATTCTGGCGCAACAGTTTTCGGGCCAAGGCCAAGTCGTAGTGGAGGTTCCGTTCGACGGGCATCTGCGGCCGGGGGGTGTCATCGACCGGACCGGCGAGATGTCGTCGGCCACCAGACGGAAGTTCCTCGAGGTCGTCGCGGCGCTCGCCGAGTACTACCCGACCCACGATGACCGGGGCCGGGAGCGGCACTGACGGGCGATCAGCTCAACTGGTCGATCAGTGATTCGATGTCTTGCACCGCGGCCGCCGATATCGGTTCCTCTGCCTCGGCGCCGATGATGTCCTGCTCGGAAACCCCTGCGGCTTGGGCGGTTTCAACGATCGTGAGGTTTGCGCCGCGGCGCGCGGCATACAGTCGTTGCCCGACGGTGGCCCGCGGTGCACGCGCGGCCCGCAGCATGAGCTCGTCATAGCGGGTGCGCACCGCACTGAGCGCCTTGATCAACGCCGGCGAGACCTTGCTGATCCGAGCGGCGCGCGCCGCGACCGCCTCGAGCTGACGGAGATCCGCGAGGATCTTCGTCGCGCGCGGAGTGAAGTCGGGGTCCTCCATCGGAGGCAGCGCCTCAACCGCTGTGCCGAACGTGTTCACCGCCGTGACGACGGCTTGCGCGATCAACGGGGCGTCGTCGCCGTTGCGCGCGGGTGTCTCGGCGGTGCGGTCGGGTGCGATCGACTCACCACGGCGCAGCCGCGCGATCGTTCCCGGCGGCCATCGCAGCACCTCCTCGAGCTTTGCTCGGGTCCGCTCGCGCGGCCAGCTTCGTCCCTTTTCAAACGCGATGAGAGCACCGGCGTTGATGATCCCGCCCGCGGCCAGACTGCGCTGGCTGATGTCGAGTTCGCGGCGCCGGGCCGCGGCCGCCGCACCGGCACGAATCATTCCCTGATCCAGCACCTCGGTCGCCTGCTCGGACGACTCCGGATCGGTCATGGGCGGGGATTCCTCGAGGATTCGCGGGGCGAAACGGCAAAGCAATCGTAGCGGCCTCAAGCGCCACCGCTACGACTTGGGTCCGCGTGGCTGGCGCTGATCTGTGGCGAAGCTATGCCTTCGGATGACGGGTGCCCCGCGAGCGCTACGGTTCGTTGTCCCGTGCGGCTCCATTGCTTATACGCAGTTCAAGATGCTTTTGGTGAGCGCGGCTGTCAGTGAAGCGCACCAGGCTCGGCGCTTGGCCCTGCCCTTCCGTAGCGCTAACTGTTGCATTGCTACGGTTTGTTCGATAGCTTTGTGGCATCGCGCGGCCCACCGGCCGCAGGAGGTACAGAGGAGCACCAGGCATGGACACGACACACTGGGACGAGACGCCCGTTGGAGCCTGCACGCGAGACCCGGAGCGATGGACGACATCGGCCGACGAGGAAGCCAAAGCGATCTGCCGAGCGTGCCCGCGCCGCTGGTTGTGCGCCCGTGATGCGTGTGAGTTGCCCCGCGCCGAGGGACTGTGGGCCGGCATCGTGATTCCCGAAGGCGGCCGCGGCCGCACGTTTGCCCTGCGGCAGTTGAAGTCACTGGCCGAGCGCAACGGGCAACAGGTGCGCGCCCGTCGTTACTACTACGCGGAATCCGCCTGATCACGCTGCCCGCCGCCGGATTCGGGGGGTCGGCGGCGGGCGGCTACCAAGTGTCGACGAAGCGACGCCCGTCGCGGCGCACTTCATTCATGGTGGCCGCATTCAACGTGTCGATGATCAGTCGCCGCGTGTCGGCCGGATCGATCACGTCGTCGATTTCGAACAGCTGGGCGGCGTTGAGCGCCTTGGCGTTGTCCTGTGCCGCAGCGGTCGCCTGACGGACCCGCGCTTCGCGTTCCTCGTCGTCGGCGATCGCCTCGAGCTCCTTTCGCAGTCCCAGCCGAACCGCACCTTCGAGCCCCATCGGACCGAGATGAGCACCCGGCCATGCCACGGTGAGCACCGGTTCGTGCAAGCTGCCGCCCAACATCGCTTGCGCGCCAAGGCCGTAGCCCCGGCGCAGCACCACGGCCACCAGAGGCACACTCATCGCCGCCCCGGCAACCAGCATGCGCGACGCGCGGCGCACCAACGCTTCGGCCTCGGCTGCCGGCCCCACCATGTAGCCCGGGCAGTCGATCAGCGAGACCACGGGCAGCCCGAATGCGTCACACAGCTGCAGGAAGCGTGCCGCCTTGTCGGACGCGGCCGCCGTGATGGCCCCGGCCATCACCATGCTGTTGTTCGCGATGACGCCGACCGCGCGGCCGCCGATCCGGGCCAGCGCGGTAACCATCTCGGCGGCGAAGCGCGGCCGTAGGAACGTCACCGACCCCTCGTCGGCAAGCGTCTCGATGATCGGGTTCACCGGGTAGGCACGCCGTGCGCGCTCGGGAACCATTGTGCGCAAGAGCTTTTGGTCGGGTGCAGCCCCCGCAGCGATCGTGCCCTGGAAGTAGCCGAGCAGGCGTTTGGTCACTTCCACCGCCGCGGCCTCATCCGCGACGACGACGTCGACCACGCCATTGGGCTCCTGCACACTGATCGGGCCCACCTCGTCGGGGTGGACGTCGCCGAGCCCGCCGCCGGCGATCATCGCCGGGCCCCCCATCCCGATCGAGGTGTCCTCGGTGGCCACGACCAGATCCGAGGATCCCGCGATCACCGCGTTGCCCGCGAAGCACCGGCCTTTGACCACCGAGATGCGCGGCACCAGACCGGACAGTGCGGCCCACAGCTTGAACGCGCGGGCGTCGAGCGCGGACACCGTGGGGTAGTCGGTGTCGCCGGGCCGTCCCCCGCCGCCCTCGGCGAAGAACACCGTCGGCAGTCGCATGCGCTCGATCAGTTCGAAGAGACGATCCTTCTTGCGGTGACCGAGTGCCCCCTGCGTGCCTGCGAGCACCGTGTAGTCATAGGACAACACGGCACAGGCGGAGCGTTGCTCACCGAACAGGTCGCCGTTGACACGCGCTGTGCCGGCCACCAGCCCGTCGGCCGGCGTTCGGGCGATCAGGTCCGCGACGTCGCGGCGGTGGCGCTGTGCGGCGATCGCGAAGCGTCCGTACTCGACGAACGAGTCCGCGTCCACGAGGTCGGCGATGTTCTCTCGGGCGGTACGCCCGTTGCGGGAGCGTCTGCGCTCCACCGCCTCGGGCCGCGCGGCATCTTCGGTCAGGGCGCGGCGCGCCAACAGCTCCGCATGGTCGGCTCGGATCGACTCGTCAGGCATGGCGTCGTGATGCTAACAAGGTGTGATGTCTAGCACCCTATTAGTTAGTGCCCTAGGTAATTGGAGTAGCCTGGCGTCATGACAGCCGTCGAGGCGGAGATCGACCCCCTGGCCCTCGAGCAGCAGGTGTGTTTCGCGCTCGCGATCACCAACCGCGCCGTGCAGGCGGTGTACCGGCCGCTGCTCGATCCGCTCGGACTCACCCACCCCCAATACCTCGTGATGCTCGCGCTGTGGGACAACCACAAGACGAATGCCGACCGGCCGCTGTCGGTCAAAGCCATCGCTGCTGCGCTGCAACTGGATTCGGCGACGCTGTCCCCGATGCTCAAACGACTGGAAGCACTCGGGTTGATCACCCGCACGCGCAGCGTCGTCGATGAGCGGGCGACTGACATCAGCCTGACCAGGACCGGCATCCAGCTGCGGCGGCGAGCGCTCAAGATTCCGCCCGCGGTGGTGGCGCGACTCGGTGTCGGCCTCGACGAACTCGACAAGCTGCGCGACGTGCTCACTCGCGTCAACGCTGCGGCGCTGACGGCGGGCGCGCTCGATGACGGAAAGGATCCACGATGAACAAGCCCGGCCCCCTGCAATACATCGCGTACTGCTACGGCAAGCGGCTGCCCGACTCGATGCGCGAATGGGTCGCTCACGATCTCGCCGACCACGGCGCGCTTCGACGGCACATGATCCGAATGGCCATACCGCCGCTACTGGTGCTCGCGCCGTTCTGGCTGCTGCCCGCGTCGTTCTATGTGCATCTTGAGATGACCGCGCCGATCTACATCTGGGCGATCCTGATGGCGCTGGCGCTGAACAAGGTGTGGCGCAGGCACCGACTCGCCCAGCACAACTTGGATCCGAATCTGGTCGACGAGATCAGGCGCAAGAGGGACGCTCACATCCACGAGGCCTACGTCCGCAAGTACGGCCCCCGCCCGGAAGAGGCCCGTTGGCAGTCGAACAGCAGCCCCTTCTGACCCTGCGTCGACTCGAACGTAGGGAAACACCGGATTCCCACAACGGACGCCGGCTCTAGGGTGGCCGTGTGCTCCGCACGGTGACGCCGTGGGGACGACGACGAGATCAAGGACATCCGGAATCGCATGTACGAAGGCAGCGCAAAAACGGCCGGACCCGCCTCCGTTCGGATTGTCGGCGTACTGGGCCCCGACGGCGCGGTCATCAGACCCAGGGTGACCATTCACCTCGACGACGTCCTGACCGCGGAGGAAGCCCGAGAGTTGGCGGCTCTCCTGGTCGCACAGGCAGAAGCGATCGACCAGCTGAGTTAGGCGTACAAGGACTCGACGACCCGGGTCGCGGTCGCCAGATCGACGTTCATCTCGTCCCGATAGGCCTTGATCGCACCGATTTTGTTGCCGGCCGCCACCAGTTCCCGGACGCGGGGCGGCACTTCGTTCCGGGCGATCGCCGCAGGATTGGGCATCGGCACCCCCGTTCGCTCGTACAGATGCTTGACGAGCTGCTCCAGTGCGCCGAGGCGCTCGTAGATGTCGTTGGTTGACGTCACCGGCTCAGTCTGACACCGCGGTCATCCCAAATCGCCCGAGCAGGTGCGCGACTACTTCGGCTTCTTGTTGCCGTGGCCGTTACCTCTGCCGTTCCCGTCACCCTTGCCGTTGCCGTTGCCGCCGGACGGTTCCTGTTGCGTCGCCTGCTCGATGACGGCGGACGGAGGTGGTGATTCGACGACCGGGGAGGGGACTGCGGCCACGCTGACCGGTGCGGGCACCGGTGTGGCGGCGCTGATCGGCACGGGTACCGGGGTGCTGACGCTGACCGGTTCTGGCGCAGTGGGAAGCGTGGCGGGCGACGAATCCAGCGTGAAGGCGACCGCCGCCACTGCCATCGCCCCAAGCAAAGCCGCGGAACCGGCCACTCTTCGAGCCATTTTCGGTCGGTGCCCGCCAGGGGTGGTCGGTGGCGCGGTAGTCGCTTCGGACCAGTTGCCGCGTTGCGGATTCACCAAGGTCGGCGGGCGTCGCCCGGGCGTGTGCGCCGGCGCGGGCCAGAGCTCGGCATTGCGCACTTTGACGCCCTGGAGCGCTTGCCACATCGCCTCGGCGCTGTGGAATCGTCGCGAGGGATCCCTGGACATCGCCCGCCCGACCACGTCCGCGAGCTGCGGGTCGACATCGGGACGCAGAGCGGCCACCGGCGGCGGGTCATCTTCGATGATCGCCCGCGCGAGCGGCGCGATGTCCTCTTCGGTGAACGGCTTGCGGCCGGTGAGTGCCTCGTATCCCACAACGCCTGCGGCGTAGAGGTCGTCACTCACACTCGCGGGGGTACCGGCCACCCGGTCGGCACTCAGGTACGCCAGTGTGCCGACGAGCTGACCCGTCGTCGTATGCACAGAACCTGGGGCCTTGACGATGCCGAAATCGGCGACCTTCACACCCCCCGACTCGGTGAGTAGGACGTTGCCCGGCTTGATGTCGCGATGCAGCATGCCCGCGCCGTGCGCCGCGGTGAGGGCGGCGAGCACACCGCGCAGCGACGTGCACACCTGACCTTGAGGCAGCGGACCCATTGCGATCTCGTCGCCCAGGGTGCAGCCCGGCAGACGCTCCATCACGATGAACGGCGTTCCGTCTTCCTCCCCCAGGTCATAGACGTTGACGATGTTCGGGTGGTTGAGGGCAGCGGCTGCGCATGCTTCGGTCTTGAAGCGCTGTCGGATCTCGGCTTGCGAGCTCAGACCGGGATGCAAAAGCTTGATGGCGACGGCGCGATCCAACCGCGTATCCCAGCCGTCACGCACTTCGGCCATCCCGCCGAAACCGAGCACATCTCGGATTTCGTAGCGGCCGCCCAGAAGAACGGGACCGTTCATGACCGGAGGGTTATCCGCGATCATCGGGCCGCAAACCCTCATCGAACACTTAACGGTCCTTTAATTGACGCCCGCGGCATGTGGAATCTATCCACATGGTCGCGCTCTGGTGGCGGCTGGTGTCGGCAGTCGCGCCTAGCGTGCACGGCATGACGAACTGGATAAACACGGTCAGCCGCGGTCATGTGGAGCGTGGTGTACGCGGACGCTTCACCCAGGCCAACCACGGCAAGCCACACATGTTGCGCAAGATGGCACGAGGCGACTGGATCATCTTCTACTCGCCGAAGACGGACTATCCCGAGGGTGAACCACTGCAGGCCTTCACCGCTATCGGGCAGGTCGCCGACGACGAGCCCTACCAAACCGAGGTGACTCCTGACTTCCAGCCGTGGCGTCGCAACGTCGACTTCCTGGAGTGCTCCGAAACGCCGATCCGGCCGCTGCTGGAGCGGCTCGACTTCATCGAGGACACGTCGCGCTGGGGTTACATCTTTCGCCGCGGGGTGTTCACGATCGACGACCGCGACTTCGAGGTACTGCGTTCGGCGATGACCGGCGCGCGCTAGCGCGTCGCCATCGACAGCACCGCGCGGGTGAGCCGTCGACGCGGCCAGCCACGCACACCGTCGGCCGCCAGCGCCGCCCGCGCCGCGTTACGACCGCAGACGCCGTGGACCCCACCACCCGGCGATGCGCCCGCGCTGCCCAGGTACACATTCTCGACCGGCGTCTCGGCGCGGCCGAGGCCGGGCGCCGGGCGGAAGATCAACTGTTGAAACAGTTGCGACGTGCCCCCGTTCACCGCGCCCGCATGCAGGTTGGCGTTGCTGGCCTCCAGATCCGACGGCCGTTGAATCGCCTTGCCGATGACGTGGTCGGTGAACCCGGGTGCGTACTTCTCGAGGACCATGTCCACCGCTACGGCGAGTTGCTCTGCTGATGCGTCGTCCGACATTCCGCGGGGCAGATGCGTATAGGCCCAGGCGCTTTCGGTGCCGGCCGGCGACCGACTGGGATCGGCGGTCGTCATCTGTCCGACCAACAGGAACGGGTGCAGCGGAACGGTGCCGGTATTCAGGTCGGCCATCCAGCGGATCAGTCCATCGTGGTCTGCCCCGACGTGCACCGTGCCGGCACCGCCGAGATTTTTCGACCGCCACGGAATCGGTGCGTCCAACGCGTAGTTCAGTTTGAGAACCGGTGTGTCCCAGGTAAACCGGGACCGCGCGCGACTCATCCCCGCCGGAATGACATCGACCGGCAGCAGGTCGTGGAACAGGTGCGGCGCCGACGTATCGGCGACGACGGCGCGCCGCACATCCACCGTCGATCCGCCCGTGGTCCGGACCGCGACGGCGCGTCCGCCGCGCACCTCGATTGCGTCGACCTGCTGTCCGCAGTCGATGCGCGCCCCCGCTGAACGAGCCCTGTTGACCAGTGCGGCGGCCAGCTGCCCGGCCCCTCCGACCGGCACCGGAAAACCCCCGTCCTGGGCCATCATGATCAGCAAGTAGCCCATGACACCGCTGCCGGCCGCGTCGATCGGGACGTCGGCGTGCATCGCGTTGCCCAACAGAAGCAACCGCGCCGCGTCGCCGTCGAACAGTTGCTCGGCCATCACGCCTGCGGGGAGCAACAGCAGGTGTGCCAGTCGCAATG
>Ga0075370_10001556_pt1 | contig 10055 bp, 3 predicted proteins | sample EndMethybrTD3035_FD_71398 | JGI IMG/M metagenome (GOLD analysis project Ga0075370, IMG submission 71398) | Populus endosphere microbial communities from Tennessee, USA - Endosphere MetaG P. TD hybrid TD303-5 | ecosystem: Host-associated > Plants > Roots > Endosphere | place: USA: Tennessee... | reverse complement strand
CGGCCGCGATCGCGTCCAGTTCGTACATGACGCCCTCGTTGGGCTGGGCCGTGACGAGGCGCGACATCAACACGCAGCCGGCAAGGCCGGCCAGCGCGCCCGAAGTGACGTAGGCGAACATCGTGACGCGCCCGACGTGCACGCCGGACAGGCGCGCAGCCTCGCCGTTGGAGCCGACGGCATGGATGTGCCGGCCCAGCGTCGTGCGGCGCAGCAGCAGGCCCGCGACGACGGCCAGCACCAGCATCAGCAGCACGGGGTAGGGGATGCCGGGGAAGACGACGTTGGGGAAGCCCTGCTCGTCGATCTCCTCGATGCGCCAAAGTGAGCCGTTGCCCAGCGTGCCGAACGCTTCGCCCAGGCCCGACACCGCGCGCGCGTCGGTCAGCTGCAGCGCGATGCCACGCGCCACCAGCATCATGCCGAGCGTCGCGATGAAAGGGGGCAGCTTGAGCTTGGTGACGCACAGGCCGTTGACGGCGCCGCACAGCGCGCCGACGACGATGCCCAGCACCATGGCGGGCGCCACCGGCATGCCGGCCTTGACCAGCAGGCCGGCCACGACGCCCGACAGCGCCAGCACCGAGCCGACGGACAGGTCGATGCCGCCGGTCAAGATGACGAAGGTGGCGCCGATGCCGAGGTAGACGATGGACGTCACCTGCAGCGCCACCGTCATCGCGTTGCCGACGCTGAAGAAGGCGCTGCTCGTCATCGAGAAGACGAGGACGAGCACGAGCAGGCCCGCCAGCGCGGCGAATTTCTGGATGAGGTCTTTCTGGCGATCGTTCATGGGCTCGTGGCAAGGGTCGCGCCGGGCGGCTCGGTGGGCTCGGCCGGGCCGACCGAGGCGTGGTGCATGACGTGCTGCTGGTTGCAGTGGCGGGTGTCGAGCATGGCGGCCAGCCGGCCCTGGCGGAAGACGGCGACGCGGTCGGTCAGGCCCATGATTTCCGGCAGGTCGGAGCTGATCATGATGACGCCGATGCCGGCTGCGGCCAGCTGGTCCATCAGCGCGTAGATGGCGTAGCGGGCGCCGACGTCGATGCCGCGCGTGGGTTCGTCGAAGAGGATGACCCGCGCCTCGCGGAACAGCCACTTGGCGATGACGACCTTCTGCTGGTTGCCGCCGGAGAGCAGGCGGGCGATCTGCTCGGGCGACGGCGTGCGGATACCCAGGCGCTGGATGTAGTGCTCGGCCGTCTCGCGCTCGCGCGCCGCGTCGATGAAGCCCAGGCGGCTGGACAGCGCGCCGAGGTTGGCCAGCGTGATGTTGTGGGCCACGCTCATCTTGACGGCCAGGCCATGGGCCTTGCGGTCCTCCGACACGTAGGCGATGCCGGCGGCGATGGCGTCGCGCGGCGAGCGGATGTGCTGCGCCTGGCCGTCGAGTTCGACGCTGCCGGCGTCGATCGCATCGGCGCCGAAGATCGCCCGTGCCACCTCGGTGCGGCCGGCGCCCACGAGGCCGGCGAAACCCAGGATCTCGCCGCGGCGCAGCTCGAAGTCGACCGGCCCGAAGACGCCCTTGCGCTGCAGGCCGCGCACCTTCAGCAGCACCTCCGTGCCGGGCTGGCGCGTGGCAGGCGGAAACTGCTGGTCCAGCTCGCGGCCCACCATCAGCGCGACGATCTCGGCGATGCTGGTCTGCTGCCAGTCGAGCGTGGCGATGTACTGGCCATCGCGCAGCACCGTGACGCGGTCGACGATGTGGTCCAGCTCGTCCAGCCGGTGCGAGATGTAGAGGATGCCGACGCCCTCGCGCTTGAGGTCCTGCACGACGCGCAGCATGCGCGCAGCGTCGGCCTCGCCGAGCGAAGAGGTGGGCTCGTCCATGATCAGCAGGCGCGCCTGCAGCGACAGCGCCTTGGCGATCTCCACCATCTGCTGCTGGGCGATGGACAGCGTCGAGACCGACGCATCCGGGTCGATGTCGACGCCCAGCCGTTGCAGGCTTGCGCGCGCGCCCTCGCGCTGGCGTTCGCGGTCGATGAACCAGCCGCGCCGCGGCTCGCGGCCCAGCCAGATGTTCTCGGCCACGCTCAGGTGGGGCACCAGGTTCAGCTCTTGGTGGATCATGACGATGCCCAGCGCCTGCGCCTGCTGCAGGCCGTCGATGCGCACCGGCGCGCCGTCGACGTGGATCTCGCCCTCGTCGGGTGTGTAGACGCCGCTGAGGATCTTCATCAGCGTGGACTTGCCGGCGCCGTTCTCGCCGCAGATCGCATGCACTTCGCCACGGCGGACGTCCAGCGCCACCCCCGAAAGCGCGACGACGTTGTCGAAGCGCTTGCAGACGCCCTGCATGCGCAGCAGCGGCATGCTCGGAGCGTGGGGCAAGGGGTCAGTCATCAGCGGCGTCGGCAAAAGTATCGGTCATGCCACTTTGCCACAACTGATATTTGGTCTGACCAGTGGATACCCCAGTAAATCGAAACATCGGTTCGATCGTGGCGGTCTGACCTGTCTAATGTGTGACAAAACTGGACTGACCAGCGTAAACCCTCTCCCTGGGCAATCCTGGTGCAACCCTATTCTTCGCGGGCATTTTGGTCTGACCAATGTGCGCCTTTACCAACAGGAGACAACGTGGACATGAAAAGAAGCCTGCTGCTCGCAGCAGTAACGTTGGGCGCGCCCGCCTGGGCGCAGACGTGCCAGCCCACGGCCACCACCCCCTATCTGAACATCAACGGCACCACTTCGTGGGTCGTCAAGGGATCGGCGTCGCTCAATGCCGGTTCCCGCGTCGTGCTGGGCCCGCAGCCGATTTCGGGCACCTGGTCCTGGAGCGGCTGCGGCGCCTCCGGCAGCGCGCGCGAGCAGACGCTCAAGCTCACCGCCAGTTGCACGGCCACCGCCACCTACACCAACAGCTGCGGCGCCAAGACGACGCAGAACTACAACTTCACCGTCTGGCCGGCGATGGCCGCCAATGCCGGCAAGTTCATCATGGTCGACCAGTTCGGCTACCTGCCGAACATGCGCAAGGTGGCGGTGCTGCGCTTCCCCAAGGTCGGCTATGACAGCAACCAGAGCTACTGGCCCCAGCAGCTGCAGGTCGTGAACGCCGCGACGGGTGCCGTCGTCTACACCGCCTGGCCGCAGGACTGGAACGGCCTGCAGACCGACGCGTCCTCGGGCGACCAGGTCTGGCATTTCGACTTCAGCAGCATCACGACGCCCGGCACCTACGAGATCGTCGACCCGACGGCCAACCAGCGCTCGGCCCGCTTCGAGATCGGCGACAACCTCTACCGCAACGTGCTGATCCAGGCCGTGCGCATGTTCTTCTACCAGCGCGCCGGCCAGGCCAAGACGGCGGGCAACGCCGGCGCCGGCTGGGCCGATGCGGCCAGCCACCTGAAGGCCGGCCAGGACACGCAGGCGCGCCGCTTCCTCGACCCCAACAACGCGAACACGGCGCGCGACCTGCGCGGCGGCTGGTTCGATGCCGGTGACTTCAACAAGTACACCAGCTGGGCGGCGGCCTATGCGCAGGACCTGATGGACGCCTACGTCCAGAACCCGACGGTCTTCACCGACGACTTCAACATCCCCGAGTCGTACAACGGCATCCCCGACATCCTGGACGAAGCGAAGTGGGGGCTGGACTGGCTGGTGCGCATGCAGAACAGCGACGGCTCGGTGCTGTCCATCGTCGGCCTGGCCGGCGCCAGCCCGCCGTCGGCCGCCACGGCGCCGAGCTACTACGGCGATGCCAGCACGTCGGCCACGCTGGCCGCCGCGGCGGCCTACGCCGAAGGCGCCAAGGTGTTAGGCAGCCTGAACAACGCGGCGCTGAGCAGCTATGTCGCTGATCTGAAGACGCGGGCCCAGCGCGCTTGGGCCTGGGCGCTGGCCAACCCCAGCGTCGTCTTCCGCAACAACGACGCCGCCAACGGCACCAGCGGCCTGGGCGCCGGCCAGCAGGAGACCGACGACACCGGCCGCGCCGAGCTGCGCCTGTTCGCGGCCATCAAGCTGTACGCCGCCACGGGCGACGCCACCTACCGCAACTACGTCGACGCCCACTACACCGAGGCGCCGATATTCGCCTCGTGGTACCTGTCGGCCTTCAACGCCGGCAATGCCCGCAACCTGCTGTACTACGCCGCGCTGCCGGGTGCGACGTCCAGCGTGGCCACGGCCATCCGCACGCGCTTCCTCGACCTCTGGGGCCGCAGCGACTACGGCGGCTGGGGCGCCATCGACGCGCAGAAAGATCCCTACCGCGCCTACATCGACAGCTACACCTGGGGCAGCAACGCCGTGAAGGCCAATGCCGGCACGCTGTTCACCGAGGAGAGCTACTACGGCATCAGCCGCCACACGGCCGACCAGGTGGCCAATGCGGCGGCCGACTACCTGCACTACCTGCACGGCGTGAACCCGCTCGGCAAGGCCTACCTGACCAACATGAAGAGCTTCGGCGCCGAGAACTCGGTGAACCAGATCTTCCACACCTGGTTCATGGACGGCAGCGCCCAATGGGACAGTGCCGCCACGTCCACCTACGGCCCGGCGCCCGGCTACCTCGTCGGCGGCCCGAACTACGGCCAGTGGGACTGGGACTCGCGCTGCCCGGGCATCTCGTCGGCCTGCGGCTCGAGCCGGCCGACGCCACCGTACGGGCAGCCGCCGCAGAAGTCCTACCTGGACTTCAACGACGGCTGGCCGCTGAACTCCTGGCCGATCAGCGAGCCCTCCAACGGCTACCAGACCAACTACATCCGGCTGTTGGCGCGCTTCGTGAAGTGATGCTGTAACGCCTCTGACACGGCTGCGCTCCCTCCGAAGGCAGCCGTGTCTCACGCGATCCTGACAAGGACGCATGCTGATCGGCGTGCGAAAGACGCTTCGTCGTACTCATGCGGATCTGGGACGCTGGTCAGTCCAATGCAGTGATGGACGTTCTGAAGTCACCGCGACCATCTGCCGTCAACGTCCACGCTGACGCATTCCCCACAGTTCCGTTCCCTAATTTCGCTCAACGAACACATGACCAAGATTCGTCCCCATCTCGTCTCCCGTCGGGGCGTGCTTGCCGCTGCTGCGTCGCTGCCATTGGCTGGCACTCCGATCCTGGCGGCCTCGTCGCCGCGGCGTGCGCGGGAGCGAGCCGACCATCTGCTGTGGTATCGACGCCCGGCATCGCGCTGGGAGGAGGCACTGCCACTCGGCAACGGTCGTCTTGGCGCAATGGTGTTCGGTCGGGTCGGTCAGGAGCGGTTGCAGTTGAATGAGGACACCTTGTGGGCTGGTGCTCCCTACACGCCCGACAGTCCGGAGGCCCTGGCCGCGCTTCCCGAAGTACGTCGGCTCCTCGATGAAGGTCGCTACAAAGAGGCCACCGACCTGGCCGGCGCCAAGATGATGGCGCGGCCGCTGTGGCAAATGGCCTACGGCTCCCTCGGCGACCTGCTGCTCGATTTCGACGGTGCTGGAACCCCGCAGACCTATCACCGCGAGTTGGACCTCGACACCGCGATCGCCACCGTGCGCCATGAGAACGCCAGCACCGCAGTGCGCCGCGAGGCCTTCGTGTCGGCGCCCGATCAGGTCATCGTGCTGAACCTGCAAGCCACGCGCGGACGCATCGGCTTCGAGCTGGCTTATCGCGGCCCTCGCAAGGTCGAGTCCACCAGCCCCGATTACCACGGCTCAGCCACGGTGCTGGTGACGGACCAGCGTATCGACTGGTTGCAGCGGGAGGACGCAGGCGCCAAGCGTGCGGACAACGTGTTCGCCGCAGACAGCTCGGGAGCGTTGCTCGTCACCGGCCGCAATGAGGGCGGGCCCGACACGGCCCCCCGGCTGAGCTATGCGCTGCGCGTCAAGGTCGTCACCGATGGCCGCGTCGACCTGAGCGCCGAAGGGCGGCTTCGCGTCAGTGGGGCTCGCAACGTGACGCTGCTTGTGGCGGCTGCCACCAGCTACGTGAACTTCCGTGACACCAGCGGCGACCCCATCGCCAAGGTGCGCCAACACACCGAGGCCGCCGCTACCAAGCCGTACGCGACCTTGCGTCGGGAGCACGTGCGAGACCACCAAGCGCTGTACCGCCGCCTCGATATTGACCTGGGCCGCACGAAGGCCTCCGCGCTGCCCACCGACGAGCGCGTCGTGGCCGCCGAGAAGTCCGACGACCCTGCGCTGGCGGCGCTGTACCTGCAGTACGGCCGGTATCTGCTGATTGCGTCGTCGCGCCCCGGCACGCAGCCTGCCAATCTGCAAGGCATCTGGAACGAAGGGGTGAACCCTCCTTGGGGCAGCAAGTTCACGATCAACATCAACACGGAGATGAACTACTGGCCGGCCGATGCGGCGGCACTCGGTGATTGCGTTGAGCCGCTTCTCCGCATGGTCGAGGAATTGGCCATCACAGGATCTCAAACCGCCAAGACGATGTATGGCGCGCGCGGCTGGGTGGCGCATCACAACACCGACCTGTGGCGGGCCGCCGCTCCGATCGACGGGCCAGGCTGGGGTCTTTGGCCCTGCGGCGGTGCCTGGCTGTGCAACACGCTCTGGGACCACTGGGACCATCAGCGAGATGCCGCGGAGCTCAAGCGCCTGTACTTGTTGCTGGAAGGCGCGTCCCAGTTCTTCCTCGATGCACTGGTAGAGAACAAGCGAGGTCGAGGTCTGGTCACCTCCCCCTCGATCTCGCCCGAGAACTGGCACCCGCATGGCTCCTCGCTGTGTGCCGGTCCGGCGATGGATCGCCAGATCGTGCGCGATCTGTTTGATCACACCGTGCATGCCGGCAAATTGCTGCGCGCCGATCCGGCTTTCCTGGACCGAGTCGGCGCCGCACGTGCGCGCCTTGCACCTGACCGCGTAGGAAAACAGGGTCAACTGCAGGAGTGGCTGGAAGACTGGGATGCCGATGCGCCGGACCAGCAGCACCGCCACGTCTCGCACCTGTACGGCGTCTATCCGAGCAGTCAGATCAACGTTCGCGACACGCCGGAGCTGCTGAACGCGGCCAAGACCAGTTTGCTCAAACGAGGGGACCTGGCCACCGGGTGGGGAACTGCCTGGCGGCTGTGCCTCTGGGCGCGAATGGGCGAGGGCGACCATGCCCATGGCGTGCTGAAAGCGCTGCTCGGGCCTCAACGCACATACCCGAACATGTTCGACGCGCATCCGCCGTTCCAGATCGACGGCAACTTCGGTGGTGCCGCGGGCATTCTGGAGATGCTGGTGCAGTCATGGGGTGGCGAGGTGCATCTGCTGCCCGCCCTACCCAAGGCGTGGTCTGCCGGCGGGGTGCGCGGCATGCGGGTCCGCGGCGGCGTGGACCTGGACATCGAATGGCGCGGCGGTGTCCCCATCCACTTGTCCCTGCGCGGGCCTGCTGGGATGGAGGTGGTGCTGCGCCATCGCGGCCGACGCATGACAGCGACGTTAGATGGCCAGGGGCGCGCGGAACTCGGCGGTCAGGCGTTCAAGACGCAGACGCCGGGTTGAGACGGCCAGACCTCGCTGTCCCTGGCCGAGCACCCCTGATCAGCCGCCGATGAGCCTCGCCGTCAGCGATAGCGATTGAACAGCCGCTCTCACGTGCCGTCGGTCTGCGTGCGAGGAGGAGCCATAACAGCATCAGCCGCCACACGGCCGATCAGGTGTCCAAAGCCGCGGCCGACTACCTGCGCTACCTGCACGGCCATCACGTGACGCCCTGAAGAGAGAATCGCCGCCTGCCAAACAGGCGGCAACTCGAAGACAGGAAAACATGAAACCAGCCGCGCGCCTGGTGCTCGCCTTTGTCGTGGCGTCCGGCGCCGCGCCGGTCGTCTCGGCGCCCCAGGCGCCGGTCATCGTCGAGAAGCTCACCACCAACGCGCGGGTTGAGCCGCTCGGCATCGCGGGCGACGACGTGTCGTTCGGCTGGGCCCTGCAAGCCCGCGCCCGGGCGACGCGCCAGCAGGCCTACCAGGTCCGGGTCGGCTCCCGGCCGGGCGCGGCGGACGTCTGGGATTCCGGTCGCGTCGCGTCGCTGCAGCAGTCCGACGTGCCGCTGGCGTCGCCGCGCGCGTTGCGGCCCGGCATGCGGTACCACTGGCAGGTGCGGGTCTGGGATCAGGCCGGGCGCCCCAGCCCCTGGAGCCGGCCGGGCGGCTTCGAGACCGGCCTGCTCGGCGAGGCCGACTGGCAGGCCGCGCGCTGGATCGGCGCCGCCGAGGACGATGCGACGCAGCCGCGGCCGCTGCTGCGCACGCAGCTCGAACTGCCCCGGCCGGTCCGCCAGGCGCGGCTGTATGCGACGGCGCAGGGGCTGTACCAGTTCTGGATCAACGGCCGCGCGGTGGGTGACCAGGTGCTGGCCCCGGGCTGGACGGATTACCGGCAGCGCCTGCAGGTGCAGACCTACGACGTCACGCCCTTGCTGCGCACCGGCGCGAACGCCCTTGGCGCTGCGCTGGCCGACGGCTGGTTCCGCGGCAAGGTGGGGCTGGGCTGGCGCGAGGCCTACGGCCGGCAACTGGCGCTGAAGGCCGTGCTGCGCGTGACCTACGCCGACGGCAGCACGCAGGACTTCGGCACCGACGAGCGCTGGCGCAGCGCGCCCGGGCCGTACGTCGCGGCCGATCTCCAGGACGGCGAGCACTACGACGCGCGACGCCTGCCCGACGGCTGGAGCGAACCGGCGTTCGACGCCGCGGCCTGGCGGCCGGTCGCGCTGCGGCCGCAGTCCACGGCACGCCTCGTGCCCCAGCCCGATGAACCCGTGCGCGCCACCGAGGTGCTGCCGGCGCGCACGCGGCTGCCGGCGCCGGGCGGCGGGTTCATCTACGACGTCGGGCAGAACGTCGTGGGCGTCGCGCGCGTGCGGCTCCAGGGGCGCGCGGGCCAGACGGCCACGCTGCGCTACGCCGAGGAGCTGTACCGCACGGGACCACGGCGCGGGGAGCTCTACACCGACAACTTCCGCACCGCCGCGGTCACCGACCGCTACACGTTCGCGCGCGACGAGGTCGTCACCTACCAGCCCCGCTTCACGCAGCATGGCTTCCGCTACATCGAGGTCAGCGGCGCCGACAGCGCGCCGGAGCCGGGCGATGTCGCCGCCGTCGTGCTGGGCTTGGACCTGCCCGCCATCGGCGAGCTGCGCCTGTCTCATCCCATGCTCGACCAGTTGGTGCGCAACATCCGCTGGGGCCTGCGCGGCAACTTCCTGTCCATCCCGACGGACACGCCCGCCCGCGACGAGCGGCTGGGTTGGACGGGCGACATCGGCGTCTTCGCGCCCACCGCCAGCCGCCTGCAGGACACGCGCGCCTTCCTGGGCAAGTGGATGGACGACGTGCGCGACGCCCAGCGGCCGGACGGCAACATCCCGGCCGTCGTGCCGCAACCGGGCAAGGCCTTCGACGAGACCGGCGTGGGCTGGTCGGATGCCGTCATCCAGGTGCCTTATGCCGTCTGGCGCGCCAGCGGCGACACGCGCATCCTGCGGCGCCACTGGGACGTGATGCGGCGCTTCCACGACTTCGTCCGCGCCAGTGCCACGGCCGACGGCAACCTGCTGGAGGAAGGGCGGTCCTCGTGGTTCTCGGGCGACTGGCTGAACCTGGAGGGCGTGGACCGGCTGCGCGAGCACCGCGTCATCGCCACGGCCTACTTCGCGGAGGACACGCGGATGATGGCCGAGATGGCGCAAGCCCTCGGCGACATCGCGCAGGCGCAGGCCTGGTTCGACCTGGCGCGCCGTATCCGCACGGCGTTCGTCCAGGCCTATCGCTTGGCGGACGGCCGCATCGAACCGGGCACGCAGACGGCCTACGCGATGGCGCTGGGCATGGGGCTGCTTGAGCCCGGTGCCGACCGCGACGCCACCGCGGCGCAGTACGTGGCCAAGCTGGCCGCGGACAACCATCATCTGAAGACCGGCTTCCTGGGCACGCCGTGGCTGCTGCCCGCGTTGACCGAGATCGGCCGCGACGACCTGGCCATGCGCCTGCTGCTCAACGAGGACTATCCGTCGTGGGGCTTCGAGATCGGCATGGGGGCCACGACGATGTGGGAGCGCTGGGACAGCATCCGCG
>Ga0075370_10001555_pt1 | contig 10055 bp, 9 predicted proteins | sample EndMethybrTD3035_FD_71398 | JGI IMG/M metagenome (GOLD analysis project Ga0075370, IMG submission 71398) | Populus endosphere microbial communities from Tennessee, USA - Endosphere MetaG P. TD hybrid TD303-5 | ecosystem: Host-associated > Plants > Roots > Endosphere | place: USA: Tennessee... | reverse complement strand
TCAAGCGCGATCGCAGCCATCCGTCGATCGTCACGTGGGTCCCGATCAACGAAAGCTGGGGTGTCACCGACATCGCGCAGCGCAAGGATCAACAGGACTTCGCGACCTCGCTCTACCACCTCACCAAGGCGATTGATCCGACGCGCCCGGTGATCTCCAATGATGGCTGGGAACACACGATCTCCGACATAATCGGCCTGCATGACTACACGCAGTATCGCGAGCAGTTGGCCGACCGCTACGGGACCAAGGATGCTATCGCCAAAACGCTCACCGAAATGCGCCCGACGCGCAAGCGGCTGCTGCTCCGCCCCGAGGATCAGCGCAACCAGCCCGTCATGATCACCGAATTCGGTGGTCTTTCGATCCATCCAAAGACGGGCAAGGCCTGGTTCGGCTACGCCACGGCGCAAAACGACGACGAATATCTCGCAATGATGAAGTCGCTCTTCGACGCCATCTACGAAAGCCCCGATCTTGCGGGCTTCTGCTACACTCAACTCACCGACACGCAGCAGGAAACCAACGGCCTGTACGACGAGAATCGAATGCTCAAGCTCGACGGCAACAAGCTGCGCGACATCATCTGGCAGCCGAGCAAGGCCGTGCCCAGCGAAGCGCTCGACATCGCCCGCCAGAAGGCGCTGCGTGTCGCGTTCGGGCAGGTGGTGTAGTCGGCTAGCGCTGCTCGCGATACCAGCGCACTGTCGCGGCGATGCCCTCGCTGAGCGGCGTCGTCGGCCGATAGCCAGTCAGGTCCTCGAGCAAGTTCACGTCAGCCCACGTATCCGTTGCATCGCCCGGCTGCATATCGAGCATGTTCTTGATCGCCACTTTGCCGAGCGCGCGCTCGATCGTGTCGACGAACCCCAGCAGTTCCGCCGGATGGCCGTTCCCGATATTGACCACCCTCCACGGCGCGACCGGCGACAGCGAATCGGAGCTACTCACCGGAACGGCGCCGGGCACCTTGTCGATAAGCCCGCGGATCGCTTCGACGAGATCGTCGATGTAGGTGAAATCGCGTTTCATAGCGCCACCGCCATAGATATCGATCGGTTGGCCCGCCTCGATTGCCTGGATGAACTTCAGTAGCGCCATATCCGGCCGGCCCCAGGGACCATAGGCGGTGAAAATGCGAAGGCAGGTCGTGGGGATGCAGAACAGATGGGCGTGCGCGTGCGACAGCGCCTCCGTCGCCTTTTTGGTCGCCGCATAGGGGGAAATCGGCGTGTCCGTCACTTCGCTCTCGCGCTTGGGCCCGCCCGATCCCCTGCCATACACCGAGGACGACGACGCCATAAGGAGGTGTCGCGGTGGACGCTGTCGCAGTGCCTCCAGCAAATGCATGGTGCCGACCACGTTCGAACCAACAAAGTCCAGCGGATCGGCAATACTCGCCCGCACTCCCGCTTGGGCCGCGAGATGCACCACCACCTCGGGTTCGAATCCCGCCACAATCTGCGCAATGCGCTCACGATTCTCGAGCCGCTCGATCACGGCGGAGAACTGAGTGCTCGCGGCGAGCATGGCATGTCGCCGCTGCTTGAGGTTCACGTCGTAATAGTCGGTGAACCCGTCGAGTCCCAGGACGACATGCCCATCCGCGAGCATCCGCCGCGCGAGGTGGAACCCCACAAACCCCGCCGTCCCGGTGATGAAGACTTTCATGCCTGATCCTCGCCAGTGTCCCGGGAATGGCCCGCCATAATCGGGCCGTCAAGCTCTGGTGGATGCGCGGTACCCGTGACGCGTGCGGGATTTCGTTCTACTCAGTCTCGATGCCCAAGTCCGACCAGTCGCTCAAAGTCTTCATCTCTTATGCCCGCAAAGACGGCTCGACGTTCGCCGAAGAGCTCGTCGATGCCCTCGACGTGGCCGGCTTCAACGCCTTCCTCGACCGCAACGATATCGTCGCCGGCGAGGACTGGGAGAAGCGGCTCGAGGGGTTGCTGGCGGCGGCCGACACCGTGGTCTTCGTGATGACGCCCGGTTCGGTCGCTTCGCAGCAATGCGCCTGGGAGATCAAGACAGCCGAAGGCCTCAGCAAGCGCATCATCCCGGTCGTTCTGATTCCGGTGCCCGATGCCGACGCGCCGAAGTCGCTCGGCCGCCTCAACTATATCTTCTTCGATGGCCGCCAGAGTTTTCCGCGGGCGCTGAAGCAACTGTCGACAGCACTCACCGTCGACGCGGCGTGGATCCGCGAACACACCCGCATCGGTGAGCTCGCCGAGCGCTGGATCCAACGCGGCCGCCCTGATGTGCTGCTGCTGCGAGGCCCCGAGCTCGAGGCAGCGCGTCACTGGGCCGCTGGCGCAACCGAGACGGGCCCGCTGCCCACGGACCTCCAACGCAGTTTCATCGACGCGAGCGAGGATCACGAGCAGAGCCAGGCGGCGCTCGAGGCCGAGCGGCTGGCTGCAGTCGGGGTCGAGCAGGCGGCCAAGGAAGAAGCGCTGCAGCGCCTCTCACGCCGCACGACGCTCGGCCTTGTCGCCTCGGGTACACTGGCCATCGCTGCCATCGGCCTCGCCTTCTGGAGTGTCAATGCCGAGGGTCGCTTCCGCGAGGCGCAGAAGGTCGCGCAGGAAGCGCAGAAGAATTCGATCGACGCCGAGATCGCCGGCGAGGCTAAGCGTACCGATATCACCGGGCAACTCATCGCCTTCGCCACCTCGCCTGGTGACTTCAAGCTGGGAGGCGCGAGCCGAACGGCGTTCACTGCGTCGGCAACCAAGCACCTCAGCGATCCGAACACTCCGCTCCTCGACGCCTTCATGCGCGCGCAGGAGGAGATGCGCGGCGACCGGACTGCACCGCGTCCACTGCTCTCAACCAGCATTAATGGCGACATCTACCTTGGCCGTCCCTCGCCCACCCGCAAGCTCGAAGCGCTGGTGGTCACCGCCGGCAGCGCCGATGACGACGACAGCGATGCCGACGCGTGGGAAGCGATGCTGCGCGACGCCGGCTTCGATGTGCACCGGCTGCTCAATCCCTCGAGCGCCCAGTTCGCGGAAGGCCTCGATGACTTCCTCGGCCAGCGCAAATCTGAGGTGACGCTCGACAGCCAGCCCCGCATCTCGCCCTCGGCCGCCGAGTCCATTGCCGGCCCCGAAGCCAACACGCTCTATTTCTTCGTGTTCGTTGGCGAAGCCGGCAATCTCGACGGCCAGACGCGGCTCGGCTTCTCGGACAGCACGGGTGATACGCTGCCCGCCACCACCGCCAATCTCGACACTGTCGCCGCCGCCTTCGCCTCGCGCGCCGCGGCTTCGGTGATCGTTATTGACGCGGCGTTTACGCTGAGCACAGGCACCGCCACGCTTCGCCATAGCTCCTAGCGACGCGATTTACGAAATCGCAAAGACTTTGCCGAAAAGTCTATGGCTCGGCTCAGAAGAGCCGCGCGGCAACAAGCGGGCTCAGAAGATGCCCTTCGATCTTTCGGCAATCCTCGGCGCAAGTTGCGCCGTCACGGCCCTGCAAGGCGCCGTCATGCTTACGCTCTGGATGCGCCGGCGCGAGGCCGCCTGGCTGCCCTGGCGAGCCGCCACGTTCGTCCTCGGCGGCGGCTTCCTGTTCCTGTTCGTGATCGACGACGAGTCGCTTCGCCAAGTCAGCATCGGACTGGGCACGGCAACTTTCATCGCTGCCACCTTCACCGTATGGACGTCGTCACGCGTGTTCGCCGGCAAGCCCGTGGTCTGGGTCGGCCTAATCGCCGCGCTCGGGATCTGGGCCGGGCTCGGAATCCTCACCGACACCCTCGACACGCTCCTGCCCGCAGTGATCGTGCAGTCGCTCGCCGGTATTGCCTGGATTGGTGGCGGCGCCTGGGAGCATTGGCGCGCGCATCGCGAGGGACGCACCTTTGGGGAATGGGGCGTCATCTGGCTCTATGCTGCGGTCGCGCTCTTTTTCGCCGCCCGCCTGCCCTTCGTGATGTTCATGCCGTTCCCGTTCGGCGCCCTCGATACGCAAGCTGTGTGGGTGGCGGCACTGGTCTTCGGGCTTGACGTCGCCGCTCTGCTCCTCACGACGTTCACGCTCATTGGCCTGCGTGACGAAGCGCGCGCGATGAACGTCAGCTAACATCTCGCGTCACCGCAAGTTCAAAGCGCCCCGGACATAACTCGTATCAACCTTCCTGGCAGGGACGGTCCCAGCCAGACGATCGATAGGAGTCAGAAATGTCTCGGATTGTCTTGTCCTCTTCGCTTCGCACCCTCATCGGCGCCTTCGTGCTGCTCGTTCCTGCAACTGCCCTCGCCGTCGACAACGGTAATCTGGGTACCCCGCAGAACGACTGCGAACGCGCCGCAACCAGCGACTACTACGCCAATGTCGACAACTGCCGCAAACATCTCGCCGGCGACCCGCAGTCGATCGCGCAATGCGAAGTCGATGCCGCCTACGACTACAATGACGCCATCGCCGCGTGCAAAAATCAAGCGAGCCGCGGCGATGTCCTCGGCGGTCTCAAGGGCAAACTCAACGGCGTATTCGAAACGATGGGCACCGAGACAGTCAGCCCGAAGATGTCGGTCAAGAAGGGCCTGGTGTTCGGCCGCTCCTAAAGGGCAAAGGGCCGGAAGTGCTTGGACAGCTTGAGCGTCTGGGCCTGATAGTTCGAGCCAAGACCTGAACCATAGAGCCGGTCGGGCGCTTCGCTCAGACGCTCGTAGATCAACCGACCGATCGTCTGCCCGTGGCCAAGCATGAACGGCACCTCGCGCGAGCGCACTTCGAGCACCGCGCGGCTGCCAGTGCCGCCTGCCGCCGAGTGCCCGAAGCCGGGGTCGAAGAACCCGGCATAGTGGACGCGGAATTCGCCGACCAGCGGATCGAACGGCACCATCTCGGCCGCGTAGGCGGGCGGCACGTGCACGCTCTCGCGGCTCACGAGGATGTAGAACTCGTCGGGATCGAGGATGAACTCGTCGCTGCCGCGGTTGATCAATGGCTCCCAGTAATCGAGGACATCGAGCGCGTCCTTCTTGTCCATGTCGATGACGGGCGTATGCCGCTTTGAGCGGAAGCCGATCAATCCGTTTCGTTCGCCAGCCTTGAGATCGATCGACAGGGCGACGCCCTCGGCAACCTCTTCATTGGGATCGATCACGAGCGTTTCGACCCTGTGCAGCGTCTGGTGCTCGGCAACGCTCAGCCGCGTATCGCCGACGCGGAAGCGCATCTGGCTCAACCGCGAGCCGCGGCGGACACGCACTGGGAAGGTCCGAGGGGAAATCTCGAGGTAGAGCGGTCCGCTGTAGCCGGCGGGGAGCGTGTCAAAACCGCGGGCCCGGTCGCCGATCACGCGGGTGAACACATCGAGGCGGCCGGTCGAGCTCTTGGGGTTCGCGCCCGCACTCACTGCCTTGGGCAGATCGAGCGTTTCAAGCAACGGCACAAGATAGACGCAGCCGCGTTCGAGCACCGCCCCGCCGGTCAGGTCGAGCCGATGCAGCTCAAGAGACCGGATGCGCTCGTCGACCGTCTGCTCCGGTCCGGGTAAAAAGCTCGATCGCACACGATAGGCGACATCGCCGAGACGCAGGTCGAGGCTCGCCGGTTGCACCTGGTCGGCATCGAAGGGCGGCGCGACTATGCCACCCGCCGCGCGCAATCGCTCGATGTAACGCGCCGGGAATACGCCAGGGGACCACAGTTCAGTGTCAGCCACGCTTGCCTCCGCGCCCCGTTTAGCACTGGGTTGACGCCTCGCGGCAAGGAGAATAATGCAAATCCCCAGTGGTGATTTGGCCGGTCTGATTGCAGCCACTTAAAACAAGTCGCTAAAGGGACCCGTGCTCGAACCGGCCGCACTCTTGCGCGCCGGTTTTGTTTTGGAGCCACCATGCCGAAGTTGACGAACAATCCGCTGAGCGACCCGAGCAACTGGGCGCCCGAAACTCAACTTATCCACGGTGGCACACAACGCAGCCAGTTCAACGAGACGAGCGAGGCGATCTTCCTCAACTCGGGCTACTCCTACCCGAGCTCGCAGCACGCCGAGGACATCTTCACCCACAAGATTGCGGGCCACAATTACTCGCGCTTCGCGAACCCCACGCTCGACATGTTTCAGAACCGCATGGCGTTGCTCGAAGGCGCCGAGGCGGCGCGCGCCTTCTCGACCGGCATGTCGGCGGTCACCAACGCGGTGATGAGCCAGGTTCGCGCCGGCGACCACATCGTTGCGGCGCGCGCATTGTTTGGCGGCTGCCGCTATGTCGTCGAGGATCTGATGCCGCGCTTCGGCGTGCCCTCGACGCTGGTCGATGGACGCGACCCGGCCAACTTCGAAAAGGCGATGCGGCCCAACACCAAGGTCGTCTTCATCGAGAGCCCGACCAACCCCACCATCGAGCTCGTCGACATCGAAGCGGTGGCAGAGATCGCGCACGCGCATGGGGCCAAGCTTATCGTCGACAATGTGTTCGCAACGGCGCTCTACCAGCACCCGCTGAAGCTCGGTGCCGACCTCGTCACCTACTCGACGACCAAGCACATAGACGGCCAGGGCCGCACGCTCGGCGGCATCGTGCTGGGTAGCAAGGAGCTGATCGAAGGAGACGTCCACACACTCCTCAGGCAGACCGGCCCGTCGCTCTCGCCGTTCAACGCCTGGCTGCTCCTCAAGAGCCTTGAGACGATGCCGCTGCGCGTCGCCAAGATGTCCGAGAATGCCCTGAAGATCGCCCAGTTCCTCGACGGGCACCCCAAGATTGCGCGCGTTGCGTACCCGTTCCTCAAGTCGCATCCGCAGAACGAACTCGCGAGGCGCCAGATGGCGAACGGCTCGACCCTTATGGCGATCGATGTCAAGGGCGGGCGCGAGGCCGCTTTTAGATTATCGGACGCGCTCTCTGTGATCCTGATTTCCAACAATCTGGGCGACGCCAAGTCGCTGATCACCCATCCCGGCACGACAACGCATCAGCGCTTCACGGAAGAGGTACGTCTCGAAAGCGGGATTACCCCAGGTCTCCTCCGCCTGAGCGTCGGGCTCGAGAACGTCGACGACTTGATCAAGGACCTCGAGTTCGGACTGGAGCAGATCTGATGCCGAAAGTGCGCGGTTCCTTCGACGTGAGGCTCACACCGCAGCCTGCCGATGAGCGCGAGGCGGCGTCGTTCCTCGGCCGGCTCAACATCGACAAGCAGTTCCAGGGCGCCCTCGCGGCCGCGAGCGTCGGCCAGATGATCGCGGCGCGCGGCGGCAAACCCGAGTCCGCCGGCTATGTCGCGCTGGAACGGGTCACCGGGACGCTCGATGGTCGAACGGGCAGTTTCATCCTGCAGCACTCGGGCCACTCGAGCCCTGGCGGTCAATCCCTCGCCATCAACGTGGTGGCCGACAGCGGCACCGACGCACTGGTCGGGTTGACCGGCACGATGGAGGTGATCATCGAGCCCGGCGGCAAGCATTTCTACGAGTTCGACTACACGCTCGGCGGCTGACGCTCACCACACGCCCGGGACCCAGCGATACTTCACACGCTGGGTATAGGCGGTGTAGCCGGGCAGTCCCGCGTGCAGCGTGCGCTCCTCCAGGACGGTCCGCACAGCCGTCGCCAATATGGCGACAACCGCTGGGATCAGCGCCCAATAGGAGCCCAACATCAGGGCCATGCCGAGGATCAGCAGCATGGCGGCGCTGTAGCCGGGGTGGCGCACGATGGCATAGGGGCCGGTGTCGATCACGGTCTGCCCGCGGTCCTCCTGGATGCGCACACCAGGCTCGAAATGCCGGTTGACTGAGACAGGCCAGATCGAACCCGCATACCCCAAGATGAAGAGGACAAAGCCAAAGCCGACGAGCCAACCGGGCATGGCCGACCAACCGTAACGGAAGTCGAGTCCTGCCACGGGCAGCACCAGCATGAAGCCACCGATGATCAATGCAATGAAGAAGTAGTCCCAGGATTGCGTGCCCGGTTGGATCCGGGACCGCGCCACGAAGATTTCAGGGTTGACCCGCCAGATGACGACCACGGCAATGAGCGTCGAGACGAGGAACGCTATCGCGAACCACCACGCGGCCGGCCAGTTGAACGTGCCGGCGGGCCAGAACAAAAGCACGCCCATGACGGCCAGCGTCACGACGAGAGAGATGAGGCTCTGGATGACAGCGCGGTTCTGGGCTTGAGTTGCTTCGACCATGACTCACCTCCGGCGGGCATCCTAGACCCGTGCGGAGGCGAGGCAAACTGGAGTGCTTTCAGGAAAAGCTACAGACTTTTCCGCTTCGAAAGCGCGACAAGACTTGGAGCACTTCGCCGCTTCAGCGAAACGGTGACGTGCTCTAGTGCTTGGTCTCTTCGAACTCGTGGAGGCTGAAGTGGTAGTCGGCCGAGCAGAACTCGCACACCACTTCGATCTCACCGTCGACCACCATGTCGGCCCGTTCCTCGGCGGTGAAGTTGTCGCGCAGCATCGCCTCGATCCGTTCGGCCGAACAGGTGCAGCGCTCCTCGAGCGGTATGGCATCGAATACGCGCACGCCCTGCTCGTGGAATAGGCGGAACAGCAGTCGCTCCGGGCTCACATCGGGGTCGGCCAGTTCATCGTCGGCCACCGTCGAGAGCAGCGAGCGTGTCGTCGCCCATTTGTCGCTCTCGGCAAAGCTCGTGTCGGCCGTGTCGGGATTTTCGAAGTCGCCATCACCAGGCAGGTCCGGCATCGTGCGCTCGCCATGCGGTGGCAGGTATTGCACCAGCGCTCCGCCGGCGCGCCAGTGGGCATGCCGCTCGCCCTTGCGGGTCAGCTGCGCCACGGCGAGCCGCACCAGGGTCGGCACCTGTTCGGACTGCTGGAAGTAGGTGTGCGCCACGGCCTCGAGCGAGCCGCCCTCGAGCGCGACGATGCCCTGGTAGCGCTCCATGTGCGCGCCCTGATCCACTGTCATGGCGAGATGGCCCTTGCCCAGGAGCTGCGCCGGCGAGATTTCACCGAGCTCGATGGCCTTGGCCACCGCGTCCGCATCGAAGCGCGCATAGCCGCGAAGGCCGTCCGGCGCGTCGAGGTCGACGACGATCAGGTTCACCGGTCCGTCGGTCTGCGTCTGGAGGATGAACTTGCCCTCGAACTTCAACGATGAGCCGATGAGAGACGCGAGCACGACCGCTTCGCCCAGCAGCCGGGCCACCGGCGCGGGATAGTTGTGGCGGGTCAGGATCTGGTCGAGCGCGTCCCCCAGCCGGACCACGCGGCCGCGGCTGTCGAGCGTTTCGAGAGTGAAGGGCACCACGACATCGTCGCCGGATTCAGGGCGATCGAGGCCATAGTCGGTGAGTTGCAGTTCTGCCAATTCAGACCGTTTCGATCCCAAAGCACCAGCACAGGATCGCCTTTTGCGCGTGAAGTCGGTTTTCGGCTTCATCGAAGACGACCGATTGTGGTCCGTCTATGACCTCATCGGTAACTTCGTCGCCGCGGTGAGCCGGCAGACAGTGCATAAAGAGCGCATCTTTGTCCGCCTGGCCGAGCAAAGTGGTGTCCACGCGATAGGGTTTCAAGTGCTTGCGGCGGTCCGACACATCGGTGTCGCCCATCGACACCCAGGTATCGGTAATTACCAGGTCGGCATCTTTCACCGCCTCGATCGGATCCTCGCCCAATGTGACATTCGCGCCCGCTTCGCGGATGTCGGCGAGCAGCGCCTGGTCGGGACCGTATTCATCAGGACACGCTATGGCGAAGCGGTTGCCGAACACCTTGCTCGCATGCACCCAGGACTGGAGCACATTGTTGGCGTCGCCGACCCAGGCGACCTTGGCGCCAGTGATCGGGCCGCGGTGCTCCTCGAAGGTCTGCACATCCGCCAGCACCTGGCAGGGATGGGCGCGACGCGTCAGCCCGTTGATAACAGGAATGTCCGAGGCCGAAGCGAGATCGAGCAGATCGTCATGGTCGAGGATACGGATCATGATCGCGTCGACATAGCGGCTCATGACGCGGGCCGTGTCGGCCAGCGTCTCCTCGCGGGCGAGCTGCATGCTGTCGCCGGTCATGAACATCGTCTCGCCGCCGAGCTGGCGCATGCC
>Ga0075370_10001553_pt1 | contig 10057 bp, 11 predicted proteins | sample EndMethybrTD3035_FD_71398 | JGI IMG/M metagenome (GOLD analysis project Ga0075370, IMG submission 71398) | Populus endosphere microbial communities from Tennessee, USA - Endosphere MetaG P. TD hybrid TD303-5 | ecosystem: Host-associated > Plants > Roots > Endosphere | place: USA: Tennessee... | reverse complement strand
GCAAGAACATCATGTGGTCGTCCGACTATCCGCATTCCGAGACCACCTTCCCGCATTCGCACAAGGTGATCGCGCAGAACTTCGCGGGCGTGCCCAAGGAAGAGATGGACTGGATCGTCGCCGGCTGCGCCGAGAAGTTCTTCGGGCTGAAATAAGCCCAGCTTCCGGAAGTTCAGGGCCCTCTCCCGCTCGCGTGCGGGGGAGGGCTTTCCTTTTTGCCGCCGACCAAGCGTCTGCTACGCTTCTGCCCGAGAGTCGCTCCGCAAAGCACGGAGGACCGAATGGGAGACATGCCATGGCCGAAGCCGATGCCAACCGCGAGATCGCCGCGCAGCCGCGCGTTGCCGACTATGTGGTCGATGCCGACGTCCATGTGACGCCGCCGCCGACCTTCTGGGCCGATTACCTCTCGCCGCAGTTCCGCGACCAGGCCCCGACGCTCGAAAGCGACGACGATGCCGACTGGATCGTCTTCGAGGGCACCCGCAAGAAGGTGAACCTCATGCAGTCGCAGGCCGGCCGCCGGTTCGAGGAGTTCAAGAACGACGGCAAGGTATCGGACATGCGTGTCGGCGGCCACGTGCTCGCCGCGCGTCTGGACGACATGGACCGCGACGGCATCGACAAGGGGGTGGTCTTCGGAGGCGGGCCGCTCGGCACGAGCAATCTCGAGCTCTATCTCGACAGCTTCGAGGCGTTCAACCGCTGGCAGTCGGACTTCTGCAGCGCCTCGCGCGGGCGGCTCTATGGTGCGGCCTTCCTGCCGACGGTCGATGTCGACCAATCGGTGCGGATGATGAAGGATGCGCGTCGCCGCGGCGACGTCGCGGTCAACATGCCGGCCTTCCCGCAGTCGGCCGAGCAGTTCTACAAGTCCGAATCGATTATGCAGGCGTTGATGGGCGATCCGAACGGCAAGCGGCAGTACCGCGACGCCGAGTTCGATCCGCTATGGAAGACCGCAATCGACCAGAACCTGGCGATCACCTTCCACCTCGGCGCGCGCGTCGTGCGCTATACCGACAAGAGCCACTTCCTGCCCGACCTCTCGGTCAGCAAGACGCCGATGCTCGAGATCGTCGCGCCGATGATCTTCACCGGGCTGTTCGACCGCTTCCCCGATCTGCGTGTCGGCCTGATCGAGAGCGGTGCCGGCTGGATGCCCTGGGCGGCCGAATATATGGACCGCATCTGGCACATGCAGCGCCACTGGACTGGCTGCGACATCAAGCACGAGCCGAGCTACTATTTCGACCGCAACATCTACTGCTCGTTCATTTCGGACAAAGTCGGCATCGCGTTGCGCGATTTCCCCGGCGGCAGGAACATCATGTGGTCGTCCGACTACCCGCACTCGGAGACCACCTTCCCGCATTCGCATCAGGTGATCGAGGATCACTTCCGGGGCGTGCCCGACAAGGACAAGCACTGGATCCTCGCGGGCTGCGCCGAGAAGTTCTACGGGCTGAGCGCATGAGCAGAAGGTCGGCGCAACGGCTGACTGGTGCGGTCGGCGCTGTGCTCGATGGTTACGATCTACGCCGTCCGCAGGAACCCGGGGAGGTCGAGAATATGCGCCGCGCGCTAGCCGAGCATGGCGTGATCTTCTTTCGCGGGCAGCATCTGAGCGACAACGAGCTGGCGGCTTTCGTTTCGTGCTTCGGCCAGATCCAGGCGTCACCCGCGGGGGGCGAGGAGCACAGCCCGGTTACCACGGGCAACCTCGCGCCGACGCGCCACAGCACCGCGGTCTGGCATGCCGACGTGACCTGGATACCGGCGCCACCGATCGCGACGGCGCTCCGTGCGGTGCGCCTGCCGCCGGTCGGCGGCGACACCTGCTGGGTCGGCACCGAGGCCGCCTATGATGCGCTTTCGCTGCCTTTCCGGTCCATGCTCGACGGCCTCACCGCGGTCCACTCCATGCGGCCGACGATAGAGCGCGAACCGGCGCTCTCCGGCTATCTCGACCGGGACGGCGCGATCATGGAAAGCGTCCATCCGGTCGTCCGCGTGCATCCGCAGACCGGGCGCAAGAGCCTCTACGTCAACGAATGCTCGACCGTGCGGATCGTCGAGCTGAGCCCGGCGGAAAGCGCGGGCGTTCTGGAGGTTCTCTTTGCGCATATCCGCTCGCCGCATTTCGCGCTGCGCTGGCACTGGTCGCCCGACGACGTGGCCATCTGCGACAACCGCAACACGCAGCATTTCGCCGTGCCCGACTATGCCGAGGAACGGGTGATGCAGCGCGCCCAGCTGGCGGGCGAAGTGCCTATCGGTCCGGCTTGACCGGCTAGCCTCGGGCCCACCACTTCTCGCAGAAGCGCTTGGTCTCGCGGTCCAACGACGCCTCTTCTGGCGTGGAGCCGCCGAAGGCGCCGTGGGCGGCGGCTTCAAGGATGTGCAACTCTGCCTCAATCCCGGCGTCGCGCAGCGCGCGGTGCATGCGCACGGCATTCGAGAGAAAGACGTCGCGCGTGCCGGCCGAGAGCATCGTCGGCGGGAAGCCCTGGGTGAAATCGCCGAACAACGGCGAAATGTAGGGATCGGTAAGGTCCGCGTCGCCGGCATAGAGCAGGTTCGCCTGCATCAGGCTGCCCATGCCGTCGATTCCGGCATTGGTGTTGAAGCTGTCACCCGATTCGGTGAGATCGACTTCGGGCGAGCCGAGCGCAGCCGCTGCGGGCAGCGGCAGGCCTTCGTCGCGAGCGCGCAGCAGCAGGGCCGCGGCAAGGTTGCCGCCGGCCGAGCCGCCGCCGACGATGATGTCCTTGGGTTCATAGTCGCGCAGCAGCGCGCGATAGACCGTCAGGCAATCGTCGAGGCTGGCGGGGTAAGGGTAGTCGGGTGGCATGCGGTAATCGACCGCAACCACCCGTGTGCCGAGATTGGCGGCGCTGCCCATCGCCATCGCCTTGCAGACCTCGCCCGCGCCCATGATCAGCGCGCCGCCGTGGATGTCGAGATAGACCCGGCGGTCGGCCTCGGTGACGCCCTCGGGCACAAGCGAGAAGCAGGCTACGCCGTCGATATCGACAGCCTCGATAGCGAGCCCGGCCGGCGAGCGTCCGCCGATGTACATCTGCATGATCATCGCGTCGCTCACGGCGATGCGCTGGCGCCAGGCCTCGGCATCGTCGAGCGCTGGATAGGCCGACGTCTGGCTCGGTGGCACCATCGACAGCCAGGCCTGCGCCTGCGGGCTCAGGTGCGCGGGCACCGGAATTTCGCGTGCGGGCACGTGCAGCGCGTGGGGCTTGTCTTCGGCCATGCTATTCTCCCTCAATCGTAACGTTTCGCGGGCATCTGACCTGCGTAGTAGTCGGCGGCATTCTTCTGGTCGGGCCCGTGCGTCATGCGCAGCAACTCGCGCTGGCGCTCGCTCATACGCTGCCACTGATCGGCGCCGACATAGAGCTGCGGGTCGGTCTGAAAGCGCATCCAGGCGTCAAGCCGGTAATGTCCGAAGACCGCGCGGCGCCGTTCCTCGCTGCGGTTGGCGCCGCCGCCGTGCCAGCACTGGCCGTTGAACACCATCACGCTGCCCGGCGGGCCCTCGGGCTGGACGACATGCGCGATCTTGCGGCCTTCGGGCGGATAGGCCTCGGGATGGCGGTGCGATCCCGGCACGATCCGCGTAGCGCCCTTGTCCGCGGTGAAGCCGTCGAGCATCCAGACGACCTGCAGCATCACCGGCGTGCCGATCACCCGGCGGTGGACTGCGGGAATGTCGCTGTGCAGACCCTGGCCGGGGTCGCCGGGCCGCACGATGCGGGCGTTCATCGAGCCAAGCACGAGCTCGGGCCCCATGACCCGCTCGACCACCGCCAGCGCCGTGGCATTGTCGACCAGCGCCATGAAGCCATCGCCCCGCGCCGGTGCGCAGGGGACCGAGCGGGCATAGGCGCCGTCATAGACATATTCGATACCGATGCGTTCGTCGGCATCGTCGAGCGCCTGGGCCAGACGCAGAGCCTCAGGTTCGGGGATGACGCCCGGGATCACGGTGAAGCCGTAGAGCTCCAGCTCGAACACGGCCTGGTCGACAGCGCTTTGGTCCATCGCATCCTCTCCGCCGCCGAGCATCGCCGCACTGGCGCAGCCGCGCAAGCCATCGGTTCATGCGGGAGGGGAAATCGCCGGGGCGCGGCGGCGGCATTCGTCGTGTAGTGCTACGGCGGCATGATACGCGCCGGGCTAGGCCGGCGCGCCTTATCGCCGGCGAAGCCCGGAGCGCGTTGCCAGCTCATCGCCGAGCGCGGCGATGAGTTGGCGGACTTACTTGGCCAGTTCCTTCTCGATCGCCTTGACCAGCGCGGGATCGTCGGGCGTCATGGCAGGCGCGAAGCGGCCGGCAACCTGGCCGTCCTTGCCGATCAGGAACTTTTCGAAGTTCCACAGCACTTCGGGATCGTCGTTGGGCGTCATGCCATAGCCCTTGAAGCGTTCCTTCATGCCATCGACGTCGCCCTGCTTGGTCGGGACCGCCTGGATCAGTTCGGCATAGAGCGGCTGCTTGTTCGTGCCGGTGACGTCGCCCTTGGTGAACATCGGGAACGAGACGCCATAGTTGGCCGAGCAGAATGCGACGATTTCCTCGTCGGTGCCGGGCTCCTGCGCGCCGAAATCGTTGGCCGGGAAGCCCAGCACTTCGAGACCCTGGTCCTTGTAGTCGTTGTAGAGCTTCTCCAGGCCTTCGTACTGCGGTGTCAGGCCGCACTTCGAGGCGACATTGACCACGAGGAGGACGTTGCCCTTGTGGTTGGCGAGCTTGTCGGCGCTGCCGTCGATGCGGGTCAGCGGAATTTCGGCGATATCGGCCATGAAGTATCTCCCATCAATCCAGGTAGTTGGCGGTCGTCTTCGCCTTCACCTCGGCCGGGGTAATGCCGGGAGCGAGTTCGACGAGTCGGAAGGGCGAAGTGTGGTCCGCCCTCTGGAAGACGGCAAGATCGGTGATGATCATGTCGACCACGTTACGGCCGGTCAGCGGCAGGGTGCAGGCGGGGATGAACTTGGCCGAGCCGTCCTTGGCGTTGTGCTCCATGACCACGATGATCTTCTTGACCCCGGCGACGAGGTCCATCGCCCCGCCCATGCCCTTGATCATTTTGCCAGGCACCATCCAGTTGGCGAGGTCGCCCTGTTCGGACACTTCCATGCCGCCGAGCACGGCCAGGTCGATGTGCCCGCCGCGGATCATGGCGAAGCTCTGCGCGCTGTCGAAATAGGCCGAATGGGCAAGCTCGCTGATCGTCTGCTTGCCGGCGTTGATCAGGTCGGCGTCGACCTCGTCGTCATACGGGAACGGACCGATGCCCAGCATGCCGTTCTCGCTCTGCAGGGTCACCGTCACGCCTTCGGGCACGTGGTTCGCCACCAAGGTCGGGATGCCGATGCCCAGGTTGACGTAGAAGCCGTCCTGCAGCTCGCGCGCGGCGCGCGCCGCCATTTCATCGCGGGTCCAGGGCATTATTTCACTCCTTGAGCTGCAGGATCGGCCCAGCGCTTGTCGGCGGGGAACGTGTCGTCCCAGCCGCTGCCGAGGCCGGTGCCGTAAACGGGATTGGGGAGCACGAACCAAAGGCGGCCCCAATAGGAATCATAGGGCGCGGCGGCCACTGCCGCGCGGCGGGCCGACGGCGCAGGACCCGTCAGTGCGTCCGTGAAATCGCCGAGCTGGTCGCCGCCCAGCGCGACGACGCACCACTTCGCCGCGATGGCCATGCGGCGGCCGTCCTTGCCCGACTTGGCGTCGACGTCGCCCTTGAGGAAGAGCGTCTCGCCGTGACGGAATTCACCGAGGCCGGCGACGGCCAGGGCCTTGGCGGTCTGTTCGGCCGAGGCGATGTCGCGATTGGTATTGATGATCGGCGTGATGTTCATCGCGCGAAGCGTCTCGAAAGCCGCCTTGACGCCGGGCACCGCAGCGACCTTGTCCGCGCCGGTCTGCTCCCAGCGAGCCCAGAGCGCGGGATCGTATCCCTTGCCGGACTTGGCATCGTTGTATTCGAAGCCGAGGTTGAGCACGGCCGTCTCGTCCATGTCAAAGACCGCGGCAAGCGGCTTGCCGGCGCAGGACGGAGGCGCAGTTCCCTCGGGCGCGAGGATCGCCGATGCCGGCGGGCGGCTGGTCGCCAGATTGGTCCGGACGGCTGCGATCAGCGCAGTGTAAGCCTGGATGCTCAATGCCACGGCCTCTCCCGAGCCGTAGAGGTATTGCATCCCGGCGGGCGGCTTGGCGGCTTCGACCGGAGCCTGCGGGATCGGAGCGGCCGCCTGCGGCGGCGTCACGGACGCGGACGTGCAACCGGCCAGCGCGAGTAGCAGCGCCGGCGCCAGCGCCCTCACGCCGTCTCCCTTTCGCGAACCGTGCGGAATTCGATCTTCTTGTCGTAGGGCGCGCCGACGATGAGGCGCTGGACGTAGACGCCCGGCAGGTGGATCGCGTCGGGATCGAGCGAGCCTGCGGGCACCACTTCCTCGACCTCGACGACGCAGACCTTGCCGCAGGTCGCCGCGGGCACGTTGAAATTGCGCGCGGTCTTGCGGAACACCACGTTGCCGGTCTCGTCGGCCTTCCAGGCCTTGACCAGGCTGAGGTCGGCGAAGATGCCGCGTTCGAGGATGTACTCTTCGGGTCCATTCGGCCCCTCGAACACCTTGGTTTCCTTGCCATCGGCAATCAGCGTGCCGACACCGGTCTTTGTGTAGAAGCCCGGGATGCCCGCGCCGCCTGCGCGCATGCGCTCGGCCAGGGTGCCCTGGGGGCAGAACTCGACCTCGAGCTCGCCCGAAAGATATTGGCGCTCGAATTCCTTGTTCTCGCCAACATAGCTGGCGATCATCTTGCGGACCTGATGGGTGCGCAGCAGCTTGCCGATGCCCTCGTTGTCGATCCCCGCATTGTTCGAGGCGAAGGTCAAATCCTTGACGCCGCTGTCGCGCACCGCGTCGAGCAGCCGCTCGGGAATGCCGCAGAGGCCGAAACCGCCGCAGGCGATCAGTAGGCCGTCGCGCAGCAATCCGTCCATGGCGGCGGTGGCTGAGGGGTAGAGCTTGTTCATGGGGCCTCCTGAGGGGCGGGAAGCGTGCCGGTTAGCGGAAGCCTTCCTCCGCTGCAATTGCCACCATTCGCAATTGACCGCCATGCGGAACCTCCCGACTATCGAGCGACAGGGAGGAAGAGGATGAACGCACTCGGAATCGAGCGGCTCGGCCTTTTCGGCATGCCGCCCATCGACATTGTCGGCCTTGCTGCCGAACTGGAATGCCCTTGCGTCGGTATCGGCCTCGCCCCGGCACCTGGCGGCTACAATCCCGACGGTCATCGCGCCTGGTCGCTGCGCGACGACGCGGGTGAAAGGCGCGAGACGATGGCCGCAGCACGCGATCTCGGCGTGCGGATCGCCATCGTAGAGGGCTTTGCCGTCATGCCCGGCCACGACGCGGCGAGCTTTGCCGGCGACCTCGACCTCGTCGCCGAGCTCGGCTGTGACAGGATCAACGTCGTCTCGATCGGCAAGGACATGAACCAGGCTATCGAAGGCTTCGGTGTCGTTTCGGATCTGGCTGGCGACCGCGGCCTCATGGTCAGCGCCGAGATGGGCTCGCTCGGTCCGCTCGACCGGATCGCGCCGGCGCTCGAAGTGGCGCGCGGTGTCGGCCGGGCCAATTTCTCGCTGGTGATCGATTCCATGCACTTCTTCCGCCTCGGCAATACGCTGGCCGACTTTGCCGCGCTCGATCCGGCACTGGTCGGCTACGTCCAGCTGGCCGACGCACCCTGGGCGCCGCGCTTCGATACCTACATGGAAGAGGCGATGTTCGAGCGCATGGCCCCCGGCGAGGGTGAACTGCCTTTGGCCGAATTCCTTGCGCTGATGCCCGCGGATCCGGTGGTGAGCCTCGAGATCCCGATACGCTCGCTTGCCGAAAGGGGCGTAGGGCCGCGCGAGAGAACCAGGCGCTGCGTCGATGCGGCCCGACGGCTCATGGCGGGGTAGCAGCCAATACCTGTCATGCTCATATTAATGTTGTTGACTATATTGCTAACCTAGGTTATCAATATGCCTGTCAGCTCCCACCGGATCGTGGGACGCAATCAGGAGCAAGACCATGAACCGCATTTTCCACCTCGTTACCGTGCTCGCCGTCGCGCTCGGCACCACCGCCCTGTCGTTCGCGGCGACGGTTGCCTGAACGGCCGAACCTAGCCCAGTTCCATGCCGAGCGCAGCGCCGAGGTCTGCCAGCGCTTGCGCGCCGCTGGTGACCTTGATTGCATGCATGCCCATTGCCGCGGCGGGCTTGCAGTTCACGCCGAGGTCGTCGAGGTAAATGCAGGCCTCGGGAGGCAAGGCCAGCGCCTCGCACATCATTGCGTAGATCCGCGGATCGGGCTTGCGCACGCCAGCGGTTGCGCTTTCGATGACGTGCTCGAAGCAGCCCATCGCCTCGGCATAGGCGCCCAAGGCACTCGTGTCCGGCTTGCTTTCTTCCGAGCGCATGTTGTTGGTGATGCATCCAAGGCGGTAGCCCGCCGCGCGCAGCTTGCCGAGCGCCGCCACCATCTCGGGCCGGATCTTGCCGGCGATGACCGACAGCACGTCGCGGCCGGGCAGCGCGTAGCCGAACGCGGCCGCCTCCTCGGCGAAAAGCGCGTCGAACCTCGCCGTGTCGATCTCCGACCGTTCGAGCCGCGCCCAGGCATTGCCGTCGGGATTGGCGCTGTTGATCCGCCGGACGAAGCCGCGCGGCAGCCCGCGTTCCGCCTCCAGCCGCTCGAAAGCCTCGAAGGGCGAGGCGGTGATGACTCCGCCGAAATCGAAGATCACGGCGGCATATCGGCGAGTCCCATTTTCGAGCGGCAAGGACAGCATCCTCAGCAAGTTTTGATCGTTATCAAAGCGAGAGCCGGCTATTGAGAGCAAGACCCAAGCGATGACAACAGATTTGGGCACCCGGAGGGAGACAGCGATGCGTTCGATCCTCGTCTATGCGGACCGCAGCCCCGCGATGCCGGCCAGGCTGGAGACCGCGCTGGCGCTGGCCAAGGCGAGCGAGGGCCATATCACCTTGTTGGTCGACACACCGATCGGCCGCTACATCTCGATGGACCCGATGGGCGGCTCCTATGTCGCGTCCGACGCGATGAAGCAGGCGCTGGCCGACGACGACGGCCAGGCCGCACGTTTGCGCGTCCAGCTCCAGGAATCGGGTCTGCCCTACGACGTGATCCGCAGCGAGGACGAGCCGGTCGAAGCCTTGGCGGTGGCCTCACGCCTCGCCGATGTCGTCATCCTCAGCCGCGCCAGCGCGATCGCCGGCGAGGTGGTTCTGGCGACGCGCACGCCGGTGCTGGTGCTGCCGAACGACAAGCCGCTGCCCGCCCCCGTCGCCAACGCCTGCGTCGCCTGGGATGGCGGCAACGAGGTCGCGGCGGCCTTGCGCGGCGCGATCCCGCTGCTCGCACGCTGCGCCTCGGTCAACGTACTGACGGTGGGCGAGAAACCGGGCGGCTTTCCCGCGGCAGACGCCGTGCGCTATCTGGCGCGCCATTCGATCAAGGCCGAGCCGCACGAACTCACGCGCAAGGGCTCGACGGAGGAGACCCTCGCGGCAGCGGTAATGAAGCTGGGCGGCGAACTGTTGATCATGGGAGCCTATGGCCGCAGCCGCATGCGCGAGTTCCTGTTCGGGGGGGTCACGCGCTATTTCCTTGAAGACTGCCCGCGGCCCGCGTTGCTGATGGCGCACTGAACCCGGCTTCGGCGGGCTCCCTCTAGCTCCGCCACGTCTTGTCGCAGCGCCGCATGATCTGATGCAGTGCAGCACATATCCACAGATTGAACAGTAATGTCAGTAGGGAATAGGCCATTTCCGTATTTTTTCGCCTTTTAAATCAATGTAATGCATTTGTATGCAACTTCACTTGCAGTTTTTGCACCAAAGAAATGCCATTTCGCACTTGCACAAAAACCCGATTCGAATCATAAAGAACCTGCCTTTCAGGCATCCTCTCCCAAAACTTCCAAGGCCCGGCCGGCAACGTCCGG
>Ga0075370_10001552_pt1 | contig 10058 bp, 7 predicted proteins | sample EndMethybrTD3035_FD_71398 | JGI IMG/M metagenome (GOLD analysis project Ga0075370, IMG submission 71398) | Populus endosphere microbial communities from Tennessee, USA - Endosphere MetaG P. TD hybrid TD303-5 | ecosystem: Host-associated > Plants > Roots > Endosphere | place: USA: Tennessee... | reverse complement strand
CGTCAGCAACGGCGAGGTCGTGATGTACGAGCACTCCGAGACCTGGACGTTCCGCGCGGAACGTCCAGGTCTCGGAGTGCTCGTACATCACGACCTCGCCGTTGCTGACGAGCAGGCCGTCGTGGTTCTCGTACGCGGCCAGCTCGCCCCAGCCCACCCGGAGCCGCTTCGCGATGTCGACCGGTCCGCGAGCCGAGAACGCCGGGCCGAGCGGGACGTCGTAGTAGATGCAGTCCTCGGTGACCCAGTCGGCGATGCCGTCGTAGTCGCGGTCGTTCAGGACGGACCAGAGGCCGCGCACGGCCTCCTCGGGCGAGCGGGTCATGCAGTCCTCTCGAATCCCTCGGCGACGACGCCGAACGCCTCGTCGAGGAGAGCGTCGGAGATGGACAGCGGCGGCAGGAAGCGGAAGACGTTGCCCCAGGTCCCGCAGGTCAGGGTGACGACGCCCTGGGAGTGGCAGTACGCCGAGACGGCGGCCGCGCGCGCGGCGTCCGGTGTGATCCCACCCGGCTCGCACAGCTCGATCGCCATCATCGCGCCGCGTCCGCGGATCTCGGCGACGACCGGGTGGTCGGCCGAGAGGTTCTTCAGGTGGGTGTCCATCCGGGCTCCGAGCTCGCGGGCCCGGCCGGCCAGGTCGTGGGTGCGCATCTCCTCGATCGCGCCGAGCGCTGCCGCGCAGGCGACCGGGTTGCCGCCGTACGTGCCGCCGAGGCCGCCGGTGTGGACGCTGTCCATCACCTCGGCGCGGCCCGTGACCGCCGCCAGCGGCAGACCGCCGGCGATCCCCTTGGCGGTGGTGATCAGGTCGGGGACGAGGCCCTCGTCGTCGCTGGCGAACCAGTCGCCGGTGCGGCAGAAGCCGGTCTGGATCTCGTCGGCGAGGAACAGGATCCCGTTGGCCGTGCACCACTCGGCCATGGCCGGGAGGAAGCCGGGCGCCGGGACGACGAAGCCGCCCTCACCCTGGATCGGCTCGATCGCGAGACACGCGAGGTTGCGCGCGCCCACCTGCTTGTCGAGGTGGTCGATCGCGCGCGCGGCGGCCTGCTCGCCGCTGAGCTCGTCGCGCAGCGGGTAGGACATCGGCGCCCGGTAGACCTCGCCCGCGAACGGCCCGAAGCCCTGCTTGTAGGGCATGTTCTTGGCGGTCATCGCCATCGTCAGGTTGGTACGGCCGTGGTAGGCGTGGTCGAAGACCGCGACCGCGTCCCGGCCCGTGGCGACGCGGGCGATCTTGACGGCGTTCTCGACGGCCTCGGCGCCGGAGTTGAACAGCGCGCTCTTCTTGGCGTGGTCGCCCGGCGTCACCTCGGCCAGGGTCGCGCAGACGTCCACGTAGCCGTCGTACGGCGTGATCATGAAGCAGGTGTGCGTGAACGCCTCGAGCTGCTCCTGTGCCCGGCGGACCACGGACGGAGCCGCGTTGCCGACGCTCACCACGGCGATGCCGGACCCGAGGTCGATGAGGCTGTTGCCGTCGACGTCGAGGATCACGCCGCCGCCGGCCGCCTCGACGAACACCGGCAGCATGGTGCCGACGCCGTCGGCCACGTGCGCCTTCTTGCGGGCCAGCTTCTCCGTCGAGATCGGCCCCGGGATCGCGGTGACCAGGCGCCGCTCCTGCGGCAGGCCGGGCCCGCCGCTCGTCGTGCTCGTGGGCGCGGTCTCGGTCGTGGTCATGAGGTCACAGTAGGGCTGTCCGGGCAGGTGCGGGAGAGGGTCCCGGCCGCCCCGGATGAGCGGTGAGTCAGGGCCCGTTTGGGGCCAGTCAACGGGCGCTCGCTCACCGCCTGCCAAGCCCGCCGTCCAGGCAGCGGTGAGTGTGCGCCCATTCATGCGTGTCAAACCGGCCCGGACTCACCGCCGGCCAGGATCGGCGAGGCCGTGGCACGTCCACAGGCTGGACGGGCGGCCAGTTCTCCTCAGCCCAACCGGCGTCACGTCCCGTCACCAGGCCCGCTGTCGTGCGATGCCAGGATGAAACCGATCCCAGCCGAGCTCTGCTCGGGTCCGTTCCTCCGCTCGGACGCCCTGAAACTGGGCGTGACACCCAAGATGTTGCGCGGCAAGCGCTTCGAGCGGGTGCACTTCGAGGTGTATCGAGTCGCTGCGGGGCCGATCGACCACAGCGAGCGCCTGGCGGCCGCCCGACTCGCACTGCCGAGGGATGCACGGCTGACCGGGATCAGTCGGATCCAGGAGCTGGGGCTCGACCACGGACCCCTTCTGCCGATCCACTTCGTGGTCGAGGGCGACCATCACCTCGACCTCGATGGAGTCTTCCTGCACCGGACCAAGTCCTTCGCGCCCCTGGTGGACGGACAAATGAGTGCCGAGGGCGCGTACATCTCCTACTGCTCGTTGGCTCGGGTCATCGATGCGATCAAGGTCGGTGACTGGCTCCTCACCAACAACCACATGGACCTGACGCGGCTCATCGAGGTCGCCAGCGCTCACCTGTGGCGAGCCGGCGCGTACGAGGCTCTGTACATCGCCAACTTCCTGACCACGAAGTCTCGTTCGCTCAAGGAGTCCGAGACAGCCGCCTGTCTGACCTTCGCCGGCCTTCCGACGCCCGAGTTCAACCTGACCCTCGACATCGCTGAACGCGAGGTGATCGGTGACCTGGTCTACGTCGCGTTGCGACTGGTCATCGAGTACGAAGGCCGCCATCACCAGGAGGAGCGCGAGCAGTACAACAAGGACATCGACCGCTACAAGCTGATGCGGGACCACTCCTACCGCTACATGCAGATCACGGACGAACGGCTCAAGCGTCCGCAGCGCATGGTGAGGCTGGTCCACGACGAGATGCGCGAAGCCGGCTATGACGGACCGCCGCCGATGTTCGGCGAGAACTGGAAGACCCTCTTCGTCCGGGTGTCACGACTCGTCGGACGCAAGGGACCCGACCTGACGGCTGCGTAGGCAGCGGTGAGTCCGAGTCCTTTCCGCGTCGCGAAAAGGGCCCTGACTCACCGCCCACTCGGGGCACCTCGAACCCAGCGGTGAGTCTGCGCCCGTTTTGCGGGGCGAGAAGGGCCCTAGCTCACCGCTGTCCGGTCGGGAGCGGCCGCGGGACGGTACGCCGGGGCCTGCTCGCCGGCGCGCAGGAAGACACCGGTGCGCTCGCTGCCGAGCACCGGCGTGGCCGCTCCGTCGCGCCAGACCGGCCGGCCGCCGATGAGCACCAGCGGGACGGTCTCGTCGTTGCGGTTGACCATGCGCGAGAGCCCGTCGTAGGCCTCGACCGGCGCCTCGGCGTACTCCTCCAGGGAGGCGTCGAGGCGTGCCGGGTCGAGCAGGAAGAGGTCGGCGCGGTCGCCCACCCGCAGGTGGCCGGCGTCCAGGCCGTACCAGTCGGCGAGCTCGCCGGTGAGCCGGTGCACGGCCTGCTCGACGGTAAGGAACGGGCGGCCCTCCTGCTCGGCGGACACCACGTGCTTGAGCAGCCGGAGGCCGAAGTTGTAGAACGCCATGTTGCGCAGGTGCGCGCCGGCGTCGGAGAAGCCCATCTGGATGCCCGGGTTCTGGGCCATCTTCCTGAGCACCTTTGGCCGGTGGTTCGAGATCGTGGTGCGCCACCGGAGAGCGGTGCCGTGCTCGAGGACCAGGTCGAGGAACGCGTCGACCGGGTGGACCGGCGAACCCGGGGTGCCACGGTCGACGCCGACGGCGCCGAAGGACCTGCCGACCACCGACGCGTCCGGGCAGGCCACGATCTCGGCGTCGAAGAAGTCGCGGTGCCACACCCGCGGCCCGTACTTCGACTCGTAGTCCTTGCGGAACCGGGCGCGGTACTCCGGGTCGCGGAGCAGGTCGTCGCGGGCGATCTTCTCCTGCAGGTGCAGGGCCGCGGCACCGGAACCGAACTCCTCGAAGATCACCAGGTCGATGCCGTCGGCGTAGACCTCGAACGGCACCGGCAGGTGCTGGAACCGGAAGTCACCCCCGAGCCGGTTGACGAGCTTCGCCATCCCGCCCATCAGGTGGATGACGAACGGGATCGCCTTGATGTCGGCGGCGGAGAGGAGCGACGTCTTCAGCGGTGCGCGCCGACGGCCGATCGAGCCGAAGGCCTGCTCGACGAGCGACTGCGGGCGCTTCACGTCGGGGCCGGCCTGCAGTGCCCGGCCGCGGGAGCGGAGCAGGTCGCGGAGCGGCTTCATCTCCTTGCGCCTGGCGTACGTCGACGGCAGGGTGCGCGACCGGCAGACGTCCCCGTCGAGCTTGTCGAAGAGCAGCTGCTGCGCGGACATCCCGACGAAGCCGGCGTCCAGAGCCTCCTCGAGCATCTCCTCCATCCGGCGCTGCTCGGCGCGGGTGGGGGAGACCTCCTTGCGGGTGGCCCGGTCCAGGCCCATCGTCGCCGTGCGCATGTCGGAGTGCCCGATGAACGCGGCCAGGTTGGGCCCGAGCGGCAGCGACTCGAGCGCGGCGACGTACTCGTCGGCGGTGCTCCAGTCCTTGAACTCGTCGACCGCCCCGATCACGTGCTGGCGCGGGATCGCCTCGACCCGGCCGAACAGGTCGCCGGCGTCGACGCCGCCGACGTGCACCGTGGACAGCGAGCACGAGCCCAGGAAGGTCGTGGTGACGCCGTGCCGCACGGACTCCTCGAGCGCCGGGCCGACCAGCACCTCGACGTCGTAGTGCGTGTGGATGTCGACCATCCCCGGCAGCACCCACAGCCCGTCGGCCGCGACGACGTCCGGGCAGCCGGTGGCGTCGAGAGGCTGGGCGGAGACGGCCGCGACGTGGCCGCCCTTGATGCCGAGGTGGCGTACGGCGGAGGGAGCGCCGGTCCCGTCGAACCAGCGGGCACCGGAGATGATCACGTCGAACGGGGACTCGGCCATGTCCGGCATCGAACAGGACGAGTTGACACGCGTCAAGAACCGTCGTTCCGCGTACGCGCCCCCAGTTGCGGACCTAGCGTGGGCGGATGCGCAGACTCGTCGCGATCCTGCTTGCCGTCGCCATCGCGCTGCTCGTCCAGTCACCCGCGTCCGCCAGGGACAGCGACAAGGACGGCATCCCGAACAGGTGGGAGAAGGGCAAGACCCCGCAGGGGCTGAACCTCAAGCGGCTCAAGGCGGACCCGAAGCACAAGGACGTCTTCGTGGAGCTCGCCTTCTCGACGAGGTCCGGCCCGGAGAAGATCTCCTGCGCGGCGCTCGACGCGCTGTACGACGCGTTCCGGAAGTCGCCGCTGACCAACCCCGACGGCAAGACGGGGGTGAACCTGCACATCGACGCCGGCAAGACGTGCCCCTCACGCAGGTACGACCTCGGCGGCGTGTCCCGCTTCAAGGTGCAGAGCTCCTGCGCGAGCTTCCTGGACACGGCGAACGTCCTCGCGGAGAAGCGGTTGCGCGTCTTCCACATCGGCGCCGTGGTCGCGGACTCGGAGCTCTGCGGGCCGGAGGGCCAGGCCGGCTCGACGGACTTCCTCGTCAAGGACCAGGCCGGCAGCTCGTTCTTCGCCTACGTGGCGCTGCACGAGCTGGGCCACATCTTCGGCATCGACCACGGCCCGTTCAACGGCTTCAGCGTCATGTCCGGCGGCTCGTACAAGTTCGGGTCCGGTGGCTCCGAGGTGAACATCGACTTCCTCCGCTACCCGGTCAACGCCCTGAACGAGACCGCGCTCGACGAGAACGTCGGCTACCGGTCCACCTCCGCGGCCGGCAACACCTGGCTGGGCCAGTGGTACGGCCCTCAGTACTGCAGCGGATCGCTCCGTCTCATCGGTCCGGCCGCCGGCCCGATCGACTGGAACTGCTCCGGCGCGGACTTCTGGGTGCCGCCGTACAGCCAGTACATCGACGCCGGCACCGTGTCGTACGACGTCAACGGTGACGGCACGGTCGGCACCGTCCCTGCCGTGCCGGCCGAGTGGCCCCGGGTCAACCTGAGGAACGGGCGCCTCGGCGGCTAGGAGATGGCTAGGAGATCGTGACCACGGCGTCGCGGACCCGGACGTCCGCGTGCTCGGCACGGTCCAGGTGGACGGTGAACGTCTCGGGTCCCTCGGGCTCGAGGTCGGCGTAGACCGAGACACTCACCGTCGCGGTCAGGCTGCCCGGCGGGATCGTCACGGTGCCGGACGTGCCGATGAAGTCGGAGCTCCCGGCGGTGCCCGGCACCGTGCGGTAGGTCAGGCGGATCTCCCGGCCGCTCGGCTCGGCCAGCCGGAGGAGAACCGGCACCTGGGTCGTCCCCGCTGCCGGTTCCGCCACCGAGGCCGGCTCCCCGGACACCTTCACCGGCCGGTCGCGGTCCTCGATCGTGACGACCGTCGACACCCCGTCGACGAGGAGGCCGGCACCGCTCTCGAGGCCGATCGTGAGTCGCTCGGCGTCCTCGTCGAGCCCGTCCCTGGCCGCGGGCAGGCGGACGTCCGCGGTCACGGCTCCGGCGGGGATCCGCACCCGCTTCGTCCCGACGACCAGGTCCTCGCCGGGTCTCGCGGTGCCCGCGACCAGCGCCAGTCGCACCGAGGTGTCCCGGCCGGCGGGCGTGGGCAACGAGACGGTCGCCTTGACCTTGCCCCCCTCGCGGACGGCCCGCTCGGTGACGCTGAGCCTCGCGGTGGGCGTGGGGTAACCGGGCCGGCCGCGCTCGTCGAGGGCCACGAAGCAGTAGCCGCGCCGCCGCGCGGCCGCGATGATCCGCGGCACCGCGTCGACCGACCGCGGTGAGTTCACGACCCCGTCGTGCAGGAGCACGATGTTGCTCTCGTGGCGATCGAGCTGGGCCAGCACGCTGTCGGCGATCTGGTCGGTGCTGCGGTAGTCCCAGTCCCGCGGGTCGACGTCCCAGATCACCACGACGTGTCCGGTGCGCCTGGCGGCGGTGTAGACGTCGCCGTCGACCGCGCCGTACGGCGGGCGCATCAGGCGGACCGGGTGGACGCCCGCCCTGTGGAGCTCGATGTCGGTACGCCGGATCGTCGACTCGATCGAGGGCTCGGACAGGCCGGTCATGTCGGCGTGGTCGTAGCCGTGGTTGGCGACCAGGAACCCGCTCCGCTCGACGAGCCGCGCGACCTTCGGGGCGGCAGCGACCTTGTTGCCGTTCATGAAGAAGGTCGCGGGCACGTGCCGGGTCCGCAGCATCTTGAGCAGTCGCGGGGTGAGGCCCGGCGCCGGGCCGTCGTCGAAGGTCATCGACACCTGCCCCGCGCGGCAGGCCGTCCGCTCGTGGGCGCTCCCCGGCGTGCCGTCGGCAGGGATCGGCGCGACCAGCCCGAGCGCGACCACGAGCGTCAGCGACGTGACCGGGCGTCGGAAGCGCTGCACCTGCCCAGGGTGCATCACCGTCCCCAGGAACCCTGGGAGGATGAGCGGGTGAGACGCGACGTGGTCGTCCTCGGGTCGACCGGGTCGATCGGGACCCAGGCCCTCGAGCTGGTACGGCGGAGCCCGGACCGGTTCCGCGTGGTGGGACTGACCGCCGGGGGGAGCAACCCGGACCTGTTCGCCCAGCAGGTCGAGGAGTTCGCCCCCGCCTTCTCCGGCCTGGGGGAGGAGGCCTCGACCGAGGCGGCCGCCCGGCCGTGCGACGTGGTCCTCAACGGCATCACCGGCGCGGTCGGCCTGCGCCCCACCTTGGCCGCCCTGGAGGCGGGCACCACCCTGGCACTGGCCAACAAGGAGTCCCTGATCATGGGCGGCCCGCTGGTGCTCGAGCGTGCCGAGCCCGGCCAGATCGTCCCGGTCGACTCCGAGCACAGCGCCCTGGCCCAGTGCCTCCGGGTCTCGACGAGCTCGACCGGCGACTTCCGGGACGTACGACGCCTGGTGCTGACCGCGAGCGGCGGTCCCTTCCGCGGCCGCAGCCGTGCCGAGCTGGCCGGGGTGACCCCGGACGAGGCGCTCGCGCACCCGACGTGGGACATGGGGCCGGTCATCACCATCAACTCCGCGACCCTGGTCAACAAGGGCCTCGAGGTGATCGAGGCGCACCTGCTCTTCGGCGTCCCGTTCGACCGGATCGAGGTCGTGGTGCACCCGACGAGCGTCGTGCACTCGATGGTCGAGTTCACCGACGGCTCGACGATCGCCCAGGCCGGCCCGCCGACGATGCTGATCCCGATCGCCCTCGGCCTCACCTGGCCCGAACGGATCCCCGAGACCGCCCCGGCCGTCGACTGGACCGTGAACCAGACCTGGGAGTTCTTCCCCCTCGACGACGACGCGTTCCCCGCGGTGGCACTGGCTCGCGAGGCAGGAGCCCGTGGTGGGACCGCCCCTGCCGTCTACAACGCCGCCAACGAGGTGGCCGTCGAGGCCTTCCGCCAGGGCCGCCTGAGCTTCGACCGGATCGTCGACACGATCGCGGACGTGCTGACCGCGCACGACACTGGGCTTTCCCACGTAGGCTCGGCAGCACCGCTCACCGTGGACGACGTGCTGGCCGCAGACGGGTGGGCCAGGCGTCGGGCGGAGGAGGTGCTGTGAACGCAGTGATCTATCTCGCCGGCGTCGTCGTGTTCGTGGTCGCGATGCTCGCCTCGATCGGCCTGCACGAGCTCGGCCACATGATCCCCGCGAAGAGGTTCGGCGGGAAGGTCACCCAGTACTTCATCGGCTTCGGCCCGACCGTGTGGAGCAGGCAGCGGGGCGAGACCGAGTTCGGCCTGAAGGCGATCCCGCTCGGCGGCTACGTGAAGATCGTCGGGATGCTGCCGCCGGAGGCGGCCGAGCTCGCCGACGAGGTCACCCTCGACGCCCAGGGCAACACGGTCACCAAGGTCCGCAAGTCCAACACCGGCCTGTTCACCCAGCTGATCTCGGACGCCCGCGCGGCCGAGTGGGAGCTGGTGGGGCCGGAGGACGCCGGCCGCCTCTTCTACAAGATGCCGTGGTGGAAGAAGGTCATCGTGATGGCCGGTGGCCCCACGGTGAACATCCTCATCGCGTTCTTCGTCTTCTGGGCGCTGTTCGCGACGTACGGCCAGGCTGGTGCCGCCGAGCCGAAGCCGGGACCCCCGGTCGTGAACGAGGTCTCCCGGTGCGTGGTGCCCTGGAACGAGGAGGGCCGCGAGTGCACGGCCGACGACAAGGCGAGCCCCGCCTACGAGGCCGGACTCAGGCCGGGCGACGTCATCACGACCTTCAACGGCGTCGAGGTGTCCAGCTGGGACCAGCTCCGCGTCCTGATCCGGAGCAACGCGGACGGCGCGGCCGAGATCGGCTGGCTGCGTGACGGCGAGGCGATGTCCGGTACGACGAACACCACCGTCGAGCTGCGGCCGACCGGCGACGACATCGACGACGAGAACCTGAAGGCGGTGGGCTTCCTCGGTGTCACGCCGGAGACCACTGTGCCGATCACCAAGGGCGGACCGCTCTACACGGTCCAGCAGATGGGCCACATGACCGTCGACACCGTGCAGGCGATGGCGTCCCTGCCCGGCAAGGTGTGGGGGGTCGCCAAGGCGATCGTCGGTGTCGAGGAACGCGCCCCGGACAGTCCGGTGAGCATCGTCGGCGGCGGCCGGATCTCGGGCGAGGTCGCGTCCAGCGACGACCTCCAGCTCGGCGAGAAGGTGGCGGTGCTGGCCTCGATCATCGGCGGCTTCAACTTCTTCATCGGGATGTTCAACTTCATCCCGCTCCTGCCGCTCGACGGCGGGCACATCGCCAGCGCGCTGTGGGAGGCGATCCGGCGCGGCTTCGCGCGGCTGTTCGGCAGGCCGGACCCGGGCTACGTCGACGCGGCCAAGCTGCTGCCCGTCGCCTACGTCGTCGCGTCCTGTCTCCTCGTGCTCAGCGCCGTCCTGATCGTGGGCGACATCGTCGTGCCGGTGCACCTGGACTCGTAGGTACGCTGGCGGGCGTGACCGAGATCAGCCTGGGCATGCCCACCGCGCCGCCGCCGGTGCTGGCGCCGCGACGCAAGACCCGGCAGATCCAGGTCGGCAAGGTCGGCGTCGGCAGCGACTCGCCGGTCTCGGTCCAGTCGATGACCACCACGCTGACCAGCGACGTCAACGCGACGCTGCAGCAGATCGCCGAGCTGACCGCGACCGGGTGCGACATCGT